>Ga0209581_1002255_pt1 | contig 18947 bp, 13 predicted proteins | sample Coa_R2_FD_187160 | JGI IMG/M metagenome (GOLD analysis project Ga0209581, IMG submission 187160) | Surface soil microbial communities from Centralia Pennsylvania, which are recovering from an underground coalmine fire - Coalmine... | ecosystem: Environmental > Terrestrial > Soil > Unclassified ...
GTCCGGTCCCACCGCTGGGCCACACCGGCCCGCGTGACTTGTGCACTTTGGCCGGCGCTGCCCTTGCGCACTTTGGCCGTCACCGCCTCTGTGCATTTTCGCCCATCCAATGACAGGCGTTGTACGGTTCACCCCCACGCCCGTGGGGACGATGGTGGCACACCCTCCAGCGGCACGGATGACCGCGGTTCACCCCCACGCCCGTGGGGACGATGCGGTTGCAGATGACGTGGACGGCGTGCTTGACGGTTCACCCCCACGCCCGTGGGGACGATATCTTGCTGCCCGAGGCGTGGCGGGCGTGGAACGGTTCACCCCCACGCCCGTGGGGACGATGTGCGCATCTGCACGCCCGATTGGGCGCGCGACGGTTCACCCCCACGCCCGTGGGGACGATGCCGACCTGGGGACCATGACCGGGGCCGGCGTCGGTTCACCCCCACGCCCGTGGGGACGATGTGTTGCGCTCCGGGGCGCCCTCTCCTGTCTTCGGTTCACCCCCACGCCCGTGGGGACGATCGGGCCACGGCCAGCGTGAAGCGGGTGGTGGCCGGTTCACCCCCACGCCCGTGGGGACGATTTCTTCAACTCGTCCTCCAGGGCGACGACGGACGGTTCACCCCCACGCCCGTGGGGACGATATCAACTGAGATGGTGCAGTACTTGACGCAGACGGTTCACCCCCACGCCCGTGGGGACGATTACGGCTCCCCCAGGTACTTGCGGCTGAGGGCCGGTTCACCCCCACGCCCGTGGGGACGATTACTGCTCGTCCTTTTGGCCTCCTCCAGCAGGGCCGGTTCACCCCCACGCCCGTGGGGACGATTGCCGCGTTTTCTGTTTGTATCCAAACCATCCCGGTTCACCCCCACGCCCGTGGGGACGATAGCGACTCGATAGGATGCTTCGCGCCTCCGGGCGGTTCACCCCCACGCCCGTGGGGACGATTGTATCTGCACCTGGCTGAGGGAGCCCGTGCGCGGTTCACCCCCACGCCCGTGGGGACGATCCCCAGAAGCTTACGCATTGTGTTACCGTATCCGGTTCACCCCCACGCCCGTGGGGACGATGCAAAGGGCGGTATTCGAGCGCGACGATTGGACGGTTCACCCCCACGCCCGTGGGGACGATGCCCACGCCCTGATGGTCTCCAAGCGCGTTATCGGTTCACCCCCACGCCCGTGGGGACGATGACCGGGCGACGACGGTTCTGGACCAGTACGCCGGTTCACCCCCACGCCCGTGGGGACGATATGTAGTCGTCGCGCGGCGTGGTCAGTACCACCGGTTCACCCCCACGCCCGTGGGGACGATGAATCCGTAACAGTTGTCAACTATTAGCCAAACGGTTCACCCCCACGCCCGTGGGGACGATGGGAGGCAATGGCGCGTGCGCTACGCGGGCGCCGGTTCACCCCCACGCCCGTGGGGACGATGATGGCCACCTGGTAGGTGTCGGGGCTGCCCGCGGTTCACCCCCACGCCCGTGGGGACGATTCCAGACGCGCACGCGCAACCCGCTGGACGACGGTTCACCCCCACGCCCGTGGGGACGATGCGTGGTAGAATGTCTTGTCGTGGCCGTCGGCCGGTTCACCCCCACGCCCGTGGGGACGATAAGTTGGCCCACCGCAAGTACCGGTCGATGGTCGGTTCACCCCCACGCCCGTGGGGACGATAAAACTGCCGCACGTGTTCAGCGCGCGCTGCTCGGTTCACCCCCACGCCCGTGGGGACGATTGTCAAGCCCCCAATTGGCCGGGATGGCCATACGGTTCACCCCCACGCCCGTGGGGACGATTACATCGCGGGCGGGTTCAACGGCGGTTGGAACGGTTCACCCCCACGCCCGTGGGGACGATGGTATCCGCGATTGCCGCCACGTCTACGTTGTCGGTTCACCCCCACGCCCGTGGGGACGATGCATCTCGCGCGGGTTGTCGTCGCGATCGACCCGGTTCACCCCCACGCCCGTGGGGACGATACTGGATTATACGACGTTGCCGGCGGCTGATGACGCCTGAATCAGGGGATACAAACCAGCTGAAGTCCCTCGAAGTCTCGCACCAACCGGCTGGTCGGCCCGGCAAGTTGGAGCGCGTAGCCCTGCTCCTTGTCGGCGCTATGGATCAGCATCACCCCGCCCCCCTGAGCGCTGCTGCAGACGTGCTCCCATAACTTGTCCCGCACCATCGCCGATACCCTGCCGACGAACACCCCGGTTTTCGGCTCCAGCAGCCAGCGCGTCAGTTCTCCGCGCAGGGCCGTCGGCACGCGCTCAAGGATCAAGACCACCATCTCACGCCTCCTCCTCCAGCAGATCTGCCTGGTTAACTCCACCGGGCACGGCGGCGCCACTCGGGTCCCACAGGTTTCCAGGGGTCGCGTCATCGCGGTCGAAGTCTATGTCGGCGTCGTCGCCCGTTCCTGTGTCGATATCGAGTACCCACTCAATATCAGGCACGATGCGCTTGAGCAGGCCCTCGCGATGAAAGATGTCGCGGCACTGCCGGCGTACCCGGCCTTCCAGATGTTCCGTGCTCTCGGCCACCGCGTCGAACGCGACCGGGATCGTCACGTCAACCTTGTACAGGTCGGCGATGTCGTAGACGAACGAGAGCATCTTGCCGGCGTGGATGAACCCCAAGGCCGGGGAGTAGCCCAGCGCCACGATGGCCGCATGGCAAATGCCGTACAGGCAGCTATTGGCGCACGACAGCGCGCGATTGACCGGATCGGCCGCCGCCCAGTTGTCCGAGCGATACGATCTGCCGTGCCAGGGCACGCCCGTCCGTCGACTGGCCTGAGCGTAGGCCTCGCGCACACGGATGCCCTCCCTGCCGCGGATCTGACGCAGCGTCAGCCAGTCGTCCAGCGGCTCTTCAAAGCGCCGCTGGTACATGCGCCTGACCACCTCTAGCCGCCAGGTGCGGTTGGAGCAAAGCCGCGCCTGGCGCAGCAGGTTGCGGGCCGATCGCGTTTCGCCCATGCCCTGTGCATAGAAGCGGACGTTTTCTTCTCCGCACCAGACGACCATGCACCCATTGTCGGCCAGGGCTCGGATGGCCGCATGAGTGACGGTCGTTCCCGGCCCCAGCATAAGCAGGGTCAGCGCTGAACAGGGCACCGGTGTCTTGCCCGCGACATCGTGCAGCGCGATCGCCTTGGCCTCCTGGTCGATGCGGCAATGCTCGACGTAGAGGTGGCTCATACTATCCCGCACTTTGGGCAGGATATGCAGGTCTTTCATGGCTGCCCTCGTTTCAATAGCGCGCCAGGGACAGCAGACCGAAGCCGTATGCTTTGCCCGAGCCGATACCCCGCTCCAGCGCCGACCGGAAGGCGTCCGCGTCGGTCACCCGAAGCACTCCCTCAAACAGCACCGAGCCAAAGGTCAGGGCCGTGCGTTCCACCACTTGCGCCGCCGTCTGCTCTCCGGCACGCTTGCCCGTCACCTTGTTTTCTACCACCACGCGCACGTTCGCCGGCCCGTTCGACACGGCGCTCCACAGATCAAAGCCGTGTTGTGTTCCCTTACGCGCCAGCCAGTCCAACAGCTTCTCCTCGTCGCGTAACTCCACCCGCATGCCGTTGCGCCGCTTCTCGCCGTTTTCAGCGGTCGCCGCTATCTTGCGCGTGGGGTTGGCACGCAGCCGGAACCGCAACACGAGGCCGGCGTGGATGAGCGCGTGCAGGTGGTCAATAGGCTTGGTCGCCGGGTTCTCGGTCACCCCGGTCGTGTCAAGTAAGTACCCTGGCTCCAGAAACGACCAGTCCGGGGCCATGCGCGATTGCACCAACAGGGCCAGCCGGTCGGGGATACGGCTATCGTGGTCCAGGCGGTACAGGAGGCCGAACTGTTCGCGCGCGGGGACCGCGCCCGGCGTCGCCGCGGGGAACGCGCGCAGGATGGTGCGGTGCAGTCCGTGGCAGTCGGCCAGGTCGCGGCGCACCGCGCGGTGGCGCGGATTGAGCAAGAGTCGAGAGAGGTAGAGCATCGTTCATCCTCCAATCACGGTATCCACTTGGTGCAAACGTAGCGCGCACCGAAGCGGCGCCGCTCCGGCGCGAAGGAGAGCGGCACATCCTGCCGAATTTGGGAATCCTCCCCTGAGACCGTCTCCAGCACCAGACGTAAGCGAGGCTGTACGCTTTCTCGGTTGTGGCGCGGTTCTGGCCAGGGATACTCGCGCAGGGCATCAATCAGCGCCACGGGGCGCACACCAGGCCCGAGAGGCGGGCTATCGGGTAAACGAATTGGCAGAGATGGGACATAGCCTTTGCGTCCCAGGTACAGGGTCCACATCGGATCTGCCAGGGCCGCATCCAGACGATCCAATAGGTCAGTGTCCTCGCTCTGAAGTCCCACCAGAAAGTCTGCGTCGGCGAGATAATGGCGCGTCGAGACCACGGGCTCCGGCTTGTCGCCACTGGCTTTAGCGACGCCATAGCGATCGCCCTGGCGATGGGTGCCGCCAGCTGTTTGGTAGTCGAAATGAGGCGTCCCCTCTCGATCTACGCGAACCCCCATAGTCAAGGAAATAAGATCGTCCAGCGCAGCATCGCGCGGTCTGCCAAGTGCGGCACAGAGCAAGCCGATCACGCCGCTCTTGGAGGGTTCACGGCCGGTATCACGGTCACCAAAACGGCTTTGTGTTCCCCAGGATTGCATGGGGCCGGCCAGTCGCAACAACAGGGTAGCGGTCATGCTTCAACGATCCCTGCTATTGGCCGGGGCAAAAGAGACGGCATCCAGGGTACGTGCTATCAGGTCATCAACCGTCTCCGCTCGATGGTCTGGCACAGGAGCAAGGTTCGGAAGTTCGGAGTCGACAAGGGTGCAGACCCAATGGCCCCGGAGTTGCGATTGCCCGTACATGCGTGTCAGCTTGCCCCAGTAGGAATCCAGGGCTCTGACAGATGCCGCCACAATATCGCCGCCGGCGTCTTCGGCACGTACCGGTTTAGCAAAGGCATTCGCTAGCGACCATAAGCCTGCATCGCGCACGACGGTGAAGACCAGCGAAGGCGGATTCTGTGCGGCCATGCTGTTCTGTTTCCCGGTGGGAACGGCAAGAACTGACGCACGCAAGAATGCGCTCAGTGACATGCGTGCGAGATCGTCGTCGCCCTCCAGATTGCGTAGCAGTTGAGTCAGATCGACATTGGCATAGCGATAGAAACAGGCGGAGTTGAACTCGACCGTGCCCATCATGCCGGCGCCGGATGTGTCGTTCTGCTGTAGCTCATCCACTGCCGTGTAGAAGTCAAACTCCATGCTCACGCGATGGGTGGAGAGAGCATGAGCGACCTGGCAGGCCGCGTCAATGGACTTGATGGGTAGATCGGCTAGCATGCGCCCGAACAGGGCCAGGTCAGCGGCTTTGCCGCCGTCAAGTACGCGCTTCAAAGAGTCCGACACGGCAGTCGGTACGGCTTCTTTCCCCGCCTTCTTTGTGGACTTGGCCCGTTTCGGCTTATCGTTGGCTCCGCCATCGACAGACGGTTCTGCACTCGAGCTTGCGGCTAGGAGAGTGCTCCAATGCTCAAGGCACCGGTCGGCGACGGCATTTATCTCGCTTGTGCCCAGATACAGGAGATACTGCGTCGTTCCATCGTCTTTTACGGCCAAACCGACGCTGCGGAGCGCTGATGGCACAACAGCTAGAGCCTCTGCCTCCGATTGGCCGCGCTGCACTAGCGCGTCGACCAGCGTCTTCTTCAGCAACCGGGTACGTGTAGCAAGATGAGCAGCGTCAATCAGACCGCCATCACGGGTAGCTGTACGGATGGCACGCTTGAGGCACTGACTAGAGATACGCGCCCGCCGATAACCGCCAAAGTCGCAATCCTTCGGTGATCCCGTATCATCCCGATTGAGATTAGACGGCGCGAAGTTTTGCAGGATGTGCGATTCCACAAACATGGTCGTGTCCTTTCTCGTCCTAGGCTATATCGGCAACAGAAGCAGATGCCGATGTGCTGTCTGCCTGCGGCTGGCTGGGCGTACCCCCGAGTGGCGTGTCCGTGCCCCAAAATGTGCGCGCCCAAGCACGCTGTACCCATCGATCTTCGTGATCCCACCTCTGAATATCGCGAAGCAACCGCAGCCAGTCGATGCCGATGTCGTGCGCCTTTAGCAGCATGACTATACGGCGCAAGTGCCCGGGCAAATCCTCCCGATTACAGTTGAGCAACGCCACGACACGTCTTTCCACGCTCTCACTGCCGGTTTCTGCTTGAAGCTGCGCCAGTGAGGCGCCAAGGTTGGTTCGCCACTGCTTCTGCTCGTCACCCTCATCCGTCCAACTGAGCCCGTGCGCGGCGAAGAGCGCTGACACGAGATAGTAGGCATCTTCGCGGCTTCGTGAGAGTTCATGGGTCCAAGGAACCAAGTAGCGGAACATCTCCGGTGCCTCACCTGTTGCCTTGCCAAGGCCACGGCGGAGCGCTGCTAGGGCGGCTCGTGCTCCGGCAGCGGCAGGCCCAGCCTCATCCCTCTGTTTGACAAGGCCCTGCAAATAGGCGATAAAGGCCTGGTCGTGTGCTTCTCGCGTACCTATCTGCGCACTCACGCCGCGTCTCCTTGTTCAAATGGCCGATACCGCTCTATCGTTCTGCGTAAGCGTCCATTCAGCACGCGCTCCGCGGTAACGGTAGCCTGCAACAGGCGAGCCGACGTGTCGTAGCCGCGAACGGCCTCGATGAAAGCGCGTCGAGTGGCTAGGGAGATGGCGTCGCACCACGCTGAGAACGCAGCACGCCGATTCGCCGTTGCGTCCCTAAGGTACTGGAGGAAGTCGGCTTCGATGTATGTCCAAAATGCGCGGGTCGGTGCCAGACTCTTGGCCAGGTCCGGGGTTCTCAGTACGGTCGCGAGATGCTTGACGCTCTCGTTCAGATCCCCGGCGGCTGCGTTGGCCAGATCGAGGGCTTGCTTCAGCGAATCTCGCAACTCCTTGTCGTTGAGATAGACCAGTGGCAGCGGCAGACGCTCGTGGCGCCACAGGATTGCTTTCGCCTTCCCAGGCACGGTACACAGGCCGAAGACATCGATGTAACGTATCTCGTGGCGCTCCAAGCAGCCGTGATTGGCCAACCTGTTCAGCCAGTCGAGCATCTTGGGCCGGCGACTCTCCTCACTTGGCGTGAACAGCGCGTGGCTATCGCGCCACACAGCTCTATCTTGTTGCAGCAGAACCGGCGGATAAGGGTCGCCGCCCGTCCCAGGCTTCTCACTGAACGAAAACGCGACCATAGTCTCGGCATTGCGCCGGTGGAAGTCCTCGGGAAACCAGTAGCCCTTGCGCACTACGACGAAGCGCACAACGATCTGGCCGGTGTCATCTCGTTCGGGAATGAGCCGCACGCGACGGCTCTGCCATGTCAACAGGTCGAGGTATCCACGTGGGAGACGCGACCTGGCCTGCGTCTCCTCGGCGCACTCCCAGGCCGGGCAATCGTCATGTTCCATGGACCACGGTTCCTCGTACTCGTGACTATACTGGTGGAGATTGAGCAGCAGGGTCTCAAACAGGCTTGTCCCACGGACCAAAACCAGCGCCCCCTTGATGAGCGGTCCGAATTTGCCGGGTTCTGACTCTCCGGTGATACGGCCACCGAAGGCGAAACCATGATAGGCCACCAGGTAGCATGCCGCCTGGGCCGGGCTGACCGCCGGCGCCCGGGCGTCTGAGGTATGGTCGAACAGGGTAGCGTTATTGCCCGAGGCTAACTCGTGGGCGAGTAGCGAGATGGGCTCCGGCGCCGCGATGTCGAGACTTGCAGATTGGTAGAAGGGTTGCTCGCCAAAAAGGTCAAACCGATAGTACCGGTCAGGATTGCCGAAATAGCTATTTAGCGTTGCGGCATCCCACGCCCCTCGTTGCCGCAGCTTTCTCCATCCCTCTTCATCCTCAGGCCCGAAATTGCGATGCAGAATAGCCAGCAACAGGCGGTAGAGTGAGATAGTGACGAGTGGCGAGGGATCGTCAATTTCCTGTAGCTCGTGGCTGCGCGCCAGCACCTCTCGTATGCTCAGTTCTTGATGCCGGCCGTGGCGAATGTCTACGCACGGTATCCAGGGCTCATCGACAAGGTTGAACAGCGCGTTCACTGCACCTCCTGTTCATTCTCGTTATCGCTATTGCCAATGACCAGCCCAAGTTGATCGTCTAGGTAGCAGCGGAAGCGGCGTTGAGTTGGCCTGCCACTCTCGTCCAGGATGAAAGGCCGACAGTGGCGCAGTAAGGCCGACTGCTCCCAGCCTGCCGGCACAGGCTCTTTCGCCAGTTCCCACACCAGGCGAGGATCTGAGATCACAACCGACCTCTGCAGCAGTTGTTTGATCTGCTCCTGTGTCAGGTTTCCCTTCACGGGTGCCCTATATTTAAGGTCGGGATCAAAGCACGGCTGTTCCCGGCTACCGTAGAGACAGATGACCATCACACTTGGTTGGGCCAGCCGGGTCAGAGCCTGATGCGCCTGATGTAGGTCGGGCGCATCCTCTTCCCTGGGCTTCGAGGCCAGGACAGAGAGGTCGGTCAATCCTCCCGGCCGCCTAATATAGCGATCCTTGGCCTGCGCCTTGTCATGGTCGACCGCTTTACATTGCTTCTCACGTGTCTCGTCCCATCGAGCGCGCATAGCGGCGGACAGCGTGCTCGGGCACGTTCTATCGTCATAAACTTCTTCAATCACCTCCTCCACGTCGTCTGGAATGGACAGGCTGGACCGGCCGGAATGGCGCAAGGTCAGCCATGACCGCAATAAGACATGATCGTCGTCGTACACCGCTTCCGTGCCCCTTTCGAACCGTGGTACCTCACCCTCCATGCGCTCCGGCTCGCATATCCAGACTGTTGGCAGTCGTAGGGCAGCGGGGCGATATGGACGGTCGTGACGGTGCAGACGGCCGATGCGCTGCAGAATCAGGTCGGCTGGCGCGAAATCTGTTACCAATAGATCAAAGTCCAGGTCAAGGCTCTGCTCAATGATCTGTGTGGCCACAAGCACGGCTCGATGAGGACGGTGCACCGACTCTCCAGGCTTGCCGAAGAGATCTAGCACCTGTTTCTCGCGCCTGTCGCGTTCGCCGAAGGGATAGCGGGCATGCAGCAAATGGAGGTCGGGCCTGTCAGCAGCGGGGATGGCCTCAAAACAGCGGCACAGCGCCGTGTGCATCTTCTGCGCGCGGCCGACCGTGTTGCAAATCACCGCGGCACAGCCACCTCCTCCGAGCGCCCGCCCCAGTTGTAGCCCGAAATCGAATACAGAGTACTGGGAGCTCGGCAGAGATCCGTCTATCCAATTCAGTTGGACCGGCTGGGGCGGCCTCGGCACAGTCGGAACATGTACTGCGTCTGTCGTTGCCCCGGCCCAGGTAAGGCGCGGATAGCGTGTGCGGGGAAGCTCGGCCTCCGGCTGCCCCCTTCCTTTGCGATAGGTATTGAGGAGTATGTTTCGGCGATCCTTTGGGAGTGTTGCGGAAAGGACGATGACCGATGACCCCAGTGCACCGAGCCACTCCAGTAGTCGCTCAAGCAACGTTGTCATGTAGGTATCGTAGGCGTGAACCTCATCAACGATGATAGTCTTACGTGCCAGCCCAAAGAGGCGCACGAAGACGTGAGGCGTGCTGAGAGCAGCCAGTAGCACTTGATCGACGGTTCCTACGCCGAATGGCGCCAACAAGCCTCGCTTTCGATACGTAAACCATTCCGCGGCGGCAACGGCGGCATGGCGATCATCTCCGCCGTAGCCGTAAACACTGCGAAGTTGAAAGAGTCGATCACCGGAGCGTCTCAGCTCTTCGAATTGTTCTGATAAGGCCGCGTGACCGTGGAGAAGCTGCAGGTTGACCAGTTCGGCTGGGTAGCGATGGGCCAGGAACGCCTTGACACGGCCAAACATCTGATTGCTTGTCGCCTGAGTCGGCAGGGCAAAATAGCAGCCGCTTTGCCCCAGTACCCCGTTGTTATGATCTGCCAGGTACATGGCTGCCTCCGTCTTGCCTTCGCCCATTGGGGCCTCGATGATGACGAGGCTTGGCTCCGTAAGCTGCTCTGCCAGAGCGATGACTGCTCGCTGCAGCGGACGTGGTGCCATGGGAGCGCCATTGATGGAGAAGAGCGATGCGAAGGGTAGCGCCTCCTGTGGCGCCGACCACATACTCCATCCAAGTTCGGCCAGCGCCGAGCGCGCCTTGTTGCTCGCTTCGACGACGTAGTCTACGAGATCTATCTGGGGCAGCACGGTGTCATCCGGCGCAGCATAGGTGAAATACATGGTATTGGAGCCGATCCAGTCGGCTACCGAAATCAATCCTGCCAGCCATAGAGCTGGTGCGTTGGCAAGCTGGTCCGGGACGGCGTCGCCCGGCCCATCCGCTACGCTTGCGAGTACCTGCAAGAGGGCGAGGCGAGCTTCCTGCCATTGCGGCTGGCCAGCTCCATCGATCGTAATAGCCTGACCGTCGTAGTTGAAGTCGCCCGGGATGATGCCGTGATGGCCGCCGATTGCTGCTGCAAGGCGCTGAGCTACGAGCGGTCGCACACCGTAGGTAGACGGCAGGATCTCGCTCAGAGCGTAAGCACTCACAGTTCCATGTGGCGGCGTGGTTACGCGAAGATCGGGCGGTGGGAGCCCAGCTTCGATGACGCGTCTTCCCATGAAGTCGTCCTTCAGGGCAAAGGCAGGCGACGCTTTGCCGATATCGTGGCTGCCGGCCAAGAATACAATCCAGCGTTCTGCATCCTCCTCCGTCAGGCTGAGCGAGTCGGCGATCCAGCGGCGCACTGCGGGTGAGACGACCTGGCGCCACATCACGCGCGTTACCATGGCGACGTCGATGAGGTGACAAATGAGCGGATGGTATGGGCGCGGCTTCATTGGCTCACGCGGCAGCTTAGCCCAAAGCCGCAGCAGATGAGCAGGTAATGGGTCCATTCTCGCTCCTACAAAGTAGACTTGATGTTCAGCGTCATGTCGGCTTTCCGACCGTGAGATGCATGGTGCCACCCTGATACGCCCGTGCCGCCTCGTCGAGCGCCTCCCTCACCCGATCGCGCAGCGAAGCCGGCTCCAGCACCCGGCAGTCCGGTCCGTGCCACAGAATCCAGCGGATGAACTCGGGCGTCACGCGTGTGTGCAAGCTGGCCACGACGCTGCCATCGGGCTGAGCCTCCAGCGTCATGGGGCTGCTCCAATCCTCTTCTTGCAGCCAGTGGCCGGCCTGCACTGAGAATAAGAGTTTCACCTCGACCGGCTGAACATCTGGTGTCACCATCACGCCCCATGTATCACGGTGCATTCCCGCCAGGTCGAAGTCGTCCGGAATGGTATAGCGCTCGTCGAGCAGGCTGGCTTCGCGGATGCGACTGAGCTTGAAGTTGAGCACTTGCTTGCGCCTGTGGTCGTACGCCGTCAGAATCCAGAAGCGCCCGTAGTGCCGTTGCAAATAGTACGGCTCAACCGTGCGCTCCGTGCGCTCCCAGTTGCGAGATCCCGTTTCGTAAACGATGCGCAGGCGGCGACGCTCCAGGAGGGCCTGCTGCACCAGGGCGATGAACGGAGCCAGGCGCGCCTGCTGCACAGACGGCGTCGATGCCGACTTTGCCACGTCACGCCGCAAGAGTGCGAGGACGTTGGGTGGCACCAGCGCTTCGAGCTTGGCCATGACTGCGCCGAGCGTGGCCGGGTCTACGCCTCCGCTATCACGGGCCAGGCCGGCTGCCACGGCCAACGTCAAGACTTCCGGCATGGTGAGGGCCAGAGGGGGAAGAACCGGCGCGCCGTCGATGACGTAGCCGTCCACGGTTCGCCTGATCTGATAGCCCAGGCCATGCCGCAGCACGTCCAGGTCTCGGGCAACCTGGCGCTCACAGATGCCGAAGCGCTCGGCCAGGCGCGCACGAGGCCAACGCCGCGGCTGCGTCGCCAGCAGAGCCGCCATCATGACCAGCCGCGCCACGCGCTTGGTCTCTTCGAGACGCCGTCCCGTCTCCTCGTCTTCGTCCTCAGCAACGTGATGCATGTATGTGTCTCCGAAGCATTATAGAAACAACAGACGTTCGGCGCCTTGCCGTGCACCTACTACTATAGCGGGGCAATGTGACGGGAGTGCGTCACGTTGCAAAAAGAGTTAGCGTTCATTTGGCACCGCAACGCGACCGTGTTTGGCGGTTTCGGGCGATGGCCACACGCTGGACCGACCACGGTCGGCCTCCCGTGCAATCCCACTGCGATAGGAGGCCCGTTATCGGAAGAGATGGCGGCTGGGCCGGCACCGGCATGCGGGCGCAGGCGGTACACTGTAGGTAGTATGCGCCAGGCCCGGACGTCGCGCGCCGAGGTGGTGGTCCTCAAGGGCATCGACTACGGCGAGACCGATAAGATTCTGACCCTGTATACCCTGCACGGCGGCAAGGTGCGCGCCGTGGCGAAGGGCGTCAGGCGCGTGACCAGCAAGATGGGCGGCCACCTCGACCTGCTGGCCCACGCCACGGTGCTGCTGGTGCACGGGCGTAACCTGGAGATCGTCACCCAGGGGCGAGGGCTGCACAGCTTCCCGCACCTGCGCGAGGACCTCGGCCGCATGGCCAAGGCCTTCTACGCCGTGGAACTGGTCGATCGCTTCACCGAGGATCAGCAGCCCAACCCCGACCTCTTTCGCGTCCTGGTGCGCACCCTCGAGCGCATCGACGAAGCGGCCGAGCCGGACAAGGCGCTGCTGCTCTTCACGCTGCAACTGCTGGCGCTCTCCGGCTATCGCCCGCAGTTCCACCAGTGCGTCCTGTGCAATACCGCCATCCAGCCCGGCAACAACTACGTCGCCGCCGCGCTCGGCGGCGTGCTCTGCCCAAGCTGCGGGCCCACGCAGGCCATCGCACGCCCCATCTCTACCCCCGCGCTCAAGCTGCTGCGCAACTTTCAGACGCGCGGCGAGTCGATGCTGGATGTACCGGTGGGGCAACAGATTATCGACGAGGTGGATAGCGCTCTCTCCGCGTACGTGCAGTTCTTGCTCGAACGCCGTCCCAAGTCGGCGGCATTCCTGGACACCGTGCGCCGCATGGATGGCGCGCCTGCCTAACATAGGCCCGAATTATGGATAATGAGAGGTTGGGTGGGGCCGTCGACCTGAGGCCCGCCCGGCAGATCGAGAACGGCGCGTCCAGGCGGCACCGCGCGGGGAGTGGTTCATTTGGCGGTAGATGTTGAGAAGATTACGTCGCTGGCCAAGCGGCGCGGTTTCGTCTTCCAAAGCAGCGAGATTTTACGGCGGCATTAACAGCACCTGGGACTACGGTCCGCTAGGCGTGGAGCTCAAGAACAACGTCAAGCGGGCCTGGTGGCGCTCCATGGTGCAACTGCGCGACGATATCGTGGGGCTGGATGCGGCCATCCTGATGGCCCCGGACGTGTGGCGCGCCTCCGGCCACGTCGAGCAGTTCACCGATCCGATGGTCGACTGTAAGAGCTGCAAGATGCGCTTCCGCGCCGACCACCTGGAAGGGGACCGCTGCCCGAACTGCGGCGGCGAGCTGACCGAGCCGCGCCAGTTCAACATGATGTTCAAGACCTTCATGGGGCCGGTCGAGGAGGACGCGGCCGTGGTCTACCTGCGGCCCGAGACGGCGCAGGGCATCTTCGTGAACTTCCAGAACGTGCGCACCATCACCCGCCGCAGGCTGCCCTTCGGCATCGCCCAGATCGGCAAGAGCTTTCGCAACGAAATCTCGCCCGGCAACTTCATCTTCAGATCGCGCGAGTTCGAGCAGATGGAGTGCGAGTATTTCGTGCCGCCCGCCCAGGCCGAGGACGCCTACCGCGCCTGGATTCAGGAGCGCCATGCCTGGTACCTGTCCCTCGGCATCAAACCGGAAAGCCTGCGCCTGCGCGAGCACACTCCCGACGAGCTCAGCCATTACAGCGCCGGCACCACCGATATCGAGTTCCTGTTCCCCTGGGGCTGGGGCGAGCTGGAGGGCATCGCCAATCGCACCGACTACGATCTGCGCCGCCACAGCGAGGTGAGCGGCAAGGATCTGACCTACGTGGACGACCTGACCAACGAGCGCTATCTGCCCTACGTGGTCGAGCCGGCGGCCGGCGTGGATCGCACGGTGATGGCCCTGCTCTGCGACGCCTACGACGAGGTGGAGGTGAACGGGGAACAGCGCACCTTCCTGCGCCTGCACCATAGCCTGGCCCCTTATAAGGTCGCCGTGCTCCCGCTCTCCAAGAAGGACTCGTTGATCGGCGTGGCGCACGAGATCGAGCGCACCCTGCGCCCGCACTGGATGATCACCTACGACGAGACGCAGTCGATCGGCCGCCGCTACGCGCGGCAGGACGAGATCGGCACGCCGTTCTGCGTCACTATCGATTTCGACTCGCTGGAAGATCACGCCGTGACTATCCGCGAACGCGACTCCATGGCACAGGTGCGCGTGCCCATCGCCAGGCTTGTCTCCGCGCTGGCGGAAAGGCTGGCGCCGTCCGGCACCGTGCCGCTGCAAGTAGCCGGGATCTGATGGCCGTTTCGTTTAGTAAGGTAGGGAGGGTTCTCCATGGTTCAAACCGCGACCGCAACCTCTGATGCGACCGCGACCCAGAAGAAGTGGGTCTATCTGTTCAGCGAAGGCAACGCCACCATGCGCGACCTGCTGGGCGGCAAGGGCGCGGGCTGCGCCGAGATGACCAACGCCGGGCTGCCGGTGCCGCCGGGCTTCACCATCACCACCGAGGCCTGCAACGCCTTCTACGCCGGCGGCCAGAAGCTGCCGGACGGCCTGTGGGATCAGGTCTTGCAGTCCCTCCATCACGTGGAAAGCCAGACCGGCAAGACCTTCGGCGATCCCGCCAACCCGCTGCTGGTCTCGGTGCGCTCGGGCGCCAAGTTCTCCATGCCCGGCATGATGGATACCGTGCTCAACCTGGGCCTGAACGACGAGGTGGCCGGCGGGCTCGGCAAGCTGACCAACAACGAGCGCTTCGCACGCGACGCCTATCGCCGCTTCATCCAGCTCTTCGGCAAGATCGTGCTGGGCGTCCCCGGCGAGCGCTTCGACCGCGAGCTCGACGCCGTCAAGGAGGAGGTGGGCGCGAAGAGCGACACGGACCTCGACGTGGCCGCCCTGAACGAGGTGGTCAGCCGCTTCAAGCGGATCGTGCGCGAGGCCACGGGGTCCGACTTCCCGACCGATCCGTACGAGCAATTGCGGCGCGCCATCATGGCCGTCTTCCTGTCGTGGAACGGACGGCGGGCCATCGATTATCGCAACCAGAACAAGATCTCGCACGACCTCGGCACCGCCGTCAACGTGCAGACCATGGTCTTCGGCAACATGGGCGACGACTCGGGCACCGGCGTGGCCTTCACCCGCAACCCGGCGACCGGCGAGAAGAAGCTGTACGGCGAGTTCCTGATGAACGCGCAGGGCGAGGACGTGGTGGCCGGCATCCGCACGCCCGAGCCGATCTCCGCCCTGGAGCGGCGCGCGCCCGAGGTCTACCGGCAGTTTGCCGAGATCGCCGACCGCATGGAGCGCCACTATAAGGACGTGCAGGACCTGGAGTTCACCATCGAGCGCGGCACGCTGTACATGCTGCAGACGCGCTCGGCCAAGCGCACCGGGCCGGCCTGGGTCAAGACCAGCGTGGACATGGTGCGCGAGGGGCTGATCGACCGCGACGAGGCCCTGCGGCGCGTGCCGGCCGCGGACGTCGTGCAGCTCCTGCTGCCGCGCTTCGAGCAGGCCGAGAAGGATCGCGCCAAGAGTGAGGGCCGGCTGCTGGCGGTGGGCCTCAACGCCTCGCCCGGCGCCGCCACCGGCAAGGCCGTGTTCACCGCCGATCGCTCGGAGGAGTGGGCGAAGTCCGGCCTGGCCGTGATCCTGGTGCGCCCGGAGACCTCGCCCGAAGACTATCACGGTATGATCGTGGCCAAGGGCATCCTCACCGCGCGCGGCGGCGCCACCAGCCACGCCGCGGTGGTGGCCCGCGGCGCCGGCCTGCCCTGCGTGGCCGGGGCCGGCGACCTGGTGATCGACCCGGAGAAGGGTGAGATGCGCGTCGGCGAGCGCGTGCTGCGCGAGGGCGAGGATATCTCCATCGACGGCGCCACCGGCGAGGTCTTCGCCGGCCACCTGAACACCTACGTGCCGAGCTTCAAAGACGAGGCCGACCTGCAGACCCTGCTGGGCTGGGCCGATGAGAAGCGCCGGCTGCAGATCTGGGCCAACGGCGACTACCCGATCGACGCCGAGCGCGCGCGCGATTTCGGCGCCCAGGGCATCGGCCTGTGCCGCACCGAGCACATGTTCTTCCAGCAGGATCGCCTGCCCGTGGTGCAGGAGATGATCCTGGCCCGGGACGACGCCACGCGCCAGGCCGCCCTCGACCGCCTGCTGCCGGTGCAGACCGAGGACTTCCGCGGTATCCTGCGCGCCATGCAGGGCCTGCCGGTGGTGATCCGCCTGATCGACCCGCCGCTGCACGAGTTCCTGCCCTCGCTGGAGGATCTATTGGTCGAGGTGACCGAGCTGCGCGTGAAGGGCGACAACCCGGCCGAGTTGAAGCGCAAGGAAGAGATGCTGGCGCAGGTGCAGGCCATGCACGAGCAGAACCCGATGCTCGGCCTGCGCGGCATTCGCCTGGGCCTGACCTTCCCGGCCATCATCGACATGCAGGCGCGCGCCATCGCCACCGCCATGTGCGAGTTGGTCAAGGAGGGCGTCGACGCCCGGCCCGAGATCATGGTGCCGCTGGTCGGCCACGTCAACGAGATGCGCATCGTGCGCGAGCGGCTGGAGAAGGTGGTGGACGAGGTCCAGGCCCGCCACGGCACCAACGTCCACGTCAAGATCGGCACCATGATCGAGGTGCCGCGCGCGGCCCTGACCGCCGGTCAGATCGCCGAATACGCCGAATTCTTCTCGTTCGGCACCAACGACCTGACGCAGACCACCTACGGCTACTCGCGCGACGACGCCGAGGGTAAGTTCCTGCTGCGCTACGTGGAGGAGAAGATCCTGCCGGAGAATCCCTTCCAGGTCCTGGACCGCGACGGCGTCGGCTCGCTGATGCGCCAGGCGGTCACGGCCGGTCGCGCCACGCGGCCCGACCTGGAGGTCGGCATCTGCGGCGAGCATGGCGGCGATCCCAGCTCCATCGAGTTCTGCGAGACCATCGGACTCGACTACGTCTCCTGTTCGCCGTTCCGCGTGCCGGTAGCACGTCTGGCGGCGGCCCAGGCCGTGCTCAAGCGCGGCGAACGCGATCGTTAGGCCCCGCCGGTGCGGTGGCCAACAGCCCGGCCACCGCACCGGCGGAATACCACGTACAAAATTGGCGCGACATGTCGATAATATGTGAGTGGGGGCAGTTGCGGCCACCCGGGGTGCGCTGCATCTACGAAGTCACCTGAGACGCTCCCAACAGCCCGTGGGCGGCCAGGTCATGCAGGAGGAGATTTCCAGCGTGCGCGCTCATGCCATGGACCACCAGGAGACGGCCGGCCGATCTGCGTCCCGGCTGGCAAAAGGAAACGGCATGCTGAATCCCGGAGACGACGTTGAGGACCACGCCGCCGGTGTGGCCGAGGTGCTGGCCGTCGAAGGAGGCTCCCCGGACACGTTGCTCGACGATCCCATGCGCCTGTACCTGCGCGAGATTGGGCGCTATCGTCTGCTCAGCGGCCACGAAGAGGTGGAATATGCCCGCGCCATGCGCCTGGGCGATGAAGAGGCCGAACGGGCCCAGAAGCAACTCTCTCGTGCCCTCAAGCTGGCCCGGCTGACGGCCCCGGAGTGCCGCGAGGTGGAGCGCGCGGTGCGGTCGTGGGCCAAGATCCTTGATCTGTCCGAAGTCGAGCTCCATAGCATGGTCTGGGATCTGGCCGCGCTGGCCCGCAACGACGACGACGAGGTCTTGCGCTTGCTGGGCGATCTCTCGTCCAGCCTGCGGCTGTCCCATCGCACGTTCGACATCGCCATCAACGACCTGCTGCGCCTGCTGGCGCAGGATGAAGGCCCCGCGCGCGATCTCGTCGTGGCCCTCGCCGTGCGCGGCGGACTCGATTCGCTGGTGGTGCACGGGGCGCTCAAGCGGCTGATCGGCCAGATCGACGTCGCCGAGCGCCTGCCCGTTCAAAGTGAAGAGGATGAGGACGGAGGCGAAGAGCTCGAGTTCGACCTGCCCGCCGATTACGTGGCGACGCTCCTTAACGGAGAATCCGAGCCCTACGCCGGTCCCGTCGACTTCATCATCGACGAGGACCCCATCCTCGATGATGAGCCCGAGGTCGAACGTTATAACTGGATCGTACGCCTTCAGGGTGTCGAGGCCGGCCGTCACGCCGCGGTACGCGATCTGATCAGGGTCATTCGCCTTGGCGAGCGGGAGGCCGAGCAGATCTGGGCCGAACGCGCCCAGCCCGGGGTCAGCGACGACGACCTGATCCCCTACGTCGCCGGCATCGCACGCATCGACCTGGACGAAGCCGCCGCCATCGTGCGGGCCTGGAGCTTCGATCAGGCGATCATCTCTCGCAGCCTCGACGCGCGCAAGCGCCTGACCGAGGCCAATCTGCGCCTGGTGGTCAGCGTGGCCAAGAAGCACATCGGCCGCGGCATGAACCTGCTGGACCTGGTCCAGGAGGGCAATATCGGCCTCATTCGCGCCGTCGAGAAGTTCGACTATCGGCGCGGCTTCAAGTTCTCGACCTATGCAACCTGGTGGATCAGGCAGGCCATCACCCGCGCCATCGCCGACCAGTCGCGCACCATTCGCATTCCGGTACACATGGTGGAGATCATCAACCGCCTGACCCGCGAATCGCGGCGCATGGTACAGGAATTGGGCCGCGAGCCGACCTCCGACGAGCTGGCGCTGCGGCTGGAATTGCCGCCCGCCCGGGTGCGCGAGATCATGCAGGTAGCCCA
>Ga0209581_1002256_pt1 | contig 18946 bp, 15 predicted proteins | sample Coa_R2_FD_187160 | JGI IMG/M metagenome (GOLD analysis project Ga0209581, IMG submission 187160) | Surface soil microbial communities from Centralia Pennsylvania, which are recovering from an underground coalmine fire - Coalmine... | ecosystem: Environmental > Terrestrial > Soil > Unclassified ...
GCCGACCAACTCGATGCCGACGTAAGCGAAGAAGACCGTGAACAAGGCCGTGAAGACGGCTCCCGCTCCCATCGGTGCAAAGCCGCCATGGGCCGTGTAGTTGCCGACGCCCGTACCGTGGAAACCGATGCCCAGGATAGCGGCGATGCCGATCACCACAAAGATGGCCAGTACCACGGTCTTGAGCATGGAGAGCGCGAACTCGTACTCGCCCATGAACAGCACGCCCACCAGATTCACCACCATCTCGATGGCGACGATGATGCCGGCGACGATCCAGATCGGTATCTCCGGCCTGAAGGTGTGGAAGTAGGTGCCGGCAGCGACAGATTCGGTGGCGGCGCCCATCACCCAGGCCAGCCAGTAGTTCCACCCCGTCAGGAAGCCCACCAGGCCACCCATGGTATCGCGGGCGTAGATGGCAAACGAGCCGGCCACGGCGGCGACAGGGCTGTTCACCGACAGCTCGGCCAGGCAGGCCATCACGGCGATGCTGACCAGGCCAACAATGGCGAAGGTGATCACAACGGCAGGGCCGGCGATGCCGATGGCCGAGCCGATAAACAGGAAGAAGCCGGAGGCGATGGTTCCGCCGACCGAGAGCATGATGAGGTGACGCAGACGCAGGCGCCGGTGCAAGTCCTGCGTCTCATGCACGATTCCTTCATACGTTGCCACGTGAATAGTCCTCCTTCTCAATCACCGTATCCGTCGCCTGCAGCCGGCTTCTGTCATGCACCCACTACTCCTGGGCCGCCGGCTATACCGTCTCCAGGTAGGCCCTCCGCTCCCACTCACCGACCTCCACGGCATAGGCCTCGGCCTCGGAGCGCTTGACGCGCAGGAAGGCGGGACCGATCACCGGCCCGAGCGCGGCCATGATCAGCTCGTCGACCTCGAGCGCGTCCAGCGCCTCGCCGGCGGAACGCGGCAGCAGGGCTAGCCGGCGCTCCGCGGCCTCGGCCTCGCTCAAGTGCCCCACGTCGTCGGTCACGGCCGGGCCGGGGTCGATGCCGCGCTGTATGCCGTCGAGCCCGGCCGCCAGCAGCGCGGCCAGGAAGAGGTAGGGATTGCTGGTGTTGTCTCCGGCCCGGAACTCGACGTGGCGCGTGCCGGCGTCCGGGATGCGCACCAGGGCAGCCCGATTGCCCGCACCGTAGCAGACATGGGCCGGCGACCAGGAGCCCGGAAGCAGCCGTTTGTACGAGTTGACGGTGGGAGAGCCGATGCCGCAGAGCGCCGGAGCATGCGCCAGCAGGCCGCCGACAAACGAGCGGCCCAGCGCGCTCAAGCCGGCCGCCCCGCGGTCGGTGCCTTCGAGCGCGTTGCGGCCCCCCGCGTCGGACAGGCCCAGGTGTACATGTAGACCGCATCCCGGAAGGTCCGCATAGGGTTTGGGCATGAAGCTGGCCAGCAGGCCGCGCTGGCTCGCCAGCGCGCGCAGTGCGTCTTTCAGGGTTAGCAGATCGTCGGCGGCGCGCAGCGGCTCGGCATGGCGGACGTTGATTTCATACTGGCCGGGGCCATATTCCGCGCCGATCTGTTCTACGGTCAGGCCCATGGCGCGCAAAACCTGCATGAGGTGTTCGAGCAATGCGGCGTGTTGCTCCAGACCATCGACCGTGAACATGCGCGACTGATCGGCCGGCACATACCGGCCTCCGTCCGATCTAAACAGGTAACATTCGGGCTCGAAGGCGGCGCGGACGGCGAGGCCAACGTCCCGGTACCGTTCGACAACCTGGGCCAGGGCCGTGCGCGGGCAGCCATCCCAGCGTGTGCCGTCTCGCAGGCAGAGGAACGAGTACACCCGTGCGGTGCCGGGATGGTAGGGCAGCGGCGCATAGGTATCGGGATCGGGCACCGCGAAGAAATCCCCGGTCTCCGCCAGGAAGACCGGCCGCGGCACCTGATGGTCCAGGATATTGAAGTCCATATTGGCCTTGGCGAAGCCGATGCCGCCGCGAAGAGCATCGGGGAAGCGCTCAGGCGGTACGGTCTTGGCATGCGACAGCCCGCTGTAATCGTGGTACACGACCCAGAGTTGCGCGACGTTATCGGCGACCAGTGTATCCAGGAGTGACGGCACGGCCCACGGTGCTCCTATCTCAGTAGAGGGTAGCGCCACTACTCTACCCTGTCGCTTGTTCGTGCGTCAAGCCGTCGCCCGCACCTCGGTTGCGCCTCAGAAAGGGTCCGCGCGGCCTGGCCCTGAAGGACTATGGCAGGGACCGGCGCTGAAGGGCGCCCCTCGGCCTTTTATGGCCCGCTGTCCCTGGATTGTTCATGGGCGCTTGCTATGTCGGGGCAGCTTTCCTGGGACCGCCGGCATCCCTGCCGGCCCAGCGTTGCTGGCGGCGTCGGCCCGCAGGCCGCCGCCAGGAGGTCGTCTGCGACCCTCGTGAAAAAAGCAGGTGTCCGCCATCCGGGGTCCCCGGCGGGGAGTCGGCCTCAGGCCGTCGCGCGCTCGAAAAACTAGGCTGAGGCAGACCCTATCGTTAAGCCAAACGTACATTGCGCCCTGCCGGGGCGGACCACCGCCCGGCCGGTGCGCCGCGCAGGATTGTGCCGGACGTGCCAACGGCGACGCAGGTGCCGGCGGCGCAGGCGATGTCGCGCAGGCCGGCCGTGGTGCCGCTGCTCTGTGGCAGCCAGCCGGCACCCCCGTTCGTGGTGGCCAGGATGGTGCCCGTGTCCCCTACCGCGTAACACACACCGCTCCCGGCGCAGGACACCCCGCGCAGGAAGGCGCCGGTTCCGCTGGACTGCAGGCTCCAGGACGTGCCACCATTGGTGGAGGCCGCGATGGTGCCGTTGCCGCCCACGGCATAGCAGTTCGAGGCGCTGGCGCAGGACAGGCCGTAGAAGTACTGGGTGGTCGGGACGCTGACCCGTGACCAGTTAGCGCCGCCGTCGGTGCTGCGCAGGATGGTGCCGCCGGTGCCGGCGGCCAGGCAGAGGGTGGGAGAGGGGCAGGCCAGGCCATACAGTGTGGCGCTGGTGCCACTGACCTGCGGGGTCCAGGTGGCTCCGCCGTTGGTGCTGCGCACGATGGTGCCGGTGATGCCGACGCTGACGCAGAGGCTGGAGGAGGGGCAGGCCACGCGGTAGAGGACCTGGGTCACGCCGCTGGCCTGCGAGCTCCAGGTGGTGCCGCCGTTGGCGGTGGTGAGCAACACTCCGTGATCGCCAACGCTGACACAGAACGTTGAGGAGCCGCAGCCAATGCCTTTGAGCCAACTGCTGGTGCCGCTGGACACGGCGGACCAGGCGGAGCCGGAGATGGTGCGCACGATGGTGCCGCTATCTCCGGCGGCGAGGCACGTCGCGGTGACGGGGCAGGTGACGCCGAGCAGGTTCGCCGTCGTGCCACTGGCTTGCGCCGACCAGGTCGCCAGCGGCACGGGAGTGCCGGTGGGTGTGCTCGTCGGCGGGAGCGGCGTGTTGGTCGGAGGCACCGGTGACGGGGTAGGTGTGTTACTCGGCGTCGCCGTCCGGGTGGCCGTGGGCGTGTTCGTCGGTGGGGCCGGTGTGCTGGTAGCGGTGCTCGTGGGGGTAGTCGTCGGCGTGGACGTACCGGTTGCCGTGTTGGAGGGTGTGCTCGTCGGCGGGACCGGGGTATTGGTAGCCGTGGGCGTGCTGGTCGGCGGTAGGGGCAGCGCGGTGTTGACGAGGATGATGCCGGCATCTCCGGCCGCGTAGCAGGTGGTCGGGCCGGGGCAGGCGATGCCGTGCAGGGTCGCGCCCGTGCCGCTGCTCTGGGCGGTCCAGACCCCGCTGCCCGCACTGCTGGAGAGGATGGCGCCGCCGTCGCCCACCGCCAGGCACAGCCCGCCGGTCGTACAAGCGACCCCGTGCAGGTTCGCACTCGTGCCGCTGCTCTGTAGGCTCCAGCTGGCGCCGCCGTTGGTGGTGCCGACGATGGTGCCGCCGTCGCCCACCGCCAGGCAGGAGGTCGCGGAGGTGCAGGCAACGGCGCGCAGGAAGCCGGTGGTGCCACTGCTTTGCGCGCTCCAGGTCGTCCCTCCGTTTGTGGTGGCGCGGATGGTGCCGTTGCCGCCCACGGCATAGCACACCGTGGTGCTGGCGCACGTCAGGCCGTAGAAATACTGAACGGTGCCGCTGCTCTGGCGCGTCCAGGTCGTCCCGCCGTTAGTCGTGGCCAGGATCGTGCCGCCGATGCCGTCGGCGAAGCAGACGCTCAGCCCGGGGCAGGCGATGCTGTAGAGCGTTTGCGTGACGCCGCTTGTCTGGGCGGTCCAGCTCAGGCCGTTGGTGGTGCCGATGATGGCGCCCGCACCGCTGACGGCGTAGCAGGTGGTTGTGCCGGGGCAGGCCACGCCATACAGGGTGTCGGTGCGCCCGCTGCTCTGGCCGCTCCACGAAGCACCGTTGTTGGTCGTGCCCAGGATGGTGCCGCCGTCGCCGGTGGCGACACAGATCGCGCTCGTCGCACAGGCGATGGCCTTCAGGTAGACGCCCGAGCCGCTCGGCTGGGTGGCCCAGCCGTTGGTGGGCGTGGGGCTGGTGAGGGGCGTGGCAGTAGGGGTGGGCTGGGTGCCCGGCAGCGCGTAGGCGGTCAGACCGCCGCTGCTGGTCTGGTAGAGCATGCCGTTGACCACCAGCGGGCTCTGCCAGTGGATGCTGCCGATACCGCTATCCTGCCACAGCGTGTGGCCGGTGGTGGGGTCGAGGGCGAGCAGGTCGTTGGAGGAGGGGTAGTAGAGCACATTGTTGGCGACCAGGGGCGATCCGCCGCCGACCGGCAACTCCCAGCCGATCTGCAGGCCGGGATGGCCGCCGGCATCGAAGGTTAGCTCGACCGCCAGTAGCTCGACGTGAGTGGTGGTGGCGTTGGTGGGCAGGTCGAGCGCCATGTAGATCCAGGTCCGTCCGTCGGCCGGGTTGGTCCAGACCGCCGGCTGGCTGCGCACGAAGTAGCCGTTGGGCACCGCCAGGGTGGCGACCTCGCCCCCCGTGAAGCCGGGACCGCCCTGTCCGCTGAGGTTATCCATGTTGAGCAGGCGGATGACGCCGTCCTTGGCCACGTGCAGGCCGAGGTGCTGTACCGTGCTGGTGATGGGCACGGGCAGGACGGCGGGGGCGGTGCTGGCCATGTCCCAGTCCATCTTGTCCAGGGTCGGCCAGTCGGTGGGGGTGAAGCTGTCCAGGGGCGACCCGTTGGTGCTGCTGCCGTTCGGCGGCAAGGCCAGGACGGAGAGGCCCCAATTGCCGTTGCTGGGGTCGAAGGCGGTGCCGGAGATGGTGTTGCTCAGGCCGAAGTTGCCCACGCCGAAGTAGATGCGGTCGGTGCCGGGATCGTAGGTGACGCCCGGACGCGCCCATAGGCCGTCGCCCTCGTAGGGGCAGTCGGGAGAGCCGGGGGCGGCGACGAAGTGGACGTCGACCTGGCCGGAGCACATGACGTTGTAGACGTGCTGAGAGCCGTCGGACAGATTGATAGTGGTCAGATGCCCCTGGTAGTCGCCGGCGTCCCCGCCGTAGGCGCTGTTAGGGGCGTAGAGGTAGGTGGTGCCGTTGGCGGCGGTGGCGAAGGTGAGCTCGCTGGACATCTTCTCGACGTAGGGTTTGTGGGTGATCAGCTCGGGCCAGCCGCCGCCAACCACCTCCGAGCCGTCACCGACGCGGAACTTGCGGATGTAGCCGTTGCGGACGCCGTTGCTGTCGAAGCCGAGGCTGTAGTTATAAACGTACTGGCGGTTGGGGTCGATGGCCGGCGCGGAGGGCGTGAAGCAGGCCACGTTCGTCAGATAATAGCATCCGTTGAAGAAGACGGGGTTGGGGTCTTTCCAGATGACCTGGCCGCTGTGCGCGTCGAGCGCCACCACGTGGGCATCCTTGAGGTTCACGAAGAGCAGGTCGCGCGTGCCGCTGATGGTGTTCACGTTGCTGAGGTAAACAGGGGCGCTGTCGGGGTAGATGCCGGTGCTGGTATCCGGGTACATGCTGCTGAAGCTGACCTGGAATAGCTTGGTGAGGTTGGCCACGTTGGCCGGCGAGATGGTGGATTCCAGCGTGTTGTTACCCGAATGCTGGGGATCGCCGCCGAACTGCAGCCAGTCATACGCGGTGGGAGTAGACGCGGCAGAGTGAGCCGCGCCGGCGTTGGCGGAGACGCGCGCCAGCGAGAGTGGACCCAGCAGGGCCAGGAAGAGGCCGGCTAGCACGAGGAGATGAGCCGGCCGCGGACGCAGGGCGATGGTACGTCTGGGCAGAGTGTAGGGTGATGCGCCGCGAAGGGCGGCGTCCTCTTGCCGTTCCGGACGGACTGACATAGAACGATAGGACCCCCTGTGCGGCGATGAGCGAGTGCCGGTACGAATTGGCTGCGTGCCAAGGATTAGAATATCAGGTGCGCGTTGAGACGGCGTTAAGTACGCCGTTGAGATATCGTTAACACCTATACCGCCGCGCCGCGGGCGTGCAGGGGGCGGGTGCCGTCAGGCGGAGAGCTCGTGGGTGAGGGCGTCCAGCGCGCCGGAGAGAGCATCGACCAACTCGTCGATCTGCGCAGGGCTGATGATGAACGGCGGACAGAGCAGGAACTGGTCGCCGCGCGGGCCCTCGACCATACCGGAGCCGGGGTAAATGATGACGCCCCGCTCCAGGCAGAGCTGGAATAGCCGATCTGCGATCCTGGCGGTGGCGTCGAACGGTTCCCGCGTCTCGCGATCTCTCACCAGCTCTACCCCGGCCAGCAGCCCCATGCCACGGATGTCGCCGACGATAGGGTGCCGGTAGAGATGTCGCAACCGGTCCTGGAGATAGGCGCCCTGCCGAGCCGCTGCCTCGACCAGCCTCTCCTCTTCGATGATGGCGAGCACTTCGAGGGCGGCCGCACAGGAGAGCGGGTGGTTGGAGAAGGTAAACCCGTGGGCGAAGGCGGCCATGTTCTCGCTGAAGGCGCGTTTGACCCTGTCGCTGACCAGCACGGCGCCCAAGGCGGCGTAGCCGCCGCCGATGCCCTTGGCCACGGTCATTAAATCGGGTACGATGCCCCAGTGCTCCATGGCGAAATAGGCGCCGGTGCGGCCGAATCCGGTAATCACCTCGTCGGCGATGAAGAGCACGTCGTGGCGGTCGCAGATTTCGCGAATGGCGGCGAAGTAGTCCGGCGGAGGCACCACGGCACCGGCCGCGGCGCCGACGATCGGCTCGGCGATGAAGGCGGCCACGTGCTCGGCGCCGGCTTGAAGTATCGCGCGCTCCAGGTCTCGCGCGCAGGCCAGGCCGCAGGCCGGGTAGGTCTTGTCGAATGGGCAACGGTAGCAGTAGGCGGCGGCGATGTGCGGGAAGGGCAACAGGTACGGGGTGTAGAGCCGGCGCCGCACGACATGGCCGCTGGCCGCGACGGCCGCCAGCGTGGCGCCGTGGTAGCTGGCCCAGCGGCCGATGACCAGGTGTTTCTGGGCCTTGCCCCGCTCCAGATGGTAGCGGCGGGCCAGCTTGATGGCCGTCTCGACCGACTCCGAGCCGCCGGTGGTGAAGAAGACGTTGTTGAGGTCGCCCGGCGCCAGACGGCTGATCTGCTCGGCCAACGCCTCGGCCGGCCGGTTGGTGAAGTAGCCGGAGGTCGTATAGGCCAGCGTCATGGCCTGCCTGCGCAGGGCCTCGGCGACACGCTCGCGCCCGTGGCCGATGCAGGAAACGGAGATGCCGGAGGTGGAGTCGAGATAGCGGCGGCCCTGATCGTCCCAGACGTAGACGCCTTCGCCACGCACCAACATGGGGTAGTGGCGCGTCAGGTCGCGTTGAAAGATATGGCCGCTGCTCATTCCTCGTCCTGTTCGCATGCTTGGTAGTGTACTCTACTGTCAGCGTGCGCTTGACCGTTTCCACCGGCTCACGCGCTTTAGCCTTCACTGTCGCGCCGACACGCCTACTTTTTTACGGACCTGCGGGCCGCGTAGAGGTAATTGCGACCCTGCCCCTTCTGGCGTACGATGTCGCTGCTACCGCCGAGCGTGTGCCGCAGGAGGGCGGCGCTCATCGTGTTACGGGGCGTTTTGCCTTCCGGGGCGATAAGCCCCCGACGGAGGGCCTCATCGGCGATCTCGTACGCGCCCATCGGACGTCCGGTCGACCGCAAAATTTCTACCGCGGCCTGATAATACGACATGGTCGGCATTCTCAATCCTCCCGGTTGCGTTCATGGGGACCAAAAAAGCGGTCACCGTTGAAATGAATGAGGTGGTCTTTAGCGTCCGCCGTCCATACCTCGGTTTCCCAGTCGATCAGATGCACGTATTCGCGCAGCGCCTTGCGACTCAGAAACGCCGTCACAAAGACCAGCCCTGCCGCCGATCCGGAGAACAGATGGGCCAACTCGTCGTGGCGCTTGCCATCCACCGGCCCATGGCTGGTCACCGCCTCGATCAATACCAGCCAGTTGCGCGCAGCATCGTACACGATCACATCTGGGAGCTTGCCGTGTACATCCAAGCGCACGCCCAGCGCGGCCAGCGCCGCCGCGTCGTGGTAGAGGGACTTGCCGCCAGGTCCGCCGGTGTCGCCGATGTAAAGCACGCTGGCCCCGGGCGTGAAGCGCGGGCAGAACTCCTCGATGATGTCGCGCACCAGCACATTCTGGCCGCCCGGCGTCAATGACACCGTCACGCCGTCGTTGAAAACGACGGGAATCCGCTCCAGATCGCGCAGCCGCGCATAACGCTCAGCCAGTGTGTCGCGCGTGGAGAGGTAGACGGCCAGGGTGCTCTCCCACTCAACCGTCCCGAACGAACGTAGTAAGTTGAGAGCGTCCGCGTCAAGCTGGTACACCGTGTCGCCGCTATTGGGCGGACGCTTTGGGTTGTCAGGATTCTTCAGGATCAGATGTGCTTCCCAGAACTGGTGAATCGTCTGCCGGCGTACTGTCTCCCGACTATTTTCCGCGTAGGGACGTTCATACGTCGTACGCATCACGTCGAGGATGGAACGAATACCCATAGGTGGATTGCTCGCCGCTTGCCAGGACAGACCAGGACGCATCGCGGCCAGCGCCATCAGTGTTAGCGCCGAGCGTACGTTCTGCTGTGGCTTCGGAAAGCCGAGCGCCCGGATGATGGCAAGGGCCTCCTCGCACAGGGGTTGTACCTCCGGTGGCAGGCTTTCTATCCCACCGGCCCCAAGGCGCGCCCGCTGGCTCACAACCCTAGCACCTCCGCGATCAAAGTATCGATCTCTTCCTGATCGGGCATCGTCGCACCGACGCGCTGACCGAGCTCACGCAAAGCGGCACACGTCGGATAGCGGAGCTTGCGGAGGTCACCTGCATTGACCTGCGTGCTGCCACTCCAGGACCGGAAGTGGTTATCGACGGGCGTCGAATTGAGGAAGGTGGCCAGTCCTCGGGCCACGTCCCGAGGCATGGGGTGCCCCCTGGCGTGGTAGTAATTGAGGTGATTTTCGAATCCCACGCGCTCTGCGGGAGGGGCAGAACCGGCCAGTGCCGATGCGGGCAGCCCCTGGCGCGCTGGATCGTAAACGACCGCCACCACGCGCCGCCGTTCCTCTTTGGCGCTGAAGCGCTTGACGAGGACGTACACCCCAGCCGGGACCAGCAAATCCGCCGTCTGGGCGCTGTCGACAAGAGCCTGTGCTTTCTTGCTCCCGGCTTTCGGCCAGGAGATGCTGCCCCTCACGCAGTGCTCGGGATAGATGAGCGGTACCGTGCCAGGTTCCGGACTGGTACGCAACCAAGGCCGCGCCCGAAAATCCACAACACGCCCGGTGGACACGCTCAGGCCCAGCTTGCCCAGAGGCGTTGTGCAGGCCGCCAGGCGATCTAGCCCGTGGTCAAGTCCGGGGCTGGGCAAATGAATAATGTACTCGTGATCCGCCGGATGGATGACCTGTTCAAAGGGCACGACATGTGACTTCATGTGCTCCAGGTCCGCTCCGACGCTCTCAGAGATGGTGACCGTTCGTGGCTGGGGTACTGCATAGGTGGCATGCAGGATGATCGTTTCCTGTAGCACTGCGTCATCCTGAAAAGCCCTGTCCCGGCGCGCAAAGAGATGGAAGCGCTGCAAGGCAGTGGCGCTGAGGAGATCTCGCCGCAACGGCCGGAAGTAGTGTCCGTTGCAGTACGAGCGCGGCGAGATGACCACCAGATCGCCACTCTCATTCAGCAGGCGCAGCGAGAGAGCGAGGAACCCCGCATAGATGTTACTTGCTTCAATCCCGGCCCGGCGCAGGGTCAGGCGTTCCTGCCCCTGACTATGGATCTTGAAGTAGGGCGGATTCATGATCACGGCATCGTAACGATCCGGCTCCGGGGCGAACATCCCACCGGTGAGCATGTCCACAGCTTGGCGGATGAAATCGCCCGTGCGCACGTCGGCCTCAAAAGTCACTCCCACCTGGGCGCACGCCTGGGCGCATAGCTCGAGCGTGTCGTGGAGGGCGGGAGTCAGCGTGTTGTCGATCTCATATGCCGTGATTCGCACGGATGCGGGTGGGTGTTCCCAGGCACAAACGGCTTGGATCCAGGCTGCGCTAAGCATGCCTATTCCCGCTCCCGCGTCCAGTAATCGCAGATGGGCATGCGGTCGCGGTGGGAAGAGCCCGGCCATGAAGCGGGCGATGGGGGCAGGCGTGAAGTACTGCCCTAACATCGCCTGGCGTGCCGCATCACACGATGCCCAAGCCAGGCGCCGTCTAGCTTCAACAACGTCGAGAAGGGAGACCTGAAGCGCTGAGGCGCGAGTACGCGAGTGGTCAGGGGCGGACACGATGGTCATGTAGCGGGCCCTCTTTCGCTGCAGTGTACATCGTCATCCTAGCACGACGCCGTGGGAAACTGCAGTGTAGATGTGCACTGATATACACTCCATTGGGAGGAGAGGTGTCGGGGCTGCGATGGGTCAGGTCATGACTGTGCTGGGGCCGGTATCGGCGGAAAGTCTCGGCATCACGCTGCCGCACGAGCACATTCTGCTGGATCTCACGTGTCTGTGGACGCCGCCGGAAAACCCGGCACGGGCATTCCTGGTGGATGCCCCGCTCAGCCTCTCCACGCGCGGGCTGCTGGCCTGCGATCCCTATCACTCGCGTCCCAACCTGCGCCTTGACGACCCGGACCTTGCCGCGGTGGAGCTTGGCTACTTCAAGGATCTGGGCGGGCAGACGGTGGTCGATCTGTCCACGCGCACCATCGGGCCGTACCCGGCCGAGCTTGCCGCCATCGCGCGGCGCACCGGCCTGCACATAATCATGGGCACCGGGTTCTATGTCCAGGCCGCCCATCCCGACTGGGTGGCCGAGGCGTCGATCGACGCGCTGGTCGAGCAGATGGTGCGAGAGCTACAAGAAGGATTTGCCGGTACACCGGTGAAGGCCGGTATCATCGGGGAGATCGGCACGCGCTCGCCCGTACATGCGCATGAGGAGAAGTGCCTGCGGGCCGCGGCGCGCGCCCAGCGGGCGACCGGGGCGGCCATCAACGTGCACCTGGCCATTTTCGGGCAGGAGGGGCATCGCGTGCTGGATATCTTGCAGCAGGAGGGCGCGGACCTGAGCCGGGTGGCGCTCAGTCACCTCGACGAGCGGCCGGACACCGCCTACCAGCGCAGCCTGGCGGAGCGCGGCGTCTACCTGGAGTTCGATTGTTTTGGCTCGGAATGCTACTGGGACCAGGATGGCGAACGCGAAGCTTCCGATGCCGAGCGGATAGAGGCGCTGCTACGCCTGCTCGATGCGGGCCTCGAGCGCCAGGTTCTGCTCTCACAGGACGTGTGCACCAGGATGCAACTGCGGCGCTACGGCGGTATGGGCTACGACCACCTACTGCGCACCATCGTGCCGCGACTGCGTCGTCGCGGCGTCGACGACGCCACGATCCGGGTGATGATGGTGGAGAACCCGGCGCGGCTGCTCAGCGGCGATTAGGCGGGATAGGCGAAAGGCATCCCGCTGCGCCCCAGCCAGCCCAGGAGCCGCGCCGTGGTGCAACGGCGTTCCCATTCATACCACGCGCTCGCCAGTTCCGGCCAGCGCGCCAGCTCTCGCTCGAAGGCCCAGGGCGCGCGCGGGCCGTGCAGCAGTTTCTCTACGCGTCGGCGCAGCACACCCTCGGGCAGCGCCGCGGCGAAGTCGCGCGCGTCGTCCAGGCGCAGTCGCGCGGCGATGGTGGGCACCCGCAGGTAGCGTTCTTGCACGGCCACGGCCCGGCCGCAGCGCGCCGTTACCTCGGCCGCCGGTAGGACCTCACCGCTCAGACGGTCGACGTAATGGGGAACGATCGGCGTGCTCATCGCCACGTCGATCAGGGTGGGCAGATCAATAGATGGTTGCATCTCTCTCGTTTCCGTTGCATACCTGCCGCTAATTGTACACGGTCGCGGGCACCCGGAGGTGTGGATAATGAGACCGCCGCTCCGCATGACGTGTCCCGTACGCGCGGCCTAGCCGGCAACAACAGAGGCTTCGGGCGACAGGAGGCTGTGCAGGCCTTTCATTTGGCGATACTATTAAACCGGCGGCGGCTTTAAATGTGCTGCGAGGTACAAGGTGTGTGGATGCGATGATTGACGACAAAGACCGTGCGATCCTGGATATTCTGCAGCGCGATGATCGCACCGGCTACGCCGAGATTGGCACCAAGGTCAAACTGGCCGCGTCGTCCGTTTACGAGCGCGTCAAGCGCATGGAGCGGCTGGGCGTCATCCGGGGGTATGGGGCGGTTCTCGATGCGCGTGAGATAGGCCGTGGCGTCACGGCCTTCGTCAGCATCGCCACGCGTGCGGCGTCCGCGGAGCTGGTGCCACGCCTGGCCGCCTTTCCCGAGGTCGAGGACTGCCATAGCATCGCCGGTGCGGACAGCCTGCTGCTGAAGGTGCGCACGCGGAGCACGCAAGAATTGGAGAACCTGCTCGAGCGCATGCGGGCGACGATCGGCGTGGAACGCACCAGGACCACCGTCGCACTCGATACCTACTTTGAACACCGTCCGCTGCCCCTGCTGGACGTCGCACCCGCCGGAGAGGATGATTCCGATGATCGATAGCTCGGTTCCAACCATCACCGTGGCCACGTTGTATGAGCGCCTTCAGGCCGGCGCAGCCCTGCAGCTCGTGGATGTGCGCGAGGACTGGGAATGGGCGCTCGGCCACATCCACGGCGCCGTGCACATCCCCCTGAACACCTTGCCGCAACGTCTGTCAGATCTCGAACCAAGCCGGGAGGTGGCGTTTATCTGCCATCTGGGGATGCGCAGCGAGATGGCCACACAGTATGCCCTGCAGCATGGTTTCGGCGCGGCCCTGAACGTCACCGGCGGCATGGATGCGTGGGAGGCCCAGCAGTATCCGGTCGAGTAGGCCGAACTCGCGCTACGTGGCCGCTGGGGCGTTCGTGCGCGGGGCCGGCAGGGATGCCGGCGGCGGCGGCCCGCAGGCCGCTGCCAGGAGGTGCCAGCGGCCACATGCGAACAGACCTGCACCTACTTAGTCCGGGGATGTCTCATTGTCCGGCTCAGGCCCTTGCCCGAGGTCTTTACCACCGCCCTCGCCGGTCTCGGCGATGGCCTGTCTGATCACTCTGCACAGCCCGGCGGGATCGGTGAGCATTGACAGGTGGCCCGCCCCTTCCAGCGCGATCAGCCTGGCCCCCGGGATGGCCTCCGCGAGCGCCCTGACGCGTTCCAGGTCCGCCAGCGGATCGCTGGTGCCGGCGACGATGGTGGTGGGCAGGGCGACATCCTGGGGGCGGTAGGGGATCTCGGGGGAGCGCAGCGTCTGCAGGCCCTGGTCGAGCGCATGAACGGCCGCGCTCAGCAGGCTGTCGCGCAGCCAGGCTTGAGACTCGGGCGAGAGGTTGGGGGCCAGGGTGCCGACAACCTGGGCCGCCAGGGCCGGCCGGTCGTGCCTGACCGACTGTTGCCAACCTTCCACGACTGTCGCAACCGCGGTATTCTCTTCGTCCCAGGCCACGGTAGGGGCGATCAGGATCAGTTGCCCGGCGCGCCGTCCGCCGTCGAGCGCGTAATGGAGGGCCGCGGCGGCGCCGAGATCGAGGCCGACCAAGACGGCGTTTTCCAGATCAAGGGTGCGAAGCAACACGCGCAGGTCGTGGCTGGCGGTGGCCACATCGTAGCCGGACCACGGCCCCGCCGACCGGTTGTATCCGCGCGCATCGAAGGTGACGAGGAAGTAATCGCGCGGCAGTTCGAGCGTCAGATAGTCCCAGACGCGCGAATCCAGGCCCCAGCCATGGACGAGCACGATGGGCGGGACATCGGCTTGCTGCGCGCCGATGCGATGCAGCCAGATGTGGGTATCGGTTTCCACCTCCAGGAATGGCCCAAGCGTGATGCCCAGGTCCTGGTAGTCGTCGAGCTCCGACGTGCCGTACGGAGAAACGTCGGTTTCCACGTTGTAATCGACGGCGCCATACGGTTCATAGGCTGCATCGCCGGCCTCGTCGAAGCCGGGTGCCGCGTAAACTTCCTCGTCCTCCTCACCTTCATAGGAGGGCACCAGGCGCGGCGTGGGGCTGTCGATCGGCTCCGGTGGCGGCGGTGGCGGCGAGTTCCAGCCTATCTTGCGCAGCCGGTCGTCGGTGATAGCAAGCACGACCTTGTTGTCTTCCACCGTGGCCACGGCATAGCGCGGCACATAGATGTCGCGCACCATCAGCAGCCCACGGCTGACCAACAGGTAGTGCGGGTGGACCTCGACGACATCGCCGATGCGCTTGCCGTCCTCGGTGAACACGCTCCAGCCGCGACCAATATACTCGGCTTCCATTTCTTTGTCCCTCAGACTATACTGTTAGTCAATGTACTCGATGCAGATGCAATACGTGTCTCACCGTGGCCTGACCCCACGCTACAGGCCACGCATGCTGCCCGGCCGGGGCCGCTGCCAGGCGCGCTGCGCCCTGTGCGGTGGCCGCGGCTGTTGAGCGTATTGCAGCCATCCCCTACCCTCGGTTATACTCTGTAGCCTCGGCTGTCTCAGTAAGGAAACGATATATATGAGCTTAAACAATGGTGGCGATATCGCGTTGACTCCTGAAGGCCGCGCCCACCTGGAGCGCGAGCTGAACCAATTGCGCAACGAGCGGCTCCCGGCCCTGGCGGCCCGGTTGGCCGACGCACGTGAGGACCCGGCCACCCGCGACGAAGATGCGGGTCTGCTGGAGCTGCAGGAGGAGCAGCGTCGGCTGGAACGCCGTGCGACCGAGCTCGAGCGACTGCTGGCCTCTGCCCGTGAGATTGCCCCGGTGGCCGGCGGTGTCGTCGGGCTGGGCAGCCGCGTGGAAGTCGAAGAGGACGGCGAGCACGAAATGTACCAGTTGGTCGATCCCCACGAGGCCAACGCGGCCGAAGGCCGCATATCGGTCGTGTCACCCGTCGGCAAGGCCCTGCTTGGCCATCGCGTGGGAGATGAGGTCATTGTGCCGCTGCCGGCCGGCGATCGTCGTCTGCAGGTCATTTCCGTCGCTTGATCCAGGCGGCCGATGCTGCAACCATCGGCCGCGTCGCCTCATCAGCCTTGCGCTGCCCTGCCGTCAGGCGTGCGGCCAGCAGAGCCAGAATCTGTGGCATTCCCAGTAATGCGGCGCCGATCATCCCCGCGCGCAGCCCAATGGTCGAGGCCAGCAGACCCATCAGGGGTGGATAGACCGTGCCGCCCACCACGGCGGCCGCGGAAAGGCCCCCGCCAACCGCTGCCAGGCGATTCGGGTAGATGTTGCCGCCCAGGGCGATGATCATGGGATAGATCGGCCCGAACAGGACGCCGGTCAGCGCAAGTAGGGCAGCAGCCGGCAGCAACGCCGGCCCGCTCAGTACCGCCAGGAGCAGCGCCAGGCCGGCCAGGCCGGCGCACCCCATGGTAAACGTATAATACTCCACGCGTTCGGCCAGCCGGCTGGAGAGCAGCCGCCCAAGCGTCAGGCCGGCCCAGAATAGCGACAGGACGGCCGTGGCCGTGGCGATGGGCACGGACGCCAGGTATTTGACCAACCAGTTCGAGACGGCCAGCTCGGAGCCGACATACAGCGCGATCGCGGCGGCCAGGGCCACAAACGGTACGCGAGAGCGCTCGCCGGGTTGGCCGGTCGCGGCATCGACCGGTCCAGCTCCAGGCTCGCGACGCCCCAATGGCATCGGGGTGATGGCCAGGACCGCCGCAACAGGTAAGGCGACAACCCCTGTGCCGGCTATTAGTACCCGCCAGCTCAGACCGGTAGACAGCAGTTGCCCGATCACAAATGGCGCAACCAGCGCCCCGATGCTGAAAAAGACGTGCAGAAGGCTGAGCGCGCCGCCGCGGGCGTCGCGATACAGGTCGAGGAACAGGCTGTTCACGCCGCCGTCGATCCCGCCGCCACCCCAGCTCACCAGAGTCGACGCCAACAGCAGCCACGTCCACGTCGGCGCGACAGCCTCGGCGCCGAAGCCGACCCCGAGTGCGAGAACACTGAGCGGCAGCACGATGCGCCGCCCGATGCGCTCGGTCAGGGCGCCGTTACTCCAGGCGCCGAAGGCGTAGACCAGAGAGCCCAGCAGAAAGAAGAGGCCGAACGCGGCATCCGACTGCTTGAAGTCGGGTCCGACCGAGCGAATGAGCGACGGGATGAGGACGATATTCCAGCCGTCCAGGACGAACGCGGCGTAGCCGAGCAGCGTGAGCCTGCGACGGAGGGGGGCGGGAGGGACACTAGTCACCACAGTATGCTATCATGTACCGCCGTGAGCCGCTCTACCTCGATTCCCTCAATGCAGGCCCGTCCCTCGTTGCTGGCCGGCCCCTGGCGCTTGAAGCTCTTCTATCTCTGCTACTTGATGGGCAACGGCGTCTTCGTGCCATACCTGGCACTCTACTATCATGCCATCCACCTGTTGGGAGCGCAGATCGGCCTGCTGGCCTCTCTGTCGCCCGTGGCCAGCGTGGTGCTGCAACCGTTGTGGGGTGTGCTCAGCGATCGCTACCGCCTGCGGCGCCAGTTGTTGACGGCATGCCTGCTGTGCGGCGCAGTCCTGGCGCCTGTTGTGGTCCTGGCGCCCTCGTTCGGGCTCCTGCTGCCGCTGATACTGGCGCTGGCCATTGCAACAAGCCCCATCAGTCCTCTGGCGGACGCCACGACCCTGGAATGGCTGCGCCAGCACGGCGGCAGCTACGGCTCGGTGCGCGTGTACGGCTCCTTTGGCTTCCTGCTGACGTCGCTTGTGGTCGGTTCGTTGTACAGCGGAACACGCATCTTCTGGCTCTTCTCCCTCTATGGCACCTTTCTGTTTCTGGCCTTCCTGGTCTCCTTCACCGTGCCACGGCAGGAGGACACCGTGCAGATCACGGGTACTAACGAGGGCGTGGGGACGCTGCTGCGCAATCGGGCGATGCTGGTGTTCTTGTTGTTGGTCTTCGTCGGCTATTCCACCTATGCCGCGTACAACACCTTCCTCGCCCTGTATCTCAAGGGGCTCGGCGCCAACACCACGGCGGTGGGGCTGGCCTGGGGACTCGGCACGCTGAGCGAACTGCCGGTGATGGCTCTGGCAGGGAGGGCCATTGCCCGACTTGGGGTGAAGACGCTGCTGCTCATCGGCTTTGGCGCAGCCTGCGTGCGCTGGATCGCCTATGGCTTGCTGCACGACTACCGCCTGGCGGTGCTCGTCAGCGCCCTGCACGGCCTCTCCTTCGCCGCCTATTACGTGGCGGGCGTGACCTACGTGGATACGCACGTGCCCGCCCGGTTACGAGCGACCGGACAGACCATGTTCAATGCGGCGACCTTTGGCCTGGGCACCTTCGTCGGGGCGAATCTCTTTGGCACCCTCTACGATCGCATCCAGGCCCACGCCATGTTCCTGGTCGCCGGCGCTATCTGTCTGTTGGCGGTGATTGGTATCGCCGTGCTGGTGCCCGGCGATGCGCCAAGGCATACCGAACAGGCATTCACTGCGCCGGCGACGTCTCCTGGCGGTGGCGTGGAAGGGCCTGCTCGTTCATGAACGCCGAGCGGGACGATCCATGGCTTGCGCCGGGAGCGTTTTGGTCTAGCTGGGAAGGATCAGTGTCGGGAGACCCGAGGCGGTGACCTCGAAGGTGTCCCACATGCCGGCCTGGGCGTGATGGTCCACGCCGCACACGATCTCGTAGCGGCCCACCTGCCCAGCCACGAACGTGAATGTCTGGCTCTTGCCGGGTGCGATCCCGCGCGTCGGCCGGGGCGTGTAGGCGCCGGGGAAGGCCAGCGGGAAGCCCTGTGCGCTGGTGCGCGTGTGCGCGTTGGCACGTGCGATCAGGACGCTGTGGGGGAACGTCCCATGGTTCTGGAAGAGCACCTGCACGCGCGCACCTTTTGGCACCTGGACTACCATGCTGCCTGTGCTATAGCCGTTGAAATTGAAGCCATGACGCGCCGCGTTGTAGCTGGCGATGACAGTGAGGGTGACGGTATGAGTGGCGGGATTCCAGACCAACCAGTCCGCGGGACTGAATCCGGCGGCGCGCGCAGCGGGCGTTAGCCCATAAAGGGGTACGATAAACAGACAGGCGATGGCACCGACAGCCAGGTAGACCGATTTCCGCATCACGAAGCAACCTCCCGATCCTTTGGACAACACTCAACAATCTCTGCGTTTATCATATTCCGTGCCACGCCAAGACGTGCAGTGCCGACGGTCCCGGTGACCGTGAGGCCGCGGCCAGCCTGGTTTCTTCATAGGCGTCCTTACTTCGCCATGCCCCGGGCATAGCCGACCAGCACCGGCAACGTCGGGGGGAGACACTCCGGCCGGAGCGCATACGCCGTCAGACGCACATGACCTTCCAAGACCACCAGTGGTCCGCGCTCATCCTCCCCGATGAGGATCAGTTCAGGGAAGACTGCTCCCGCCGTGAGGGCATCGGCCAGGTACCAGAAGCCGCCGTTGCCGACGCCGTAGGCCTCGATGCCCTGCCTTATGCGAGCAGCA
>Ga0209581_1002261_pt1 | contig 18922 bp, 12 predicted proteins | sample Coa_R2_FD_187160 | JGI IMG/M metagenome (GOLD analysis project Ga0209581, IMG submission 187160) | Surface soil microbial communities from Centralia Pennsylvania, which are recovering from an underground coalmine fire - Coalmine... | ecosystem: Environmental > Terrestrial > Soil > Unclassified ...
TCTTCCCGCAGCGCCGCCACTACGTTGGCCAGCGTCTGCAGCGGACGCACAACCTGTTCCAGAAAAATCGAGGCAACCAGCAGCACCACCAGCGCCAGCGTAGTCAGTGAGCCAATGATGAGCGAGGGAGAAACGTGCTCGATCCAGAGCAGAACAGCGCTGAGCGCAAAGATGGGCACGCAAAGCGACGTAATCAGGATTTTGATCTTGGCCTCAAAGCTGAACCCCTCACGAGGTATCTTGCTCGTGGCCGCCGTTCTCCTGTGGTTGTGCTCGCGCCTGCTCCTTGAGCTAGATGCCATATTTCTCCATCCGCCGGTATAAGGCGCCGCGGCTCAGGCCGAGCGCCTCGGCAGCCTGACTCACGTTGCCATTCGCGCGAGTAAGGGCCTTGCGGATGAGAATACTCTCTACAGACTCCAGGCTCATATCTTCAAGTGCCTGGCTCGATGCCCGCGGCTGGTTCAATCCCAGGTCCGAGGCTTCAATTCTGTTGCTGCGCGCCATCAGAACAGCGCGCTCGATAGTGTGGTCCAGTTCGCGTACATTCCCCGGCCACGGATACTGAAGCATTACTTGCAGCGCCCCGGGGTCAATGCCTTCCATCTGCTTGCGATAACGCGATGCATACCGGTTCAGAAAATGCGCTGCGAGCAGAGGAATATCTTCCCTGCGCTCGCGCAGAGGCGGCAGATGAATCTCGACTGTGTTAAGACGGAACAACAGATCGCCGCGGAAGCGTCCCTGCTCCACCTCTGCATGCAGATCAGCATTGGTCGCCGAGAGCACACGCACATTCACACGCTTCGTCTTCGATGAGCCCACACGCTCCATCTCGCCCGTCTCAAGCACGCGCAACAGCTTGGCCTGCTGGCGCATGGGCACATTGGCAATTTCGTCGAGAAACAGCGTTCCGCCATCCGCCAGCTCAAAGCGCCCGATGCGCTCTGTACGCGCATCCGTAAACGCGCCTTTTACGTGGCCGAATAACTCGCTTTCGAATGTGCCTTCCGGCAATGCGCCGGTATTCACCGCTACCAGAGAGCGTGTGGCACGTTGCGACAACCCATGCAGCATCTGCGCTACCACTTCCTTGCCCGTCCCGTGCTCACCCGTAATCAGAACGTTTGCGTCCGATGGCCCGATCCTCGTAATCGTGCTCAAAACCGACTGCATGGCAGGCGCGGTAGCAATCAGGTCAGGAAGGTTCTGCCCGCGCAGCATGCGGTTCTCAGCTTCCAGCTGATAAGCGCGCCTGACCGCATTGTGCAGGTCAATCTGCGTCCGCAAAATCGTCAGCAGCCGCGCATTGTCCCACGGCTTAGGGATAAAATCACGCGCCCCGCGCCGCATCGCTTCTACGGCCACTTCCACATTCGCCCATGCCGTCATCACGATCACGGGAACATGGCTGTCCAGTGACTTGATCTGTGTCAGCAGATCCAGCCCTTCTTTGCCCGAAGTTGTATCCCGCGTGTAGTTCAGGTCCACCAGCAACGCATCAAACGAGCTGCTTTGGAGCGCCTCCAGCACCATCATGGGCGAGCGCGCTTTTTCTACGTGGAAGCCTTCCGGCTCCAGCAGCAGCTCCAGCGCGTCCAGAATGTGCGGCTGGTCGTCCGCTATCAGAACGCGGGGGACCTGCGGATTCAGAACGCCGTTCTCTGATCCGCCGAGTTGTGAAATGGTGGCCATCTAAAGACCTGAGTATAGCCGCTTCCGCTGCTATGGCTGCATATGGGTTACAACTCCACTCTTCGCATCGTCGATCGAAACAGCAGTACGGTCAAGCGTGAAGCCGGTAGCACGGTCAATATCAACTTTGGCCTTTTCATATGCTGTTTGAGCAACCACAAGCGCCGATTCGGCCACGGCAAGAGCCTGTTCGCTGGCCAGCGTGTCGTATGCGGACATGGCTCCAAGTTTCTGCTCCTGCTTGGAAATATCGAAGGTCTTCTGCGCCAGATCGCGCGCCTTCTGCGCCGCCGTGACGCGGGCCTGTGCCTGCTGAAGCGCATACTGCGAATTGCGGACATCGAGCAGGATTTGTTTTTTCTGCTGCTCAAAGGTCAGTTCCTTCTGCCGATAATCGAGCACAGCCCGGAACTGGTCGGCCTTGGCAACACGGTTGCGGAGCGTGATATCGAGCGAGAAACCAACCTGATATTCAGGCGACGAGTAGTTAAATGTATTCGTGAAAGCGCCGGCAAAATCTGTGGGCAAGGTCGTGGTGCAATCGATATTTTGCGAGCAAACCGGGTTGGGCAGACCGCCAATGCCTTCGCCAATGAATTGCCCATAGAGCGAAAGCCTGGGCAGCAGCTCGTTTTTAATGGTTTTGAGGTTGTTCTGCGCAATCTGCATGGCGATCTGGTCTTCAGCTACATCGGGGCGGTTCTTTTCGGCTTCTGTGATGAGCTGATCAATCGGCTCCTCTGCCTTCGGGTCGGATGTGCCTGTCAGATCAAGGGGGACGACCGGCATTTCGGCCAATGCAGGATCGTCAATGCTCTTGGTAAGTGCGTTTTTAATGAGAAGCTCATTCAGCCTGAGCGTCGCCCGGGCAACGGTAAGGTCGCCTTCGGCAGTAGCAACGGCAGCCTGGTCCTTCATGACTTGCATGGCGGGAATGTTCTGCAGTTCCAGCTGCTTTTGGTCATCGGAGAGGGTCTCGTTGGCATAGGCCAGAGAACGCTCCTTAATCTGGGCGTCCTGGTAAGCACTCACGAGGTCCCAGTAGATGTTTTGAACCTGAGTAATGGTCGCGATGACCTGAGCTCTGAAACCGAGATCAGTCAATTCAAGGTTCTTTTTGGCGATGTGCATAAATCGCTGGTTTGTCGCGAGTCCAAAACCCTGCAGCAGCGGCTGGTTGATCGTGAGATTGAAATTTGTGGTGAGCTGAGGGCTGAGGATGTTGTAAATACTGTTCGTAGTCTGGCGAAAACCGAAGTCGGTGACCGTGAAATTTGTGCCGAGTGAAAAAGCCTGCGAGTAGCTGGATTCCACCTCAATCGTATTTTGCTTTAAGATGGGCACTCCATACTGAGATTTGTTGGCTTGGACGAGTGTGGTGTGGTCGACCAGACCCACCACGCTGAGGTGCGGATCAAAGGAGCTGATGGGGGCGCCTCCGCCGAGCGTAGATGTTACGAGGCCTCCGGCGCCGGCCGCGGTAACTCCGCTGCTCGACCCTCCGCCTCCGCTACCAACTCCGGACGAACTGAAGCCTCCCTGTGTTCCCTGCGCTATAGCGGTATTCACGCCGTTAGCTTGACCGCCGGCCTTTGTGCGCAGTATGTCAGCCTGGGCGGTGGGAAAATTGTAGCGGAAATAAGCGAGGTCAAGATTGTTCTCAATCGCGAGAGCTATTGCGTCATGAAGCGAGAGATACAGCTTGCCATCACGCACAAGACTCTGTAGACGCGGTGAGTTCGTAAGATTTACCGGCGGCACATTGCTCGGCATGTACGGCGACAACGGATTATGCGAGTGCGGTAATTCCACGTGAAATGGCGCCTGCTGCCCTACCGGGCCAACCTGCTGCGCCTGTTGTGCCTGTTGCGCAATGGTCGCCTGCTGCGGCGCGGGAGTCGCCACCGACGAGGGAGCATCCGGAGGCGGCGTCTGCTGCTGCGAAGAAGTGGCTGCGTCAGGTGTTGTTTGTTGCTGCTGTCGGGCTGGAGCCGTCTGCGCCAGCGTGCTTGAAGAAACCAGGCAGCAAAGAGCCACTGCCATCAACTGCTGCTGAACCCGGGAGCCGTTCTTCACGATGCGCTCACCTCCGCGCCTACTTCCGGATGCGCCGTGTCCTTCACCATCCATCCGTCGCGCACCTCGATGATGCGGTTACCGTAGGCGGCATTGGCTTCCGAATGTGTCACCTGAATAATCGTCGTTCCTTCCTGGTTCAGTTCGCGGAAAAGCTCCATGATCTCCTTTGCCTGTGTGGAATGCAGATTCCCTGTCGGCTCATCGGCCAGCAGCAGGGCCGGTTTATGAATCACAGCGCGCGCAATGCCCACAAGCTGTTGCTGCCCGCCGGAAAGCTGAGAGGGATACAGGTCCTTTTTGCCGACAATCTGAAAATGATCGAGCGTGTCGGCCACCAGGCCTTGCCGCTCTGCGCGTGGAATGTCTTTATAGGAAAGCGGAAGGTCGATGTTCTCCTGCACTGTCAGATCATCGAGCAGGTGATAGCTCTGGAAAACCATGCCGATGTTCTTCTTGGCCAGCTCTGCTCGCTGCTTGCGGTTCATCTTGTGTACCGGCTGGTCCTTGAACCAGTACTCACCCAGCCATTGGTCATCGAGCAGCGCCAGCACATTCAGCAGCGACGACTTTCCCGCCCCCGAAGGCCCCATGATGGTGACAAACTCACCTTCCTGAATCTTGAGATTGATGCGGCGCAGCACCCACGTCTGCCCCGCTCCCGTCTTATAACTGCGTTCAATATTTTTCAGTTCAATCATGGAGTTCCACTTCTCGCGCTGCATTCATTCGAATTGTCATGAGGCAAAGCGTCTTATTGAATTTGTCATCCTGAGCGAAGCGAAGGACCTGCTTTTTGGCTTCACGCACCGCGCTCTCTCATCAAACAAACCTCAAGGGTGCCCCATCCTGTCGCTCATTTTGCGACAGGGTGGGGTTGTTGACCGCGACAAATTTTGCAATATACTACCGGGCTTCCAGCACCTGTTCGAGCGCATCCCCCTCGGCCACAACCTTGCCGTCAAAGAGATGAATGTTCCGCTCGGCATGCCGCGCAAAGCGAGGATCGTGCGTCACCATCACAATCGTCGCGCCGTCCTTGTGCAGGTTCTGCAGCAGCTCCATCACTGCTTCGCCGTTGCGTGAATCGAGGTTTCCGGTAGGCTCGTCAGCCAGCAGGATTGACGGCGAACCAGCCAGCGCGCGCGCCACTGCTACACGCTGCTGTTGACCGCCTGAGAGCTGCGAGGGATAGTGCTTCATGCGATGCGCCATGCTCACCCGCTCCAGCGACTCCTGCACGCGACGCTTGCGCTCCGCTGCCGACATTCCAGTGCGATAGGTCAGTGGCAGCTCAACATTTTCGTAAACCGTGAGGTCGCCGATCAGGTTGAAGCTCTGGAAGATGAAGCCGATCTCCTGGTTCCGGATACGCGAGCGCTGTGCAAAGTTCAGGTTCTCGACCGCGTGCCCGTTCAGCAGGTATTTGCCCGCCGTCGGCGTATCGAGCAGTCCGATGATCGAGAGCAGCGTCGATTTGCCGCACCCCGAAGGTCCCTGCATCGCAACATATTCGCCCTTGTTGACGGTGAGATGAATCCCTGAGAGCGCGTGCGTCTCGATCTCGTCCGTGTAGAAGACCTTCGTCAGACCTTCAATGTTAATCAACGACTGCGTATTCTCCATGTCTACCTCGCTCCTCGCTTTGCCCGCTATTCCAGACGTACTTTATCCGTGTTGTCGTACCTTGACATATCCGACAGAATCACCCGGTCGCCTTCCTTCAGACCATCCAGAATCTGGATTTCCGTGACCGAGGCCTTGCCCACCTTCACCTGCACCCGCGTCGCCGTCTTGCCGTTCGGATCATACTTGAACAGGCTGATCGTGCTGTCCGGATTGCCAAAGGCTGGACGTCCGACCTTCAGCGTATCTGGTATCCGCTGCAGGTCAATCGTCCCATCCACGCTCAGCTGCGGAACCGCTCCCGGGGGAAGGGCCCCATCAAGCTTTACGTCAACTGTGCGCGTTCCGTTCACTACTGCGGGATCAATTCTTGTAACATGCCCCGGAACGATGCCGTTGTGCGTGTCCACTGACGCCGGCTGGTCCAGCAGAATGTCATGCGCCTGCGTCTCGGCAATCTTCAGCTGGGCTTTCAGCTGGTTCGGAACGACGACGGTTGCCAGCGTCGTTCCCGGCGAAACGTGCGAGCCCACGCCCAACTGGGCTGCATCGGCGGCGCCGGTCGTAGTTGATACCTGTCCAAGCGATTGCAGAACACCATCAATCCCGGCTTTTACCTCCAGCGCAGCCTTCTGGTCTTCTTTGAGCTTCAGCAAGGCCTTGTCCTGATCGATCTTCGCCTGCTGCACATCCAGCTGCGTCTGAATCGACTTTTCATTCATATCAACCTGATCAACGGAAATCTTGTTCCGTGTCGTCAGCTCTTCCGCCGAAGATTTTGACTTGTTATACGCCAAACCACTGATTACACCGAGGTTATAGAGCTGTTTGTCAGTCTGCGCCTGCAATTGCGCCTGGCTGTAATCGGAGTTCACCGTTGCGGCAGATGCCTTCTTGTCCATCAAGGCGCTTTGCAGCGTGACCTGCAGGTTGTGGTAGGCCACCTGATCGGACTTCAGCTGGATTTGCGCGTTCAGCAATTCCTGGTCGAGCTGCGGATCGGTCAGATCCATAATGACCGTATCCGGGTGCACCTTGGTGCCCGGCAAAACGCGGATACGCGTAACTGTGGCTTCTGTCTGAGAGGGTATGGACCGGATGCTCTCTTCGCTGGGAACCAGCGTCCCCAGTCCGCGTACCTGCACGATCATCGGGCCGCGCTTGACCGTATCCGGCCACACCGTGCTGGCGTCTACCGTGGGGGCAGCCGGCTTCAGCCGGTAAACAGCCGCAGCCGCAGCCGCGACCACTACAAGACCTATTCCACCAATAACGATCTGCCGGCGGAACTTCTTCTTCTTAATATCTGGGCGAGCGATATCCATCGCCTAAGGATATTGCAACTACCACGCCATTTTACGGCTTGCGGTAACTCTCCTGGATTCAGTTATCTGCCGGGTATTATCCCTTCTCGCCACAGGTCAGGCATGGTCATTTCCGGAACCAGGTGTCCGGAACCGGACACCGCTTGACCCTAAGATTGATTTTACGTCCCTCTCGCGGATCACGATTTCGACCACGCGCCGTTAACTACGCTTTTTCGGCAGCATTTTGCACCTTATCCAGCCAAAATCTGCACGAAATCTGGCCAAAATCAGCACCAATTCGCTAGTAAATCAGCTTCAAAGAGAACTGGATCTGGCGCGAAGTGCCTGCTGTTTTGTTAATTTCCCCAAATCCTGAGCCTTTTATCGTATTCGCCGGCAGCCCCATATTCACAATATTGAACAGATTGAAGAATTCAGCCCGGAACTGCAGGTCCATCAGCTCACTCCCGCTCTTCCGCGATCCGAAAGGCGTGTCCTTAATCATTGCAAAATCATAGTTATAGTAGGCAGGCCCGCGAAAAGTATTGCGTCCCAGCGTGCCGAATCGTCCGCTGTTCGGTCCTGTCCCGCCCGGCAGATTCATGGGGATAGAAAAGTAAGAAGCATTCGCCGCGCCCAGCCCAAAGTAGTCCTCGCGTACCCTCCGCGCCGTCGATAAGTGCGGCTTTCCAATCTGGTCAGGCCGATCCGAGCCGTTGGAACCTGCGCCAGTCTGCTGAATTCCGGAATAAATAGTGAACGGCGCACCGCTGCTGATCGACGAAATACTCAGCAATTCCCACCCGCGCGTGAGCTTTTTTGTGATCGCCGAAAGGAAATCCACGCTCTCCAGATGCAGGTCCTGCGCCACGCTCAGATTGAAGGAATGCCCCACATCGAATGTAGATGGCCCTTTCTCCGGGTGCGTATTAAACGGATCCTGCGGAACAAATGCTACCTGCGCGCCCGTCGATCCGGTTCCGCCGCCAATCACGCCGCTCACATCGTCCAGCGACTTCCCCCATGTATAACTGGCCTGCACGCCCGGCCCGCCATGCGGGAATGTGCCTGAAAGTGAGGTCTGCAGCGCGTGATAGGTCGAGTGTGCCGTATCGTCCACGACATTCTCGAAGCCGAACCCGCCGATCACATTGCCGGCGCTGTCGAACTGCGTGTACGGCGCATATTCCGGACTGGCGCCTGGAAATCCATTGGGAAAAGCAACGCGCGGCAGTTTTTCCCCGGTTGTCCCTACATACGCAGCGGTCGCGGTAATGCTGTCGAACTCCCGCTCGAGGCTAACGGTCCACGTATCAAGCCATGCATTGCCAAAGCCTCTGTCTATTCCCGCAAGGTTCAGCGGCGTAATCTGATGGCTGGGAGTCACTGCTGCCAGATCTTTTTCGTAACGGTCTACATCAAGAAGAGTATTGGCTGGAACCTTTTTGGTGTCCCCGCTGGCGAAAATATCCTGTCCAGAAGTGGAATACGCCCGCGGCAGCTGGTCCGGCGTGATCTGAAAGCCATAGTGGAATTGCGCGCCTTTTGCCGCATTCAGGTGCGGATAGACGACAAACGGCGTCGCTCCGGTCAGAAAATTGTCCTGCCAGATATTGGGTTGCACCACCATCCGCGATCCGCCGACCCGCACATGCAGCTTTGCTGTGGCGCGCCAGTCCAGTTGTATGCGCGGCTGCCAGCCATTGTAATTCGTCTGGTATCCGGGCTGCGGATTCACCACGAATTCCTGCCGGTTGTCCTGCATCAGGAAACCGGACGTGCGCTTCGCTCTCTCGGTAATGGGCGAATACAGGTCGTAGCGAATCCCATAGTCCAGCACAAAACGGTCTGAAATCTTCCAGGTATCCTGCACGTAAAACGCAAAATTGTTTCGGTTGATGGCTGCGGGGCCGATATGGTCTCCACTTGAAAAGTACGATGGAGCAACCGCCACAACATACGAAAATGGGCTTCCGGTCAGCACTCCCGAGAGCGTATCGGGCAACGGATCGCCTGCGTGAATGTCATGCGTGCCGCTCTGCGAACGAATCTCTACCGGAGAATACGCCGTCCCGCCGCCAAAGTCATACTCACCGTTAGGGCTGGTGCCGTAATACGTCGTATCACGATTCAGACGTATTTCGCCGCCGAACTTCCATGCATGTTTGCCTCTAACGTAGGAAAAGTTCTGCCGGGCCTGAATGAGATTGCCATACGACTGCATGACCGAGCCTGCGGCGGCATTGATGGCCTCAAACAATCCGTCGTTGAATCGCACTGCGGGATCAGTATGGTTCGGCGTCGGAAAGCCGGGCGTGGTACGCGTGAAGCTGATGGACGAGTCAAACGAATATCGCGGCGAAACTGTACGTGAATACGTCAGCACTCCATTGCGCTGATGGTCTTTGTACTCAATGGCAAAGCTGGGATCAATCGCCGTCTGGTCGGGATTGGTCGTCGGGCCGGTGAGATTGTCCCAGGTAAAGCGCGCGAATATCTGCGATTTTTCGTCGATTGTCTGATCGATACGAACGGAAAACTGGTTCGCGTTTGTGACCACATTAGATGAAGTCGCATAGGTGTGCGGCCCAAAGGGTCCAAGCGGGTAATTCGGCAGCGGATATCGCGCCATGACTGCGGCCATCTGCGCATCGACCGGAACATACAATGTGTCGCCGGGAAATGCGCTTGTATCCAGTCCTGAGCGTTCTTCTACCGTGGGCACTGCCAGAATCTGTGTTGTGCCCAGCACCTGCCGAAACCCCTGATACTGGCCGAAATAAAATGTCTTTCCGCGTCCGTCATACACATGCGGAATCACCACCGGCCCGCCGTTCGTGAACCCGAACTCATTGCGTCGAAAGGGCGGAATTCTTCCGTGCGTAGGATGGTCAAAGTAGTTCCGGGCATCCAGCGCTGAGTTTCTCAGGAACTCGAAGACTGAACCGTGAAAGCCGCTCTTGCCGGAGCGCGTTTGTATGTTTGTAAAACCTGCCGCACCGCGTCCGATCTCAGCCGGCATCCATCCTGAGCTGGACTCAATTCCCTCGACCGCATCGACATTGAAGTTGGTGAACGTGCCGCCACCCATTTCGGGGTCGCTGGTGTCTGCGCCATCCATGGCAAATGTTGCTTCCACGCCGCGCTGCCCGTTAATGGCGAATTGCTGCGTAAAGTTAGTCGCTCCGTTTGTATCGGTCATGGTTCCCGCAGCCAGCAGCAGCAGCTGGCTGAAATCGCGCTTATTCAGGGGCAGTTCGCTTACGGCTCGGCTGGAGAGTTGTTCGCCTCCGGTGGCCTCGGATTGTTCCTTCTGTTCCGTTACGGCAGTCACGGCCTGGTCGGAAACTGTAACCAGAACGTTTCCATGATTGCCTGCCAGCAATACCGGTTGCTTGTAGTTCACAGACTGGCCAGCAACCTCGACTGCGAGACTGTAACTGCCTACCGCCAGGTTTCTGAAAGCAAAACTCCCGTCTGAGGAGGTTACGGCAGCATGCTGGCGCCCATTCCGGGAAAGCCATACGGTAGCGCCCGTAACCGGCTCTCCTGCTGCATTCCGAACAAAGCCGTTCCAGGAGGGAATGGTCGAATCCTGCTGCCCATAAAGAGCGGGAAATGGAAGGATGCAAAGCATCATGCAGCAGAGCCCTAACAGAAATCGTATGGCCCTGCTCCTGAACTCAGCTTTCGAGCGACCTGAAATCAAAAAACGGTACCTGTTCCTCGGAAATATGCAGGGAGCCTGCACACGAAAACGCCTACAGAATTACAAAACGCATTATATGGATACATACACGTTATCGGATACCTGCCGGGCGAATGACAGGTCGGTATGGGCAAATTGCCGGAATTCTTCCGCGAATCGCTACACTACCTTTATGCCACAGGAAACATTTCAGGTTGCTCCCGTAACTTTGGAAGGAAAACTCGTCCGTCTTGAACCGCTCAGCATGGACCACCTGCCGGCGCTTTTCGAAGCCGCTCAGGACGAGCGCATCTGGCAGTGGTGGACTGATCCGATGAAGACCAAGGATGATATTCAGCGCTACATCCAGTCCGGACTGGATGCGGCTGCCGCAGGTACAGCCATGCCGTGGGCCACTCGCTCAAAACGAGATGACCGCATCATCGGAGCGACTCGCTTCGCTGACATTCATCTCCGGAACCGCACGCTGGAAATCGGGTGGACATGGATGCATCCTGACTACCAGCGAAGCGGCATCAATGTCGAAGCCAAATACCTCCAGCTTCGCCATGCCTTTGAAGTGATGGGCGCACGCCGGGTCGCTTTCAAAACTCACCACAACAACCTGAAATCCCAGACCGCCATCCAGGCGCTGGGAGCCAAACCTGAAGGCGTCTTCCGCAACCACTACATCATGCCGGACGGCAGCGCTCGCCATAGTCACTGGTTCAGCATCATTGTTGAGGAATGGCCGGAGGTGAAGGCCAACCTTGAGGGCCGCATGCAACGAAACTCAGCCACGTTCGCCTAATCAGGGAATAGGTATCCGATGTTTCCCTAAAACTATCCATGCTATATTCGAATAATCGAATATGCCAGATAAGCCATTGCAGGATGCATTGCGTCGCTTTAAAGCGGACATGTTTCAGGCGCTCGCGCACCCCACGCGCATCGCCATCATGGAGTTGCTCAGTGATGGCGAGCTTTCCGCAGGCGCGCTGATCGAGAAACTGGGAATCGAGCAGGCCAATGTCTCACAACATCTGGCGGTGCTTCGGAGTAAGCAGCTTGTTCTGAGCAGGCGGGCCGGCAATCAGGTCTTCTACTCCGTTCGTGATCCACTCATTTCGGAAGTCCTCGCGCTCATGCGGCGATATTTCCAGACTCACCTGAAAGAAGCGCTGAGCATGCTCGATGAAATGGAGAAAGCCGTATGACGTTCCCGCAGAAGTGGCTTCCCCGCTCCATTGAGTGTCTGCGTAATTACAGTCTTAAAAGTTTCACCCACGACCTTGTGGCTGGAATCACCGTCGGGCTGGTCGCGCTGCCACTGGCCATGGCCTTCGCAATCGCGTCCGGCGTGCCGCCGCAGGCCGGTCTTTACACGGCAGTAGTCGCAGGCTTCCTGATCTCCGCTCTGGGAGGTTCGCGCGTGCAGATTGGCGGACCCACCGGAGCCTTTGTAGTTATCGTCGCAGGCATCGTGGCGAAATTCGGCGTATCAGGCCTGTCGTTGGTCGCGATCATGGCCGGATTTCTGCTGCTCATTATGGGCTTCACTGGGCTTGGCTCGGCGGTCAAATTCATCCCGCGCCCGGTCACCATTGGATTCACCAACGGCATTGCACTGCTCATTGCCTCCACGCAGATCAAGGATTTTCTGGGGCTGAAAACTCCGCCGGTTCCCAGCGAATTCGCCGCCCGCATGAAAATGCTCTACGCCAACGTCGAGACCACTCACTGGCCGACGGTTGTTGTAGCAGCTGCTTCGCTGGCGGTCATCCTGTTCTGGCCACGTCTCACGAAAAAACTCCCCGGCTCCATCATCGCCCTGTTTCTTGCGACGGCTGCCACGGCGCTGTTTCATCTGCCGATTGCGACCATCGGCAGCAAGTTTGGCGGAATCCCGCAGGGCTTTCCCCGCGTCACGCCGCCGCACTTCCACGCCGACCAGATTCTCGCGCTCCTGCCCTCTGTCTTCACCGTCGCCCTTCTGGCTGCGGTCGAAAGCCTGCTCTCTGCCGTTGTTGCCGATACCATGAGTGGCGACCACCACGACTCCAACGTAGAGTTGGTAGCGCAGGGCTTTGCCAACATCGCCTCGCCGCTGTTTGGGGGCATTCCTGCGACGGGAGCCATTGCACGCACCGCAACCAACATCCGCTCCGGCGCGCTCACGCCTGTCTCAGGAATGATTCACGCGCTTACGCTGCTCGTCATCCTGCTGGCCGCCGCGCCGCTGGCTCGGTTTGTTCCATTGGCAACGTTGGCCGCCGTGCTCTTCATTGTGGCCTACAACATGGGCGAATGGCGCGAGATCGGCGTTATCCTGCGGCTCTCGAAAACTGATATTGCCGTCTGGTTCATCACCTTTGCTCTGACCGTCTTCGCCGATCTCACTGTGGCTGTCGGGGTGGGCATGACGCTCGCAGCGCTGCTCTACATTTATCGCGTCTCTGAAACCACCACTGTCGCTCCGGTGACCGAAGAGTATCTGCGCGAGGGCATGGCGCATGTCCTGCAGGATAAAGAGATTCCTGCGAACGTCACCATCCTACGCATTCATGGACCGTTTCTTTTCGGGACTACGGAAAAGCTGACCGAGGCCACGCAGAACATCAAGAGCTTTGCGCCGGTTGTTATCCTGCGCCTGCGCAATATGACGGCGCTCGACGCAACCGGCGTTCATGCGCTCGATCAGTTTGCGGAGCGCTTGTATAAATCCGGGAGAACGTTGCTTCTTTGCGGAGCCCGCGAACAACCAGCCGAGCTTCTGGCACGTACAGATCTCGTCCATGAAATAGGGCAGGAGAACATTCTTCCACACGTGCAAGCAGCGCTGGAGCGCGCGCGTGAAATCAATGGAGATTTCCAAGGGGTGGGACGTGAGATGGCGGCCGAGCTGCAGTACAGGTCGCTCTAGGCATCTGGATTCCGGCATTCCACCCTTCGCACAAAGCGTGCGAAGGGTGGCACCCACAACTACTGCTTTGCTGTTGCTTGCACTTCCAGCGCCTGCACCTTGCTGTGCTTGGTCGAATAGGTAAAGTAAATCACCAGCCCGACTACGAGCCAGAGGCCGACCACGATCCACGTCAACGAAGGCAGGTTCGCAATGAGGTAAAGCGCGCTCACGATGCCGCAGATCGGCACCAGCGGAACCAGCGGCGTCTTGAAGGGCCGTTCCAGGTTTGGATGCCGCACACGGAGAATCCACACACCGGCAGAAACGATGGCGAATGCCAGCAGTGTGCCCATGTTCACCAGCTCGCTAAGCCTGCTGATAGGCAACAGCGCAGGCAGGAATGCAACAATCGAGCCGACAATGATGTTGGATATCCAGGGTGTGCGGAACTTCGGGTGGATTGCGCCAGCCCACTTGGGCAGCAGCCCGTCACGCGACATGGAATAAAACACACGCGATTGCCCCAGCAACATGACCAGCATTACCGTGCCCAGTCCGAAGACTGCGCCGATTTTTACCAGAATGCCGCCCCAGCTTACTCCGGTCGCGTCAATACCAAGAGCCACAGGCTGAGCAACGTTCAGAGCTTTGTAGCTGACCAGTCCGGTCAGGGTCAGCGAGACGGCAATGTACAGGATGGTGCAGATCACCAGCGATCCGAGGATACCGATCGGCATATCGCGCTGCGGGTTCTTCGCCTCCTGCGCTGTTGTCGATACAGCGTCAAAACCGATATAGGCGAAGAAGACCGAAGCTGCGCCGGCGGCAATGCCGCTGATGCCGTATTGTCCAGGACCGATTTTCGGCGGGATGAAGGGGTGCCAGTTCATCCGCGCAAGCTCAGGATGCTGCAGCAAATAGCCGATGCCCACGATCAGAAATATAAAGACAACGCCGACCTTGACGAACACAACCGTAGAGTTGAAGTTCGCTGATTCCTTAATGCCAATTACCAGAATGGTAGTTACGACGAGAATTGCAACAAACGCGACCACATTGAAAATGCCGGTGACATGCGGAAGACCTGAGACATCCGTGACTCCCATGGGGAGCGAAGCAAACGGCATCCAGCTATGGTTATAGAGATATATCTCGGTGCCGTATGTTGCTGTAAAGCGCGCCCAGAACGGCGATGGCGTTAATCCCAGCTGCTCGATCAGGCTCATGAAATAGCCTGCCCAGCCTGACGCTACGGTCGCCGCGCCGAAGGCGTACTCAAGACATAGACACCAGCCGATGATCCACGCTACTAATTCGCCAAGCGTGGCGTATCCGTAGGTGTAGGCCGAGCCGGCAATTGGGATGAGCGAAGCGAACTCAGCATAGCAGAGCCCGGCAAAGGCGCAGGTGATGCCCGCGAGAATAAAGCTCAGAGCAATGGCTGGTCCCGCATGCAGCGCGGCAGCCTGTCCGGTGAGCACGAAGATGCCCGCGCCGATAACGGCTCCCACGCCCAGCGTCACCAGGTTGACCGGCCCCAGCGACCGCTTGAGGGTATGCTCTCCTTCTTCGCAGGCTTCCTGCTTCAGAGAAGAGATTGGTTTAATTGCAAACAAATTAGCCATGTTCGAGCGCGTTCCTTCCAGAGAAAATCAATTTGCTGCCACTGCCCGCCCACGGCGCGACCATACGGCGAAAACGGGAATTCCGAGCACCACAATCAGGAGCCCCGGCCAGGTAAATTGCGGCTTGTAGCGCAATAATACGACACATATCCACGCCGCCATGCCGATATAGATGGCCGGCAGCACCGGATATCCTACAGCACGATAGGGACGTTCGGCATCCGGTTTCCGCTTCCGCAGCACGAAAAGGCAGGAGATGGTCAGGATATAGAAGATCAGTTCGGTGCAGATAATGTAGTCCAGTAACTGGCTGTATGACCCCGTAAGGCATAGAAAACACGTCCAGACAGCCTGGATTATCAGCGCCCAGACGGGCGTTTTGAAACGCTGATGCAGCCTGCTGGTGGACTTGAAGAACAGCCCGTCGCAGCTCATGGCGTAATAGACGCGAGCGCCGGCCAGAATCAATCCATTGGCGCAACCGAAGGTAGAAATCAGGATTGCCCCCGCCATCAGGAATGCGCCTGCGTTCTGGAAAATCTGCTGCAGGGCGGCTGTGGCTACGCGGTCTTCCGCCGCGTATTGGATGCCACGAGCGAACGCCGTTGCGCCGTGCGGGTCGCCATGCAGAGGCAGCGCGAAGAGGTAAACAAAATTTGCCGCGATATACAGCGCGATGACAATGACGGTGCCCAATACCAGTGAAAGCGGCAGGTTCCGTTTCGGATTGCGAATCTCACCTGCGGTGTAGGTCACGTTATTCCAGGCATCGGCGGAAAACAGCGACCCTGTCTGGACTACGGCAAGGACCGCCAGCAGGCCGACCATGGCAATCGGCCCGCCCACGCCCACCTGCACCGGATGGAGTGCATGCCAGGAGGCGTTCTGCCAGAAGTTATGGCCGAAGTTTGCTGCGAATGCCCCCGGATTTCGCCCGAACCAGAACCCGACAACCACCAGCCCGAGCAATGCTGCTGTTTTTGCTGTGGTGAAAACGTTCTGCACCAGCGCGCCCAGCCGCACCCCGAGAATATTGATTCCGGTCAGCACCAGCACAATGATTATGCCGGTCAGGTTGGCTGTGTTCAGGCCGATGTCCATGTTCCCCAGGACCATCGGCCCGACCTTAAGCGCGGGAACATGACCCAGATGGAGAAGCCAGTGCGAAGAGGAAATCGCCGGAAAAAATACTCCGAGAAATTTGCCGAATGCTACCACGACGGCGGCTATGGTGCCGGTCTGGATGACAAGAAAAAGCGTCCACCCAAAAAGAAAGCCCCACATGGGGCCGAGGGCTTCTCTCAGATACACGTATTGTCCGCCTGCCGAAGGCATCATCGCGGCCAGCTCGCCATAGCTGAGCGCGCCAATGATGGTCATCACCGCTGTGACCAGCCATGCGCCAATCAGCAGCGCGGGCGAGCCTACGTCGCGGCCAATCTCGGCGGGAACGATGAAAATGCCCGAGCCGATCATGGAGCCGATCACAATGGCGGTTGAGCTGAAAAGCCCAAGCCTCTGGACTAAATGTGGGCTGTGGGCACTATGCTGACTGTCGGCACCGTGCTGGCTGTCCGAGTTCGCCTGAGCAGGAGATGGTCGGATACTCGTGGTCACTACTTGTTTGTTCTACCGGAAATTCTCAGATGGCGCTATCAATTTCTCAACGGGATACGCTTTGTTTATGCTCTGCAAAAGCTGGCTTGATCGTACCAGTTGCCATCGTGGATACGCCAGAAGAGCGGTCTTCCTGTCATGGATTCACCGAATTTTTGAATAGGGCACCGCTTGCACCTCAGACCGTCGAGATTACCTGTTTCAATTCCGTTGCAGGCGCTCCGCCGAAGCGGCGCTCCCGGCGGTGAAACTCTTCTAAAGCAAGGTCCAGGTCCGCTTCACTGAAATCAGGCCACATACGATCAGTGAACAATAGTTCAGCATAGGCCGACTCCCACAGTAAGAAATCGGACAGGCGTTTTTCTCCTCCGGTGCGAATGAGTAAATCAACTTCCCCACCTGTTGCCGTCAAGGCCTGGTCAACGATGGACCGCACTGCATCCGGAGACATGGATTGCTCGCTGGAGAGAACAGCAGATACGCCCGCGGCGGCTCGCGCAATCGTGTCACGCGATGAGTAGTCGATGGCTACGCACAGGTAAAGCCGATTCTCCAACGCAGTTAAGGATTCTGCTTTATGAATTTCTTTCAGCACAGGTTTCGATAGCCGGTCGCGTCGGCCAATAGCCTGGAAGCGCACTCCACGCTTCCTGAGCCGCTCTGCCTCCAGACGCAGAAAGGCGCGCAGCAGCCAGAAGATGCTATGCACCTCGGCAGCGGGACGACGCCAGTTATCGGAAGAAAATGCGTAGAGTGTCAGCCGAGCAACACCCGCGTCCAGTGCTCGCTCTACTACGCGCCGCACGGCGGCAATTCCGGCGCGATGGCCTGCGACGCGTGGCAATCCGCGCCGCACGGCCCAACGTCCATTTCCATCCATGATGATGGCTATATGCAGTCCTTCGTTCTGAAGCGGTTTCATAGCGTATTTCCGGGAGCCAGTGGCGAGTTTTGAGGAGTGTCCGTTGCCGGAAGCGAGCTGTACCAGTCAATGCGGCGCGTAAAGTACATCGCTACGGCTACCGCCAGGAAGCTGGCGATTGACCCTACGAGCAACGCGTTGTCCTCAAGCCGCAGCAGCAGATAGATCAATACATACAGAAGAGCAAAAATGCCCATGGCCTTTACGCCTTGCAATCTGCTTGCGAATATCCAGGAAGCATTCAGCGCGAGCAGAGTCACGGTTGCGGCACCTGCAACCAGAAATCCATAATCAAAGCCGATTCTTTCGGCGAGGGACAGCAGCAGGAGGTAAAAGATGATTTGGGCAATGCCGACAAGAACGTACTGCGCAGGGTGAATCCGTTTGCCGGTTGTGACCTCAAAGACAAAATAAGAGAGAAAGACCAGGCCCAGAAAGAGCAGCACGTATTTCAAAGAGCGGCTTACAGATTGATATGGGTCTGCTACTTCGATGAATGACACGCCCAACGCTGTCGCATCGAGTCCTGAGATAGAGTCGTCCGGCCCTTCTGCCTTCACTCCACGCGCCATGAAGGGCACAGACCATTCGGCGGTAAAACCCGAACTGGTTATATCCCGGCTGACAGGCAGGATTCCCCCGTCAAATCCCGGATTTAGCCAGTCTCCTTGTGTACTCACATGCGTTGTCTTTCCGTAGGCGAGAACCGCGATTCGCTGAGCGCCTGAGAAGCGCAACGTCGATGCCGTATGAAACTGTGCGTTCGGCTTTGCAATATCGTCGATATTTGCGCCGAATAAGGACAGCCTGACTGGATGGTTGGGATTACCGCCAATCGAAATGCTCTCGACGATTTCGGCCGGCGTCAGCGTCAGAGTCTTTGTATCTGTAGTTAAGGTGGCGTCGGCCAGCGCTCCCCGTGGATCGCTTACGCCAACCACGATCTCAGCGCGTTTCCAGTCAAGTTCCGCGCCTTGTGGCGCTGCATTGGGAACGCCTGTGAGGTCAAAGGTCGCGTCAAATCTTAAGTCTGCTTGATAAATCGGGACTTTAAACAGGGAACGATGCCGCTCTTCTGTAATGGTTTTAACCGCAGCGAAACCTTGCGAGGGAAATACCAGATACGTGCCGTGTTTTGCAGAACCGGCAGTCGGTTGAGGCGGAATGCTGTAGGGTATGGCAAGCACCGGCCCGAGAAACGTCTGCGCTCCTCCGACATGGTCACTTATGTCCTTGATGACATCCGTCTCACGTTTGGTTCTGTCGTTCACCAACCCACCCACAAAAAAGACTGGAATGGTCATAAGCAGGGCGAGACCGCAGACCACGATGAGCTTCAGACCCATCGATCGAGATTTGATCCGCCCCTGCAGGCTTAGCTGCAACGCTGAAAAATCGTTCACCGTATTCCTCCATAGTGCAAAGTACTTTGTGTTACAAAGTTTGAAGATAAAAATTTTT
>Ga0209581_1002266_pt1 | contig 18892 bp, 15 predicted proteins | sample Coa_R2_FD_187160 | JGI IMG/M metagenome (GOLD analysis project Ga0209581, IMG submission 187160) | Surface soil microbial communities from Centralia Pennsylvania, which are recovering from an underground coalmine fire - Coalmine... | ecosystem: Environmental > Terrestrial > Soil > Unclassified ...
CTGTTGACGGCGCCGCCACGTACATCGATTTTTTAAAGCGCGCGTTCGGCGCTGTGGAGTCGAGCCGCTCGCCTGGTCCGGGCGGCAAGCTCATGCACGCGGAGGTCATGATCGGCGACTCTGTTCTGATGCTCAATGACCATTTCCCGGAATTCGGGTCGCCTCCAATTGGCCAGGGACCGTGGCCGGTGACGCTGCACCTGTACGTTCCGGATGCTGACGCCGCGCTCGCGCAGGCGCAGGCCGCCGGCTGCGAAGTCACTATGCCGCTCGCCGATCAGTTTTGGGGCGACCGCTATGGACAGGTGAAGGACCCGTTCGGATTTCGCTGGGCCATCGCCACCCGCAAGGAGGAGTTGACTCCGGAGCAGATGCAGGAACGAGCCGCGAAGCTGTTTGGCGGCCAGGCGCCGGCCGGCTCCGATTAGTGCGGAGGCGTGCGGGCTGGGAGCCGCGGGTCCATTATATTCTCGAAGTTGAACTCACCAATGCCCACTCGCATCCTGCTTCTGCTCCATTTTGGGCTGTTTGCCGCGACCTCGGCGGCGCATGACATCGATCTGCGCAGCGCCACGGTTGTTGTGCGCGCGGGCGCGCTTCCGGAAGCCGAAAAGACTGCCGCCGCCGTCCTGGTGGACGAGGTCGCCAAGCGAACCGGCATTCATCTCCACACCGCCACAAGCTGGCCCGCGCAAGGCGCCGTAATCGCCATCGCTTCCGGCCAGAACGGCGCTTTGGGGGCCCGCGCCATTCCCCCCGCTGAAACGCGTCCTGAAGGATACAGATTGTTTGTCGATGAAGCACAGGCTACGGCGGTCGTATGGTTGCTTGGCGCTGATGCGCGCGGCGCGCTGTTCGCCGTCGGCGCATTTCTACGCCGGATCGACTGGGCCGCGGGACGGTTGAGCATTTCCGCGCCGTTAGATATCCGGACCGCGCCTGCCTATCCGATCCGCGGGCACCAGCTCGGCTACCGCGCACAGGCCAATTCTTATGATGCGTGGAGTCCCGCGCAGTTCGAGCAGTACATTCGTGAGCTCACCTTCTTCGGCGCGAACAGCATAGAGGGCATTCCGTTCCAGGACGAGCGTCCCACGCCGGTGATGAAGACGCCGCGCCGCGAGATGAACCGGGCCCTCAGCGAAATCTGCCGGCGTTACGGGCTGGACTACTGGGCATGGATTCCCGCCGATTTTGATCTTAATGATGCGGCTCGCCGGAAACAGTTTCTTGCCCGCTGCAACGAATTCTTTACCGACAGTGCGGAACTCACGGGCATATTCTTCCCGGGCGGCGACCCCGGCAGCAATCCCCCGGAACTGGTGTTGCCATTTCTCGGCGACATGGCGGCGCTGCTCGCGCAATCGCATCCGCGGGCGAAGATCTGGTTGTCGCTGCAATGGTTTTCGCCGGCGCAGGTGGAGTTCATCTATCAATTCATCGAGGAGCAGAAGCCGTCGTGGCTCGGCGGACTCGTCGCCGGGCCGTCCAGTCCTCCGATACCCGAGACTCGGCGCCGTCTTCCACCGCAGTACCGGCTTCGCTGGTATCCAGACATCACACATAACAAGCTGTGCCAGTACCAAGTCCCGCAATGGGATCAGGCGTATGCGCTCACGCTCGGCCGCGAAGCGATCAATCCGCGGCCGACCGAATTCGCCTCGATTCACAATAGGACGGCGCCGTATACGGATGGATTCATCTCGTATTCCGACGGCGTTCACGACGATGTGAACAAGACGATATGGAGCGCGCTGAGCTGGGATCCCTCGGCGAACGTGCGCGACATCCTTATCGATTACGCGCGGGTCTATTTCAAACCGTCGGTCGCCGAGGACGCAGCGGATGCAATCCTCGCGCTCGAGAAGAACTGGCGAGGTCCATTGATGGATAACGGCGCCGTCGAAGGGACGCTTGCTGTGTGGAACCGGCTTGCCAGCCGCGCCCCCGACCTGCAAACAAACTGGCGCTGGCAGATGTGCCTGCTGCGCGCCGGCTACGACGCATACGTGCGCCGCCGCCTGATCTATGAATCACGGCTCGAGTCCGAGGCCAACGCCGTTCTCGCCGCGGCGCCGCGTACAGGCTCTGACAGCGCGATGGCGGAGGCCACGCGCATTTTGGAGAAGGCGGTCGGGCAGCCCGTCGCGCCGGAACTGCGCGCGCGCATCGTCGACCTTTGCGACAAGCTGTTCCAGTCGATCGGCTTGCAAACCAGCGTCGAGAAGTATTACGCCATCGGCGAAGAGCGCGGCGCCATTCTGGATTTCATCGATTATCCCCTCAACAATCGCTGGTGGCTGGAGGATCAATTCAAAGCCATTCGCGGACTCGCCTCGGACGCGGAGAAGGCAAACCGTCTGATTGCGCTTGCAAATTGGGAGCATCCTGGCGCGGGAAGCTTCTATGACGACATCGGAAACATCGCCAAATCGCCGCATGTTGTGAATGGCGATCGAGACGGAGCGCCCCAGCCGACCTTCTGGTGGTGGGACCAGGGCAAGAGCCGCGCGCGGCTGTCGTGGCAGACCACGATGTGGCCAGCGGCTGTCGTTTACGAAGGGCTTGATCCGAGCGCAACGTATGTCGTGCGCTCCACCGGATACGGGCAGGCTCTGCTGCGCATGAACGGCGAGCGCGTCGCCCCTACCCTTGACGGCAAGCAGATGGGCGAATTCAAAGAGTTTCCGGTCGATCCGAAATTCGTCAAGGATCGGACCCTGAGGCTCACATGGGACCGCCCGGCGGGTGAAGAGGGGCTGAACTGGCGCCAGCGATCGCGGCTGGCTGAGGTGTGGCTGATTCGGAAGTAGCTACTCCAGAAAGCGCGTTCGCAGCGCCTCCAGCGTGAAGCTGTCGCTGCGGACGAAGTCCATCAGCGCTCTTTCGCGCGTCCGCACGCCGGCGATGGCGCGGGCCAGTTCGTCGGCGTCGCACTGCGGAACGGCGATCAGCCCGTTCTCGTCGCCATGCAGCAGATCGCCGGGACGGACGACAAAGCCTTCCACGTGCACCGGCACATTGACGCGCACGACGTGGTAATGGGCGTGACTGGCGACCGCGCCGCGCGCGAAGTAGTGCATGCCGATGGCGCGCACTTCCGGGATGTCGCGGATGCCGCAGTCGCTCACCACGCCCACGGCTCCGAGGCGCGTGAAGATCGTCGCAAGCACCTCGCCGCAATGCGCCGCCAGTTCGTGGCAGCCGCCGATCTCCTGGAACACGACCACGGAGGGCTTTCTGGAGGCATCCAGCGCATTGAACAGCTCAATAAAGCCGGCGCGGTCCGGAGCGCTCATCCGAGACACCGTTTCCACCTGCGCCGTGACCGCGTAGCCGCACATGCGCCCCAATTCGGGGAACAGGCACCGGATGGTGAGCGGCGCGAAACCCTCGTGTCGCGGACGGACGTTCAGCTCTTCAATAGCGTTTGAAAGCGTCGGCGAATCGACGGTCTGGAGATAAGAGATGAGGTCTGCGGTTGGTTGCGGTCCCATGACGATCTGCCCCCTAGCTGCACAAGCGAATCTCAATCAACTTTCCAGTATGACCCACAGTTTCCCGCTGGCGTTGCTGGACCGCCGGCGCTCGGCCAGGCAGTACGCATACGATAATGAATGAATGGCTTCCACGATGACCGCGCCTCCGGATGCGCTGGCGCGCTACGAGCCCGTAATCGGGTTGGAAGTGCACGTACAGCTCGCGACGCGGACGAAGATTTTTTGCGGCTGCCCGACCAGCTTTGGAGCGCCGCCAAATACGAATGTCTGCCCTGTTTGCATGGGGCTGCCTGGAGCGCTGCCCGTGCTGAATCGCGCCGCCGTAGAGATGGCGGTGAAAGCCGCGTTGGCGCTCCGATGCCGTATAAATCCGGTCTCGCGGTTCGCCCGAAAAAACTATTTTTATCCCGACCTGCCGAAGGGCTATCAGATTTCCCAATACGATCAGCCGCTCGCCGAGCACGGCGCGGTTGAGATTCAAGTCGGCGACGGCGGGACCCGGCGAATCGGCGTCACTCGCGTTCACATGGAGGATGACGCCGGCAAGAGCATCCACGACGGCTTCAGGGATTCAGACGCCTACACGTACGTTGACCTCAACCGGTGCGGTACTCCGCTGATTGAAATCGTGACCGAGCCCGATCTGCGCGGGTCCGAGGAAGCATATGCATTCCTGACGGAGCTGAAGCAGATGCTTCAGTATCTTGAGGTCTCAACTTGCGACATGGAAAAGGGCCACCTGCGCTGCGACGCCAATGTTTCGGTGCGGCTGAAAGGCGCCGAAACGTTCGGTACGAAGGCCGAAGTGAAAAACCTGAACTCGTTCCGATTTCTGAAACAGGCGCTTGATTTTGAAATCGCGCGCCAGATTTCGATTATCGAAAGCGGCGAAAAGGTTCAGCAGGAAACGCGCCTGTACAATCCCGCAACCGGCGAAACGGCCAGCATGCGCAGCAAAGAGCATGCGCACGATTACCGCTACTTCCCCGAGCCCGACCTGGTCCCGCTGCGGATCAGCGAGGCGTGGCTTGACGAGATTCGCTCCGGCATGGTCGAGCTGCCGCGCGACAAACGCAACCGGTTCATGCGCGAATACGGCCTTCGCGAATACGATGCGGACGTACTGACCGCACAGCGCGAGACAAGCGAGTACTTCGAGCGCGTCGTAAAGGCGTCCGGCGACGCCCGCGCCGCCGCCAACTGGGTCATGGGCGATCTTGCGGCGGCGTTGAAGGCCGAAGGCGCAGCCATTACAGAATCGCCGGTCTCGGCTGAGCAGCTCGGCGAGTTGATTGCAATGACTTTGAAGGGCGAAATCACCGGCAAGCTGGCCAAAGAGATCTTCGCAAAGATGTTCGCAACCGGGGCGCCGGCGCGCATCGTCATGGATCGCGAGGGCCTGAAGCCGATCAGCGACTCGGCCGCTCTCGAACAGCTGGTGAATGATGTGATTGCGAGCAATCCCAAGCAGGTGGCGCAGTATCGCGGCGGCAAAATTACCGTGCTGGGATTTCTGGTCGGTCAGGTAATGAAGGCCAGCCGCGGCCAGGCGAATCCGCAGACCGCGCAGGAAATTTTGAAACAGAAGCTTTCGTAACTTATCTGTCGCCGCCCAGCGCTAAGACGAAGTACAGCGCGGGCGTGTCGCCGACATTGCGCCATCCGTGCTCTTCGTTTGAGGCGACATAGGCTGCTGAGCCGGGTCCGAGGTTCTGCTTTTTCCCCGAGATCGTCACTTCCACCGTGCCCGATTGGATCAGAATCATCTCTTCGTGCACATGATGATGGGGAGGGTGCGGCGCCTCGCCCGGCGCAAGCTCGGTCAAGTGCATTTCGATCGGAAAACCTGCGTGCGTTTCGCCTTTCAATACGGCCCGCGTCCGATTCTTGCCGCTGTTTCGGACCGGCAGATCCTCGAATCGATGTATCTGCGACGGCAGCGCGGATGCGGCCCAAGCCCGCCCAGCCGCGGCGGCAAATAGCGAATACAGCGTCAGGTCCCGGCGAGAATAGTCCACGACTAGCTCCTGTTGGGTTCGAGTATACTACTCACTTCCTGCCATGAAACAAGTATTTCTATTCCTGTTGAGCGCATGTGCGGCTCTTGGGCAAGCGAAGAGCGTGTTCGTCATCACGGACGCGGAGGGCGTGGCGGGCGTGTGCCGGCAAGATCAGACGGACCCGAAGAATCAGGAGATGCGGCAACTGCTGACCGGCGAAATCAACGCGGCCGTGCAAGGCTTCATCGACGGCGGCGCGACGGAAGTCATCGTATGGGACGGTCATGACGGCAGCCAGACGCTTTCGGCGCTGACCATCGATCCGCGGGCCAAACTGGTGATGGGCGCGCTGGGTTCGACGATGCTCCTCGAGCGGAAGTACTCGGCGGTGGCGTTCGTCGGCCAGCACGCGCGGGCGAACTCGCCGCACGGCGTCATGGCGCACAGCTACAGCTCCCTGGGCATTCAGAACATGCTGATGAACGGCAAGCCGGTCGGCGAGATTGAGACGCGGACGGCGCTGGCCGGCTGGTTCGGCGTGCCAGTAATCTTTTTGAGCGGCGACCAGGCTGCTGCGGAGCAGTTGAAGGAAATTGTTCCTGGCGCCGAGACCGCCGTAGTGAAAGAAGGGCTGGCGAATTACGCGTGCATATCGCTGCCGGCGGAGGCGGCGCGGCGGCTGATTCGGGAGCGCGCCGCTGCTTCGATGGCGAAGCTTAAAAGCATAGCGCCGTACCGCATCGACGGACCGGTAACGATTGAGATCGAGTACACCAGCCGTCACGCGCTCGGCTTCGATGTGGAAGCGAGACCCGGGGCGGAAGTGGTGGACGCCCGCACCGTGCGCTATCGCGGCAAGGATTTCCTGGAGGCCTGGCGGCGCGCGCGCATGTGACTACCGCGGCGACAGCCGGCGCTCAACCCAGGCCAGCAATCCATCGGCGGCCAGCGCCATCGCGGCAGCCGGAACGGCGCCGGCGAGAACCTGCCGTGAATCGACCATAGAGATCCCTCGGAAAACGAGAACCCCCAGTCCGCCCGCGCCGATCGCCGCGGCGATCGTCGCCGTGCCAATGGTGGTAACCGTCGCAATGCGGAGGCCCGCGACGATGGTTCTGGCCGCAAGCGGAGCTTCGACCTGAAGCAACACCTGTCTGTCTGTCATTCCCATGGCCACCGCCGATTCGCGAACCGCGGGATCGATCGCAAGAATGCCGGTCACGGTGTTGCGCAGAATCGGCAGCAGCGCATACAGCACCAGAGCGATGACTGCCGTGCGCGGCCCGATGCCGCCGAGCAAGGGCGCGGGAATGAGAAATCCGAACAGCGCCAGGCTGGGGATGGTCTGAATCGCGCTGGCCGCCGCCAGCGCCCAACGCCGGGTATGGCGGGCGCGCGTCAGCGCGATGCCTGAGGGAAGCGCAATTGCCGCCGCGATAGCGATGGAAACGAATACCAGCCACAGATGCTGGACGGTCAACGACAGAACCTCAGCGCTCATGCTCATCGAATTTCCAGACAGTTCAGGAATGCTCTTGCCTCCGGGCTCGGCGCTCTCACGAAGTCCTGGGGCGCGGCGATCGTGTCGATCCGGCCATCGTCCAGGAGCACGATGCGCGTTCCGATGCGAAGCGCCTCGCGCACGTCGTGCGTCACAAACAGAATCGTCTTCGCGGTGCTGTTGCGGAGCGAAATAAACTGATCCTGGAGATCGAGGCGGGTAATGGGGTCCAGAGCGCCGAAGGGTTCGTCGAGCAGCATGAGGGGAGGGTCCGCGGCGAGCGCGCGCGCGATGCCCACCCGTTGCCGCTGCCCGCCCGAGAGCTGGTGCGGAAATCGCGGGCCGAACTGTTCGGCGGGCAGGCCCACCTCCGCCAGCAGTTTCGTCACGCGCGCTTGCACGGTTTCCGGCGGCCAGCGCTCAAGCCGCGGCACCAACCCCACGTTTCGAGCCACCGTAAAATGAGGAAACAAGCCCACTTCCTGGATGACATAGCCGATGCGGCGCCGCAGACGGATGGGATCCCAGTCGCGCGTCGATTGGCCGTCGAACAGAACCTCGCCGGAGGTCGGAAAAATGAGCGCGTTTACGAGCCGCAGCAGCGTGGTTTTACCGGAGCCGCTGCGGCCGAGAACCACAATCGCGTCGCCGGGCTCAATCCGTAAATTGATGTTGTCGAGAACAGTGCGGTGGCCGATACGGTAGGCGACCCCGCGGAATTCGACAAGCGCCGCCATGGCTAGCCGTGAGCGAGCATCGTTGAACGCATAGCCGATGCGTAAATGCGCGTGCTCATCGGGTCCTAAAAGCCCCAATCGCTGGGCTCGGCCGTCGAGACATCCAGCCAGCCCTGCTGGGGCAGGGCATCCAGGGGCAGGCCATTCTGCCACAACGACAACTGGAAGCGCACGGGCTGCCGCAAGCCGGCGCCGATGGCGCTTAACGGCACGCGCGCCTCGAAAATTTTGCGGATCGCGTATTCGATCCCAGCTTGTACTCCGTGCTGGTCCTGCCAGATCGGCATTATTACGGACGTCACCCGATCCGGATCGCTCGACGGCGCTATGTGAATCCGGATCTGGGCGCCCTGGAGCGAGCTGAGCGCCTTCTCCTCAAAATCCAGGCGGATGTACAGATTGGCGCCGTCGCTTCCGTACTGCAACTCGCGAATGAGGAAGCGCTGTCCATGCATGGCCCCGGAGCGGCTGTCCACTCGATACAGGCCTGCGCCCATCCACTCGAAGTAGGAGCTGACCTCGCCGTCGATCGTGGCGCGGATGGGCCCGGTCGGCTCATCGTGGGACTCGCGAACCGACGTCCGCAGGATGGGGCGCGACAGATCCTCGGGGGGATTCAGGTCAAGAGCCCGGTACACGTTCGCCAGATGATCGCGGTAGAGCTGATCGAACTCCGGACGTTCAGCGGATTCATGTTCCGGACCGTACCACCAGCACCAGTCGCTGCCCTCCGCAATCAGCAGCTCTTCATACGCGATCCGGCGGTTGTGTTCCGATACTGCGCGCTCGGGAACCTCATCGTACGCGCGCCGCGCGCGCAGAAGGCAATCCCAGGCCCGGTTGTCTTCCTCAGCTCCGATCCAAACATCGAAATTCGCGTTAATCCAGGAGCCAGGGAAAATATGATCGAGTTCGACGGGCTCGATGCGATTCAAAGCTTCGGCGACCGTGACGGCGCTGATCGAGCCATCTTCTAGGATGCGGCGGTACAGAGCGCGCAGGAACGGACGTCCGTTGCGGTCATAGTACTCCCACGCGTTTTCGCCGTCGAGAATGATGGACGCCAGCGCGTCGCGTCCCGATTCCAGAATGGGCCGGCAATTATTGCGAATTTGCGCCAGAAAATGCGCGGCGGCCTCTTCGGCCTCCATGCGGGAGTATGTGAAGCCGATCAGATCGCTGAGCGTGTGGTCGCGAAAGATCATGCGCAGCTCGTGTCCATTCCGGCGCCACACATACGGGCGATACGTGACGTCCGGACCAGCCTCGCGGTTCAGTGTGCGGGCGAGCACGCCGTTGTCCGTGGCGGCCCATTGGAAACCGGTCTGCGCCGCAAGCTCGAGCGCCTGGTCAGACACGGCGCCTTCCGAAGGCCACATCCCGGCCGGACGCGCGCCGAATCGCGCCCGAATGAATTCGCAGGCCCGCTCCAGTTGCTCTCGGGCGTCGCTGGGGTACGCGAACCGGCTGGGCAGCGGCACATACGGATGCGAGACCTCCGCGATCTGGGTATCGCAGATGAGCGGCAAGATGGGGTGGTAAAAAGGCGTGGTGGAGATTTCGATCTGGCCGCGCGCCGCGGCTTCTCGATAAGCGGGCAGAACACGCGCCATTGCCGCGATCTCCTTCTTCTCAATGAGCGCCTGGTCGGCCAAAGTAAAATCTGCGCCGCGGCTGCACAGAGCGCGGATTTCGGGATCGCGCTCGAGATCTTCCTCGTCGAACCACGCAAGCTGAGAGAGAACCTGGAGATCGCGCAGATCCTGTGGGCGGAACAGGCGGCGCGCGTTGGGATTCCTGCCGGCGGCTTTCCAGCGTGCGTGCAGTTCCGCATAACGCGGGTACCGCGCAATCAGCCGCGATGGATTGGCATGAAAAAAATATTGCAATATGAAGGACTGCTCGCTGTCGGTCAGTTCTTCGGCGGGCTTCAGGGCGGCGCGAAGAAACGGGTCGGCGGCGCGCCCGGAGACGTAATCCTCAATCTGTAGCAGCATGGATGGCGCCAGGTTGAAGGTTTGATGAATGCCTGGAAATTCGTCCAGAATCTTGACCATGCCGTAATAGTCTTTCAGCGCGTGCAAGCGGGTCCACGGCATGCGGTACTCGCCCGTCATCAGATTCTTGTAAAACGGTTGATGCATGTGCCAAACGAAGCACAAATATATGTGGGCCATGGAGTCGTATGCGCCGGACAGGCGCGATCAGCGCGCGAAAAAGCTCCGCACGGGGGCCGGCGGTTCCGTCTTCCGAATCGCCCGCCACAGTATGTCGTTTAACTCGTCATCATCGATCCGGTCGGCCTCGCTGAAATCCATCCGCTCGGAGCGGGCCGCAGTCGGACTGTTCTCCGGATTCCGCTCATCGAGCGGGTGCTTCGGCCGCACCGCCTCATAAGGGCGCGCGTCCGGCGTGGACTGAAAAGCGGCGGACATCGGCCGCGACGCGGCGTCGAACTGCGTCATCGGATGCAGGCCGAGAATCAACTCCATGGTGCGCAGCATCGAGGTCTGATTGTACAGCGTACTGTCGACTGCGCCGCGACGCACGTAAGGCGAGATGACCAGAGCGGGCGAGCGGTGCGAGTCGACGTGATCGGGGCCGTTTTGCGCGTCGTCTTCAGTAACGAAGATCGCGGTTTTCGGCCAGAAGCGGCTCTTGGATACGCCCTCCACCACCATTCCCAGAGCATAATCGTTGTCGGCCATCGCAGACAGCGGCGCCACCCGGCCGGGCGCGGTTCCGGAGGTGTGATCATTGCCCAGCCGCATGATAATGAAGCGCGGCATTTCGCCCGACTTCTCAAACTCCGCCAGCGACTCGAGGAAGCGCTTTGCCCGTTCCACATCGGGATAGAGCAGATCGAAGCCGCGGTATTTCAGATCCGTCACCTTGGCCAGCGATGGGTCCCGGACGGTTTCAACCTGAATTCCGCCCGGTCCCGGCGTTTTCAAATTGGTGACGAAGTAGCCGTAATTCCTCATCGAAATTCCGGCCGCTAGCGCGTTTGTCCAAATATAGCCGGCGGGCGGCGTGGCTGCCGGCTCGCCGCCTTCGTAATCATAATGCTTGCGCCGTCCGGCGTAGCTGTTTGGCCACAGCTTCTGCACGTAATCCGGGGCGATGGCCGCCGTGGCCCAGTTGTGGCCATCGGCGCTGACATCGGAGTTGACGTAATAATTGTCGAACAAGACAAACTCGCGCGCCAGCTTGCGCTGGTTCGGGTTCGTATCTTCGGTGAACAAAGTCAGCGAGGGGTCGCCGTTGCCTTTACCGAGGTCGCCGAACACCTGGTCGTAGGTGCGGTTCTCCTTGACAATGTATATGACATGCTCGATCGGAGAAGGATCGCCCGGGCGGGCCGGAATTGGATTGCCCTTTCCCGTTTCGACATGCTCCAGCAGGCGGTCTCGATACGGCGAGTTCGCAAAGGCGATCTTTGTATACTCTTCAAGCTGGGCGTCATCAAAGGGCGGTATGACTGACGCTGTGCCCGTCTGCATGTAGCCGACATACTCGGCTCTCGGATTTCCGGCGTGAAGCTCATCGGTGCGCCGTACAGGGCCGGGACCCTTCGGATTCGGATAGCTGCGGACGCCGCGCCCGTTCAGCACGATCAGCTGGCCGTTGGGGAGTACGCGCGCCGCCGTGGGATACCAGCCGGTCGGAATGAAGCCCCGCACGCGCGTCCGCCTCTCGGAGATATCGGCGACGGCGACCACGTTTCCGTCCGAACAGACGACGAACAGGCGCTCCTGATCCGGACTCAGCGCCAGAGCGCTGGGCGTCATGCCGACAGGTTGCATGGGCGTCATGGCGATGTTAATGATCTCCGCTACCTGCAAATCTTTCGCTTCCGTAACGCCCACGGCATAAACGCTGTTGGTGTTCGCGGCCGCGACAAAGAGCCGGGCCTTATAGGGCAGGGGCGGTTCGCCCTGCTCAAGCTCGGGCAGGCGATCGCTCCACAACATGTCGGTCGGGTGCTGACCCAGGGCGATGCGGCTCAGCAGAAGGCCGTCGGAGGCGCGGTGATGGTACACGCTTCCGTCCGCCCAGCTGGAGACGAAAAACGATTGCCCGTCGGGATGAAATAAAATGCGGTACGGCCGCCGGCCGGTTTTCAACCGTTCCGTCACGCGGCCCGACTGGGGATTGATGACGACGATCGAATTGTGGAACAGATCCGCCGCGTAGATCAGGCGACCGTCCGGGGTGAGCGCGACATCGCCGATGAAATCGCTCCAGGTCCGCTGCGCCTCCGGCGTGATGATGAATTCGCGGGTTTTCGCGAGCTGTCCCTCGGGCGAGAGCGAGAGTTCGTAGACCCGCGATTGCGATCCGCCGCCAATGTACACGAACCTGTCGTCCGGCGACAGCGCGATGCCGAGCCAGGCGTCCGGAAGCGCGATATGGCTGATCTCGCGCTCATCGGCGGCGTTCAGGACGAGGATTGATGGCTGCCGGTATCCGCCGTTCAATACCAGTAGGTACTTGCCGTTATGCGAGAGCGCCGACGACATGGGCAGCGTGGACAGCGGAATCTGCTTGCCGGCGGGCTGTAGAGTCCAGCCGCTGTTCAGTTGAAAGCGCCCATCCGGCAGCGGCCCGACGCGCTGGGGCGGAACGCCGGGCTGCGACATCAAAACGGCCGCGATGATGACCACAATGAGCGCCGCGAAAGTGGATTTCATTCGATAAACCTCTGTGCGATGGGGAAGCGGCGGCCTACGCCGAACGCCTTCGAGGTGACCTTCAAGCCCGGCGCGGCCTGCTGCCGTTTGTACTCGGCGTGATCCACCAGGTTGATCACCCACTGTACAAGCTCGAGCGGCAGCTTCAGATCAGCAGCGATTTTCTGCGCAGGTTCATATTCCTCGACGTAAGCGCGCAAAATGCGGTCGAGCGTCTCATATTCCGGAAGCGAATCCGTATCCTTCTGATTGGGCCGCAGTTCCGCCGAGGGCGGCTTTTCGAAGACGCTCTCGGGGATCGCGCCCGGATGTCGGCCGTTGGCCACGCGGGCGAGCGTGTAGACGAGAGTCTTCGGGACATCGCTGATGACTGCGAGCCCGCCGCACATATCGCCATATAACGTGCAATATCCGACCGCGAGTTCGCTCTTGTTGCCGGTGGTGAGCACGAGCGCGCCCCATTTGTTTGAAAGCGCCATCAATGTGACGCCGCGCAGCCGCGATTGCAGGTTCTCTTCCGTGACGTCCTTCGGACAGCCGGCAAACAGGGGCGCAAGCGTCCGCTCAAACTCGCGGTAGGCGTTCGTAATCGGCAGAACTTCGAAACGAATTCCAAGGTTCGCGGCGAGCGCGCGGGCGTCGGTCAGGCTGTGTTCAGAAGAATACGGACCGGGCATGGCGACGCCGGTCACGTTCTCGCGACCAATGGCATCCACCGCGATCACGGCGGTGAGCGATGAATCGATGCCGCCGCTTAACCCGAGCAGCGCTCTGCTGAAACCACACTTGCGGATGTAATCGCGCGTTCCCAGTACGAGAGCCTGATAGACGGCCTCGCACTCATCTGCAAGGTTCTCGCGCTGGTCTCCGCAGCCGGTTTCGGTGTCCACAAACAGCAGGTCCTCCTCAAACGAGCAGGCGCTGGCGATGACCCGGCCGTTCCGATCCATCGCAAAGCTGCTGCCGTCGAAGATTAACTGATCGTTGCCGCCCACCTGGTTCACATAAACCACCGGGATCCTGCGCCGTTTCGCGGCGGCTTCAAAGATATTGCGGCGGAGCCGGCGTTTGTGCATGTGGTAGGGCGAGGCGTTGATCGTGATCAGCACCTGAGCGCCCGCCTGCGAGAGCTCTTCAACCGGGTCGCGCTGATAGAGCTGCCGTTCCCAGAATTGCTTGTCGTTCCAGGCATCCTCGCAAATGGTCAATGCCACCTTTGAGCCGTCGATCGTGCACAACTGCTCCTGATCGGCGGGACGAAAGTAGCGCGCCTCATCGAAGACGTCATAGGTGGGCAGCAACATCTTGTTTTGGCGAAAAACTTGACGCCCGCGCCGCAGCACGGCCGCGCTGTTGGTGATCTGCTTGCCCGACGGCGCCTTCGCGCGGGCGACGTAACCGCAGATAATCGTGATGTCCAGCTCAGCCGTTTCGGCCGCAAGCCGCTCGAGCTGCTCTTCGGTGCGGTTGAGAAAGCTTTCCTTCTCGACCAGATCCCGGGGCGGGTAGCCGTTGAGCGCAAGTTCCGGAAACACTACGGTTTGAGCGCCGAGATCCACCGCGCGTTTTGAAAATTCAATGATTTTTGAGGCGTTGCCGGTGAGGTCGCCAACCGTGGAGTTGATCTGAGCGAGCGCAATGCGCATGTGAATACTTAATTGTATTGTGGGCTCATCCCCGTTCGTCCGGAGCTAATGCTTCGCCGGACGCCCGCCCAGCGCATAGAGCAGACCGCCGCTGAATACCACCAGGGCCGCTGATGCAATCAGCCCGAAACGCGTCAGCCCAGGCCCCTTACGCCAGGAAGACGGCATCCAGCGGCTGGTAAACAATAGAACCACCAGCACGGCCACGACAAGCGCTCGCATGGCGCTGCGCGCCGCTGCGGGCGAGAACAGGACTGCAATCACCGCCGTGAGCGCCGCGGTGACCAACGCCACCGCGAAGCCGAGCAGGACGGCCGATCCGAGCAATTGCCAATCGGGATGGAGAAATCGCACGTGGTAGAGCGCGTTCACGGTGGCTACGGCCAGCACGTAAACAATGAGCATCATTGTCCAGGCGTAGACCGCCGCCGCCGCTGCTTTCGCCGCCGCCCCCGCGAATTCGCGCCCCGAAGAGCCTCCCAGCAAATCCGAAACGGCGGGAATCGCGTACAGCAAAGGGATGAGTGCATACGCAAACAGGATGAAGGGGTCGAAGATGTCGAGGCCTCGCCGCCACGGCAGTGCAACGCCAAAGGCGGTAAATACCACTATGTTGTTGATGACAGCCGTCGCCCCTGCCTCACGCAGCCTGGCGAAACGGGCTAACCGCCGCCAGTTCTGGTTGAAATCTGCGAGAGCGTGGCGCATGGCGCCAATAGTACCACGCATCAAGATTTCACTATCTTGGTATTGGTATTCATGGTACCTTTGTACCAGAGGGCGGACGGGAACTGGCCCGAATGCCCGCGGCCTTAGGCCGCCTATAGGGCATTTCAGGTGCTGCGGGGGCGCTAATCCTTTGACGGCTAAATGACGATACAGGAATTGTATGCTCGACAGGCGTGTAGAACCTCGGATGCTGTGTGCAGACCTTGTGGACGTGCATTGGCGCGACCATGCGGGGCGGCAGCGCCGGGCAGTGGCCAATCTCGAAGATATTTCACTCTCGGGCGCCTGTATTCAGCTCGATAAGCCGATTCCGCTCGGCGCTACGGTGCGGCTGACGCATCCAAAAGGCGAACTGACGGGATCCGTTCGCTATTGCGTCTTTCGGGAGATCGGATACTTCCTGGGCGTCGAATTCGATCCGGAGTGCCGCTGGTCCGAGCGTCAATATAAGCCGCAGCATCTGCTCGATCCCAGGCGTTTGATCGTCCGCCCAGGGCAAAAAAGCGGAGAGGCGGGCCCCACTCCTCCCGCTGCCTAGGCTCCGTTTCGGCGCCTGGGTTGGGGTTCCTGCGGTCTCATCCCCATGATCAAGCGGGTGCGGATGCGGTCAAGCCGCTTAATCGGAAACGCGAGTGCCGCCGGTTACGCCATCTTGCGCGCCACCGCATACCGGAAAGTATTTCTCAGCCGCACAGAACCGTCCCGCTGAACGAACGGATGGAGCGCCTCCCGGACGGCCTCTGTCACTTTGTCCCGCCCGTGAATCTCGATAGCGCGTTGCGACGGGCCGCTCGAGAGCGCTCCGCGAAGGGCGTGGTTCATATCGGCGTGGATCATGACGGCTTCAATGCTGTGGATTTGGTCCACGCGGATATCGTCGACGGACTCCAAGACGGACTCCAACACGCCGGGCGGCGATAAAGCAAACACTCCCGGTCCGGGGGAGGGCGGCTTCGGGAACAGCTTCACCATGGCCTCGAAGATGACGCGGCCATCGGTCTGTTCAAGCGGGCCGGGGACAGCCACGACGATGCGTCCGCCCTTGCGGCAGACCCGTCCCAATTCGTGAGCGCCCAGCTTAGGATTGGGGGTGAACTGAAGCGAGTTAATGGCGATGACGGCGTCGAACTGCGCGTTTGGAAAAGGGAGATTTTCGAGCTCGCCAATACGAAAGTCGGCCGTGGGCAGCCGCTCGCGCGCGATAGTAAGCATGTTTACGGACGGATCGACGCCATAGACCTCTGCGCCGAGTTCGGCGGCCAGCAGCAATGCGCCGCCCGAGCCGCATCCGGCATCGAGCAGCCGCGCGCCGCGTTCGACATGCGCCGCCTGGAGGGCGGCGCGCCATAACGGCAGCGCCATGCGCTCCTGTTCGTCCGCCCAGTCCCGGGCGCCGAGTCCGAACAACTCACCTTGACGGCGCGCCGCTTCGCTCAGGTCTCGCATTCGCACACCTCGGCGCTTCGAACCATGAAATCAGAACTCCGGCGAGCAGCACAACGGCGCAGCCGACGACGTTGTACCAGAGGAACGAGATTTTTGTATACCACGCGACGGCGAAGATCGCCGCCTCACCGGCAATCACTCCGAAGAAAGCGCCGTTTGCGCCGACGCGTTTAAAAAAGAACGCCAGAATGAAGACCCCCAGCATTCCCCCGTAAAACAGCGAGCCGATGACATTGACGGTGACGATGAGGGCGCCGAAACTCGACCCGGCGGTCGACGCGAATACGACGGCATAGACGCCCCAGAAGGCCGTTGCGAGTTTGGATGCCAGCAGAACGTGCCGTTCGCCCGCGTCGCGCTGGAGGAAGCGCCGGTACACATCGATAATGGTCACCGTAGCCAGCGAATTAATTTCGCCCGAAATCGACGACATCGCAGCGGAAAATATCACGCCGATCACCAGGCCCACGATTCCCGTCGGCAAATAGTGGGTGACGAACGAGAGAAAGATGTAGTTGGTGTCGTTGAAGTCTGCGGCGTTTGTGATGCGCCCGGCAAGGCGCATGCCCTCCTGGCGGGCGGATTCGAGTTGCTTTTGCGCGGCTTGATACCGGGTCACGCTCTGTTTCCAAAGGGCGGCGTCGCCAAAGCGGCGCGCTCTGACCAGTTGCTCAGCGGCCGATTTGCGCAATTCGAACGCGGCGTTGTAACGGGCTTCGACGCCGGGGTACTCGGGGACGCCCTGGATCTTCTTCATCACCACCGGCTCGAAAATCAGCGGCGGCTTGACAAAAGTGAAAAATACAAACACATTGGCGCCGATGAACAGAATAAAGAACTGCATCGGAATCTTGGCCGCGGCGTTAAAGATGAGACTGAGCCGGCTCTGCCCGATCGAGCGGCCTGTCAGATAGCGCTGCACCTGGCTCTGGTCCGTTCCGAAATAAGCGAGCGCGAGAAACATGCCCCCGATGAGGCCGCTGTATACGTTGAACCGGTCGTTCCAGTCCAGTTTGAATGTCACCGGATTGAGCCGTCCCGCCGCTCCGGCGATGCGCATGGCGTCGACGAACGAAACGCCGGGAGGCATCAGCCATACCGCAATAGCGAGCGAGAAAACCAGCGCGGCGAAGATGACGCACATCTGTTGCACATCCGCCCAGGTCACCGCTTTGATCCCGCCGAACGACGTGTAAATAATCACCAATCCGCCCATCAGCAGCGTGGTCAGGTGAGCGGGCCAGCCCAGTATGACCGACAGCACTACGGCCGGCGCATAGAGTGAAATGCCGGCGGCAAGCCCGCGCTGGATCAGAAAAATCGCCGTGACCAGAGCGCGCGTCTTCGTATCGAATCGCTGCTCCAGATACTCATAGGCCGTGAACACCTTGGCCCGATGAAAAATCGGAACGGCGGTGATGCAGAGTATCACCATTGCCAGCGGCAACCCGAAATAGAACTGCACGAAGCGCATGCCGTCCACGTAGGATTGCCCGGTGGTGGATATGAACGTGATCGCGCTGGCCTGGGTCGCCATGATCGACAGTCCCATCGCGTACCACGGCATGCTCTTGCCGGCGAGGAAATACTTGTTGACCGAAGTCGCTCCGCGTCCGCGCCACAGACCGTAAGCGACAATAGAGGCCAGCCAAGCAAAGAGTACGAACCAATCGAGCGCTCTCATGGCCGGAATGCGACTGTGAACGCGTAGAAGGCGGCGATCAGCGCCGCAAGGTAGCAAACGACCGCTGCGTAGACGCGCGGCCAAGTCCCGAGGAAGGGCGGAGGATCATCAATCACGGCGCGGTTTTCCGGCGAGACGTCCGGACCGGTCCCGCGCTCAATCGCCATGAGCGAGCGCCTTCCCCGCGCTCAAAAAATTCGCGAACACGCGATAAGCGCCGGGCACGCCCGCGGGAAGCTGGCGAAACCAGGAGTATCCGGTGAAGATGTACACGCCCTTGCCGTACCGGGTAAACAGCGTTCCACCCGGCAGAGGCTTCTCACCGGGGTCGTGCGATTCAAGCAGAGATTGGTATTTGGGATCCCACTTGGAGGCGAAGTACAGACCGCGCTCCTGCACCCACCCGGAGAAATCGCTCTCTGTGATCTCATTGGGCGCGTGCAGAATGGGATTCGATGCGTTCGGGAACGTCACCGGCGCGTTTTCTACGGTCACGCGGTCGCGCGACAGCTCGATGGGATAGGGCCCGATGATGCTGAACAGCCGGGAGTTTCCGCCGGGGCCGCCTTCGAGCACGTTATACTGTACCACCAGCGTTCCGCCCTGGCTCACGTAATCCAAGAGCCGCTGGCGATTAGCTCGCAAATCCGGCCGAACGTTCCAGGCGCGAACGCCGGTGACGATCGCGTCGAATCCGGACAGGTTGCCCCGCGCCAGATCCTCGGGAGTGAGCAGCGTGACGGAGCAGCCAATCTGTTCGAGCGCCTGGGGAACTTCATCGCCGGCGCCCATGACATAACCAATGTGTTTTGCCAGGGTTTTGATATCAGCGCGCGCCACGCGCGAGCGTGCGGGCGGGAAGAGCGTCTGCACGGGAATGTGCGGATAGTCGATGATGTCCATCCCAACGGAGATTTCCCGCCCGGCCTCAGATGCGGCGGCCGACAGTTCGCCG
>Ga0209581_1002267_pt1 | contig 18888 bp, 18 predicted proteins | sample Coa_R2_FD_187160 | JGI IMG/M metagenome (GOLD analysis project Ga0209581, IMG submission 187160) | Surface soil microbial communities from Centralia Pennsylvania, which are recovering from an underground coalmine fire - Coalmine... | ecosystem: Environmental > Terrestrial > Soil > Unclassified ...
GCGGTTGCGGTCCTCGTTTGGCCATCGTAGACTGATATACAGCAATCGTCGGGGCGTAGCGCAGCCTGGCTAGCGCGCCTGGTTCGGGACCAGGAGGTCGGTGGTTCAAATCCACTCGCCCCGACCATTCCCATCCCGCAGAATCAACAACTTAACTACGCACGCGGCTGTGAAGCGTTCGCAATTTGAGTCCGATTGAGTCCAAATACGAGAGCTTCGACGCCCGCCACGGCCCGGCGCTGATCTTCCGGTATGGCGTGCAGATAGACTTCTCGAAGACTGTCTAGCTGGACGTTTGCTGATCGCTGCGCTGCAAGCACAACGCATGCTTCCGGGCCAAGCGGAATGAGCCGTGCGCTTCGCTGTGGCTTCGGCGTGTCGAAATGCCCGTCGTAGACAGTCTCCACGACCCGCAGAATACCTCCTTCCAAATCCACGGATTTCCAACGGAGAGCCAGCAGCTCTCCGATTCGAAGTCCTGTGAGGACCAGCAGTGTCGCAACCGAACGAGCAGGTTCCTGGAGCCGATCTCTCAGCTGCACAAACTGTGCAGGCGTGAGGATCGCCCTTGCCGTTTGCTTGATCGGTCGTCGCGGAAGCTTCGGCGCGCGGGAAACGGTTCACATCGCCGATCTCCAGCCCGATGACCGGCGCAAGAATCTCGCCGACGCCGGGTACGCTAAGTAAGAGTTGGACTTCGGGAGTAGGTGCAATTTCCGCATGATGCGCTGTTCGATGGTCTCGATGTGGGCGAGAGCACAAAGCTGAACTTCCGCCATACGTGCTGTCTCGGGAGGGAACTCAGCTAGGCGAGTCGCAAGGGATTCACGGCCCCGGCGTCCAAAGAGATCGGTGATGGAATCCGTGTGCAAGCCGTAACCATCCACTGCTGCGTGGATGCGATGCTTGAGGCCGGAACGCAGGTCGCGCAAGGCCATACGCGTGCGCAGGAGTTCGCGTTGTCGTCAACGGCCACAAAAACCCCGGATGGCTCTCGCTGAAGATCGCAACGGCACGCGGCGGTTTGTCGAAGACTGAATTCTTACCTAAAGGAGAAGGACCCGGCGCAAACCGCGCAAGCCCAGCCTGACGCCTCCGGAACTGGAAGCAAAAATTCTGCATCGAACCTGTATGAACTGGGCGCGAACGATAAGGTCGTCCAGCGCATCCTGCGTCATGCAAAGCCGCACGTCACCAAAGAACGTTACATCAAGGCCTTCGATCCCTCCGTATTGGCGGCGATGAAGAGTCTGGAGGCGACTTTGGACAATTTCCACAAATGTTCAGCAACTGTTCAGCAGGTGAAGTAAGTTGTTTGTGCTAAACTACTGAAAACAATCGCCGGAGAGGTGGCCGAGAGGCTGAAGGCGGCGGTTTGCTAAACCGTTGTACTGGCTAAAACCGGTACCGGGGGTTCGAATCCCCCCCTCTCCGCCAGATTTCCCCTAACTGCTTCTAGCGTCAAGGCATTACGCGCACTCTGCTCCGCCATTCCCGTTCCCAAATTCGCCGACTCGAACCTTAATTGGGGAACAGTTTGGGGAACAACTAGGGAACAGTTCGACTCCAACTTTTTCATCGCTTCTTCCGCGTCCCGCGTGACCATCTTCACGTAAATGTTGATCGTGGTGGTCACATTCGCGTGACGCAGAATTTGCTGAATGACTTTGTCGGAGACGCCAAGCCGGTGAAGATTCGTAGCCAGTCCGCGCCGAAACGCGTGCCAGCCGTGCCACGGAATCTTCTCCGCTTCGAGTGCGGGCCGAATCACTTCTCTCACCAGCAGGTCGAGATTCAACGGGTTCCCCCAGAGATTTCGGAAAATAAATCCCTGCGAAGGATTTCCCGACGAAGCCCGGTGCCGGTCGAGAAAAAGTCTCAACTGTGCGATCACCGGAATGGTTCCTTTGCTCTTTTCCCTTTTTGGCTCGCCGATCTGGTTCCGCCATACGGACTGCTTTACTTCGATGGTGTAACCGTCGTAGCCCTCCCAAACGAATCCCCGGATTTCACCCTTGCGTGCACCCGTGAACGCGGCCACGGCGACAATCGTCGCGGCGGGTTCGGGAAGAATCGAGAGCATCCGAACCTCTTCCTCGAGCGAGTAGGCATGCGTTTCACTCGCGGCACGTGCCCTCGGAATCTCCACTTCCCGCATGGGATTCGAAGAATCGAGCACACCTTGTCGGCGGGCGTAACGAAATGCGCCTCCGAGGAAGTGTTTAATATGGGCGAGCGTCGAGCGGCAGAGATCGTGGGTGCGAGCAATCGAGGTCAACATCTGCTCGCACTCGAAGGTGCGGAACTCGCGCAGCGCCCTGTCTCCATCCGGTTTAATGTAACGCCTCCACATGTTGCGATAGCCGACGAACGTGGACCGACGCTTCTGGCGTTCCGCGTAAGGCAAGTATACGGTCTCCATGAATCGGTTCAAGGTCATCGTGCTCTCCGCAACCAGCGCGCCGTCGTTGAGCGGCCGTAACGTCTTTTCGGCCAACCCCTCCGCAGCGCGCTTTTTTTGATATCGCCCGGTTATTTTCGTGAGTTTGCGGGATCTGTGGACTTGTCGCACGGTCCCGTCTTCAAGAACTACCGGCTCACGATACCGGACATACCAAAACGTTCCCTTTCGAAATACACATCCAGCCTGTTTCTGACGGGCTCTTTTCATTCCTGCTCCTTTCGTCGAGTCCGTCCCAGGCGCCTGTTGTCCTCCACCACTATACGACGGCGTATCCACAGTTCAAGCGCCGGACTACCCCAGAGAAAGCGCACATATTTGCCAAAATTCACGTGAGGTAGAGGATCCTGTGATCTGGCGCGAACTTGATCGCGAATCCATGACGTTGGAACTGTCAGGCGGCGTGCCAATTCTCGGCTGTCGATGAACTCGTAAGTCGTGACGTCTTCGGATTCGCCGTGCATTCGGGTAGGTGGACCTGCCGAGTCCCGCCGGGGCGCGTCAGAAGGTCTCGACGGGTATTGGGGGTTACGCTCTTCTGGAATTTCGACGGTTGGCTCGTCGTGCATCACGCCTCCATTTCCTATCCGAGGTCACTGACCGCGATTAACATCCGTTTGTTCATGAGATGGTGCGTTCGACCGCAACTCGGCCTGGGCCTTGCTCACGGTGAGGCGTGCGTAGTATTCAGGGTTGCTTTTTTCGCTGCTGCGAAAGTCGGCTAGCCTGCGGACGACTTCTTCGGGGTCATCGCCGCGCGCCAGGGCACGTTTCGCGTAGCTCCAGTCCCGTTCGGACTGGCTCAAGGGCCGAGGGTCCGAGGAGCGGTGCGCTGGGAGGCGATAATGAGCTCGCAGGCCGTTGTCGATCGGTGCCGCGCGCAGACGAAAATCGGAGAGATGATAGACACGATCGGTGTGCCGTTCTGCCCGCACACGGAATTCGGCGTCGTACTTGCGGTTGAGGAACCCTGGGAGACGCAGGACGCGTGTCGAGTCAGTAGCCGCGGGATCGCCTCCGAATTTCCGCGCCATGGCCCTGAGGAGCCCTTCGGCTTGTTCCTGTCCCATTCCTTCGACCCGCCAAACCACCTGAAACTTCTCCGGCGAAGTGTTGATGGTGTAGTTGGGAGTCGGCACAAGATTGGATTGGCGAATCCTCGTGAGGGCCGTTGGACCATCGTGATCGATGTCGAGATAAAGATGCCGGATGGTCTGGATGTCCTCTTTGGTTCGTGTGCGGGCTTGCGGCTTGAGGGTGTTCATTCCGATGTAGATGTCGCAGGACTCTTTTTCATTTTTGTATTGAAGCCAATCCTGTGCAGGAGCGGTCGCAATCCGTTCCGCGGTCGCGATGCGCTGAATCGTTTGGCCGGTGTTGCCGCTGCGCACCAGAAGGGCAATGCGGTCGGAAGAGTGAAAGTTCGCACCGATGTATTCAACAGCGGGGACGTCCTTGGGGGTCTCGTTCGGTCCGGGGTTCATTGCAAGGCCTCACGTTTCTGGTAGATCGCGCAGTAATCGAAGAGGTCGGCGTCCGGGTCGTAGCTGTTGATTTCGAGCACTTCCGAGATGTAGCGGCGCCCGGGCCTGCGTTCGATCTGAATAACGACGTGGAGCGAGTCGGCGATGTTGCTCTTGATGGCCCGGTAGGGCAGTTCGACACCGCTCTGCAGGACGCAACTTGTAAAGCGGGCGAGTCCTTGCTTTGCGGAGTTGGCGTGGATCGTGGAGAGAGTGCCGGCGTGGCCGGTATTGAGAAGCTGGAGAAGATCGAAGGCTTCTCCGCCCCGAATCTCGCCCAAGAGTATGCGGTCCGGCCTGTGGCGGAGAGCCGCCTTCAAAAGATCGCGTATGGCAATACCGGGAACTCCATTTTGAGGATGCCGGGCCTCGAAACGAACGAGATTCGCATGGCTTAACTGAATTTCCGCGGTGTCCTCGATCAGGAGAATGCGCTCATCTTCAGGGATGAACCTGGCGAGGATGTTGAGGGTTGTTGTCTTTCCCGAGCCGGTGCCACCGGAAATCAGAAGATTCTTTCGGGCGAGCACATAGTCTTCAAGGCGGTTGGCGAGTTGCTGGTCGAGCGTTCCGGCAGCAACGAGATCCCGCATTTCGACGTGACGGGTGTTGAATTTGCGGATGGTCAGCGTGACACCGTTCAGGCTGCAGGGCGGAATCACGGCGGCGACGCGGCTGCCATCGGGGAGACGCGAGTCGAGAATGGGGTGAGATTCCGAAATATCTCCGCCGAGCCGCCGCGCGATGTTTTTGACGGCAACCAGGAGTGCTTTTTCACCGAGCGAAACCCCCGCCACAGGCTGTAGGTAGCCGGCCTTCTCAATGAAGACGCGGTCCGCGCCGTTGACCATCACCTCGCTGATGGAATCATCGAGGATGAGATGCTCGATGGGTTTCAGAAACGGCAATATAGTTTCAAAGCCATGCATTAGAGTTGCCCTCGCGCGAGCTGCTCGAAGTAGGAGAGGTTCGGGTCGTTGTAATACGGCTTGAGATAGCAGAACGTGGGCGGGAGTGGATTCAATCCGTCGTAGGCAATGACGATGGATTGCGCGTTCTTCAATTCGGTGAACGTCTTCATGTCGAAGCGATAGTCCGAGTGCGGGCTGTAGGTCTTCGAAACGGTGAGATTGGCGCGGTGGGATACGGCCTTTCCGGTCAGCAGACTGATATGGGCGTCGTGCCCGCTTTCGGAAAAGTTGTAGCTGGCCTTCAGGCGGTCCTCGCGCCCGCAGAGGGAGCTCGCGGTTTTTGCGGAGAAGTCGTCGGACAGGGTCAAGAACACCTTGGTGCGGAAGGTCTGGAGTAGGGTGCGCCAGGTTTCGCCGGGGAGGGTGGACTTGAGCGAGCTAAGGCTTTGCGTAGCGACAATGGGGATACACTTCGGTTGGCGCGACAAACTGAAGAACTTTTCATCGCCGGTCGGCTCACTCTCCCCGACCGTTGCGAAGTGATGGTATTCATCGCAGAGAAAGAGCACCTGGCGGAAGTACTGGCCGGGGTGCGCCTCGATTTCGGGAATGCGGTTCAGAACCGCACGCTGGAAGTCGAGTTTCATCATGACGCCAAGAGCCTTGGCGAGACCAGGGTTCATGCCGATGGGAAAATTCAAGGCGCACACCGCGCCACTTTCGATCAGCCAGCTGAACGAGGGCAGGGGTACGCCATAACGCAAATCGGCGTTGGCCACGGGATCGTAGCATTCCGGTGGCGGACAGAAGGTACGCTTGACAGCGGGATTGTCGTCAAAGAGGGAAAGAAAAACGGAAATGCCCTCGACGATGGAAGTGCGGAGTTTCGGCTCGATTCTCCTCCAATCGTTGTAGAACCAACGCTTGACGGCCTGAAGCTTCTCGTAGCGGTCGGCGTCGACTTCGTTGATGCCGCTTTCAGCGAGACACTCATATTCGAGCGATCTCTTCTCCACGAGCGAGCGGAGACCGGGCGTCTCCTTGGCCCGGAACATTCCAAGGGCGTCATCGTAGTCGAAACCGAACGATTTGAGATCCTTAAGGCGCGTCCGGTAATCGTCGGGCCGGACAAGCAGGAAATAGCGCTCTTCAAGGCGGAGTTCAGCGTCGCGAATCTTTCTTTCGAGGACCTCCGGGGAGATGGTGCATTCATAGACATCGAAGAGCGTGACGTAGTCGTAGGCCACCTTGTGAAGCAGAATGATGAACTTCACGAGGTTGGTGTAGGCTTGCTGCCAGAACGGTTCCTTGCCGCGGCCGAAGAGATTGTTGATGAGCGACGCGATGCTGTAGGCCAGCGCGTAGGCATCCAGCCCGTTGTGGAGAGGATTGTAGCGGTACTGGGATTCGAGACTGATTTCAACGTAGTCCGCAGCGCGGCCATGGCGTTCAAGAATCGCGTGTACTTGCCTGCAGAAGTCGCCCTTTACTTCCAGCACGAGACCGCCGATGCGCTTCTCGGGGTTCCCGGCCTGGTAGGAGAGAATCTGCTCCGCATAGGGGTACAGACAGGCGCTGGTCTTGCCGCTGCCCACTGCACCGAAGACGGCGATGCCGGTGAATAAGCCGCGCTCCGGTATGCTGAGCCAATAGGGTGTCTCCGCAGGTTCTGGTGTGCGCGGGTTGTGAACCTCGCCGAGCACGAGGAACAGATCGCTGCGATTGCGCGTCGGCGGGTACGCGGGAGGCTTGCCCGCCTTCGGGCGCGGAGTGCCTTTCAGGGTGAAGATGTAGAGCCCGGACAAAAGGAACGAATAAAGGATGTAAGGCGTTGTGTACAGAAACAGCGTGTAGCAGTACTTCAATCCGCGAAAAACCGGGCGTGCCCAGAGAAAGATAAGTTCGAGAAAGAAATTATCCTCGGGGAACGGATATCGGAAATAGAGGATCATGCCCGTCGCCGCCGCGAGCACGCAGGCCACGAAATTCCGCTCTCGGAGCACACGCCGAATCATGACGACTTTCCCACCTGCGGCAGAGAGACAGTGCGTTTGCCAGTTGCCGCGCCGTCTCGGCTCGCTCTCCACTTCTTGTATTCCGGGTCGCGCGCTAAAGTTTTCCGCAACGCGAAATTCGCGACGTAATCCGGTGTACAGTCAAGGAACCGTGCGTAGTCGTCCAGCAGATCGCTGACGGGCTGGTCAAACTGCAACGAACGGTTGACGCTCTGCGGCGGCTTCTTGATGATGGCCATGTCCGCTTCCTCCAGTTCTCGAGTTACAAACTCCCATTTCCTGACGCGGCCCAAACCATTGGCGCGAGACTTACGCGCCACGAGGCGGGAGCGACCCTTCGAAGTCCCGTGACGCACGGTGCGTCAAAGGGCGGGGTCGCTCCCGCCTCGTCCGAGGCTTGGGCCGCGATTTTCCCGGTTGCCGTTCTTCCGGTCATCTCTTTCCTTTTCCTCAAGTTCGCTTCACCGCAGAAGTGAAGCGAAGGGTGACGCCGAGCGGGGTGAAGGCGGCCGGTGAAGCGGTCTTCACCGCATTTCTCTCCGCTGCAATTGCTGCGCCGCGGCCCGGCTCACCAGGAACGTCGCAAATTGGGAGCTTTCCGCCGGCAGCGCTTCCGTCAGCGGTTTTCGGCGCCCGTCTTCCCCTGCGTTCTGTGCATTCCACAGGTTATAGAGCCACTCGACACGAGCGCCGCCAAACCGTTCGCTCGCCTGGTCGAGCCATTCGAGGTCTTCGCTCGACAGCATTCCGTACTGCTTTCGGTCCCAGGCTTCGCGCAAACGAAAGTAGCGTTCAAGCTCTTCCGGCGCCATCCGCCGCAACGGAGCTTTTACCAGCGAGGCAAAACAGGCCTTCGCACGCGCGAAATGCACCGTGGAAGCCGCTATGTAAACGAACTGGAACTTTCCCAAATATTGAAATAGCGGCAGGTAAGCGTGCAGGTGATGCGCGAGTCCCGCAAGGCTTGCTTGTCCGGGATCGACGTAGGACAGAGTCACCACCGGTGAGGAAGATTCGTTCGAGGAATCCAAGTACAAAGGAAATTTATCGACGAAATATCGGAGAGTCGGTTCAGAGGCTAGCGAGCCTTGGTAGCTTTTGGCCGGCAAGGCCTTCTTGGGGATGCCCAGATCGCCGCAAAAGTACTGGACCTTGTCCTGCTCCGTTTCCAGATATTCGTGCTGCGGGTTAGCGATAACGAAATCGAGAAGCAGAAGGCGCGTCCTGATGTGTTCGGTCGAATGCCGACGGCGATTGCGAAGATTCTCGCGCTCGATGAGGCGGTAAAGGTTGCGGGAAAAAAGATGGTAGACACCGCCTAAATCAAGGTACTCACGCCACGTGGCATGACCGGAGCGTTCGAGCTTATTCGTGAAGTTGTTCGAGCGCTTACCCCAGTGAGTGTTGGTAAAGGCGAGGAACTGGCGGGGGACGAAATAACCGGAGTGCGTGGCCACGACATAGAGAAAGCGGGCCTCGTCGTCGGTGTAACCGAGCGTCTTGATGGCGCGGATGTGTTCCTCGCGTATTTTCATAGGGAAAGGATGTCCGCCGTGAGTTCGCGCTGGTCGAGCACGCGGCGGAGGCGGTCCGCTTCTCCTCGAGGGGTATACAGCGAAAAGCCAGCGCGTACTTTTTCGGCAATGTGCCGCCCGCGGTAATGTTCGGTGACGAGTTCCAGGTTGACCCGGGCTACTTCGCCGTCGCGGGTCTCGTACTCGATGCGCAGGTCGGGCACGGGAATCTTGTCGCGCACGACTTCGAGGCCATGCCGCGCGGCGATCTCGGGCCGCGCCTCGGTTCCGAACCTCGCGATGTCGCGATTGATCCTGCGCTTCAGTTCGTAGTCGAGAATGACGCGGAGATTCCGTCCGCCTTGCGCTTCAATCCGGCCCGCCTCTTTGTGATAAAGGCGATAGAGGTCGGCGTCGTGATTTGCCTCGCGCGGTTTGACAAACCCGTGGAACACGGCTTGGTTCGGAGGAACGAGGCGGTTCGAACGGAGCAGCCGATGGCCGCGTCTCGTCAGTGTGAGCAGTTCCCTGCCGCTCGATTCCGGCCCTTCGAGGGTTCCCTTCCGCGCGAGTCCCTGGCGAACGAGACTCTCGATATCGCGATGGGCGTCTTCGCGGTTTCCGTTGTAAGCGTACTCGGTAAGATCCTGCGCGGCGATGACGCGGAACTTGCCCAGTTCGACGGCGGTGCGGATTTGCGATTCACTCAACCGGTAGCCGCTATCCCGGTCGTAGAGGACCGCTCGTCCGTCTGTGAAATGGAGCCGCCTGTCACGTTCCTCCTGGGTGCGTTCCTCCGGGGTGGGTTCCTCCGGGCGTTCGGGCAGGCGGGAAGGGGGCTTGTCGTCCGGCTGGTGGGCTTCCCGGCGCTCCCGCTCGGCCTCGCGAGCGGGGTCGGGCAGAACGCGTACCGGATCGTCGCGGTCCTGTGGAGAGAAGTCGCGAGGCATTTTCAGTCGAATTCCTCTGGCTCGATTGGCGATGGAGATGGAAGCTGTCCGGCAAGGGCCTGTTTGTCAACGTGAGAGAGCTTTCGGCCGGTGTCCTTGAGGAAGAACTTCCGCTGGATCGCATATATAGCCGCGAACAGATTGACGAAAAGCGCCAGCGACCACAGGAAAAGGGCCGAACCGCACTGGTGCAGGAGAAGGTGCCGATAGGGGATCAGGAACTTCAGTTCGCCCATGAGCCAGAAACCAAGAGCCAGAAGAAGGGCGATCGTAACGATGAGCGCGTTGGCGATCATAGCTTCGCTCCAAGCCCTTCCGAGGTTTGTTCCTGACACGAGTCGCGGGCAGGGAGCGGGCGGACGGCCGGAAAGCACCGGAGGCCCTCCAGAAGCGCGCCTGGGGTATCGAGGAAGGGAGCCGATGGGAAGGGCTGTGGCGTTTGTCTGGCCAAGAACCGGTGGGTCAAGGCAGAAGTGGCGCGCGGAGGCTGGGCCGAGGAGGCGAGGCGTCCTCCCGTGACCGGTTCTTTGGGTGATTCGGCGATGCACCTCATTTGAATGCCTGGTCCTCGCGGAAATAGCTGATCGTCAGGCCCAGCGGATTGATGGGAATCAGCTCGTTCGGAACGTGGCTCTGAAAGATGAAAACGAAGTTCGCGGTATAGAGATCGCGTTTGAGCTCGCTGTGATCGACGGGCGAGTAATAGACGAGATAGAAATCCACACGCGCGCGGTAGGGCGGATTCTGAAGTTCTTCGAGCGCGACTTTTTTCACGTCCACGTCGGTTTCGGGAGCCGAGCTGTTGGTCAGAAATTTGCGGATGATGTCGTCTTTCCGATAGGCGTCGAGAATTCCGTTGGCGAGCTTGCCATCGAGGAAATAAAGCGACTTCGCGAAGTCATTTTGAATGGTGTAGCGGTTTCTGCGGTAGTAGAGCTTGGTGAACTCGGATAGGAAGTATTTGGCTTCGGCGTCCTGCGGCTTGTACTCGAAATGGTGATAGTTGATAGCCTCCGCCCGGCCAAGGTCATCGATGCGAATCACGAGCGGGCGGAAGTTCTGGAATGTGCGGATGGTTCTCAGGTCCACCAAGGCAAGAGCGATAGCGACCAGGGACACAAGAACCAATGCGATCTTGAGATAGGTGTTGGTCACCACCGGATCACCGTAGGACTCGAGATAGAGGCGTTTCGCGTCATGAAAGGAAGCATCGCGGTCCATCACATCACCCTGTTGAGCACAGCGCCCGGCGCTTCAAGGAGGCCCGCGGAGGAGCCGCCAGCGGTGCCGCTGAAGATGTGGTTGGTCAGTGCTGGCACCTTGAGCAGAACGTAGATCGAGGCGAGGAAGGTAATAAACAGCACCGGAAACCATCCGATGAGCTGCAAGGTGGAGATCGTGCCGGTGCCCTGCAACGTAAGGACGCCAATGACCAGGTTTCCGACGATATAGACAGCCGCCGCCGCGATCACTTCATAAAACGCGTACTGAATGAAACATCGTAGCCATCCCCAGAAGAGCCATTCGAGCTTCGGAACGATAAAGAACGGCACGAACACCGGACCCACAAGCACGCACACGGCGGTGGCGATGAATCCGTAGGCGATCACGACGATGGAGATGGCCTGTGCCGCCGCGAGAAGCATGATGACGACCGCATACAGGATCGTGCCGAGGAGGTCGGTCACGCCCGGAGCGTCAATACGCGCTTCAAAGTCACCAATGCGGTCCACGATGGTTTGCAGTTCGGTCTGATTGATTTTGTTCGCGAGAAACTGTGCCTCGTCGGTGACGAGGTTATGGAAGCTGCTGCCGATACCGGGGATTGGAGCGTTGTAATAATTGACCATGGCGAAGCCAAAGGCGATGGTGAGAAGCAGGCTGGCGAAGTTGTCGAAGTGGAAGGCAGGCTTCCCTCCGGCTGCCGCCAGTGCGGACTTGGCGCCATACCACGCCACGAGAATGGTGGCGAACATGCGGAAGAGGTTCTGGCCCATGGCGTCGAAGAAGCCGAGGTTCTGCGTCAGAAGGTTGTTGATCGCCTGATACAGGAACTGCAGGAAATCGGTCTGCATGGGCTCGGCTCCCTCGAAGCTGGGATTGGTCGAATGGCTACGGGATGCGGAAGTTTTCGAGTGAACTGGCAAGCGTGCCGGTCAGCCGGCTCATGTTTCTGAGCAGGCTGGCGCGCCGGTTGATGTCGGCGTTGATGGCGTTCGCGGTCATTTCACGCTGCTGCTTGGCCGCGATGGTTTGTTGCTCGAGAAGCGAAGCGAGGAGTTTGTTGGAGTCCTGGATTGAGCGCAGGGTCAAAACGTTCGTCGCGTTGATCTTGTTTAAGACCTGCACTTCGCTGTTCAGGCCGGAATCACCGGACAACGAGTCTTGTTCCAGGTTATTGATTCGCGTCTCGAGGGCTTGTGCATTGCCGCGGATCGCGCCGATGGTGGCGAGCGCGGTCGTGTTGGCCCCATCCGCCAGCTCAACCGAGGCATACTGCGATTTCACTCGGGCGAGTTCGTCGGCGGTCATGCCGGAGAGGGCGTTCGGATCGTAGGTTCCTAGCCGCGTGGTCGCCTGTTGATACCCGGAGAGCACGGTGGGCAAGAGGCCCGAATTCACGCCCTGGATCCACGCGGTGGTGTTGGAATACGTGTCCGCCGCCAGCCCGTTGCGCCATTGTGAAAACTGCGCGCGATAGCGGGCGGGCATGTTCTGGAGGCTTTGGGCCATCTGAAGCGCCAGGCGGTATTGGGAGACGATCTGCGCATAGCTGTTGCGCAGCTGAATGAGCTGCTGCTGCAACTGGTAATAGCGCAACAGGGCGTTGTGGTAGTTGGTCGGATCGTAGACGATACCTCCGAAGCCAAATTGCGCGGAGGCCGTGCCCACGAACAGGCCGGCGGCTAGTAAACAGACTAGAAACTTCTTTGGCACGAATTTCGTCCTTTCTGCCCTCAGAGATTTGAAGGCATGGTGTGACTCGCGTAGTCGGGCAGCGCAAGGTCGCCCGACAGGTACACTTTGATCCGGTGCCCCTCGCGAATGGTGATGGCCGGAAGGATGTTGAGAAAGCGGTCGAGAATCTGCGCGGACGATTGCGCGGTGCTCTGCGCGAATCCCTGGCGCAGGAGGTCTCCGCCGGAAGCGGTCAAAGCGCCGGAGGTGCCGCCTTCGGCCGCGGCACCGATCGCGCCGATCGCGAGCGAGGTGCCGAAGATGCGGAGATAGTGGTTATTGACCTGGTCGCGGAGACCGGCATCCCCGGTCTGATTGAGCCCCTGAAAGTGGTCGAGGCTGACGGAGTAACCATCCGGCATGATCAGGCGATGAAAGGAAACGGCCAGACGGGATTGCCCGAGGCTCTCCACTTTCCGGGTCTCACCGAGAAATTTCGAACCAGAGGGAATCAGCAGATGCTGGCGGTCATGGGAATAGACATCATTTGAGAGCAGGCATTCGATAGGGCCCGAAAACTGCCCGTCGAGACGATTGATCAGGACGGTTTCGAGTACGGTTCCTTCCAGCAGGACGTAGGTCTTGCCCGTCGCCGCGGCGGGTGCGCTGGTGCGTGCGGCGGCAGGGCTTTTTGTTTCCTCCTTTCGTTCGCTCTCCGCAGCGGAGTCTTTCGCCGGCGTGGAAGGGGCGGGTGGCGCTTGCGTTTGCGGCGTGAGCTTCAGGAGTTCCGCAAGCTGCATGGCAGCCGGGTCTGCCGCCGCGGGTGCGACGGATGGGCTTGGTTCGTCTTCATGAGCCGGCGTGGTCTGCGGCGATTTGCGATAGCTCAGGGCGACATTGGGAGCAAACAGGGAAAGGTAGGCGCGCTTCTTCCGCTCCGCTTGAATCGAATCCTCGGCGCGTTCGGGTGCTGAATTTGCGCTTGTGCCTGGCGAACTGGCGGTTTGCGGGTCCTGGGCGCCTGCGGCGAGAATGTGGCTTTGCTGCGTCAGAGCGTTTTGCGCCACGGCCTGCTCCCGCTGCAACTCCTGGATGCGGTTCTGCAACTCGACGATTTTTGCTTCGTTTACTTCGAGTGGCGCCTCCACCGGAGGAGACGGAGGAAGGACACGAGCCGGGGCGGCCGGCTTCTTCCCTCCCGTGAGCCACATGATGGCCACCATGAGGACGGCAAGGCCCGCAAGAAGCCAGGACTGGACGTTCCTTGGAAGCAGTCCAGGCGGTTTTGGTGTTTGGTCCTGAACGGGAGCCGGCGAAGTCATGGGTGTTCCCTCACTTCTGCGCAACGCGGCGCGTGAAGCTCAGTTTCTTTTTCCCGACAGCGAGGTAACCCGAGTCGACGATCTTGGGCACGATGTACACGCCGTTTTCGACCTGAAAAGGCACCAGATTCGGCTTGCCGTCCTTGACTTCGTAGAGCGAAGGCTTTTCGCGCGCGCCGCAGCGGATGTAGGTAAAGCTGTCGTCGTGATAGATGGCGGAAACCAGAAAGGGTTCTCTTGCGGACTTGGGGTCGAGCACGTAGTCGAACTGAAGCTTGGCCGGATACGAGAAACGGAACTGGCTAATCTCCTCGCTTGCGCGGGCCAGGGCAGCGCGGACTTGTTCCGCCGCCTGGTTGCGCACGGCCTCCAGTTCCTTCTTGTAGGCTTCTGCATCGGCAGCCCGGACGTAGCCGCGAAGGACAGTATTCGATGCCGGCCCGTCTCTCGGTTCGACAAACAGCTTCAAGTCCGGTTCAGCGCTGGCATCGCCGCTGATCTCGGTTAGAAGAAAGGAGTACACGTGGCCGCTGGCGGTAATGAGGTTCAGATTGCTGCGAATGCCGGCCTGCGCGGGATGCACGTAGCAGAGATTGTGCGCACCGTTGATGATCCAGAATTCGCGGTCGCCGGTTGTGAAATCGAGAATCTCCTCGTCTTCGGGCAGTATGATAAGTGTCGAAAACCGCAGCTTGGCGTGAACCGGAAGAACGTCTTCTTTGCCGTACTTGACGGTGCGTGCGCCGTCGGCGGCGAGAGCCGGCAAGAGAGAGGCAAAGGCAAGAACGGCGATGCAGACGGAGACGGTAACCACCCTGTTTCGCGCCGCATTTAGGAATGAAACCTTCATCGGGGATTTCTCCTTGTTGGGATTTGGTTCACGGATTCCGGTCGTCAAACCACTGCGCAATGGCCTGAACCACGAGCACAAAGCCGGTCACCACGGCAGCGAAGACAATCGGGGCCAGCAGGATTCCGATTCCGAAACGTTCGGCAAGGCCGGAGAGCGGCGGTATCATGGGCGGCCTCCGGCGAGGACGTCCAAGCCCTTCTCAAAGCCGTAGGCCTCAAAGGCCGCGTTGCGCTTCTGGTTGTCGTAAGGGTCGTTCGTGTAGAGCCAATAGCTGCGCCGGTCGACGTTGAGATTGGCGACCTTGGCGAGTTCCGGCGTCTTGATGAGAAACTGCCGCTTCGGGATGAGTGTTGAGATGCACTCGACTTCGCTTTCGTTCAAATGGAACTGCCGCCGGTAGAGGTCCCGGTCCATATCGGGATTGGCGAGAAAAATCTTGGTGGCGCAGCTCTCCACGATGATGTCGAGCAGGCCGGAACGCTTCAGCTCGTCGAGCGATTGTGTCGACAGAATCATGGCGGCGTTGTGCTTCCGCCAGGTCTTGAGGGCTTCCGTCACGTAGTGCCGGATGCTGGGGTTTCGGAGGAAGACCCAGGCCTCGTCGATGAAGAACGCCTTGAACGTTGAAGCGATCTCGGGGCTGGCGATGACTTCGTTCGCGCGGTGGAGGATGTAAAAGAGCAGGGGTTCCAGCAACTCCGGGTACCGGCTGACCTGCTGAAAATCGAAGCACTGGAAGCGCGAGAAGGAAACGGTGTCCTGCGGGTTGTCGAAGAGAAACCCGAACTGCCCGCCGCGAACCCATTTGGCAAGTGCGTCCGACAGGTTCCGGGGAAGGGTGTTCGCTAAGACGCCAAGAGTACGGAGCGCGGGGTCGAGCGAATACAGATTCTCGATCTGCTCGTAAAGGGTCCGCTCCGCCGAAGGGCCCAGCACGCCGGCGGTGGTCCCGAGGAGGACTTTCAGAAAGAGGGCCAGGAAATCGAAGTTCACCTTGGCCGGAGAAAGGCAAAAGGGGTTGATGCTACATCCCGCGGACTCGAGGCCGACCGGAAGATAGGAACCGCCAAAAAGCCGAGTGAGGGTCTCGAAGCTGCCGCCCAAATCGAAGATGAAGGTGAAGGGATCGTATTTCTGGAGATTGGTGATCAAAAAATTCAGAAGGAAGGACTTGCCGCTGCCGGTCCGCCCCAGAATCATGGTGTGGGCGGTGTCGCGGTAATGCAGATTGAAAAAGTACGGCGTGCCGTGGTTGGTTTCAAGCACAGCGAGGTATTCCTGGCGGAGTTGGTGGTTGCGCGTTTCGCCTGAGTGCAGCGTGAACAGAAACGAAAGGTCGGCGTAATTCGTGTTCAGCAGATGGAGATAGCGGAGATTGAAGGCGTGGTTGCCGGGAATTGCCGCGAGGAACGCATTCAGCAGGTTGTAGCGCTCTTCGTAAAGCTGGGCATCATGGATGCCGAAGACTTTGTAAAACTCGGCGGCGGCGCGCTCGGCGGCCGCAAGGTCGCGGTCATAGAGGACGACGGTCAGTGAAAAGAGGCCGTAGTAGTTGCCGTGTAACTCGATTTCCTCGATTCCCTTGCCTAGTTCGCGGACCTGGGACTCCTTGGCGGAATCGAGCAGCGTATCCTGCGCCGGCGCGTCATTCAGGTTTACCTGGCTGAAGAATGAACGCTTGGTGTTGTGAAAGTGGCGGCGCCGGGCTTGAATTTCGCGGCGCGTTTTTCCGGAGTCCTCCTTCTTCCATTCCGTGACCACATGATAGTTGGCGCGGACTCCGAGAAGGCCCTTGAGCAGGAGCGGAAAGGTGTGCGCGGAAGGTTCCTTGAGTGTCAGGACCTTCACGTAGTGATCGCCCACGCGGAGATAGCCCCGGTGGCATTCGAGATGCGATTCGGCAAGGTAATAATCGAGGAAGGTGTCGTGCTTCAGCCGGGCTGCTTCGAGCTTCAAAGGATCAAAGTTCAGCGTGCCTTTAAGAACGCGGAAGGCCTCGTCTTTTCCGAGAATTCTCATGTGCACAAAGTCGCTCACGTGCGCGCGAAAACTTTCGACTTTCTGGCGGAGGACGGATTCCGCTCGCGTTATCTCCTGTGCGTTCAGACGCACGCAGGCGGATGAGGAAAACCGGCCTTGGATGCTGGCAAGGGCCTTGCGAGGATGCTCCGGGAACTCCGCGATTGCCGACGCAAGAGAACGCCGGGCGGCGAGGGCCGGGCACAGGACGGCGAAATATACGGACAGGGAAAATAGTTCGCCGGCCTTTTGCGCGAAGTAGGCGACGCGGTCGCGAATCGCGGAGTCCACGACGGAGTTTCCGCAAAGGGTGTGGGGGATTGCGTGACGGTTGCGCCGAAAGAGCAACTGGTAGACGCGGTAGTCGTCGTCGAACAGGCGAAGGGCCGATTCGAGCCGCTTTGTGAGGGCATCGATGGCAGGAGCATCGAGGCATTCGTAGTCGACGCCCCGCGTTTCCAGCAGCATGCCGGCCTCCCCGGATTTTGTGAGGAAGGTGTGGGGACCGATGAAGCCGAAGAGGTTGATGAGCGCGTTGAGGGATCCGGCTTCGGCGTAGTTCTTGAAAACGCGTTTCAGGTTCAGCATGGCCCGCCTCGTGTCACGGGGACCGGCGTGAACTTCATGGGGTCGTATTGGCTGCGGAGTTTTGCGGCGCGGAGGAGCAAGCGCAGCATCTGCGGGTCGGCGGCCATAGCCCAGCGGGCTGTGAAATACAGAAGCAGAAAGACAAGCGCGCCGCCAAGAAGGCTGCCGAGCAGATTGAAGGTCGCGGCGCCGAGGCACATGGCGAAGAAGAAGAGTTTTCGTTCGGCGCCCAGGATGGTCAGCGGGCGCGAGAGGGACCGCTGCACGGGATTGCTGCGTCGTTCACGGGCCATGAGAATCTCCCCGGTTCAGGCCGTCTCATGGAAAGAGCCAGGCGAGAAAGTTGACGGCGGCAATGGCCATGCCGACGCCGAAGAGGACGCCGGCAAGGACGCGCTTCGAACCGCCTTCGCCGAACGCGAATGTCAGACCGGAGACGACGATCGCGACGAGGGAGAGTCCGCGCGCAATCGTGCTGGTGAACGCTTGCTGCAGGACGTTAACCGCGTTTTCCCACGGAGAAGGGCTTTGAGCGAGCGCGGGAGCGGCGAGCACGAGAGCGGCAAAGGAGATGGTCACGCCGCGCGCGATGAGAACGGATCTGCAAATCCTCAAATACGGTCTTTTCATGAATGCCCTCGCCATTCCGAAATAAGGCGGGGAGATTCACGCGTTCCACGGCGGTACTTTTGGCCGCAGCGGGGCGCAAGGACAGCGAGCGGGACGGATTTCCCAGTGTTTCGCCGGGCGCTTCCTTGCCGCGCGGCCCGTTCGGCGTGAACTCCCCTCTATTTATCCATTCAGCGGGAGCGAGAAAAAATGTGTCGCAGGAGCCTGGCAAGGTGTGAATGACCCGTGCGTGCTAGCTTGCTGCCGGCGCGCTGCCGGCGAGCCGGCGAAGTTTCGCGAGGAGGCGTTTCATCCTCTGGCGCACGGCGTTTGCCGTGAGCGAGTTCGTCTCGGCAATTTCTTCGCCGGTGTTGCCGTCGAGCTTCAGCTGAATCAGCAGGTCCAGCTCCGCTTCGTTCAGCAGCCCGTTCGCAAGGCAGCGATGAAGGAAATGCCGGAGTGCGGCGTGGCGCTCCATGATTTCGTTGTCGTCCCCGGCTTCGGAGCGAGCCGCGGGGTCTGTGCGCGATGCCGGTTCGAGCACCGCTCCTTCGCGCGCGGCCCATGCAAACAGTTGCCGTTTGACGGCTCGCGAGATGGCAAAGGCAAGGTGCGATTCGCGTTTCCGCGTCTGGCCGGACCGCAACACTTGAAGAAACACGCTGACCGCCTCTTGAACGATGTCGGCGCGGCTGAGCCGGGATTGCCGTTTCGCGATGCGGCGGACGGTGCCGTGCAGCACGGGAACGAAGGCGACAATCAGGAGCGTTTCGACCAGCTGCGGCTCGGCGGGGCGAGCCGCGAGCAACTCGCGGAGGAGATCGTCGGAGGAAGGACCTGCCTGAGTGGCCTTCAGGTGCGACGCAAGATCCAGCGGGGAGGCAAACGAGCGCAAGCCGTTCGGCGCGGAACCGCGAAGCGCTGCGTAGCGGGCACCGGACGACCGGAGGTCCGCGCTGAGTTCCGTTTCGATCCGGCAGAGCAAGCAACGGCAGCATGGTCCCGAAGGCATGAGCGTTCCTTCTCTTCAGGCCGCACACGGATGTTGTGCTGGAGAGCGGGGACGCGCCCTCCGCCGTGAAGGGCATCAGGATTTCTCGCGGCGGCTGCGAGACCGAACCGGCAGTCCGCAAGGTGCGGCAGTCCGCGGAGGGCGTATGGTGGGGAATCCGCAAAACGGCTTGTCAGTTTTTTTCGCCGTGGCAGGGATGCAGGACAAACGACA
>Ga0209581_1002268_pt1 | contig 18883 bp, 12 predicted proteins | sample Coa_R2_FD_187160 | JGI IMG/M metagenome (GOLD analysis project Ga0209581, IMG submission 187160) | Surface soil microbial communities from Centralia Pennsylvania, which are recovering from an underground coalmine fire - Coalmine... | ecosystem: Environmental > Terrestrial > Soil > Unclassified ...
GTTTTCAATCTGAGTTCGATCTTCGAGAAGGTGACGCAGCCGCAACTGATGGACGCGCAGAGGACGCTGAACGCGCTGGCCGGCGTCAACCTCTCCGCGCCCGAAGCGCGCGAACTCCTGCCGCGGGTCGGCGAGCACAAGTGGTATCTGAGCGAGAGGCTCGGTCGCGACGTGGGCTGGCGTGTCGCCGCCGCCGACTACTTCGAGAACGTCAGGCCGCGCCGCGCCGCCGACTCATTCCGCAGGAACCGCGAGGCGTCGCCCGCGCGCCTGCCGATGATGCGACCGCTCATCGGATGAGCGTCGAAATAACTTAAAGCCTTCGTGCTTCCCCGCCGCGCCGAGAAGCGGCGGAGACGCACGAAGGCTAATCACGAAACGGACGGGCCGCCGCATCATGTTTGCGGCGGCCCGTTTGCTTTCGCTCACGCCCGCAATCTGACGCCGAGGGACGAGTTGCTTCAACACGAAAAAGGCCGACGAGGGGCGCGAGACAATCGTCGGCATTTGCGACTCGCGCGAAATGTTGTATCTTGCGCCTGAGTAGCGTTCAACTCATCCCTTTGACTCGAAACAAGGATCAATCAGCCATGCGGAAAATTGCGGCCACGTGTGCCCTGCTCGCCTTATTCATTCTCCCGTCATCCGTTCGACTCGACGCCAACCCGAGGCCGGGCAACACCGCCGACTTCGACAGCGGCTGGCGCTTCCACCTCGGCGATGTCGCGGGCGGGCAAGACCCGCAGTTGGACGACTCGCAGTGGCGCGCGCTGGACTTGCCCCACGACTGGAGCATCGAGGGCGAGTTCAGCGAGAAGAACCCGGCCACGCCCGGAGGCGGCGCGCTGCCCGGAGGCGTCGGCTGGTACCGCAAGACGTTCACGCTGCCGGCCTCGGCCAGAGGCGAGTCGGTCTTCGTCGAGTTCGACGGCGTCTATCGCAACAGCGAGGTCTGGATCAACGGCCACTACCTCGGCAAGCGGCCTTACGGGTACAGCTCGTTCGAGTACGAGCTGACGCCTTACGCCAACTACGGCGGCCAGAGAAACTTGATCGCCGTCCGCGTTGACAACTCGCAGCAGCCGAACTCGCGCTGGTACTCCGGCTCAGGCATCTACCGCAACGTCTGGCTGACGACCGTTGACAAAATTCACGTCGAGCACTGGGGCACATACGTCACGACGCCGCGGGTGAGCGACGACGCGGCGACCGTCCAGATCAGGACGAAGGTCAGGAACGATTCGCCGAACGCTCAAGGGGTCGTGTTGCGGACGATTGTCTATGACGCGTCGGGCAAGCCGGTCGCGCGGACGGAATCGAAAGCGGAGGCGGCGCAGGGCGCGGCCACGGAAGTCAGTCAGGAGTTGACGTTGAGCCGGCCCGCCCTTTGGTCGCCCGAGAGTCCTTATCTGTACAAGGCCGTCTCGGAGATCGTGCGCGACGGCAGGGTCGCAGACCGTTACGAGACGCCCTTCGGCGTCCGCTACTTCGTCTTCGACCGCGAGCGCGGTTTCATCCTCAACGGCAAGCCGCTGAAGATCAGGGGCGTCTGCGACCACCACGACCTTGGCAGTCTCGGCGCGGCGGTGAACACGCGCGCCATCGAGCGTCAGCTCGAAATGCTGAAGGCGATGGGCGTCAACGCCCTGCGTACCTCGCACAACCCGCCCGCGCCCGAACTGCTCGACCTGTGCGACCACATGGGCATCCTCGTGATGGACGAGGCGTTCGACATGTGGAAGAAACAGAAAACCGATTTCGACTATCACCTCGACTGGGACGAGTGGCACCGGCGCGACCTCGAAGACATGGTGCTGCGCGACCGCAACCACCCGAGCGTCATCATCTGGAGCATCGGGAACGAGATCGTCGAGCAGTGGGGCAAAGACCCTTCGGGCGGAACAATCGCGAGGGAGTTGGCGGGAATCGTCAAAGGCTTGGATCAGACACGACCCGTAACGTCGGCCTGCAACGACGCGAGCACGGACAACAACATCATCCAGTCGGGCGCGCTCGACCTCGTCGGCATCAACTACTCGCTCAATAAAATTCCCGACCTGCCGAAGATGTTTCCGGGCCAGAAGTTCATCGGCTCGGAGACGACCTCGGCGCTCGCCACGCGCGGCAGCTACGACATGCCTTCCGACGTGATTCGACGCTGGCCCGTGCGCTGGGATCAGCCATTCAAAGACGGGAACCCCGACTACTCCTGCTCGTCATACGACAATTGCAGCGCCCCTTGGGGTTCGACGCACGAGGAAGGCTGGAAGGCAGTCAGGAAGTACGACAACTTCTCAGGCATGTTCATCTGGACGGGCTGGGACTACCTCGGCGAGCCGACGCCGTACTGGTGGCCCGCGCGCAGCTCCTACTTCGGCATCATAGACCTCGCGGGCTTCCCGAAGGACGCGTTTTATATGTACCAGAGCGAATGGACGAAGAAGCCCGTGCTTCACCTGTTCCCGCACTGGAACTGGAAGCCGGGCCAGACCGTTGACGTGTGGGCCTACTTCAACACCGAAGAGGTCGAGCTGTTCCTCAACGGCAAATCGCTCGGCACGCGGCGGAAGACGGGCGATGACCTACACGTCATGTGGCGCGTCCCGTTCGAGCCGGGGACGCTGCGCGCCGTCGCACGCACCGGCGGCAAGACGGTGCTGACCGAAGAAGTCCGCACCGCAGGCAAGCCCGCGCGCATCGTCCTCACTCCCGACCGCGGCAGAATCAAGGCGGACGGCAGCGACCTCTCTTTCGTCACCGTCAAGGTCGTTGACGAGAACGGCACGTTGGTTCCATCCGCCGACAACCTCGTCAAATTCCAACTGGACGGCGACGGGACGATTGCCGGCGTGGACAACGGCAGCCAGACGAGCCACGAGCCTTTCAAGGCCGACTACCGCAAGGCGTTTCACGGGATGTGCCTCGCCATCGTCCGCTCGAAGGCGAAGGCCGGCAGGATAACTCTGCGCGCGACCTCCGACGGCCTGCGCGCCGCCTCGACGGTGATCGAAGTCAGGTGAACTGAATCAAGAGCGGCGTGGCGGCCTGCAAGGTCTGTTCATGCTTCGGCGAACCTGACGAATTCACTTCGCCGACTCCGCGCCGCCACGCACGCAAGCCCTGAGACAAGAGATGCCGAAACAAACAACACGACGCGAATTCTTGCAGGCCGTGGGCACGGGCGCGCTCGGCCTCGCGCTCGCGGGCGGGTCAGCCGCCGCGAGTGAGGCGAGGCCGCGCGAACTGCCCTTCTACGTCGGCACGTACACGGACGGCAAGAGTAAGAGCGAGGGCATGTACCTCTACAGCCTGCAACTCTCTTCCGGCGAGTTGCGAAAGGTTGGCGTCACCAGCAGCGTGGTCAATCCTTCGTACCTCGCGCTCGACCGTGGCCGGCGTTTCCTCTACGCCGTGAACGAGGTGGAGGAGTTTCGCGGCCAGAAGGGCGGTGCCCTGAGCGCCTTCGCCGTCGAACAGAAGACGGGCGCGCTGCGCTTCATCAACCAGCAGCCCTCGCTCGGCGGCTCGCCCTGCTACGTCACCGTCGCAAACGACGGTCGCTTCGTGCTGGTCGCGAACTACGTCGGCGGCAACGTCGCCGTGCTTCCCGTGCGCGGCGACGGCAGTCTCGGCGAGGCCGTTGACTTGCAGCAGCACCGGGGCGCGTCCGGCGTCAACCCGGAAAGGCAGGAGGCCCCGCACGCGCACTGCATCGTGCTCGACTCGTCGAACCGCCACGCCTACTCGTGCGACCTCGGCGCGGACAAGGTGTTGATCTACCGCTTCGACGCGCGCACCGGAAAACTCACGCCCGCGCCGATGCCCTTCGCGCAAGTGAAGCCGGGCGCGGGGCCGCGCCACTTTACTTTCGACCCGCGCTCGCGCTTCGCATACGTGATGAACGAACTCGGCGCGACCGTGACCGCCTTCGCTTACGACCCGGCGACGGGCGCGCTCAGCGAGGTCGAGAGCGTGCCGACTCTGCCCGCGGACTTCCGCGAGGCGAACACGAGCGCCGACATACACGTCTCGCCCGACGGTCGTTTCCTCTACTGCTCGAACCGCGGGCACGACCACGTCGCCGCCTTCGCCGTTGACGCGCGCACGGGTCGCCTGAGCTTCGTCGCCGACGAGCCGACGCGCGGGCGCACTCCGCGCAACTTCGCGATTGACCCGACGGGCGAGTTCCTTCTGGTCGCGAATCAGGAATCGGACACGATAACGACCTTCCGGCGTGACTCGCGCACGGGCCGTCTCACCTTCACGGGACACAGCGCCGACGTGCCGTCACCCGTCTGCCTGAAGTTCGTCGCGCCGCGCGCCTGACGTGCGGAAGCGCGCGCCTTCTTCAACAGGCAGAGCCACGAGCGCGCCTTTCAAACCTCACGAGCCTCGGCTAGCGCGAAGGCTTGTGCCGCGTCTTCTCGCCCTTGACGAAGAGGCCGCGCTGCCTGTCCCACGCGAGCGCGACCGAGTCGAACTGCCGCTTCTCGTAAACCGGCGTCGCGTTCAACTCGTCAGTGTCTATGTAGGGCGTGTAGCAGACCTCGCGCGCGACGGTGCCCTTGCGCGGCCACTCGACCGTGATGCCGTTTTTGCCCTTCATGAACTGCCGCAGTTGCGGGCGCGGGAGCGGCTGGTCGCCCCAGCAGTCGGCGAAGAACTCCATCGGCGGGAGGAATTTTGCGGAAGGCTGCTGCGTGTAGTGACCGCCGGAGAGCGTGAAGAAGTAGTCGTTCCTGTAGGGGTAGTCGTCCGGCGTGTTGCGGTCGCCGAACTCCAAGACGACGAGCCGCGAGCCGTCGGCCATGTTGAAGTACGTGACGAGGATGAAGTATTGCGGGTCGCCCTCCGGAGTTCCGCCGCCATCTTCGTCGAAGCCTGCGAGGACGTAGCCGCCCTGCGTGTCGAGGACGTTCTCGTGCTTGCCGAACTCCGTGCGCGCGAGCAGTTCGCGACGCGCATCGGCGGTCTTGAAGTGGCGCGCGAAGGCGTCTCCGTCCTGCAAAGTGTAGTCGCCCGCCGCCGCGCCGCTCTCGACGTTCGCCGGGTACGGCACGGACAGGAAGACTTCGCGGATGTCGCCCGAAGGCGCGGCAGCTTGCGCCCCGGCGGCGGACGGCGAGCCTGCGCGCGTCGCGAACGCACAGCAGACGAGCAACGACAGAAGAATCGCGGCGTGTTTTATCCTCATCAATCTTTCCGGCCCGGCGTGTTTTGGACTTGAGCGTTTATTCTTCGGCATGTGGCCGGAGAGCGCGACGATAACTTAACGGCACGAGTCCGGCAAGGTCGCACGTCTTCGGCGGCCCGGAGTCGGATGAGGCAAAGGGCGTTCTAAAAAGATTGAAACGCGGGCGGCTTGGTGCTATTTTTCAGGCGACAACTCCCCGCAACGGCTTCCGCGCTAACGTCAAGGAGAGAATTCCATGTCGCGTACCCGCCTGCTCGGTCTGCTTTGCCTGACGTTCCTTCTCGCCGCCGACGCCTTCGGCCAGACGCAGCGACAGGTCGCGCCCGTGCCGGGCGACCCGCTTGAGTTGGCCGCAGTCCCGGCCCGCGTCGTTGACGCGCCGGATGAGCGCGCGTCGCTCCTGTCGCTCGTCGAGCGCGCGCGGCAGAACAACAACCTGCACGCGCCGGGCGGAGCGCCCTACGAACTCAAGGTCTCGTTCAACGCGATGGGCCAGACGCCTTACAGCGGCGTCGGCGAGTTGTCGGAGACGTGGGCCGCGCCGGGGATGTGGCGCTGGTCGGAGCGCCTCGGCTCTTACGCGCAGGAGCGCGTCTTCAAAGGCGGCGTCGCCTACGACACAGACCCGCAGGCGTACCAGCCGCTCCGCCTTCAGATGATTCGGCAGGCGATCTTCTGGCCCGTCGCCGGCCAGCTCGCGAACAGCCGCCTCCGCGTCGCGCAGGCAGAGTGGCAGGGCAGGCCAGTCACCTGCGTGCTGGTCTCGGCGGGGAGGCCGCGCGACGACTCGACGCAGGGGCGACGCTGGGAGGAGGAAGAGTTCTGCGTGGATCAGCAGACGGGATTGCTTCAGACCTACTCGGTCGCGCCGGGGCTTTACAACGTTTACGACTACGGCAACGCCTTGCAGTTCCACGGCCACACGCTGGCGCGTCAGTTCTCCATCGTCGAGAACGGCAGCACGGTCGTGCAGGCGCAGATCGAAAGCCTCTCAGACCTCGGCGCGGTGGACGCGGGCGCGTTCACTCCGGCCCAGGGGATGCGCGGCCCCGGCGCGATCATCAGGGAGCCTCTGCGATTCCCGCAAATCGTCAGGGGCAGCGCCGCCGTGCCGCCGGGGACGATTCAACCCGTCGTCGTGCTCGCCGCGCTCGACACGACCGGCAAGGTTCTGGAAGCCGAGGCGCTGCAAACCTCCGACCCCGCGCTGAGCGACGAGGCGCTGCGCCTCGTGAAGAGCACGAACTACGGCCCGGCGCGCGGGGCCGTGCCGCTCCAGCGCGAATTCTTCATCAGGGTGCAGTTCACCGCGGGCCAGTAACGCGTGGAAGGGCGAACGACCGTGCAGTGTGCCGTTCGGCTTCGACCCCGCGCGCCGTCAGCGCGGCAGACGAACTCTTATCCGACGATAGCTGAAAGCCGATGAGCGGATGCGTTCAAGGCTTGGCGCTCGTGCCGCCCGATGCCTGCGACTGCGCGAAAGGCAGTTGGTAGTCAACGAGGCTCTGGCACGGCTTCAACTCCACGTCCGTCTTCGCGCCCTCCGCCGCGCGCCGCAGCGACGCGCGTTCTTCTCTTCCTTCGACCGAACGCAACCAGCCTTCGACCCGGCCTTCGCGACCGACGGGCGCGCGCGCGAGCGCGTGGTAGATTCCGGGCGCGACGTTGTCGAACGAGAAGCCGCCGTCGCCGTCGAGCGGGGCGGCGTAGAAGCGCAGGACGTTGTCGGGCTGCTCCCTCTCCGCCGGGACGAGATAGACGAACAGGCCGGCGGAAGGCGATGAGCCTCCGGCTGCGCCGACGTGTCCGCGCAAAGAGGCCGCGCCTTCGGCGACTGTGACCGTCAGGTTCGTGAGGTGACTCCCGAACCTGAGCGAGACGCCGTCGCGCGCGGCGTCAATCGTCCGCGCGGCGGTCGGACTCGGCTGCTGAGGTCTGGGCGTCGTCTGCGCCGAGGGAGTCTGCGGAAGCGTTATCGCGCGAACGTACCAATACTTCGCGTTGAAGCTCGTGCCGAAGTGGTACTGGCCCGGCCCGAGGTTGTTGAGGAGGAAGCCGCCTTCATGGCCGGGCGCGGCAGCCGCCGAAGAGAACTGCGGCGGGGGCGGAGGCTCCTTCGAGTTCTGATTCGCGTCGCGCCGCGCCGCGACGAATATCTCCTCGAAGCGTGGTTGCGGTTTGTCCTTGCACTCCGGCGCGGCTGACGGTTCCAACACGACGCGACCGGCGACGGAAGCCAGCGGGTCGGTGCCCACGACGAGGCCGCCGACGTTCTGGCCGCTGACGACGACGCGCACGGGTCGCGAGATGGCCGCGCCCCCGACGCCCAAGCTCGTCTGCGCGGTCAACTCGTACTCGCCGTCGGCCACGCCGTAGAAGGCGAAGGCCGCGCCGCGCGTCGTCGTGGTCGAGACGACTTCGCCGCCGTGCCTTGCGCGCGCGAGCGTGACGACCGAGAAAGTGTAACCGCCCTTCGACGCCGCCGAAGACTTCACGACGCCGCCGACCGAGTGGCCGCGCTCGCCGCGATACTTGATGTCCACGTTGTCGATCTCGGCGCCTTCGGTGACGATGTACTCCGAAGCGGTATCTCTCGACGAAGAGGGCGCGAACGTGGGGGCGTCGCGGTCGTGGAGCGCGGTCGCCACACCGCCGCCGCCCGGCCCGCCGAATCCGCCGCCGAAACCTCCGAAGCCTCCGCGCCCGCCGCGAAAGCCGCCGGGGCCTCCGCCCGCGCCGCCGCCAGCACCGCCCGCGCCAGCGCCGTTGTCTCTGCCGCCAGCCGAGACGACGTAAGCTCCGGGCGCGAGTCCGTAGAGTCGGAAGACGCCGCGGTCATCGGTCAGGCGCTCGACCGGCGCGACGCCCGTCGCGGGCTTGCCGTCGGCGTCGCGGATCATCTGCGCGCGCACGCGCACGGCGACGACAGGCTCGCCCTCCGCGTCCGAGACCGTGCCGTTGACGACGCCGCCCTTGATCATCGTGACCTTGACCGAGTCGCCGACGTAGTGAAGCTCAGCCGGCGTAGTCGTCGGGTCAAGTTTGAGCGGAACGTATGAAGGCGCGGTTGCCGTGACGACATAGACGCCGGGTTCGAGTCCGGCGAAGACGAACGTGCCGTCGGTTGCCGCTGGGATGGGGCGCGGCGGGGCGATGGAGTTCAGCTTCGACAGAGAGACGGTCGCGTTGTTGACGGGCTGCCCCGTCTCGGTCACGACCTGGCCCGTGATGGCGTTCGAGCTTGTCTTGCTCGGCGGCGAGTTGTCCGTCTGCCCGTCCGCGGTCTGCGCCGCGACGTTTGCGCAGAGCGCGGCGCAGACGGCGAACGTCAAAGCCAAAGTTCGGAGGGCGGAGGAAGAAAGCTTGTCGTTCATTTTCGGTTCGAGTCCGCGTTGGTCAACGCACGTCGCTCGTTGCGGACGAGAGTCATGGCGTCGTGGGCGGCGGCGTGGGAGTCGGCGGCGCTTGGTTCTGTCCGAGGTCGAGGACGGCTGTGACGTTCGAGACCTGACCTTCGTTGACGATCACCTGCTGTTGCGTCGAGACGGGCGGCTGTTGCGTCTGCTGACGCTGACCACGCCGACCGGCCTGCGGGTTGAAGACCGTGACGGTCAGGTTGTAGCTGCCCGCCGGGACGTTCTCGATGATGAAGTTGCCGCGGCTGTCAACGTTGGCGGCTCCGAGGTTCGCGCCGCGCCCCTGCGCCTGTTGGCCCGACGGAGTCAGCCGAGCGAAGACGCGCGCGCCCGGCTGAAGCGTGCCGTTCTGAAACTTGACCGTGCCCTCGACCGTGCCGTCGGCGTAAGCCGCGACGAGCCGCACGCCGCCCACCTGGTCGCCGAGGTTGAGCGGGATGCCGCGCGGCTCTTGCACGCCGTTCAGTTCGGTACGCAGAAGCTTGAACGCTCCCTGCAAGGTTGCGTCCTGCGGCATGAGCGAAAGCCTCGCGTTGCCGGCGGGCAGTCCAGAAAATTGAAAACTGCCGTCGGGGTTGAGCGGCACGGTCTGCATGGACGCGGCGTTGGCGGCGTTGCCGCTGCCCTGCACGAATATCTGCACCTGAAACTGCATCAGCTCCGAAAGGATCGAAGGGTCCTGGTTGCCGTCGAGCGCGACGAATCCCGTGAGGCTCGCGCCGCTGACCGCTTGAACGATGACGCCGGTCACGTCTTGATTGATCACCTGGAAGGACGACGACTGTCCCGACATCCCGTTGCTCGTCTGCGGCGAGAGCGAAATCATGTAGCTGCCCGCCGGGACGTTGTCTATGCGGAACTGCCCCGCGGTGTCGGAGAAGACGGGAAGATTCATCAGCCCCATCGCCCTCTGGCGGTTGCCTCCGCCCGCGAGCACGCTCAAAGTGAACCCGACGTTCGGCACCGGCGCGTTCGTGCTCTTGTCAATCACCTGCCCCGAAACCGAATACTCGTCAACCGTGTTGCCGACGGTGATGTCAACACCCTTCGTCTCGTCGCCCTCGGCGACTTCGACGACGGTCGCGCCTGACGAGTCGGCGGCGTCCGGGTAGAAGGTCTGCTTGTAAGCCTGCTGGCCCATGACGGTCGAGTAGGCTGTGAGCCGCTGCTGCGCGCCGACCGAGACGTAGTAGCGCCCGGCGGGGACGCCGTAGATTCGATAGACGCCGCGGTCGTCCGTGCGCGCGCTGCCGCCCGCGAAACCGCCGAAGCCTCCGCCGCCACCGCCGAAGCCGCCCGGCCCCGCCGTCTGGTCTGCGCTCTGAAGAGTGACCGGCTGCTCGATGACGGGGTTGCCCGCCGTGTCCAGAACCTTGCCCGTCACGACGCCGCCGCGCACGAGCGAGAAATCAATTCCGTCAACCGTCTCGCCGCCCATGATGACGACGGGGTCGCGCGCGAACGTGGCGCGGCCCGCGCCCGGCACGACGTACACGGGCGCGACCGGCGCGACGACGTAGCTGCCAACGGGTATGTCCGTGATGCGGTAGTTCCCTTCCGTATCAGTCTTGGCCTGCGGCAAGTCCTGCCCCTGCGCGCCGAAGCCGGTCGAGAGCAGCGTGACGGTCACGTCCGGCAGACCCTTGCCGTGCGCCGTGACGCGGCCCGCGATGACGCCCGACTTCGTCTTGAACGCCGTCGTCTGCGCGAAGGCGGCGTGCGCGCAGGAAGTGAGCGCGAGAATGATTGCTGCTGAACGTGCGTACTTCATCGTGCCTGCTCCCGACTTTAACGATTCGTCCTGATTCGTCTAAAGAGTTGGCGGCCTTTCGACGCGGCGTCGTCAACCGAAGGTTGTTTGTTGATTAAGCCGCCGGCTAGAACTTTTGACGCGCGAGGCCGCGCCGCGGTTACATTATTTCGCCCTTCCGGTCGGAACAGTCTCGCGCTCGCTCGCCGTCGCGGGTTTCGTGCGGGCGATTTTTTTTCGCCTGGCACTTGCGCCGGACGCTTCATCCGTTGGAATATGCACGCATCCGCCGGCGAACGTTCGTCACCGCCGCAGCAAGGATTGCAGTCGCCTGATCGCCCCGCACACTAAAGCTGCCCTTGATTCGTGAGGAGAAAACTGATGACAAATGTCACGCGCGCACGACTCTGCTCTTCCGCGAAGACGCGGCCCTTCCGCGTGAGTAAGGCATCCGGGCTTACGGCGAAAGCGACTCTTTCGACGCTGCTCTGCTTCGGCGTCATCGCGGCCTCTTCGGCCCGCGCCCTTCCGCAACGAAGGCAGGGCGGGCCGCGCGGCGGTACGGCGACCGAGGCGCGCGGCGAAAACAACCGCGCGCTCGGCGAGCGACTCGACCGGATGGTGGGCGAGCAGGTCGAAAGGCTGAACGTCCCCGGTTACGCCGTCACGGTGATCTACCGCGGCGAGACCGTCTTGCAAAAAGGTTACGGCTTCGCCGACATCGCCTCGCGGCGGCGTCCAGACCCGGAGACGGTCTTCGGCCTTGCCTCGCTGACAAAGTCTTTCACCGGCCTCGCCATCGTCATGCTCGTCGAAAGGCACAAGCTGAGGCTCGACGACGAGCTCGGCAAGTACCTCGACAACCTCTCGCCGGCCTACCAGAAGCTCACCATCAGAGAACTCGCGACGATGACGGCGGGCGTGCCCAGAAGCGTCGCCCCGAATGACCTCACGTGGGAGCAGCAGATCAAGAAGGCGCAGACGCTGCCGCTCGTCTCGAAGCCCGGCTCGGCCTACCTCTACTCGAACCTCAGCTACCGCATACTCGGTGCCGTCATCGAAAAGGTCTCCGGCGAGTCCTACATGGAATTCCTGCGCGAGAACGTCCTCGGCCCGCTCGGCATGAGCGAGACGAAGCGGACGGATCAGACCTTCTCGCAGCCCATCGCCACGCCCTACGCGGTGAGCAACGGGCGACCGACGGCCATCGAGTACAAGAACCCGCGCATCAACTTTTCAGCCGGGATGCTCGCGTCGAACTCGGTTGACCTCGCGAAGTACGCGCAGGCGCTGCTCGCCCGCGACTCGCGGCTACTTTCGCCCGCGGGCTACGACCTCCTTTGGAAACAGCGCTGGGACTTGTCCGGCGGCGGGCCGAACAACTGGGCCTTCGGCTGGCGCTCGACGAAGAAGCAGGGGCACTGGCTCGTCACCTGGAACGGCGGCGACCCCGGCGTGGCGTCGCTCATCGAAATCTACCCGGACGACCAGCTCATCGTCATCGGGCTGGCGAACGCGCACGATCAGGCTTACAGCATCGGTCACAAGGTGTCCGGCGAAGTCCTCGGCATCAACGGCGTGGGCGGAGACGAAGAGGACGAGTCTTCGGACAACTGACCGGCGTCGAATGATTACTCGTGAGGTGAAAGTGTGATGAATGTTAAGGCCCGCCGCAGACTCGTCTTCGCGCTCGCGTTCTTAACGCTTCTCGCGCCGCGCGCCTCCGGCCAGACTGCCTCCGCCGGAGGCGCAGACTTCGCGCGCGCGTATCAGGAATTCAGGACGAACTACCTGAGCGAGCTTCGCAAGGAAGGCTTCGTCGGCTCAAGCTTCTACCTCGTCAGGGACAACAAGGTCGTCGCACGCGAGTTCTACGGGATGCAGGACGCGGAACACAACGTCCCCGTGGACGAGGACACGATTTATCACTGGGCCTCGATCACCAAGACCTTCACCGGCATCGCCATCATGCAACTGCGCGACCGCGGCCTGCTCAAGCTCGACGACCCCATCGTCAAATACGTGCCCGAGCTGAAGGCCGCGCACGACCCCTTCGGCGACATGTCCGAGATCACCATCAGGCAGTTGATGACGCACAGCGCGGGCTTCCGCAACCCGACCTGGATTTGGCGCGACGACTCGAAGGACTGGCAGCCGTTCGAGCCGCCCGGCTGGAGTCAGCTCGTCGCGATGATGCCTTACACCGAAGTCCTCTTCAAACCCGGAAGCCGCTTCAGCTACTCGAACCCCGGCGTCATCTACCTCGGTCGCGTCATCGAGGTTCTGACGCACGACGACTTCGAGGTTTACATTGACAAGAACATCTTCAAGCCGCTTGAGATGTACCGAAGCTACTTCGACGCGACGCCCTACCACCTTCTCAAGCACCGCTCGCACAGCTACTACGTCCGCGACGGCGTGAGGACGGCGGCGCGCTTCGACGCCGACACCGGCGTCACCGTCTCGAACGGCGGGCTGAACGCGCCGCTCACAGACATGGTCAAATACGTCAACTTCCTGATGGGCGACCCCGCGAAGCAGGAGGTTTACGACGGCGTGCTCAAGCGCTCGTCGCTCGAAGAGATGTGGCAGCCGCAGTTGATCGCGGCGGGCGACTTCACGCAAGGCTGGATGCGCGAAGACACGCACGTCGGACTCTCCTTCTTCGTTGACGACATAGACGGTCGCCGCTACGTCGGTCACAACGGCGACCAGAACGGCTTCAAGGCTTACCTGAGCCTCTGCCCTGCGACGCGCACGGCGAGCATCCTCGCCTTCAACACCGAGACGCGCCCGACCGTGACCGGCCCCGACAACCTTCTCGCGCCCGAGTCGAAGATCGCGCGCAGCGTGCTCGCGCTCTTCAAATCCGTTCCGGCGCGCTGAAGAATTGTCCCGAACGCTCGCAGACGGCTTTTGAAAGAAATGCGCTTCGGTGCGTCACGAATCCGATGAACGTCTTGTTGCTCAGCTACGAAGAAGTCGCCGCGCTCCTGCCGATGGAAGAGTGCATAACGCTCATGCGCGAGGCGCTCGTCGCGCGCGCGCGAGGGCAAGTCCACCAGCCTCTCCGCACTATCGTCCGCCCGCACGAAGCCGCGGGGCTGATGGGCCTCATGCCCGCTTACACGTCCGGCGCACACGCCGCCTTCGGACTCAAAGCCATCTGCGTCTTCCCCGGCAATCCGGCGCGCGGCATGGACGCGCACCAGGGGGCCGTGCTTCTCTTCAGCGCCGAGACGGGCGAGTTGCAGGCGGTCGTCAACGCTTCGGCTGTGACCGAGGTTCGCACGGCGGCGGTCTCCGGCGTCGCGACGCAGGCGCTCGCGCGCGATGACGCTGGCGACCTGGCAATCATCGGCGCGGGCGTGCAGGCCCGCTCGCACGTCGAGGCGATGTCGCACGTCCGGCGCATCAGGCGCTGCCGCGTGGCGAGCCGCCGAATCGAGAACGCGCGCAAGCTGGCCGACGAGTTGCGCGCGAAGTATGAGTTTCCCATCGAGGCGGTCGAGACGGTCGAGGAGGCTCTGCGCGGCGCGGATTTAATCGTGACCGCGACGAGCGCGTCTGAGCCGGTCGTGCGGCGCGAGTGGGTCGCGGCGGGCGCGCACATCAACGCGGTCGGGGCCTGCACGCCGACGGCGCGAGAGTTGGACGCGGCGACGGTCGCGGCGTCGAGCCTCTTCGTTGACAGCGCCGAGTCCGCGACGAACGAGGGCGGCGATTACCTGTGCGCCGTCGCCGAAGGCGTCATCTCGCAGTCGCACATCCGCGCCGAGTTGGGCGACGTGCTTGATGGCACCAAACCGGGAAGGACTTCGGCTGACGAGGTAACGCTCTTCAAGTCTCTCGGCCTTGCCGTCGAAGACCTCGCGGCGGCTGAGTATCTTTACCGCAAGTCCGGGGAGGCCGGCGCGGGAACCTGGGTGAACTTCTGAAATCATCGAGCGCATCGCCGAGCGCAGCGGGCGCGTTTCTCGAAGATGTTTTGAGTCGGTTGTTGAAGGAAGAATTGAGATGACGGATTTGCCGACGCTCGCAGACATCGAAGAGGCCCGGCGAAGGATCGAGGGCGCGGCGATACGGACGCCGCTCGTCCGGCTGGGCGTCTTCGACGCGCCCGCCGAGATTTACCTCAAGCTTGAGAACCTACAGCCCATCGGCTCTTTCAAGATTCGCGGCGCGTCGAACGCGATTGCACGCCTGCCGCGCGAGGCGCTGTCGGAAGGCGTGCTGACCGCGTCCGCCGGCAACATGGCGCAAGGCGTCGCGTGGCGCGCGCGCGAACTCGGAGTACCTTGCACGGTCGTCACGCCTGAGACCGCGCCGGAGACGAAGGTCAAAGCGGTCGAGCGGCTCGGCGGACGCGTCATCAAAGTTCCGTTCGGGGAGTGGTGGCAGGTTTTCGAGAATCGCAGTTACGCCGGCGTCAAAGCGCACTTCATCCACGCCTTCGACGACGTTGACGTGATGGCCGGTAACGGAACCGTCGCGCTCGAAATCCTCGAAGACCTGCCGGACGTTGACGCGATCATCGTCCCCTGGGGCGGCGGCGGACTCGCGTGCGGCATCGCCTCGGCGGTACGCGAACTCAAACCCGGGTGCAAGATATTTGCCGCCGAAGTGGACACGGCAGCGCCCCTCGCCGCCTCGCTCGAAGCAGGCTCGCCGCAGGAAGTCTCGTACCAACCTTCGTTCGTTGACGGCATCGGAAGCCGCGCCGTCTTCCCCGCGATGTTCGAGCGCGCGCGGCGACTTCTCGACGGCTCGCTCGTCGCGAGTCTTGAGCAGGTCGCCGCGGCGCTGAGGCTTCTGGCCGAGCGGAACCGCGTCATCGCCGAAGGCGCGGGCGCGTGCCCCGTCGCCTGCGCGCTCGCCGGAACTGCGGGCGCGGGCAAAGTCGCGTGCGTCGTCTCCGGCGGCAACATTGATCTTTCCAAGCTCTGCGCAATCCTCGACACTGAAACAACTCAGGCTTGAGCGTCGAGCAGGTTGAGTTCACCACCGCAGGCACGGAGGACGCAGAGGTCACACGGAGGATTTCTCCGTGCCCCCTCCGCGTCCTCCGTGCCTCCGTGGTGAACTCAACTCGCTATTCACGCAAGTGAAATTGAAGAGAAGACGCGGGGAACCAGCGAAGCACGAAAAAGGCCGGGCATCACACCCGGCCTTTCGCGCCTTTGTGGTTCTATCGGAAAGACTCTCTATTTCGTCTTGCTCTTCGTCGGTCGCGCGGAGGTCTTCGCCGTGAGCGAGACGCCGCTCTGCGCGTAGCGCGTGCCGATGGTGCGGACGTAAGCTTGCGTCTCGGCGTAGGGCGGGATGCGGTTGCCGTACTTCATCACCGCGCCCTCGCCCGCGTTGTAGCCCGCGAGCGCGAGGTCAACGCGACCGCCGAACATCCTGAGAAGGTCTGACAGGTAGTGCGTGCCGCCCATGATGCTCTGCGCCGGGTCATACGGGTTCGTCACGCCGTAGCGCGCTGCCGTGCCCGGCATCAACTGCATCAGGCCCATCGCGCCGACCGGCGAGGTCGCGCCCGCGCCGAAGCCCGACTCCTGGTGCATCACGCAGAAGACGAGATACGGGTCAACGCTGTAGCGCTTAGCGTAGAGCCGAATCAGCCCGTCAACCTTCACGTTGCCCGTGCTCCAAGCGATGTCGGCGTGCGCGACCGTCGCGTCGCCGAGGACGGGAGCCTCGACCGGCTTGTTGGCGGCGGCGATGCTCGCGTCGGCCTGCGCGATCTGCTTCTGCAAGTCGTCGAGCTTGGCCTGCGCGTCGGTGATCGCCGTGCCGGTCGCCTCGAACTCGACGCGCGAGATGAGGCCGTCGGTGTAGAGGCTCTTCAACTTCTCCTGCTGATCCTTCGCCTTCTGAAGGTCGCTTTCGTAAGGGGCCTTCAGCAGTTCGAGGCTCGCGCGGTAGTCTTGCGCGGCCTTGATGAAGTTCTGGCGGAATTGCTGCAAGTCGTCCGTAGGCGTCGCCTGCTGCGCGGCCTGTTCGGTCTGCGCGGGAGCGGCGGCGGGCTTCTTCGCGCCCTTCGTCTGCGCGCTGGCGGCGACGGAGCAGAAAAGCAGGAGGGCGGAGGCGAAAATCTGGGGAACTCTTTTTTTCATCAATCTACCGGGTCTAAAAAAACGGCGCGAAACAGGTGCGCCGGAGGATGGCTCGAAGTCTTGTACGCGACTCGTGCCGCTCTAGTTTCGTCGGGTTATTATCAAAAAATCAAGCGGGGGGTTCAAATTGGCTCTATCTCAGACGTTTTTCCCGCCCCCTGAGTTGCCCCGCCGCCGGGCCACGGGGCGCGTTTGACCGTTCCGCCTTCTGTTGTAATGTAGCAACTTACGGCGACGCTTCCGACATCAATCGCTCGTGCGAGACGGAGGCCGCGCCGAACAGCTTAAAATGACTGACTTCTCGGACTTTCTCGCGAGCCTGAAATCGCGCCTCGCGTCGGCAGCGAATACGGACGCGCGAAACACAGGCGTGCGCGACTTGAATCCGTCGCCGGACAGCGGCGCAGGCGTTGGCGTAGCCGACTCGAAATTGAGGATAGCGGCGGTCGCGCTCGTGCTGCGCCGGAGGCTCTCGGAGGCGGAGCTTTTGATCATCAAGCGTTCCGTCTCGGAGCGCGACCACTGGTCAGGCCACCTCGCGCTTCCGGGCGGTCGCGCCGAGCCTGAAGACGCGAGCCTTTCGGCGACCGCCGTCAGGGAGACATTCGAGGAGGTCGGCATCAACCTCGGCGCGGGCGGCGCGGTTCTCGGTCGGCTCGCGACCGTCACGCCGCAGAGCAGGCTCGCGCCGCCCGTCTCGGTCACGCCCTTCGTCGCCGTCGCGCCCGCCGAGTACCACGTCCTCGGCGACGGCGAGGCGTCGAAGGAGTTGGCGCTGAGCGACGAAGTGGCCGCGGCCTTCTGGGTTCCCGTCTCCGAACTCAGAACCGGCGGGCGCAGCGACAAGTTCCGAATGGTCTTCGCCGGGGTCGAGCGCGAGTGGCCCGCCTACCCTTCGGCGCACGGGCCGATCTGGGGCTTGACCGAGAGGATTCTGACCGAGTTCCTGTCGTTGATCGAAGAGTAATTTTAAGAAGGCGACCGAAGATGTTTTTCAACTCGTTAACACAGTGCCCCGCGCTTCATCAATTCACGCGAATTGTCGCGACCAAACGAAACTTCGCGACGCGCGCGGCTCTCATCACCTTTGCCCTCTGCGCGTGCGTGCTGCCAGCGCGCGCCGCAGACCCGTGGCAGGCGAATCTCGACTCTGAAGTGCGCTTCTACCAGACGACCGACGTGGGCGTGCTCGTCGTCGGCACGGAGAAGTCGCTCTACGGACTCGACCCCGAAACGGGCGAGATACTCTGGCGTCGCAAAGGCGCGCGCCTTGACGAGAACGACGTTGCCGCCGTGCCCGGCACAGACCTCCTGCTCATCTCAATCGAGCGCGGCGACAAGACGCGGCTCGAAGCCGCAGACCTCCTCACGGGCGATGCCCTCTGGCGCAGCGACAAGGTTCGCGGCGCGGTCATGCAGACGGCCTTCGACCCCGACACGAATCTGCTCGCCGCCGTCCTCGTCCGCGACGCGCACGGCAAGGCCGGCGACGGCTTGAAGAAGAAGCCGGTCGCGCACGTCTTCGACATCACGACGGGCGAAGAGCTTTGGAAGCGCGAGCTTGAGAGCGAGGTCGAGATGATGCCCGCGTCTGCCGGCGAAGACGAAGACAGGGAGGTCGCCTTCACGCTCGACAACTACCACCCGCCCGCGTTCCTCGACGGTCGGCTCTATCTTTTTTACGAAGGCATCACTTCGCTCGACGAGCGCACGGGCAAGGAGCGCCGGCGCGAGAAGTTTCGCGTCAACGAAAACAACCTCGCGCTCACCGAGGCCGACCCCGTCGCCGACGAGCGCTTCGTCTATCTGTCGGGCCGCGGCCACGTGCGCGCCGTCGCGCGCGCGGACGGCGAGACCGAGTGGGAGTCGAAAGACTTGGGGCTGACGCCGGAGATGATACTCGCGCGCGGCATCCTCTACGTCAGGACGGGCGGGCAGTTCACGCGACTCTCGGACGCCGAAGTGGTCGCGCGCGGGCCTTACGGCGTGAGCGCGGTTGACGCGGCGACGGGCAAGATTCTCTGGCGCTACAAGGGCGCGGACAAAGGCATCACGAACATCGCGATGCCCGACTCTTCGACCATCGCCGTCGCCGACCGCGACGAACTCGTGCTGCTCGACGCGGCGAGCGGCAAGCGACGCGCGCGCGTCTCGCACGGCGTCGAGGCCGCATCCTTCATCGTCCTCAACGAGCGCGGCGAGATCGTCCTCGGCGGCAAGAACGAGGTCGCGGCCTTCAACTCGGCGACGCTCGACAACCTCTGGCGCGAGCGGCACGATCCGCCCGGTCGCGGCCTTTTGCGAACTGCCGCGGCGGTCGCGGCGCGCGCGGCGTCTTTGTACTTCCGCTACGGCGGCGCGGCCTCGACGGTCTTCCGCGGCGTGCAACTCGTGAACGCGGTCA
>Ga0209581_1002270_pt1 | contig 18863 bp, 27 predicted proteins | sample Coa_R2_FD_187160 | JGI IMG/M metagenome (GOLD analysis project Ga0209581, IMG submission 187160) | Surface soil microbial communities from Centralia Pennsylvania, which are recovering from an underground coalmine fire - Coalmine... | ecosystem: Environmental > Terrestrial > Soil > Unclassified ...
CGCACGATATCGGTGAAGCCCGCGCCGATCGCCGGGATGATGATGGCGTTGGCGGCGATGAGGTTCCGCGCGCTGGCGGGAGGAAATATCCAGGGCGGCAGGCGGCGCACCGCGACGGGGCACTGGTCCTCGGCGAGCAGCCGCTGCTGATACGCGCTGACGGGAACATTGATGGCCATCGTTCGTTGGTTCGCCCGGCTAGAAGCCCGGGCCCGGCGCTCCCAGGACGCCAAACAAGGTGATCTGCGGATTGTTGGAGTTCACCGCATGAAAATTGTTGATGCGGCAGATGAGCTGAGTGCCCGCGCGGACATAATGCGGCCGGCGAAGCACGAACGGGTTCTGGCCGCTGCCGCCGAGCGAGCCCGCATTCGCTTGCGCCTGAGTCCAGAGGGAATCGAGCTGATTCGATGACTCGAAAATCTGCGCGGAAAAATCCTGATTGACGGCGCCCGCGGAATCCACCGCGCTCGCCAGGATGGCCAGCACGATAAAATCGTTGATGGACGTCACGTTGTCATCCGCGTTGCTCTGGGGAGCCATCGCCGCGAAATTGGGATTCGGAAATCCGAGATTGAAAAAATACGGCTGGCGCCCCACCAGGCCCATGCGGAACTTCTGGCCGGGCACCCAGGCGGAGCTGCCCAGCTTGCGCGAGGGCAGCCAGAGGCCGAGCGCCCATCTGCCGGGCATGCCGGGCACGCGGTCCTGCTGGAAGACGTTTGGGTTGCGATTGGACATTGCGGAATTTACCGTTTCCTTTTTTTGCGCGATTTTTTCGAGCGCCTCGAGGAGCCTTCGCCGGCGCGCTTCGCGTCGTAATCGTAGGAAGCGCGTATCGGATGGAAGACTCCGAGATCGTCGTAAAACCCGGCGGCAACGTTCTTGAACTGCCGGAAAAACTTTCGTGCCTTGCTGATGGCGTTTTTCCGGCTGCCCCGGAAAATCACTTCCGGGCCGCCGTAAGGGTTTGTATAGAAACGCACGGTTCCTCCTTTATTGGGTCTGGAACACCTGCCCGGCGGCGCCCTGCTGCGGAGCGGACTGCGGGAAGAGCTTATAGCCGCGCAGGACGATCTGAATGGTGTTCTGCGCGCCGCTCAGGTCCGTGAACGTGGCCTGGACGGAAGTGGATCGCGCGAGCAGATACGGCTCAACGAGCGGGAAGGGAAGCTGCGCCGTGCCCATGAAGTTCGCGCTATTCACCGGAGAATTCGAGAGGCTGCGCCCCGTGGACGTATCCTGCAACTGCACGGCAAACTGTCCCGTGGAAGTGCCAACCACCCAAATCCATTCGAAATCGGAGTCGTACTGGATTTGCAGAACGCTTGGCGCGGTGGCGTTCGCCGCCAGGGTGACGCTCGGAAAGACGTAATCGAAGAATACGCGATACACCTTCTGGGGCGTCACGCCCTCGCCATCGCACTTGGGGCAGACCTGAGTCTGCCGCGCGGCGTTCGTCACGGCTCCGCGGCCGGCGCAAATCTTGCACGTCTGAGAAGCGGGTTGTGCCATTGCCATTTTTCCTTTGCGCCGCTAAGGGCGCGCGTAATTCGGCCCCTGAACAAAAAATTTTCAGAAGGGGCGGGAAAGAGCGGAAACGCTCTTTCCCGCTGCCTTCGGACTTCCCGGCTTGCGACGGTCGCGGCAGCTCCCAGCCTCAGCCGGAGAAAGCGAGAACCAGCAGGGCTTGCCTACTGGATTCCGCGGAAAAGGATGCCGTCGAGCTCGAACTTCACCGAAAGGCCCGTGCCGGGCCCGGTGGCCGTCGTGCCCGCGCTCGCCAGAGTCTTGAACGCGCCGAGGTTTTCCTGCGTCGGGTCAAGAATCACGGAGAACGTCTGGGTTTGCTCGATGGAGATCCCGTCATACACCGTGCTCCACATGTTGCGGGTATCGGGGAAGCCATTGTTGCTGATACCCGTCACTATGGTGGTGGTAGTGGCAGTGGTGGCTCCACCCAAGGCCGCTTGCGCGCCGCCGCCCTGAGGCAGCTCGGCGGCTTCGCCCTGGAAATACGGCTTATCGTTCACGGTGAAGTTCACGAGCGTGCCGTAAAGGAAGCTCAGCAGGTCCACCGGGTTGACGATGTTCTGCTGTGTCCCCGAAGGTTCGCCGGAAACGCGAATCTTCAGCGAGCGCACCAGATGCTTATTGGGCGACTGGAGCACGCCGGCGAGCTTCATGTTGGTGTGCAGCAGCGTCTTCTGAAACGCGACCGCGACACCGCTGTTGTATTGCCCGCCGATGGGAACCGCGAAGAGCACCACCGTTGGCGCCGTGGTGTTCGCATCCACGCGATAGATGTCATAGAGCGCTTGCCGCAGCCCTTCGAGTCCTCCCGATACAATCGGATTGCGGAAACGAAGATGCGGACGTCCTAGCTCATGCTCATCCACCACGCGATCGGTCCACGGCTTGCCAAAACCAGATAGTGTTGGATTCATAAGTGTTTCTCTCTTCTCCGGATAACGGAGAGGAATTTGTTTCCCCGCATCGCTTCCATACTCGGTGGCCGGCTTCCCGTCCCAGAAGCCGGCAGACCGGAAAAAATCCATTCAGCGCGCTTCACTGCGCGGATATCGCGCCGCCAGGAGCGCTAAGACGCCCAGGGGTTCATCCAGACCCCGGGCGCGGAGCTGGGCGCTGACGTGGTAGCTAGCGCCGCGTTCGCGCCGCCAGCTCCGCCAGGCGATACAGCCGTGGTGCCGGCCGCGGTGGTTACCGGAGTCGGCGCCATGCCCGGCAAAGCGAGCGTATTTTGCGGCGTGCTGCCCGTGTAGCCAGGGTTCAGCAGCAGCGGCCCGGAGCCAGCGGTCGGCAGCGGGAAGCTATTATTGATGTAGAAACCGAGCTCTCCGCCCAGGTCTCCACTCAAGCCGCCGCCCAGCGCGTTCTGTCCCATCGTGTCGCTGAGAATGCGAGACGCGACGGCAACCGCTGCGCCAAGCAGCGCCCCGTGTCCCGCCTTCTGCGAGAACTTGCCGGCCAGCCATGCTCCTGCCAGCCCGGTGATGGCGTTCGCGCCGTAGCCCACAACGCCTGTGTTATTGCTGCCAAGGATCATTTGCGGAACAACGCGAGTGGCCACACCGTTGACAACCGCGGCAGCCGTCTCGACGAGCAAATCGCCCCCGGACATTCCCAGGATCGGATTGCGGCGGCGATGCCGGCGGAATCCGAAGAAACCCGGATTGCGATGGCGGCGGCTGCTGCGATGCCTTCTATGAAATCTGTGTGCCATGTGTCCTCCTTTCCGACTGCTGCCGCGTGACAGTCCAAAATGCCCGCGGCTGCGCCGCGGGGATGGGTTTACGATTCGAACGATGGGCATTGTCACTGCCCCCTCATAAATCTTTTGCAGGCCGCGCTCATTGCTAATCCATCACCCCTGGCCTGGAAATCACGTACTGGCCGCCATAGAAATGCGCTTCGCCTGTCTGGTGGTCAAGCAGAAGCGCCATGTGCGTGGCCGGATTCACCGATTGGTTGGCGGAACACGTGGCGATCCAGCCTTCGGCAAGGCCATGCGGCTTGAGCAGCAGTTGCGCGACGCGCTCATAGACGATGAAGTTCGTCCCGCGCAGAATGCCGCGGGAAAAATTGCGCAGCGGCTGAGGCACCATCTTGACGGAGGGCGCGGGAGAGAGCTTGCCCGTCCAGCGCTCGATGCCGTTCGAATCTTTTTCCATGATCGGAGTGCGGCCAGAAGAGGGCGGCATCCAGGAGGCATCCGGTTTATCGGGGAACCCTACCTTGCCATCCTTGCGGAGAATCGGAGCAAGCGGCAGGAGAAAATCCGCCTGGCCAGCGATCTTCACAATGCCGAGCGGGAGCCAGTTTTCCTGCCCGAAGAAATCAATGGAGATTCCTTCGGGGTCGTTTTTGAGCCGGCCCTCGAGCTCGGGAGGGATATACATTTCATCGGTGCGCTCGAAGACGATCTTCTGAAGATGAGCGAAATACTCATACTTGCGCATGCGCAGGCAATCGCGCTGATGCTGGATGATGCCATGCACATCCACAGGAGCTGCCGTTAGAACCGCTGGTGCCGTCGTCACATCATTCCTTTCTCGCGCCTTGGCGCGTCTCATCGAATCAACAGCAAAAGAACCGCGGCCGCGGCGGCATAAATCGCCCAAGAGGGCAAGCTCGCCGCGCTCGATGCCGAACTGGCGGATGAAGCCGCCGCGGGACTTGAGGCTGCCGCCGCTGCCTGCATATCCTGGAACTGGCTTGCCATCTGCGCCGCAATCGCCTTGAGCTCCGCGATGACCACGCAACCCGCGTTGCAGCCGCCGCTGGATGCGGGCCCCTGTCCGCTCGCCACGGATTGCACCGCGGAAGTGAAATCCGCGACGAGCGAATTGAGCGCGTCGATGCCCTGCTGCGGAGTGGATTGGCCGCTCGAAACCGCCTGCTGAATGAGCTGCAAGTAGTTGTTCGCGGCGGGCACGGCGGTGCAGAGCACGTTCTGCTCTTTCTTCACCGCGGCGGCGTGGTGCCCAAAAATCGTCCCGAAAAGGCCGATGATGGCGGAACCGATGGCGACGGCTGGCGCGGCGGGGCCCGTCAAGGGAGCAATCTTCGCGCCGGTGGCGGCGATGCTCGATAGCGCGACCTGCGCGGCGCCAACTCCTGATGCGGCGCAATCGGCCGAGCCAGGCACATAAGCCGGCTGGCCGCCGTTATCGAGGATTTGCCCGGCGGAAACCGAAGCGAGAATCGCGTTATAGACGGCTTGGTTGTGTCCGGGAGTGTTCGTGATTTTGGACGAGGGAAAAATTTGTTCCGTGGCTTGCTCCGGGCTGAGCGCGCCGAGTCCGCGCGTCGCGACGCGATAGCGCCGCCGGGCGAGAGCGGCGGGCGAAGGAACGAAGATGCCCAATGGGCCGATGGATTTTATCGCTGGCTGCATCAATTGATGATCCCCGGAGCTTTGACGACGTATTCGCCGCCAGTGAAAAAGATTTCGCGCTTCAGCTTGTCGTAGGCCAGGCGGGGCGGGCGGTTGGATTCTTCGCCGAGAATATGCCAGTAGAGCGCGGAGCCGTGGTTGACATGAGCTTTCTCGGTGATATAGCGGACGCAGATGCAAAAGCCGAGATCCACTTGATCCTTGGTGGGATCCGCACCGAGATCGAGCAGGCACGGGCTGAGGTCCTGATTGCCGCCGATGAGATAGAGCTGAGTGCCGCCAGCGTTGGATGCGAGCGTGACTTTATCGCCGGAAAATTCGATGATGCCGGTATTGGCCGGCTTGTGTACACGGCCGAGATTGCCGTTCTCCGCTCCCATCTCCTCGCGGAAGCGGGCGAATTCCTCTTGCGTGAACCCATCGGCGACGACGAGCGTATCGAGGCGCCCGAGTCCGGTGTAATCCGTGCGCATGCGGGCGGAGCGCTGCGCTTCCAAGGTTTCCTTGGGCGCTTCGCCATGAAATTCCTCATAGAGTTCGGCTGCCTTTTCCGCTTCCGATGAATCTGGATTGGGAAGACCGAAAATGACCAGCTCGGCGGGATTCTTTTTGCCATCGGAGAGTTCCCGGTTGGCGAGCTCCACGGCGCGCCGCGGCGTCACGTCGCAGGAAGGATTTTCCGCGCGCGGATGAAGAATCTGGAGCAGTCGCCCCGAGCCGCGCTTGCGTCCGCCCGGCGGGAAGCCGATGCGGAGCTCGTGTCCCGTGTCCGTGACAATCGTGCGCACGCGCCAGCCGGCGGGCTTTGTCTGCACGTGCTCGGTTCGGAATTCAGACACGCTTCGCTCCTGATTTCTTTCGCCGAACTGGACGGGATGCGGCGATCGCCGCGTTACGGATCCGCTGAACAGCGCGTACCGGCCCGCGCACGGTTATGGTCATCGAAACGATGCTGGCCGGCGCTTTGAGTCTCTGTGTCATTTGCTCCTTCCGTCCGCTAGTACCATTGCTCTAGGCTGCACTGCCCATTGACGTTATCAGGCGCCCATGTCCACAATATCGTTCAGGAGAATCCCAGCCATGTCTTCCTATCGGAGTTACTGGGTCAAGATTGGCATCATCATCGGCATTTTGTTCGCGCTGGTGATTCTGCGAGGCGGCGGATGCCAGCAGGCACCACAACGCCTTCCGACGTTGCATCGATAGAAAGGAAAAGTCCCACCCATGAAAAAAGTTCGGCTTGTTTTGTCGATTGTCGCTAGCTTTGCCGCTGGGATGTTCATAACAAGCATCCACTACCGTGCGGCTCAGGGCGCTAATTCGCAGTTCCTTCGTCAGCTTCTTGATGAAGGCAAGGACTTGGACCACTGGACCTATCAGCCAGGCGGCGGATGGGTCATGACGACGGACATTTACACGGCAAGTTGGAATGGAAAGAGAAAAGAAGATATCCCTCTCGAACAGAGGGCCGAGGCGGAAATCGAGCGGTTGCGCTCCCAGGCGAATATGTGCAATGCCAAGCTGCAAACAATCGAGCTGCGAGCTTCCGCGGCGGAGCGCCAGAACGCGCCTCCCCAAGCGCTGGTCGAGTTGCTGAACCTGATTCGTCCAGGCTTGGGCAACTTGCTGCATTAGAGCAACCTCTTCAAAAGCGGCACACCAACCAAAATGCCGCCACCGATAGCTAAGAGCATCCAGTTGGGAATTCCGGGAACTATTGCTTGCGATTGATCAGACCACCAACTGGGTGAAGAGTCTGCTGGCAGTACAGAACTGGGGTCCCCGATGGGGAGCGTCGAAAGGTCTTGCGGGGGAGCGGTGCTGCCGCCCGTCGTGGCCGCAGGATATGAGGTCACAGAAATTTTCGATGATGTGATTCTCGCCCCGGCAGCATTGTAAAAAGCCCCGTCTATCACGCTTTTGATATCTTGCAGCGCGCCGTATGCCGTCCTGGTTTGGAGTTGAAAGACAACGGTCGGAGTGCCAAACACCGCTCCGCTGGACTGCTGACTCGTGACGGTTATTCCCCATTGTGAGTCTAGATTTTGGGCAACCGCAGCAATCACGCTATTGATGTTGTAGAACGATGGAGAGAGAGGATTTTCCGTTGGCGTAAACGTGGCGTTATAAAGAAGCCTTGTTCCAGCAGGAATGCCATCGTCGCCAAGTCTCCCCAGCCGGCCAAGCCGCTGCATTCTGCCGAGACGTGCTGGCCCGCTAAGCCGGGCTACGCGAAAATTACGTAGACCGCTCAGGCGCTGGCCGTTGGTCTGCATGGCGAAATTCCAGGGACGAAACCCCGTGGGATTGGCCGTGGAAAGATGGAAATAGGGCATCAGCTCTTCGCCTCGAGCGCTTTGATTCGCGCTTTGTATTTCGCAATTTTGCGCTGGCGCCGCGCCGCGGCCGCGGAGCGAAGCGCATCCGAGCCGCGGCGCGCGACACCAACGAAAAGCAAAATGCCAATGCCGATGAGTCCCACTGTCCCCCAATCAACACTTTGCAGGTCCGTGGTGATATCACCGATCGCTCCGCGCAAGGGCGAGGCCAGGGGGCCGGCCAGGCGCGCAAAACCCAGCGCGGCCATGCGGCGGCGCTGGGTCTCTCCGGGGTTCGCGTCGAAATAGGGCATCGGTGTGCGTTGGCCTCGGCTTTAGCGCTTTCCTCCAAGCGCGAATGCAAGCGCGAGCACTCCGGCGGCTCCAATCAGCAGCGTGCTGGTGGAAATTCCGCCGATGGTGCCCGGCAGGGAAACTTGAGCGTTCTTAAGCTGCTGAATTTGCGCAGCGGTGAGCGGAGGAACTCCAGAGGCGCTGGCGGGCGCGGCGGCCATTACGGCGGCGGATTGCGCCGGCGTCAACTGCATGAGGTTCGTCGTGCCGTAATACTGCTGCGCAAGCTGCTGTTGCGGCGAGAGCAGCGGAATGGTGTTGCTGTAGCTTGGCTGCGTCAGTGTGCCGCTGATGGGCACGCTGACTGTGCTAATCGGAAAGGTAGCGGGATTCGAGACGGGTCCGCAATTCGCGCGCGGGTCGTCGCAGGGCAGGCCAGTCACTACGTCGATATCCGTCGAATCATCTCCAAGCCGAAAACCACGGAGTCTTCCGCGCAGGCCTGCAAGGGGATTTCGCTGCTGGCATTGCCCGCAGCCCAGCCCACGCAAGCCGTTGAGACTTCGCACGCGCGGGTCAAACGCGCTGAGTGTACGCACGCGGGGATCGAAGGCGGAAACTCTCATCTTCCCCTCCGCATGAGCAACAGAGCAACAGCCGCGCCGGCGGCGAGCAGTCCCCAGTTGGGGATGCCGGTTATGAGTTCCTGCGAAGGATCAGTGAACCAGCTTGGTGTGCTCGCCGGCGTCGTCGCGGTCACCGCGGCCGTCTGCGACGGCGCCGAAGCGGCAACTTGCGCTGCCGGAACAGAAGCTGCCGCGGGCGGAGGAGAAATCTGCTGCGCGATGGTGCCAGGCGTGACAGGCACAAGCGGAACAGACGGAGGCATGCTGAAAACCGGCGGCTGGCCATACACGGGCCCAACCGGCGCAGGAACAGGAACGGTGCTCGATGGAGGAGCGGGAAATACCGGGCTGTAGATTGGTCCCACAGGAGCTGGCGCGGGAGTATTCACCGGAAGGGAGATTCTTGCCGGCAAAGCCTCTCCCCGGTAAACGACAGGACCCAGACCGAGGCCTGCGCTTAGCGGCTGATACACGGGAGCGGGTTCGCCGTAACTCGCTTTGCCGGAAAATTGGGAAATCGAGAGCATGGGGATGTTCCGATTCGCCCCGCTCCAGCCCAGGGATTTCGGAGGAAGAGTCGCTTGCGGGAGAGGAAAATCGGCGCGCAGATAGAAGCCCATGCGGCGCCTGCCGCTCAATCCTCCGGCGAATGCGAAATTCCAGGGACGCACGCCGGTTGGATTGGCCGTTGAATAGGGGATGTACGCGCGCATCAGCTCATCGCCTCAGTAGAAGTATTCCGCCAAGCACGGCAGCGCCAAGCAGCAACGTGCTTGTCGGAATGAGCGTGCCGAAAAAATTTACGTAGCCTGCAGGAGCTACAGCGGTGGAGACACCAACGGGAGAAACGACTGGAGTAGTAAGCGGAGAAATTGTGGATGGGAAGATATTCTGGTTGGCGGCTCGTGAAGCCAGAATGATATTCGAGGCGCCCTGCGCCCCGGCTGTCACGGCCTGCGCGATGCCGCTCCAATCAATATCGTCGCCGAGAAAGCCGATTCCGGCTCGCCGCCGCCGGACGCGGGATTGCGCAAGCGCCTGCAAACCGGAAAGGCGGATCGGCTGGACCGCGCGGTAGCTCTGATGCAGCTCGCGCGCGGATTGCCCGAGCCCATAGCCGGCAAGGCCGAGTTGCTGCGGCTCATAGGGATTGGGCCAACTGAATCTGCGGATGTAGTGTTCCGGGCCGCGGGCGTAGCGGGCATCAGGCCGCGCCGGATCCACAACAATCCAGCGCCGGCCATCATAGACTTCGCCGAAGACATGCGAAAAATCCGGGTCATCGGCATGCGTCTGGATCGTGGTGATGCGGATCGGATTGCCCGTGGTCTTTAGCAGAGCGCAGATAAGCACCGTCATGCAGTCGCAGTCGCCCGCGCCGCGCATCGCGGTTTCTCGGGCAGTGCGCAGCGTTTCAACTCCGGCGATATCCCGCACGAAGCGAATATTCTTCTGCACCCAGGCGAAGAGAGCGCGGCGCTGCGCGTTGAAGTCATAAGGCCGCGGATTCGCGGCCTTGATGATGGAAAGCGCAAGCGCGTTGATGTACGGGTCTTTCGCGCCCTGATCCACGAGCTGGTACATCAGCGCTACGGTCTGCGCTGTTCCCGGATCTCCATCACTGATGAGAAATGAGGCGGCGGGAAGCGGGCTAGCGGCGAGCGGCAGCGGTTGTGTGCTCATGTGTTTCCGAATCTTTATGGGCCGGCGCGGGGAATGCGTTGGATCGGACGCTGAGCACGCCGCGTGACGGCCCGGTATCGTGCTCGAAGGGCAGCGTGCGCGAGAAAGCAAAACTATGGCAAGTAATTATTTATTACAAAAGCGGACATAAATCGTTGTCATAACGAACAACCCGGACTAAATTTGGGGTGTTGTATTGGGCACCAGCCGCCCGGAAAGAGGGAAATGCCTACGGCGACAAGGACTCGACAGACCGCATCCAGAATCACGAAAGCCGAAAACGTCACAATCAACTACCCGCAGCCGGAAACTCCGGTGGAGCCCCCGAAGAAAAAAGATTTCTGGGAAGAGCAGCAGATACTCAATACGCCGGAAGGCAAGGATTACGTCATCTACCTGACACGGTTGAATCCCGTTTTGCCGGGCATGAAGGGATACATCGCGAAATATTCGTCGCCAGTCACCATCGAGGAAATCCAGGAGAGCTTTGGCGGTTATGAGTACCGCATATCGCTGCACAAAGGCAGCAAGTGGATATGCTCGGATATCTTTTCCATCGCGGCCCCGCCGAAAGCCGCGGGGGTCGCGGATCCGAATCTGCTGGGCTTGACAGGACAGCCGGCGGGCGGCGCGAATGACTCGACAGTACGGCAGATTCTGGAGTTTGTGGATAAGCGGCTCGAGGAAGAAAAGAAAAACAAGGCGAGTGATCCCGCGTTCATTTCATCGCTTGAGCTGGTGAGAGAGAGCGCCAAACAAGCGATTGCCGCTGCTTACAGCCAGAGCCGGAACCCGGCGGCGGAAACCATGCAAACGCAAATGATGTCCATGATGATGACAAGCATGAACAACATCATGACCGCTCTGCTACAGCGCGGACTCGAACGCCCGGAGACAGGCGGCGTCGCGGGCCTGCGCGAGATGCTCGGGCTGGTCAAAGAGCTGAGTACAGGAGGCGTTCCGGGGACGGGCAAGGTGGACGCGCTGACCGCCATCGGACAAACGCTTGTGAATGCAGCTCCGCAGATACTCCAGGCGGGCGCGCAGTTTATGGAGAAATACCATGCGATTGCGCGCGAGCGGACGGTTCAAACGCAATTGCAATACAACGCGATTGCCCTGCAGCGCGGAGCCGCGGTGGCTCCGCCAGCGCAGACACTTGAGACTCTGCCGCCAGCACAGCCGGCGCAACCAGCGGTGATGCCTTTTCCTACGGTGGATTTCAGCCCTGGCACGCCTGCGACAACGTCGTCAACTAGTCCAGAGCAGGGAAGTCCGAGTATGGATTGGCTGAAGGGCAGGATCGTGGCTCTCATCGCGAACGGAATGTCTGGCGAGGGATTGTTTGATTTCATCAAGGGTGTGGATGAAAATTTCGCGCGGACTTTGTTGACCATCAGCGCCGATCAAATCCGCGCATTCATGGCTGGCGACTCAATCCTCAGCAAGGCGGTGACTTTGCCGAACTTCGACCAAGTTCTCGGCGAACTCATGGAGTACATGCACCCGGATGGAGAACCGCAAACGGTCACTCCTAACTGAGCGTCGCAGACACCTAGGAACGGATTGTCCGCCCACTGGGTACTTTGCCTCTTGACCATGTTTTCTTCTGATGCTATTTGATTGCCCGTTTTCTCCGCGGAAATCAGTTTGGGCCGGGTTTCTAGAGTCGCGAGCTTGGAGAAGCCCGGTCCTCACTTTTTTCTCCGCGGCCTAGCTCGCGCTCATGTCAACTGTCCCGATCCGCGCCGCCGTTCCGCGCCTCAGAAACGAAGTTGCCGAACAGCTTCAGCGCACCGCCGTGAATCTCGATGCGGAGCGCAATGTCCTTGGCGCTGTCCTCATCGACCCAAACACTCCTAACCTGGCATTGAAAACGGCGCGGGAGACGCTGCTGCCGGATGATTTCTTCCTCGAACAGCACCGCCGCATTTATCGCAACATGCTTTTTTTGGCGGACTCGCAGCAGCCCATTGAAATCGTAAGCATGGTCGAAAATCTGACGGGGAATCGTGAGCTGGAGCTCGCCGGAGGAGCGGCTTACATCAGCTCTCTGATGGACGGAATGCCCCGCCTTTCCAATGTCGGATACTACGCGAGAATCGTCAAAGAAAAATCCCGCCTGCGGCAAATCATCTACAAGACGGAACAGCTCCAGAGCGAAGCGCTTGCCGGCCACGTGTCGGCCGATCTGCTTTCCGCGGAGATGGAGTCCTTCGCCAGGCAGCCCGTAACGGGAAACAACCCTGCCGTCGTGGTGAGCTTCGTTGACCTGCTCAGCATGCAAATGCCGCCGCTTGATTTTGCGTTCGAGCCTTTACTGACAATCGGTGGAACGGGAGAAATCTGGGGCTGGCGCGGCGTGGGAAAGAGTTGGTTCGCCACCGAGATTGCGATGAGCCTCGCGCTCGGCAAGCCGGTCCTGTTTCCGAATACAGAACCCTGCGGAGGAAATTGGCCGGTTAAGCGTCCGTTTCGGGTCGCCTATGTGTATGGCGAAATGCACGCCTCGCAGATAAAACAGCGAGCGATACAGATCGCTCATGGACATGGCAACGAGCTCCCTCCTCATGATGGCTTCGGACTCTTTTCTAAAGATTTTCAGAAAAATTGGCGGCCCCGGCTGAACGAAGCGAGCAGCAGGCGGTACATCGAAGAACGCATCCTGGGCGGCGGGTATGAAGTCTTGATCTTGGATAATCTATCGACGCTCTGGCCAACCTCACAAGAAGGCGAAGGAGAGCGCACAGCCATCCTCTCGGATTGGTTCGCTGATTTGAACCAGAAAAACGTGAGCGTTATTTATCTTCATCACGCCGGCAAGGGGGGCGACCAGCGCGGCGGGTCGGAAAAAGAAGACATGCTCGATTTTGTAATCAGCCTGAAAAATCCCCCTGGTTACAAGCGCGAACAGCAGCTCCGTATCGACGTCGAGATCACCAAGATTCGCGCCGAATGCCGGAAACCATCCTGGCTGGTGCCCTTCGAGCTGAGCTTGACGACGGACCGCGATGCGACGATCTGGTTGATGCGGCCCAGCGAACACGCGAAATTCCGCGCATGTTTCGAGCATTTCGGCAACGGGATGAAACCAGGGACCGATCTCGCCCACGAGATCCAAGCGAGCCGAGCGAGCACGTATCGGTGGCATAAAAAATACCAGCAAAACCCGGACGCCCAATACTGGATCGACCGCGACAGCCTCTAGCCTACCCTGTAGCCTGCCACTGTCTCACCTAAAACACCTGATACAAATCCAGAGACACACGTAATATATTGACTCTAATACACTTACAAAATAGGTGTCTCAGGTCGATTTTCCTGAGACACATCCTAAATAACACAATACAAAGAAGATATTAGGAAAGTGTCTCTCAGACCCACAGCCCGACCATAATTGACACATCGTGAGTGGGGAGGCTCCCTGATACAAAAACAACATAAATCATTTTTTTTCAATAGTATAACAAAAATAGCCTGAGACAAACCACCCCGTATCTCATTGATTCTACGTGTTTGCCTGAGACACTTTGCCTGAGACACCCTGAGACAGTCAGTATTTATGCGGCTTTTTGCGAGGTCGCCACTAAAAAAAAGTGTCTCAGGCTAATTTTCCCATTGACAACTGGTGTAGTGTAGTGTATAGAGGTATATCAATGCCAAGCACCACCATCCACCTAAAACTATCCGGCGAGCTGCTACAGCAGCTCGACGCAATGGCCCAGGCCGATCGCCGAGATCGGACAGACTTCCTGCGGTTACTTGTGGAGGATGAGTGGATGCGCCGGAAAGGACCTAAGGCAGAAAGGACTCCCAGCCATGAGCGAGACCACACCTGACCTGGAATTGTTAAAAAAATGGGCAGCGCTAAAAGCCGAAGAGGAGAAGAAGCGGCACACACGCAAGATTTGGCTCAACGGTTTTGTGTTTGGCGTTCTAGCTTGCTCGATTGTATCTGCTGGCATCGTCTACGGTCTCGTGATGCCCAATGTGCAGGCCGCGCGGATATCAACCGAACAAGCGATCTTCACCGCCACCACACAGCGGCAAGCGTGTGAAGCGAGATTCGAGAAAGCTACGGTCTTGTGGGACAGCGCTGCCGCTCCTCCTCGGCAAATTCCGCTTTTTAACGGACTGCTCAACGTAACGCCTGGCGCCGCGCTGGGCGGCGAACAATCCGCTGTTCCTTCGTGGTTCGTCCCAGCCGATGTGCCGGTCATATTCTATGGAGACCCTGGCAAAGCTCAGGTGGTCACCATCGACCGCCAGGGTATTGTGCTATCACGCACCGCCCCTCTTACGCTCGCCCAAGTACGAGCGAACCCCGACTTACTGAAAATCAAGAACTGAGAGCCTCATGGCGCTTAGTAAACATAATATCGCTTGTAACACATTACCGTGTAGATATTACGCCGCCCCCCTGTCTCACGCGGTGGTTATTTGCTCATTTCGTCCGAAGCCCGGCGTACACAGGACAGATTCCCGGCCAGCGATAGTCTTTACCGCGGCCATAATTTCGTCGCGATGCGTGCGCAGATATAACGCGACCCCGGCCTCAATTGCCTTCTCAATCGCTTGTTCCTGCAACTCCCTTGCTTGCCGTTTTAACCTCGCGAATTCATCGAGCCTCGCTAACTGGAAATCTCCAGCGGTTCGCTCCGAGCAAGTCAACAAAAACTCCAACGGCAGATTCATGGCTGGGCTGGCCCCCTTTTGCCTGCGAAACAGCACAGGCGTGGTTATTGTTAACGGAAGTTACCATCACGTTACGACAGACTGCAAGATGCTCGCTTGTGGAAAACATCTGGATTTCTGCGGAGGCCAATCATGGGCGAGGAACTAAAACAAGTGCCATCGAAACACGGAGCCGCCGAGATCGCGCAAATTGACGACATCGTGCGGCGCCACCGGATTGCCGGCGGCCGCGATGGCCGCTCTACCGTAATTCGCCACGCTGTCAAAACTTGGCTGCGCATGTTCCAGGCGGGAATCGTGCGCTTAGCGGAAGACGAATGCAACGGTGTACCGGGTGATGTATACGACGTACACCAACTCAACTTCGATTTTCCGGCGAGTGATCCCCCACGGAAGCCGCTCCAGCGTGTAACCGAGCCACCTCGCACGCTGGGGCGGCGTATTGCGCGACTCGCGCTTAATCCAGCGAATCGTTCGGCGGATGTGGAAGCGGCGGCATACAGCATCACCTCCTTTCCACACAGGAGTATAGCCGCATGAGATATCCGCTGACCTTTTTCAGTGTGGTTGCGTTGATCTGGTGCTCATGCTGCGTCTTGCGGTCGTCAGTTTCTTGGACAGTCTGTGCTTGCGTGATTTCGCAGACGTTCTTCGGGCTGCTATCAGTCCTTGCTTTGCAGAAACACCGTCCAGAAGGGGGAGCTTACGAGCTCTTTTTTGGTGCTGGCATTGGCGCAATTCTTCTCTTCGCCTGCTGGTTCGCGCTGAAGTCCAGTACGCCGTCATTCGCGCTGGTCACAGCCGTGTGGTGTGCGTGCCTGGCGCTGTTTCTCTTACAGAAAAAACCCTCAAATCCCATGCTGATTTATTTTGGCGCCGCCCTGATTTGGTGCGGCGTACTTGCCATCGTGTCGCTATCCGAGAACCTTAGACCGGAGGCGTCCTACTCCACATTTGCGCTAGGAATGTTTTGGCTGCTGCTTGGAATCGTCTTCGTGTGTTGTTCCATTGGCGCGGTGCGGAACCAGGCATTGTGGCAACTAATTGGCGACCTGCTACCACCCACTCTCGTAATCGTGTGTTTCGGCGGGCTCGCCTTCATGTTGTGGGGAGGTCCGCAGGCCGAACTCAGCCGCCAATCCATACCTGCTCTGGTGGAGTCACGATGATTACCAACAGAAGAACCGGACTCCGAGAGCATCCATTACCGGCATCCGAGCGCAAACCGGTGGAGGTTGCGCGACTGGGATTGCACGCACACAACTGTTCGGAATGCGGAGCGCTTTGCATTTGCTACCAGCATCCGTGCGAGTTTCGCGGACGCGCCAGCGCACGTGTGTTGTGCGGAAATGACCGCTGCCTTAGAAAGGAAACGCCGTGATGAGCTTCTATCGCCGCCAGCGCGTGAAGCGTTTGGATGACTTCCTTATTCGGTTCCACCAGGAGGCACCACTGCTCTTTTGGATATTCGCCATCGCGCTTGGCGCAGCCGCCGCGCTGGCCATCATGGTCCTTATGGAGACGCTCTCATGACGCAAGATGAACGCGAAATGCTCCTATCGGAATTGATGCGCGGCATTCCCAAGTCCGCGCCAGTCTACCGGGAGCTGGAATGCTTTGAATCAGCCGATGTGGACCGTCTCGAACCCATCATTGAGAGGATTATCCGCAGCCGGCTGCTCGAGTTTGCCCGGTTTTTATTTGGCACGGTCTTCATGCCTGAGCAGCTCATTGAGATTCACGAGCGTGTGTTACGGCTGGGATGGAGCAAATCTGAGCAGTTCTCCGCAGGGAAAGACGTTTTATGAGGAAAACAAAAAAAGCAACACTCGAACTCCCACTTACACAGAGGCAACTGCGAAGCCTGCGCAGCGGTGATGCTCAGGTCCGCGAATTGTTGCGGGTTATGCAAGGAGGCTGGACGCGCCTTGTCATCCTGATGCCGTTCCAGCGCAGCGACCGGAGGATCGCCCGGTGATCCTTGCCGGCTACGAGATCGGGAGTGGGAAGCCGGTGCACATTCCGGTGACGCATATGGCCATCACCGGGCAGACGCAACGCAGCGGCAAAACCACGGCTATGGAAGCGCTGGCCGAACGCAGCGGCTTCCGCTCCGTTGCCTTCCTCACAAAGCGGGGAGAGTCCGCGTTTCAATTTGGCCACGAGGTTCCGCCCTATTTTGAGGAGCGCGCCGACTGGAAATTCGTCAAGGACCTCTTTGAGCAAATCACAGGCTATTCGCAAAATGATAAGGAGGCGGAGATTATCCGCCTGTGCCAGGGAGCGAAATCCCTCGAAACAGTCTGGCGTCGCGTTCAGCGGCAGCTTGGGATTGACCCTGACGCGCCTGCGGCAAAAGCGAAACCACGGCTCAGCAAGCGCGCGGACGATATGTACATCCGCATGAACGCCTATTTCGAGGAAATCATGCCGAAATTGTGCATGGTTCCGCGCTCGAAGAGGCTTGAGCTGCGCCGCGGCATGAACGTCATTGACCTTCGCCCGTATGAGCAAAGCATACAGCAGTTGCTCCTGACGAATGCGTTTCAGTGGGTCTACGAGAACGAAGAGCGCGTGATCTTCATCGTCCCGGAAGCCTGGTATTTCTTGAGCGAAGAGCGCGGCAGCATCACGCGGACCGCTGGCCGCGAATTCATCCGCCGCTCCGCCGCCCTGCAAAATTTTCTTTGGGCGGACTGCCAGGATATCCGGGGGCTCGATAAGACCATTCTGGGACAGATGGGCGTATGGCTGGTTGGCAACCAGCGCGAGTTGAATGAAGTCGCGAGGACGATCAAGAGTTTCGTCAGCGATCCTCAGCCGCCAACCGTAACGGACATCATGACGCTGGGTATCGGCGAATTCTATGTGCTGCACGGACCGGAGAGCCACCGCACTTATGTGCAGCCAGTATGGGCGGATGCGCATACCTGCGCCCTCTACGCGAAAGATCGCGACCCAGCCGGGCGGCCGCGGCGAACCCTACCAAAAATGCCGCCGCCGCCAAAACGAAACGATATCCCTGCGGACGAAAAACCGAATGCGAGAGAAAACGCAAACGGACCAGAGATCACCGCAAGCTCCGCAGGGACCACTTTTCCAGCGCATTCTCTGCCGGGCAGCATCCCGCGTCAGAGCGCAGGCGGCGCAGAATCGCCAGGACATGCTTCACCGGCGGTTCCGGGCGAGCATTCTAGAGGTGCAGCTAATCCTCAGCGCTACTCGCCCGAGTCGCCGCCGATTGAGATTGCACAATTGCGGGCCGAAGTCAGCCGTTTGCGGAACGAAGTCAGGATGTTGTCCGCCGCCTTGAATAGCACATTGAAATACGAAGGATCTGCTATGCCGAAAACAGAAACTACAGGAAAAACCACGGCAACCCGCGATCTGCCGGAGCTCGAGCAAATCTGGCAATTCATCAAGCGCCGGGCGCTGCAAGACCCGGACGTGCTCGCCGTGCTGGCCGCCAAGCCGGAGATCCGCGTCACCATCGCGCGGCCGATTATCGAAACGGATGGCAATACTCTCCGCGGACGCCTGGCGCTGCTCATTCAGAGAGACTTTTTCCGGGAACCTGTCAGCGCTTCTCGCGCGTACGACGAGCTGGTGCGGACGTGGCGGAACGTGGGCAAACCCAACGTGTATAAGGAATGCGACGCGCTCACCGAACTTGGATTTCTCACAAAAGAGGACGACGGATATCAAGCCGTTCCTGGCATGAAAATTTCCCTGATCGAGGCTGCGAAATGACATGGTTCTCAAAGTAACTCGAAAGCACATTCAGCAAGCCATCGAGGCGTCGTTTCCTCGTCCGTGGCCGTGCGGCATGTTCGAGTCGCCAATCATTTTTGCACTCAAGGATGCAGGCTTCGAGACTCCCTACGTATTCCGGGAGTTATTCACGGTTTTTGCTAATGGCCGTCGCATTGACCTTCGCGCCTCAAGGTGCATTCAGGAGCACGTGAAGGCGTATGACGCCGGCAAGAAAATGAAACCAGAAGTTTTCGTGATTCCCGGACTAAAGAGACCAAGGCGGAAAAATGGCTGAGACGACTGGCATCGAGTGGACGGACGCGACTTGGAACCCGTGGTACGGATGCCGGAAGGTTTCGCCCGCGTGCGCTCATTGCTACGCCGAGCGAGAAATGACGCGCTACGGTCGTGACTTTAGCGTGGTTACCAGAGCGAAAGATGCGACGTTTTTCGCGCCGTTGAAATGGCGAAACCCGCGAAAGGTGTTCACGTGTAGCTGGTCTGATTTCTTCATCGAACAAGCCGATAAGTGGCGAACGGAAGCATGGAACGTCATCATGCAGACTCCGCAGCATA
>Ga0209581_1002275_pt1 | contig 18849 bp, 14 predicted proteins | sample Coa_R2_FD_187160 | JGI IMG/M metagenome (GOLD analysis project Ga0209581, IMG submission 187160) | Surface soil microbial communities from Centralia Pennsylvania, which are recovering from an underground coalmine fire - Coalmine... | ecosystem: Environmental > Terrestrial > Soil > Unclassified ...
ATCGAATCGGAAACAAAGAGAATCTGCCGCGGAACAAGCTTCAGCGCGGCGCCGATCTTCCTATAGCTGTCGGGTTCACGCTTTGGGCCCGTAGTCGTATCGAAATAAGAATCGAGGAATTGCGTCAAGTCTCCGGCAGTGGAGTACTTGAAGAGAAGCTGCTGGGCCAGCACGCTGCCGGAGGAGAAGATCGCCACGCGAAGAGCTTTGCGCCGCCAGCGCGCGAAAGCGGGTGCGACGTCGGGATAGACTTCGCCTTTCAGCTCGCCTCGGAGATAGCCGTCCTGCCAGATTTTTCCCTGGAGCGTTTTGAGGGGGGTAATTTTGCTGTCGCGCTCGATGAGCCAGCGAACGTACTTTGCCGCAGACGCGCAATTTTGCAAAGACGTGGAATCGAACCAGGGATGGATCTGCGAATCACCGGCGGAGTCGGCCACATGCTGACGACGCAGAGCTTCCAGGATTGTCTTGATTTCCGCATCTTCGTTGTGCGACTGCAAGAATTCTTCGGCTTGCGCGGCGGCATAAGGAAAGAGCGTCTTAAAAACGAAGTCGATTGGTGTGGTTGTGCCTTCAATGTCGAGGAGAACGGCGCGAATTTTTGCGGGTTCGAAGGCGGGAGCCAAGTTCAGCCCATGGAAGCGCGCGGCGGAATGTACGCCGGGCCGAAGCAAACCGGATCGTAATTGCGGTCCGCGCCGCTCTGGGTGTAGTGGGGCGTCCAGCCGGAGGGGTCCTGAAAGAGGCGAATCGCGCGGATGCGCCGCTCCTGGCAAAGATCGAACCAATGCCACGTGCCGCGGGGAACGCGAAGCAGGTCACCGGCTTCGACCGTGATGGAGACGACTTTGCCCTCGCGAGGGCGAATGTGAAAGAGTCCGCGCCCTTCAATGATAAAACGGACTTCATCCTCGTCGTGCCAGTGCTCGGAGTTGAAGCGGTTGAGCATGGCGTCGAGACCGGGCGTTTGGGAGCTGACGTCAATGATGTCGGCGGTGACGTAGCCGCCTTCGGCTTTCAGCCGGTCGATTTCGGGCGTGTAGGCGGCGAGAATCTCGGCGGGCGGCGCATCGGGAGCGATTTGATGGGCCGGTTCCCATCGTTCGTAGGTGATACCGATGGACGCCAGGTGGTCGCGGACCTCGGCGAATTCGGTCAATGTGCGATTTTCATCTGGAACGTGCAGAATCGCCATAACAATTCCTCAGGGAGTCTACCCTAGCGAAGCACCCCCGCAGGCTCGCCCAACTCACGCCGGCCCACAACTTCCAGGAGAAATTCCAGAATTTCCACGTGTCGGCGGGCCTGGGCGACGTCCGCACCCCAAGTATATAACCCGTGGCCGCGCAGAAGGAATCCGTGAGGAGCGGAATCGGCACGGAGGAGAGCTTCCACTTGCGAAGCGAGTGCCGGGATGTCCTGAGAATTCTCGAAGATGGGAAGGCGCTCGCAGTGCTCGTGCGTTTTCACGCCTTCGAGGCCTTTCAGCATTTCGTAGCCGGAGATTTCGAGACTCTCTTGTGCAGCATGGCGATCGGAAAGTATGGTGTTCCAGATGGAATGAGTGTGGAGGATACAGCCGATGTTCCTGGCTCGTGCCACGGCGAGATGAAGGAGGGCCTCCGCCGAGGGCCGGCTTTTTCCTTTTCGGACTGCGGCATGATCGCCGATCTCAAGGAAGTGAGAACCCTGTAGAAGAGATTTGTCGAGACCCGAAGAAGTGATCAGCAAGCACAAGGGATGGTGAGAAAGGACAACACTATAGTTGCCGCTGGTCCCAAGCGCCCAGCCGCGGGAATGAAACTCCCGGCCAATGGCTGCGAGTTGGCGGGCAAGCTGTGGCGGAGATTTCAGGACTGCCCGCTCTAGTGGTTGTGATTTTGCCTTCGTTTTCGGCATGCAATGTCTTCCGACCCGGAATTATGACACGCTCTTCGCGGCACACGCGACGCTTTTGGCCCTGCTCTTGGTGAAACGCCCTACGGAATAAGGAACTGCTTGGACCGCTTGAGATCCTTCAGATGGTGCTAAGCGCCTTTGCGGGTGCTATGCGGGGTGAAGCTTTCGCGGCGAACAACGCGTGTAAGCGGCTAATCCCAGCGCTTCAGCTCAGGCCAGAGAGTTTGCAGGTTTTGCTTGAGACCACGGCAGAGCAGGACGGGCCGCCTCTCCAAAGCGTAAGGGTTCTCCTTGGTCGGAATGATTTCGCAGGATGCGAAGTGGGAGCTGTCCGAGCGGTACTCTCCGCCCAGCACGATAACAATTTCGCCCGTGTAGTTGCGAGGGCCCCAGAGAAAGTACGACTGGTGACTGCTGATGGCCTTTGGCAATCCGTACCGAGGACCGAAAAAATCGATTGCGGCGGCCTGGCCGTAATTGTTGCCGAAAATCGCTGTTTTGCCCTGCTCCTCCGGTGTCAGAGAGTGGTAGGCTCGGGAAGCGGCTTCCACCATTTCGTTCCACCCGAACTCATCGGCGTAGTACTGAGGAAGGGCTGCTGCCATGTGGCTGTGTTCGGAACGAGGGATCGCAAAGGGAAGCCAGGACTGGTAGCGCAGATACGAATCGACGGAGAGGACGGGGAGCGTGACCGGAAGAAGAAGCAAGGCTCCCGCAAGCGGAGTTGCGAAGAAAGCAGGCTTCAAAACGAGACGACAGGGCTTGCCTGAGCGCAGTGCGATACGCGAGAGAAAGGATTCGACAGCCACGCCGCCCGCGGCGAAGACAAGAGGATAAACGGGGGCGGAATAGTAGTTCTTCCCGTGGGCCAACAGGAAAGAGAGGATGGTGAAGACGAAAGCCCATCCAAAGACGCGATAGGCGCGAGCGTCCTTGGCGAAGAGATACCAGGCGAGGCCCGCCAGCCAAAAAGGAAACGCCAGCGGCTGCATGATGAGAACTTGCTGGGCCAGGAACTGCAAAGGAGAGAGCACGACATCGCGGCCCGAAGCGTGGATATTGTGCATGAGTTCGAGGAAGGGCCAGTGGTGCTGAATGTTCCAGAGAAGGTTCGGCAAGAACAGTGCAAGCGCCACGCAGCCGCCCGCGAGGAGCCAAGGAGAAAAAAGATATCTGCGCGCGGAAGTAAGCAGCATGGCTGCGAGCAGGCAAAACGCGAAACCCGCGATGGAGTACTTGTTTTCGAGGCCCAGCCCGGCAAGCAGGCCAAAGAGAAGCCAATACTTCGGGTTTTGCGTTTGGATCATGCGCAGAATGGCATAAGCGCAGCCGGTCCAGAAGAGCGGCTCGAGGGCGTTCATGGCAAATTGATGATCGATCACCAATGAGACGGCGGGAACCGCGGTGAGAACGGCTGCGAACGAACAGCCGAGGCGGCTCGCCCCGAGCGTGCGGGCAAATTCGGCAGTAAGCACGATGCGGGCGGCACCCGCAAGGGCGGGGAGGAAGAGCAGCGCGGGTAGGGAAGTTCCGATGGTGTGCCGAACGAGCCAGGCAAGCAAAGCGATCAGCGGCGGCTGATCGACGTAGCCCCAGGCAAGATGCTCCGAACAGGCTAGGTAATAGAGGGCGTCGCGGAAATAGCCGTAGTGTGTGGACGTAACCATCAGGAGAAGGAAGTAGATTCCAGCGATGACAAACGAAGGCGAAAGACGGCTCAGCCGGTTCGAGGAATCCTCATGAGAAGCGCGCAATGGTCACCCAGGGATAGCGGGAAGTTCACACGCTATCACATTGATGATAAACGCCGAATCATCGAGAGATGTTTCAGGTTCTTGAGATACCCCAGTCCGGCGGTGGGAAGACGACGGGCCAGAAGTGCGGCGAGGGGCGGTCGAACTCAAAAGCCACGGCACTATGGCCGCCCGGAGGATTTTCCACGCGAATGACGCGGCAGCGTTCCTCCATGCTCGTTCTGGGATTCAGGAGAACGATAGGCTGGCCCGCGATGACCTCCATGTCCAGCTTCATAAGGCCGCCATGAGCGTTGACGACGAGGGTGTGAGTTTCTTCGCGAAGCTCTTGGCCGTCGGGCAAAACTGCTACCACAACGATTGGGACCTGCAACATAACCCGTTCGCTGCGGCGCCGATTCTGGGGAGAAGTAGGTGGGTGCGTCACGTTCGAGCCTTTCGACCGCCTTTGGAATAGTCTATGCCGCGTTTATCAAACCAGAGAGCAATTTCAGCTGGTGATGTCCGTTGGGACGCAACGGTGGGTCGAGGACGCCTCTTTTGGGTGCCCCCTCCTTAACGGGCAGTGAGTAGAGTCTCGCGGTTTGATAAACAGGAGAAGTCCCGCGAAAACGGATGCTAGGCTCCGGCTGCGTAAGGTATGATAGAGTCTTACGAAATCAGCAAGTTAGGGTGAAGATGGCGACAGAAACGAACAGAAAAGTTCTACTGAGGGTTAGGCCGCGAGGGTTCTGCGCGGGAGTCGTGCGGGCGGTGGACATTGTGGAGTTGGCCCTGGAAGCCTACGGCGCGCCGGTCTATGTGCACCACGAAATCGTGCACAACACTTACGTGGTGGAGCAATTGAGGCGGCGCGGCGCGATTTTCGTCGAATCTATCGCTGAGGTTCCGCACGGAGCGGTGCTGGTGTTCAGTGCGCATGGCGTGCCGCCGACGGTGCGGGCGGAAGCAAAGTCGCGATCGCTCAAGGTGATTGACGCGACGTGCCCGCTGGTGACGAAGGTTCACTTTGAAGCGCTCAAGTTCGCGCGCGAAGACCGAACCATCATTTTGATAGGTCACAAGGATCACCAGGAGATCGTCGGAACTTCTGGCGAAGCGCCGGACCGGACGATCGTGGTGGATTCCGTCGCGGCCGTGGATGCGCTGGAAGTTGACAATCCGGATAAGCTGGCGTTTCTCACGCAGACGACCCTGAGTCTCTATGACACTCAGGAGATTGTGGCTCGGCTGCGGCAGAGGTTCCCGAAGATTGTAGGGCCGAAAAGCGACGACATCTGCTACGCGACGCAGAATCGGCAGGAGGCCGTGGAGCAGGTAGCGCAAGACGTGGATTTAATCCTCGTGGTCGGTTCTCAGAACAGCTCGAATTCAAACAGGTTGGTGGAAGTGGCAAACCGGCGTGGAGTTCGCGCGGAGCTAATCGATTCCGCCGCCGACATCGATCCGAACTGGCTTGCGGACGTGGAGCGAGTGGGACTGACGGCCGGAGCTTCGGCGCCGGAAGTGCTCGTCGAGCAGGTGAGCGAGCGGCTTGCGGAATTTGGGTTTACCGATCAACGGGATCTGGACTTGATCCGGGAAGATGTACGGTTCACGCTGCCGCCGGAGCTGGCGACAATCGCGCCGGCGCCGCGGCGATAGGGCAGGACCTTCCGGCGCAAGAGGGCCGGCCGCTTCCAGAAAAAAATCGGCCGGCGATGCGCAGCGGAAGGCGGGGAAACGGGGCTGGGTTACCCAGCTGCATCAGGAACAGGCCAAATCAGGAGAGTCCCTTGGCGGTCAAAATCGTCCGTCAGCCGAAGAAGATTGCCTTGATTGGCGCGCCTTCGAGCGCGGCAGCGTTCATGCCGGGCAGTGAGAAAGCACCGGCGGCGCTGCGCGCAGCAGGCTTGTTGGACAGACTTCAAGGCGCCGGTTACGAAGTGGCCGATTACGGCGACGGAACTGCCCGGCTTTTCGCTGACGATGAAGAACACCGCCGGGCAAGGAACCTGCCTCAGATTGTTGCCTCCCTGGAGGAGTTGAGGACGCGCGTGGAACTCGCGGTGAAGAACGGCGCCCTTGTACTGGTGCTGGGGGGCGATTGCGCACAGGTGATCGGTCTGCTGACGGGCGCGCGGCGGTATTACAAACACGTAAATCTGCTCTGGATGGACCGCGACGCGGATTTGAACACCCCTGCCACGACGCCCTCCGGGCGAATCGACGGAATGGTGGTGGCGCACATCATTGGCAAAGGCGCGCCGGAGCTCGTGCGCTTCTGGGGAGAGCCGCCGCTGGTACGCGAGCCGGACGTGCTGCTTTTCGGGCTCGATCGCGTGGACCCGCCGGAGCAGGAGTTTCTGACGCGCTCGCCGATGCGCCACGTCTATGCATCGGATGTGCAGTTGAAAGGGGCGGCGAAGGCGGCGAAAGAAGCTCTCGCGCATCTGCACGCGGAGGCGCGAGAGTTCGTGATTCATCTGGACTGCGACGTGATTACCGAGGAAGAATTGCCCGCGGTGAATGTGCCGGCGAGCGGCGGATTGCGTATGGATGACATTCGCCTGGCTTTGCGGGAAGCGGTGAGCCAGAAGAATCTCGTGGGACTGGACGTCGCGCAATACAATCCCGACAAGGATCCGGACGGAAGCGGCGCGAAAAGAATCGTGGACTTGCTGGTGGATGTCCTCGGTGCCCGGCTTGAAGCTTTGACGGCCCCGCCGCCTCCGGAAGCGGCCGCAAGCGAAGCGGAAGTTTCAGCCCCCAATCCCAGCGAATAGACTCACATGTCTCCGGAAGTTCACTGGCCGTGCCGCGCGGCAGCTTGCTTTCGGATGTAGCGAGCCAGACCCAGCCAGGAAAGCTGCAATCCCCCATTGAAGACGTAGTGCTCCGCATCGGCGGGCGAATGGGTCTTTGCGATTTCCGCGGAGACGGATTCGACAAAAAGACGAGCGGCCTCCGATTCGGGAAGGCCGTCTCCGAGCAGCCTTCGTACTAATGCTGCCCAAGACTCCAACCTTTCGCGATAGCGGGCGATGTGGGCTTGGGGATCGTGCGAAAAACCGAAGTGCGTAAGGAAGAGCCGGGAAGGCCGCAGGCTGGCAATGTCATCCAGCGAACGGTTCCAAAGCTCCAGATTGATGTCCGGCGGAGGAACCGCGGGTAGGATGAACGAATCTCCTTCCACGCAAATGCCCGCGGTGTCGCCGACGAAAGCAGTGGAGGAATCGGAATCCCAATAGGTTACGTGATGCGAAGCGTGCCCGGGTGTGTAAAGGACGCGAAATGACCCTCGGCCCAGCGACAGAGTCTCGCCTCCGCGCAGAGGATGAAGATTTTCCGCCGGAACCGGAAGGAAGTCGCCGAAAAGGCGTTGCATGTCCGCGCCATACAATTTGCCGGCGCTCGCAAGGAGCCTCGACGGGTCCGCCATGTGCGGAGCGCCGAATTCATGGACATAAACGGAGAGCCGCGGATTTTCGCGGACAAGCGAACCCGTAGCGCCGGCGTGGTCCAAATGAATATGCGTAAGCAGAATGGCGGCGAGATCGTGGACTGAAAGCCCGCGAGACTCGAGATGAGCGCGCAAACGGGGAAGAGTGGATTGCGGGCCAGGATCCACGAGAACGCGAACGCCGTCCAAATCCAGGAGAGCACAGGCGATCGACCGCGGTCTGCCGGTCCAATGGAGGTCAACAATTTGAAGGTCAGGCATGAAAGAATAGTTTAGCTTAGAGCCGCTTGCGGCGCGCTTTGCATCGTATGATGAGAGGCGCAGGACGCTCAGTGGGTAACCCAGCCAGTCCAGATGACGAGACAGGAAACGTGAAACTTCCGCAGGATGCGCTTTGGTACAAGGACGCCGTCATTTACCAGTTGCACGTGCGAACTTTTTGCGACGCCAATGGCGACGGCGTCGGTGACTTCCGCGGTCTGCTGGAAAAGCTAGATTACATTCAGGAACTGGGCGTAAATGCGATCTGGCTGCTGCCGTTCTATCCCTCGCCTTTGCGCGACGACGGCTACGACATTTCGGACTACACGTCGGTGAACCCCAGTTACGGCACGCTGGAGGAATTCAAATCGTTTCTGGCGGCCGCGCACGAGCGGGGAATCCGCGTCATCACGGAGCTCGTGCTGAATCACACTTCGGACCAGCATCCGTGGTTTCAGGAGGCGCGCAGTTCGCGCGACAATCCGCGGCGCGACTGGTACGTTTGGAGCGACACGGACGAAAAGTACCGCGACGCCCGGATCATTTTCCACGACACGGAGCTCTCGAACTGGGCGTGGGATCCCGTTTCCAAGTCGTACTACTGGCACCGCTTCTACAGCCACCAGCCCGATCTGAACTATGACAACCCATCGGTCCGGGAAACCATGTGGAACGTCATGAAGTTCTGGCTGGAGTTGGGCGTGGACGGCTTCCGGCTCGATGCCGTTCCTTATCTCGTGGAGCGCGAAGGAACGGCTTGCGACAGCCTTCCTGAAACGCACGAAATCATCCGCGAGTTGCGCCGCCGTATGGACGAAAATTTCTCCGGCAGGATGCTGCTCGCGGAAGCAAACCAGTGGCCGGAAGATGTGTGCGCGTATTTTGGAACGGGCGACGAGTTTCACATGGCGTTTCATTTCCCCCTGATGCCGCGCATGTTCATGGCTGTGAAGCTTGAAGACCGGAAGCCGATCATCGAAATCCTGCAGCGCGCGCCGCAAATTCCGGAAACCTGCCAGTGGTGCACTTTTCTTCGGAATCACGACGAATTGACCCTCGAGATGGTCACCGACATCGAGCGGGACTACATGTACGACGAATATGCGCGCGACAAGTCGATGCGCTTTAATCACGGCATCCGGCGGCGGCTCGCTCCCCTGATGGATAACGACCGGCGCCGCATCGAATTGCTAAACGGCCTGCTGATGTCGTTGCCCGGTACGCCTGTCGTTTATTACGGAGACGAAATTGGGATGGGCGACAACGTTTCTTTGGGTGACCGCAACGGCGTGCGCACCCCTATGCAATGGAGCCACCAGGCAAACGGAGGATTTTCAACGGCGGAAGCGGAACGGTTGCCCTTTCCACCCGTTTCCAGCCCGATGTACGGCTACCAGGCCATCAACGTTGAATCTCAGCGAAGCTCCGAGCATTCCCTGCTCTCCTGGATGAAGCGGCTCATTCACGCCCGCCGGTCCCGGCAGGTATTCAGCCGCGGCGCGATCGAATTTCTTCAGCCGCTAAACCACCGGGTTCTTGCCTACGTGCGCGAACTCGGGAACGAGCGCGTGCTGGTGGTGAACAATCTTTCGAAGACCGCGCAGGCCGTCGAGCTCGATTTGAGCCGTTACAAGGGAAGCATACCGATTGAAATGTCGGGCAAGTCCATCTTCCCGCGCATTGGAGAGCTGCCCTATCTGTTGACGTTGGGACCGTACCAGTTTTATTGGTTCCGTTTGCGGCGCATCTAGAGCGCGACGGTTGATCAGCCTGCGCAGAGATTCAAAGCGCCCGAAGTAAGCATGAGAGGCAATTTGAGCCAGGACAGTTTTCTTTCGGACGATTTTCTCCGCCAGTTGATGAGCGTCGGCGAAGTGGATCTGCTGGTGGGGATTCCCTCGCGCAACGATGCGGAAACAATCGGCGCGGTGATGCAATCCGTCGAAGTGGGATTGCTGCGGAATTTCCCGCGCGCGCGAATCGTGATTGTCAACGTGGACGCCGGATCGCGCGACGGAACCGCCGAGGCGGTAAGGAAAGCAAGCTCATTCGGCAACGGAAACACAACGGGCATCGAATCCCTCCGGACCCTGCGCTGGGTGAGCACGAGCAGCCGCGATGAAGCTGCGCCCGGCATCATGCTGCACACCATTCTCGCGGCGGCGGATCTGCTTCACGCGAAGGGATGCGCCGTGGTATCTGCCTCCACACCGAATCTGACCCCCGCGTGGATCGGCACGCTTCTGCGTCCCGTTTGTGACGACAGCTTCGATTTCGTCGCTCCGCTCTACAGTCGGCACAGATATGACGGCCTCCTGACCCGCAACCTGCTTTATCCCCTCGTGCGGACCTTATACGGACATGCGATTCGCGAATTGCGAGCCAGCGAATTCGCCTTTTCCGGACGCTTCGCCGCGCAGTGCCTTTCGCGCGGCGAATGGCACAACGAAGCGGTGCAGGGCGGAGCCGAAATGTGGATGGCGCTTCACGCCTTGTCGGAAGGTTACCGGTGCTGCCAAACGTACCTGGGGCCGAAAGCCCGGCCGCGATTGCAGGCAGGGGTCGTAAATGTCATCCGGGAGACCCTCGGCGGTCTCTTCTGGTGTCTGGAAGCCGCGGCGCCTTTCTGGTTGAAGCAGGAAGAAAGCGGGCCGGTGCAAACCATCGGCCCGGATCACAACTTGACCAGCGAGCCGGTTCGCATCGACCGGAAACGCTTTCTCGAAATGTGCAGGCATGGCGTGGCGCAGCTTTCCCCGGTTCTCACAACGATTCTGGACGCTGACACGCACGCTGAACTTCTGAGATTGGCGCGAGTCCCCGACGGAGAGTTCCGGCTGAGCAACTCTCTTTGGGTGCGCGTGATCTACGAATTTGCCGCGGCCTATCATCACTCCGTTCTGAACCGGAACCATCTGGTCCAGGCGTTCATTCCCATTTACCGCGGGAGAGTTTATTCGCTCCTTGCGCAACGGCGTGCGCCCACTCCCGAAGAGATGGAGGCTGATCTCGAGGAACTTTGCCGCGAATTTGCCGATCAGAAGGCTTTCTTTCTGGAACGGTGGAAGGGAAAAGAACGAGGTGCGTCATGAAAGAAATGATCGTGAATGGCTTCCAGCAAGCTCACCAGAATTTCGAACGGATGTTCGCGGAGTTTCTCCCCAGGTTCATCGTGATGCTGCTCATCATTCTGATCGGCTGGGTGGTCGCCTACCTTTTGAAATTCGCCTTGCGGGCGATTCTTCGGTTTACGAAGATCGACAAGGTCTCGGAGGAAGCCGGTGCCTCGCGGCTCCTGCGCAAAGCGGACTTGCCCTCCGTTTCCGAACTGCTCAGCCGCGCTCTCTTCTGGGTGATTTGGCTGGGATTCATCGTGGTGGGCGTGAGCGTGCTCGGGATCGTCAGCTTGCAGCAGCAAATCGCAAACCTGATCGCGGTCCTGCCGCAAGTTTTCGTCGCCTTCTTTGTGCTTTTCGTGGGTTATCTCGCGGCCAACTTCTTTTCGCGGGCCGCTCTGCTCGCCGGTGTAAACGCTGGGTTCCCCTCGCCGCGGGTGTTGAGCGAAACCGTTCGCATCGTGATTGGCTTCCTGGCGTTTTCCATCGCGCTGGAGCAGATTGGCTTGGGCCGCCAGACCATCCTGATCGCTTTTTCCATCGCGTTCGGGGCCCTGATGCTGGGATTGGCGATTGCATTCGGCCTTGGCGGAAAAGACCTGGCGAAGCGCGTTCTGGAGAAACACTTACTCTCCGAAAAGAAGGAGCGAGAGGACGAAATCTCTCCGCTCTAGCTGGTGCTTGATCTACCCTGCGAGTCTCGTTCGGCCGGGCTATTGAAGAGAACGACGCAAGTCCTCTGCGGACCCTTGCAGGAGATTCCGCAGCACGGCGACTTCGGATGCGATGGCGGTACGGAGCGCGGGCTCGGCGTCCGGGGCGAACAGGGGCGAGTGGTTTGAAGGAAGCGGAACGCCGGGTGCTTTTGCCTCTTCAAACTTTGCGGGATCGGCGCCTCCCAGCTCGAAATAGAAGGAAGGGATCCCGGCCTCAATGAAGTAAGAATAATCCTCGGACGCCATCACCGGGTTTGCCTCGACTACGCGGTCTTTCCCCAGAGCCGATTCGAGCACCGGCATCAGGCGCCGCGCCAGCGCCGGCTCGTTGTAAAGCGCATCCGCGGATTCGTACAGCTCGATTTTCGGCGGCTTGGGGGCGCCGGCAGCTTCTGCTTCGGCATTGGTGATTCTTGTGATCGCGGCAAGGAGTTGTTTGCGAATTTCGGGCTTGAAGCTTCGCACCGTCAAGCCCATCTCGGCTTGGTCCGGAATGATGTTGTTCTTGGTTCCGGCGTGAATGTATCCGACCGTGACCACGGCGGCCTCTCCCGGTTTTACCTCGCGGGACACAATCGTCTGGAGCGAGAGAATGGCGCGGGCGGCGATGACGATTGGATCGATAGTTGCGTTGGGTGCGGCGCCGTGGCCTCCCTTGCCGTAAATCGTAACTCGTATGGAGTCTGCGCTGGAAAAACGATAGCCCGGCCCGCCTCCCACTTTGCCTGCCGGGAGCTCATTCCCAACATGCAGAGCAACGCCAGCATCGGGCTTGGGGAATCGCGTTAGAAATCCTTCGTCGAGCATTCTTTTCGCTCCGGAAGCAGCCTCTTCCGAGGGTTGCCCGACGAGCACCAGGGTGCCGTGCCAGGTCTCCTTGGAATGCGCCATCACGGTGGCCGCTCCGATGAACGCCGCCATGTGGACATCGTGGCCGCAGGCATGCATCACCGGAACATCGCGTCCCGAGTCGTCCTTCGTGTGTACTTTGCTCGCATAGGGCAAGCCGGTCTTTTCTTCAACGGGAAGCGCGTCCAGTTCGGTGCGGAGCATTATGGTTGGACCACTCCCGTTTCTGAGAACTCCGACGATCCCGGTGCCCCCAACGTGCTCCGTGACCTCGTAGCCTAGATCGCGCAACCCGGCCGCGAGTTTTGTGGCCGTCTGGACTTCATGCCCGGAAAGCTCGGGATGCTCGTGTAAGTCCACGTAGAGCTTGTACACCTCGGGATAGACGGCATCGGCCTCTTGAGCGGGCGATTTCGTTTGAGCGAACAAACAAGAGACCGGAGTCAGAAGGGGGAATAGCAAAAGAAATTTTGCGAGGCTCTGCATGATGCGCGGATGATATCCGGTGTTCTCTCGATTGGCAATTGCGCCTTTCCGCGGAATCTTGTGTCGATCGGCCTGCCGCGGACGCGAGCCCGGAGCCGGCGGACGGGAAGGATTTGCTTGCGAAGTTTGGCGCGAATGAACTACGCTAGAGGGGCCGCGCAAGGTCTTTCTTTCCGTGGTGTTTCCCGTCGCGAAGAGCGTTCGGAGCAAGTGTCGAAACCGCGTTCGACTCCCGGGAGAAAGGCGGAATGCACGCCGCATCTCTGGCGCGGTCCTCAAGACCAGAAGCATCCGCCGAGGAGCGGCCGCACAGTAGTTCGCGGAGGTTTGGGACCTGAACGACAACGTGTGGGGAGGATGATCATGCGCAAGTGGTGTGCGATTTTAGCGATGGGTGCTTTGTGCGCCCTGCCGCTGGCAGCCCAGCAGAGTCAGGGCACGGAGGGCAAAGATACCAGGGCGGGGATTGAAATCGCGGCAAACCGCGGCGGAAATGTGTTTTCCGGTACAAGAACTGTCTCGCCGGGAGTGAGGAGTCTTTGGACGCTTCCCGCGGCGCCCAAGCCAACGCCTTTTCCCGCCGCGGCTTCCGCGACCGAAGAGGCTCCAGGAAGGCTGCTTCCCCGGTATGAACTTGCCGGAATGTACGACTACCTGAATTACAAGCCGGGCGACCCATTCAACGCCTTCAACTCGCACGGCGGCACGGGATCCTTTGCCTACAACGCCACAAACTATCTCGGCCTTATCGGCGAACTCGGCGGCTATCACTTCCAAAGGAATGTCGGCGGTAACCAGATCAGCGGAGGGCTGACCAGCTATCTGTTTGGTCCCCGCTTGAATCTCCGCAGGTTCGATCATTTCGTTCCTTTTGCCGAATTTCTGATCGGCGGCGCCCATGCCGGGTCTCAGCTTACCGGAGATCAGGGAGCAAACAGCTTCGCTCTGGCCACGGGAGGCGGCGTGGACATCGTTTTGACCAAGTACGTCGCCTGGAGATTCGCGCAGATCGACTATTTCATGACGAACTTTGCCGGAGCCGCGCTGGGGGCAACCGCGCGGCAGGATAATCTGCGCGCTGGAACGGGAATCGTTTTCCGCTGGGGTATTCCCAATCCCCCGCCACCGCCGAATCATCCTCCCGTGGCCGCGTGCTCGGCGAATCCGGCTTCTGTTTACGCCGGATCGAATGACAGCGCCGCCATTCACGTGAACGCAAGCGATCCGGACAATGACACGCTGACGTACACCTACACTGCGACGGGCGGAACCGTGGAAGGCACCGGCCCCGACGCGCGCTGGAACTCCGCGGGACTTGCCGTGGGCACCTACACCGTGAACGTTAAGGTGGACGACGGCAAGGGCGGGACGGCAACTTGCGCGGCCGACGTGACCGTCGCTCAAAAGCCGAACCAGCCGCCCACCATTTCCTGCTCCACGGATCGCAGTCCAATCATGCCCGGCGAGCGCACCGGCATCACCGCGACCGCCAGCGATCCGGACGGCGATCCTTTGACGTACAGCTACTCGACGACGGGCGGACAGATCGTAGGCAGCGGAGCGAAAGTGGAATTCGATTCCACCGGCTTGCAGCCCGGAAGCTACACCGTCAAGTGTTCCGTGAATGATGGCCGCGGCGGCACCGCCGATGCTTCCACCAACGTGGACGTGCAGCAGCCCCCGCCGCCTCCGCAGGCGACCAAAGTCGGCGACTGCGGGTACGGCAAGGTCGGTGCTTCGCGCTTTGACAACGCCTGCAAGCGCGTGGGCGACGACGTGGCTCTGCGGCTGAAGAACGAGCCGGCAGCCAAACTCGTCATCGTCGGATATGCGGACCCGAAGGAGCCGAGAGCCGCCAAGCTAGCGGCCACCCGCGCGGACCTCGCGAAGAAATACATCGTGGAAAAGGGCATCGACGCGTCGCGCATTTCGACCCGTACGGGCCAGGCCTCTCCGGAAAAAGGTCAGGAGAAGGATAATCGCCGCGTGGACTTCGTGATTGTGCCGGAGGGCGCGACGTACTAACCTCAGACGATCTGTCGCCTGCGCGCGCACGGGCCGCGGGGAACGCACAACTGGCAGACATTCCAGATTGCAGAGAACGCGGGCTCTTCAGCCAATCCTGAAAAGCCCGCGTTGTTTTTGGCGATTCAGGGAAAAGAATCCTAAGGCCAATATGAGCATGGTCCGAATCATCGCGGGGCTCCTGGTGGCAGCGTTCTTTGCCTCGGGCGCGGTTGCACAGAGATGGGAACGGCTGGGTCCTGAAGGCGGCCAGGTTGTCTCGTTGGCGGCGGCGAAAAACGGAACAGTCTATCTCGGCACTCCGGACGGACACGTATTTGTCTCAACGGACGAGGGCAACCATTGGGAGTTGCGTGGCCGCGCCGGCGGGCGTCTTGATGGAGTCGTGCAGGCGCTCCTTGTGGATATGCGCGATCCGCAGCGAGTGTACGCCGCGATCTGGGATCTCGATCCTCAGGCAGGAGGAGGCGTCTTCGAAAGTAAGGATGGCGGCCGCACGTGGACTTCTGCGGGGCTTGCGGGGGAAGCAGTGAGAGCACTGCGGCAATCCCCCTCGGAGCCGGACGTGCTCGTCGCGGGAACACGGACCGGCGTATTCCGGACTGCGGACGGAGGCGTGAGTTGGCAGCGCATTACCCCTCCCGGCGACCCGGAATTGCGCAATTTGGATTCCCTGGCGATCAATCCGGATCACAGCGGGACCATTTACGCCGGCACCTATCACTTGCCGTGGAAAACTACTGATGCAGGAAAAACTTGGGCGCCCATCCATTCCGGAATGATTGATGACTCGGACGTAATGAGTTTGGAGATCGACCGGGAAAACCCCGACCGGATCTTCGCCAGCGCCTGCTCCGGGATCTATCGCAGCGCTGACGGGGCCCGCTCTTGGACCAAGCTTCAGGGAATTCCTTACACTTCTCGCCGCACGCCGCAGATTTTGCAGGATCCAGCCGCGTCAAAAGTTCTCTATGCAGGAACGACCGAAGGGCTGTGGATCTCCCGTGATCTCGGAGAAAATTGGGCGCGCGTCACGCCCCGGGGCTGGGTCATCAATGCCGTTGCGGCCCTGCCTTCCGCGCAGGGAACCCGCATTCTTATCGGCACGGAAGCCCGCGGCGTTCTTGCCAGCGATGATTCCGGCCAGAGCTTCTTCGAAGCCAACACCGGATTCTCCCATCGCGTGATTTCCGCCATGGCCGGAGACCCTGACTCGCCCGAGCATTTTCTGATTCAAGTGGAAGGCTCACCGAGGCTGCTCTTCGAGAGTCGCGATGGAGGGAAAGACTGGTCGCCCTTGCGCGAGGCAGTTCCGGGCGCGGGCGCGGAAAAGCTTTTTGGTGGACGAGGCGCATGGTGGGCCGCTTTGCGGGAAGGAGGCGCCGCGCGCTACGATACCGAGCTCCAGCGATGGCAGCCTGTGGAATTTGACCGGCCTGCCGGCAAAGCCCTGCGAATTTCCGGCAGTGAGACGCCACCAAATCGGGGCAGGCCGGCTATCCCGCCGCCGCAGGTTTTGCGCGTGATCGAGTCCGGTGGCATTGTGTACGCGGTCACCACGGACACCGTGTGGCGGGGGAGTTCGCGCGGAACCGCGCTGCATCGGTTGAGATTCGGTTCTTCGGAAGGGGATCTTCGCGATCTGAATCTCGGCCCTCAGGTATGTGCTTTGGCCGCTGTGACGATTGCTTGTTCGCAAGGCCTCGCTGAAAGCTTGAATCCTTTGCCGAAGCCCACTGGTGCCGGTCAACTCATCTGGTTGCAGCCCTTCGACGAGGGTGCAAACGATGCACTCTTCCTGGGCACGAGCAAGGGCGTTTTCCGCTGGGAGGATGGCTCTGCCAATCCTTGGAAGTTGGTGGAATCGGGGTTGCCCGCGTTGCGTTCGGATCGCCTCGCCGTGTCGGGGAAACTTCTCGGCTTGGCTATGGCCAACGGCGGCTTCTATGTTTCGGAAGACGGCGGAAAAAGCTGGGCCCGCGTGGATACGCTCAAGGAAACAGGCGCATCGAGCGCCGTTCTCCCCGATGGCAACGGCGGATTTCTGATTGGGTCGGAAACCGAAGGCGTACTGCATTGGATCCCCTGATGATCAAGGAGCCGCGAAAAAACCCTGTCCCTTTCCCAAAATGGAACTGAAACCCTTTCCACTTTTGCAACTCCTTGGCTAAAAAAGATTTAGCCCTCATATCCGGCCCTTCCTCTTCCCGTCCTCTCTCCCGCCCGGGTATCCGAAGGGAATTGCTAAACTAGCTAACTAATTGTAATATGAACACGTAAGCGAAAATCCCGAATTGGCAGGGAAGGTGCTCTTTGCTTTTCGATAAGGGAATGCACGCCCCCACCATGCCCGAAGAAGCCGTAGCCCGTCGTGAAACGACTCCGAAAACGCTTCTGATTGTCGATGATGAGCAGACCACGCGGGAGCTGTGCGCTACGGTGGCGCAGCAGTGTGGAATGAAAGCGCTCACCGCCGCCTCGGCGGAGGAAGCGCTCGAAATCCTGGAACAGTCCGCGGTGGACATCGTGCTGACGGATCTTAAGCTTCCGGCATCCAGCGGGATCGAACTTCTGCAGCGCATCCGCGATCTGCACCCGCACATCGAGGTGATGGTTCTCACGCAATACGGGACGATCGATTCCGCCGTGGAAGCGACGCGCATGGGCGCCCTGGATTACGTGACGAAGCCGTTCCGTCTGGAGGAGCTGCGCACACGGCTCGAGCGTGCGGCTCAGGCCGTCGAGCTGCAGCAGGAAAACCGGCTTTTGCGGGAGCAATTGCGCACGCGCCCCGGCTTCGGTTCTCTGATCGGCATGTCGGCAAAGATGGAGCGCGTGTACAAACTGATCGAAAAAGTGAGCCAGCACGAGTACCCGGTCTTGGTGCTCGGAGAAAGCGGTACAGGGAAGGAACTCGTCGCCCGCAGCATTCATTTCTCCGGCCCGCGCAAAGACCGTCCCTTTGTGCCGGTTGATTGCTCGGCTCTGGTTCCGACGCTAATCGAGTCGGAGCTTTTCGGCTACGTGAAAGGGGCCTTCACCGGGGCCCTCCACGCCAAACAGGGTCTGCTCGAAGCCGCGAATGGCGGAACGCTTTTCTTGGATGAAATCGGAGACATGCCGGTCGATCTCCAGGCAAAACTTCTGCGCGTGCTGCAGGAACGGGAGGTGAAACCGGTCGGTGCGACGGAGCGCCGCGCTATCGACGTTCGCATCATCGCCGCGACAAATCGCGATCTCGAAACAGCCATTCGTTCAGGGAACTTCCGGCAGGACCTTTACTTCCGTCTGAACGTCGTGCAGATCAAACTGCCGCCCTTGCGGGAACGCAAAAGCGACATCCCGCTGCTCGTGACTTATCTTTTGGAGAAGTTTTCCGGCGTGCAAGGCCCGGTCCGCACCATCTCGGATGATGCCATGCGCAGGCTGATGGCTTACGACTGGCCCGGAAACGTGCGCGAGCTCGAAAACGCGATCGAACGGGCGGTCGCCCTAAGCTCGGGAATCATACTTCACGTGGCGGATTTGCCTTCGAACCTTCAGTATCCCTCCAGCGAACGTGCGCCGCAGAAGGATGAACTGCTCCCCTTGGACGAACTGGAGCGGCGCGCGATCCTTCGTACCCTCAGGGAAACCGGCGGGGATAAGCTGGCCGCTGCGCGCATGCTGGGCATCGGCAAGACCACGCTCTACCGCAAGCTGAAGCAATATCGCCTGGAAAACACTCAAGACTGAAGACTAATTCGTCCCCGGAGCGTTACAAGAAGCAACGTATTTCCTCCTCTGTGTGCTGCGAGTTGGCTGTTCTCCCTTCGGGACAGCGTCCGGACCACAATGGGACGCCTAGCCGAATCCGTTTCGACATGGAATTTCCCGTCCGAGCTCCTTCCTTGTGAACCTCTATAAGTAATTGAAATTGAATATGTTACTTGTCGCTTGATTGGACTTCATCCTGCTTTCTTCGTTTCGGCGCAGGTCCGGCGATTCGTAGGAACGCGGAAAGAGCCGGATTCGGCAGGAATTGAGACTGGATGCATCGGAACAGGAAACGAGCGGATGCCGCGCCATCCCGCGGAATCGCTCGAGCTGCACTTGAGGGAGCTTCCCATGACGAGCTTATCCGGGAAGCCTTAACCCGATTGGCTCGAGTTGGCCAGGCTGACCGGTTTGGCGTGTGGCTGTCGCCCAGCGATCACGAGGGTCTGAACCAGCAGCAGGAGACTTTTCACGGCGTTGTATTGGAATTGGACGGCGCCGAATCACCGCGCGAGTGGACGAAACTCGCCCCCCAGATTCCTCTT
>Ga0209581_1002279_pt1 | contig 18839 bp, 14 predicted proteins | sample Coa_R2_FD_187160 | JGI IMG/M metagenome (GOLD analysis project Ga0209581, IMG submission 187160) | Surface soil microbial communities from Centralia Pennsylvania, which are recovering from an underground coalmine fire - Coalmine... | ecosystem: Environmental > Terrestrial > Soil > Unclassified ...
CGGATTGTGCTTCGACAGCACCTTGGTGATCGCCGCCGTCAACGTCGTCTTCCCGTGGTCAATGTGACCAATCGTCCCGATGTTCACGTGCGGCTTGCTGCGCTCGAATTTCTCCTTGGCCATTCCTTGTGCTCCTCACTATTCAAAATTCCTTCTAAACACCGATCCCAGCTTTCCAAAATCTTTCCAATCAGGCGCCTTTGGCTTTCTTGACGACCTCTTCCGAAACCGACGTGGGCGCCTCAGCGTAATGGGAAAAGTGCATGGTGAAATTCCCGCGGCCCTGGGTGCGGCTCCGCAAGTCGGTGGCGTAGCCGAACATTTCCGCGAGCGGGACCAGAACGCGGATCACATGGCTACCCGCGCGCGCCTCCGAACCCTGAATCTGCGCGCGGCGCGAGTTCAGGTCACCGAACACGGCGGCCATGTATTCCTCGGGCACGACGACTTCAACCTTCATGATGGGCTCGAGCAACACCGGCTTGGCTTTGGAGCAAGCTTCCTTGAAGCCCATCGAACCGGCGATTTTGAAGGCCATTTCTGAACTGTCCACGTCGTGGTAGCTGCCGTCCACCAAGACCGTCGCGACATCCACCATCATGAAGCCCGCCAGCGGCCCGTTGTCCATCGCTTCGCGGATGCCGGCCTCAATGGGAGGAATGAACTCCTTGGGAATCGCGCCGCCAAAAATCTTGTCGATGAAGAGGAAGCGGTGCTCCTTGTCAAACTTCCACTTGCCGCCCGGCCCCGCAATCTGCTTTGCCAAAGCGTCCAGTTCGTCGGTGGACATTTCGTGCATGTTCTCGTGGTCGGAGCTCGGCAACGGATAGACTTCGAGCTTGCAATGGCCGTACTGGCCGCGCCCGCCGGTCTGCTTGATGTACTTCCCTTCGGCTTCGGACTTTTTGCGGATGGTTTCCCGGTACGCCACCTGCGGCCGCCCGACGTTCGCATCCACGCCAAACTCGCGCTTCATGCGATCCACGATGATTTCGAGATGCAGTTCGCCCATGCCGGAGATAAGCGTCTGGCCGGTCTCCGTATCGGTGTGCACGCGGAAGGTCGGATCTTCCTGGGAAAGACGGGAAAGTGCCTGCCCCATTTTGTCCTGATCGGCTTTGGTCTTGGGCTCGACGGCGACGGAAATGACCGGAGCGGGAAAATCGATGGCTTCAAGGATGATCTGCTTCTGTTCGTCGCAAAGGGTGTCGCCGGTGGTGACGCTTTTGAGACCCACGCAAGCCGCGATGTCTCCGGCATAAACAGCTTCAATCTCCTCGCGCTTGTTGGCATGCATCTGGAGCAGGCGGCCGATGCGCTCGCGGGATCGCTTGGTCGAGTTGTAAACGTAGCTGCCGGCTTTCAGCACGCCGGAGTACACGCGGATGTAGGTCACATGGCCCACGAAGGGGTCGGACATGATCTTGAACGCCAGGGCGGAGAACGGCTGGTCGTCGGAGGCGCGGCGCAGCGCCGGTTCGTCGTTTTCGGGGTTGAGGCCCTCGACCGGCGGAACGTCCACCGGAGAGGGCAGGTAATCCACGACCGCGTCGAGAAGCGGCTGAATGCCCTTGTTCTTGAACGCCGAGCCCGCCAGAACGGGAACGATTTTCATCGCCAGCGTCGATTTGCGGATGGACTTGCGCATCTCCTCGACGCTGAGGGCGCCTTCGGTCAGATACTTGTCGAGAACTTCGTCGTCGTGTTCGGCGATGTATTCGACAACCTTGGCGCGGTGATCTTCGTAGAATTTCTTGTCAATGGCCGAGCCCTTCAGCGCGGCAGCGACGTCGGAACGCGAATCCACGAAGGACTTGTCCCAGAGTTTGGCTACTTCAAAGACTTCGTATTTGGCGCCGAGCGTTTCCTCGAGCCAGACGATGACTTTCTCCTCGAGAAAATCAATGCAACCGATGAAATTGTCCTCGCGGCCAAGAGGGAACTGCAGCGGCACGGGATGTGCGCCGAGGCGCTGCCGCATGGTGCGAATCACGTGATCGAAGTCCGCCCCCATTTTGTCCATCTTGTTAACGAAGGCCAAGCGAGGCACACGGTACTTATCCGCCTGGCGCCACACGGTTTCCGACTGCGGCTGCACGCCGGCGACGGAATCGAAAATGGCCACGGCGCCGTCCAGCACCCGGAGGGAACGCTCGACTTCCACCGTGAAGTCCACGTGGCCGGGCGTATCAATGATGTTCACGCGATACTTCTTACCGAAGCGCTCCCAGGCGGCGGTCGTCGCGGCGCTGGTAATGGTGATGCCGCGTTCGCGCTCCTGCTCCATCCAGTCCATGGTGGCCGTACCTTCGTCCACGGAACCGATCTTGTAGGTCACGCCCGTGTAATAGAGGATGCGCTCGGTCGAAGTGGTCTTGCCGGCGTCAATGTGCGCCATGATCCCGATGTTTCGGGTATCTTCGAGTTTGAATGCCCTTCCCATAGTCCCTTGAGCGGCCCTCTTCTCTCCCGTCCGAGTTGCGACTGCTTCCGTCACGGCAAATCCTTACCACCGGTAATGCGCGAAAGCCTTGTTGGCTTCCGCCATCCGGTGCACGTCTTCCTTCTTCTTGATCGCTCCGCCGCGGGCGTTGGCCGCGTCAATCAGTTCATCGGCCAGCTTGTCCACCATGGACTTGCCGGAACGCTCGCGCGAATACTGCAAAATCCAGCGAATCGCCAGTGACTGGCGGCGGAAGGGATTCACTTCCACGGGAACCTGGTAGTTCGCGCCGCCGACACGGCGCGTCTTGACTTCGAGCACGGGCTTGGCGTTTTCCAACGCCTTCTTGAAAACCTTCAGCGCATCGTCGCTGGTCTTCTTGGCGACCTGATCCATCGCGCCGTAAAACACACGCTGCGCGGTGCTCTTTTTTCCGTCCCACATCATCGAGCAGATGAATTTCTCCACGAGATCGCTTCCGTAAACGGGATCGACCTCCTGCTTGCGCCTGCTGACTAATCCTTTGCGTGGCATTGCTGTTCTTCGCTCCTTCGCCGGTTTCTGCCGCTTACTTGGCGGCCTTCGGGCGCTTGGCGCCGTACTTGGAACGTCCCTGCTTGCGATTTTCGACGCCCGCGGCATCCAGCGTGCCGCGCACGATGTGATACCGCACGCCCGGCAAATCCTTCACACGGCCACCGCGCACGAGCACGATGGAGTGCTCCTGCAGGTTGTGACCGATACCGGGAATGTACGTCGTGACCTCGACGGCATTCGTGAGGCGGACCCGCGCGACCTTGCGGAGAGCGGAGTTCGGTTTCTTCGGGGTCTGCGTGTACACGCGAATGCAAACGCCCCGCTTCTCCGGACAGCCCATCAACGCGGGCGATTTGGTCTTGCTGCGAATTCCTTCGCGTCCCATTCGTACTAGCTGCGAAAATGTCGGCACAGTCTTCCCTCGTTCCGCGCAGGGGCATTCCGCCCCGCTTGTGCGCGCACAATGATTTCGCGCTCCCGCCTCGCGCGCAGAAAAGCACCGCGAGAGCACACTACGCTGAAAGGTTCACTGCGAATCCGGAGAGACCAGCAAGAAACTCCGCACGCACTCCAAGAGGCAGAACTACGCTCCTGGCATCGAATCGGAGAGGCTCACTCGGCTTTGCGGGACTGGCGTCCCATTCCGGCCGCTCTTCCGTCCCATTCCATCGTGCTTGTTCCGGGACTGAAGATCCTTCCAACTACGCGCAGCACTACCCCGCTGCGCTACTGCATGGGTAGAAATACCCCTGACAAAACAAGAAGTATAAGGGGCGAAGCGCGTTGTGTCAAATGGGTTTAGGGATTGGTCTGTGAAAAACCTGGCGGCGGTCCGCCCCAGGAGAAGCCCTACCCTAACAATCACTAAATAAAGCACTTAGAACAGAACGCAATCGTACCAACTTGCGGGCATTCTCGGTGCGAAGAGTCGCTGATTCAATGAAACTGCCCCGCTTGAAGCCAAGGGATGGTCAAGCGGAGCATGTTCGCCATATTTTTCAGTTGAATCGAGCGAGCCACTTGCTTGGACAACACCCACCGCGCTGTCCGCCCCGGGGGGGCACTTTGCGCTGTTCGTAATCTTCTTCAATCCTTCTTTTGTTCCAATCCGAGATCGCCGTACTTCCACAATCCAAAAGCCTTGAGTTCTTCATACTCCCCTTGCTCCCGCAGCATCTTGGCGGTCTTCTCCGCAGGCCAAGGAGAAGCAAACCGCTCCGGCCGGTCGGCGATCCAGAACGCCGTGAGGGCCATAAGCGTGGCATTCTGCGTTAAGACTTCTGGCTTCTGCGCATCAAGAGCGTCTGCGGCGGAGTGGTGCGTGAACTTGTAATCTCCTGTTTCCTGGTCCATGTTGATCCCCGGAAGCCCTTCCATGGAGAAAGGAAGCGTGTCGGTGCCGGACTCCACTTTGTCATTCACTTCCACCGGACGAATCCCGGAGATCGACTTTGCGAACGGCTCGAAGGCTGCGATCAAATCGCTGCGGCCACCCAGCTGAAAATCCTTCACGGGGCCCTGGCCTTCGTCGAGAACGAGGTCGCCGACGTGATTCGGCAGTTCCGCTTCGTGCTGCTTGATGTAGGCGAAAGAGCCGTCGAGTCCCTGCTCTTCACCGGTGAAAAGCACGAACCGGATCGTGCGGCGGGGCTGCTCGCCGCTGCGCCTAATGGCTTCCGCGGCGCCCAGCACGGTTGCCGTGCCGGAGCCATTGTCTGTGGTGCCTTGGGAAAGATCCCAGGAATCAAGGTGCGCGCCGACGACGAAAATCTGCTCCGGATGCTCGCGCCCGCGAATTTCACCGACCACGTTCGCTGTTTCGACGGGTCCGTTCGTAAAAGTGTTCTGCACGTTCACGCGAATCCGCGGCGTGATTCCACGCGCCAGCAGGCGCTCCAACTGGCCCTGGTCCTCGGAGGTCATCGAGAGGACGGGGACCGCGAAATCGGCGTTGAAGCCGAGGATGCCGGTGTGCGTGAGGTTCAGCCCCGCCGCGCGCGAGCCGCCTTGACCGCCGATCACCGCGAGGGCTCCGGCCTGGCCCGCCGCTTTCAGAAAGTTCCCGAAATCCGCAAAGATGAGCATGAAGTTCTTCTTCGGCTGGCCCTGCATTTCGACGAGCGCGACTTTACCCTTCAGCCGTGAAACATTCTTAATTTCGCTGTCCAAATCAAAAAGGTTCACGGCCACGACTTCGCCTTCCGCTCCTCCCGCGGGCGTCGAACCCGTCCAGCCCATGGCGTCCACGTGGAGCGCGCGCGTTACGGGAGCGAGCAACTCGGCCTGCGCCGTGCCGCGCGTCCAGCCTTTCCAGATGGTGTATTTTTCGAGGTGCACATTCTCGAGGCCGATGGTCTTCATCTTCTTCATGCCCCACTGTTCGGCCTTGTGATCCGCGGGCGAACCCGTCACGCGGGCGCCGATGTCGTCGCTCAGTTCGGTCAAATACTCAAAGGCATGGGAATTCATCATGCCCTCGCCGGCAATCTTCACGAGAGCGGGTTTCGTGCCGTCCCCTTCGGGGCCCACGGGCTTGCTGTCCGCCGCCAACCGTCCCGCCGCGCACAAAACCAGAACCGCCGACACCGCCCAGATTTTTCGCATTCGCCAGTCTCCTTGCGCTTCCACGCACACGACAGCCTACCATGTTCCTTCAGACGCGCCCCGCGCCAAACGGTAACCACCAGCTTTCGCGGCTTGCGTCACGCGAGTTGCTCGCCGTTCTACGGCCTTTGAACCTTCGCGCGATGGGGGCAAGCACGGCGCTCCCTCGTTCCTCCCCGGAAAACCGGTTGGGAAGCTTGGCTTTACTTCTCCCGCGTGCGCTTTACACTCGGAATGAGGCTCGGAGAGTTCGTTGCATTCTCTTGCTCCAAGAATTCCTTCAGCGGTTGCCTGCAGCTTCGCCTTTTCGCTGCTGCTTCTGCATCCTCACGCGCAAAAACACGAAGACAAGCAGAAGGCGGAGCCCTCCAAGACGGTCCAAAACGCTGCGCAGATCGAACTGCTTGAAACGTCCTACCGTTTCGAAGCCAACGGCGACTCGCGAAAGGAAGTTCGCCTCCGCGTGAAGATCAACAACGAACTTGGCGTGCAGCAGTTCGCGCGCTTGAAGTTCGAGTACAACCGCAGCTACCAGTCGGTCGAGATTCCATTCGCTCGCATCACTCATCCAAGCGGCGGGACTGCGGACATCCTCCCCGGTGCGATCGCGGACAATCCCAATGCTGCCGTCGTCAACTACCCCGCTTACCAGGACCTCCGCGAAAAGTCCGTTCGTATTCTTGGGCTTGCTCCCGGCGATTTACTCGAATACCGGGTCGTCACCACGACGACGCATCCGCCGCTCGCGCCCGATTTCTGGCTCGAACACTCTTTCGACCGCACGGGTGTGGTTTCCGAGGAGGTGTTCAAAGTAAATATCCCTTCCTCGCTGCTGGCGAAGTCTGCGCTGGTTGTGGTGAAAAGTGAAAAGGAACGGCGGGAGTTGGAAGAACGGCTTGGCCCGCAACCCGGTTGCGGATTTTGTGGCAATCAGGTCTCCGAATCGAAAAAGCTGCCAGCAATTTCGAAGGAGTTTTCGGCGGAAGCGCTGCCTGCGGCGGAATACGGCAAGTTTCAAGTCTTCACAAAGCCTTTCGGACCGCCCGTATCCGTCGAAACGTCCGGCGGAGGAAATGAAGCGCGAACTTCCTTTATCTGGCGCCCTAACCTGAAACTACTGGAATCGGATGATGCACAGGATTCCTCCGCTGCCGATGAGACGCCGGACATCGAAATCGGCAGGACGATGAGATGGCCGGAGCTTTCCTTCAAGCTTTACAAATCCCTGGAACTGCCGGACTCGCTCCCGCCGCAGGTAAAGGAATTGTTGCGACAACTGACCACGGGGGCGGAGGCGCCAATCGCCAAGACGGAACGCATCTACGATTTTGTCTCCAAGAAAATTGCCACCGTCGATTTGCCCCTCGGAGCCACCGGATTCAGTCCGCGCGACCTGACCGAGATTCTTAAGTCCGGTTACGCCACGCCGGAAGATAAGTTCTTCCTTTTCCAAGCGCTCGCGAAGGCAGCGGGACAGGAAGCGACCGCGGCTTTGATCGGGCCAAAGAAAAAGATCATCGCGTTGGTGGCGAGCCCGGGGGCGTTCACACATATTCTCATTTGGGCCAGTTCCTGCGGTTGTGCACTTGACCCGAGTCTGGAGGTCGCGCCTTTCCGCGCTTTGCCCGCATCTTACCGCGGCAGCAGCGCTCTGTACCTCGGCAGTAACAGCGGACCAACTGCGGATATGCCGCCGTCTTCAATGATGGGCCGGATCCCAGAGGAATTGCCATTCCCGTCTTTTCAAAGGGTGGACTTGAACGCCGCGATTGACGAAAGCGGGAAGCTGACCGCAAAAGTGAAATACAAAATGCGAGGCGATAACGAACTGCTGCTGCGCATCGCCTTTCACCAAACACCGAAGGAAAAATGGAAGGACGTCGCGCAATTGCTCGCGCTTTCCGATGGCTTTCGCGGCCAGGTAATCAACGTCACGGCTTCCGATCCATACGATACGGGAGACCCGTTTTCGGTTGAATACGACGTGGTGCAGCCCCAATTCGTCCATTGGGAGAAAACGCCCGTTCGCATACCGGCGATTCTTCCTCTTGTGGGGCTGCCCGATCCGCCGCCGGCAAATTCGAAATTACCGATCGAACTCGGCACGCCACTGGACGTCGATCTTCACGCCACGCTCCAGCTCCCGCCGGGTACTACCGCGCGGGTTCCGACGGGCACTTCCGTCCGTCGCGACTATGCGGAATTTTCCTCGAGCTACACGGCGCAGGAGGAAACGCTCACCGCCACGCGCAGGATTCGATTTCTGCTTCGAACGCTCCCCGCGGATCGCGTCGCCGACTACAACGCGTTCCTTCATGCCGTTCAGAGCGATCAAGCGCAGGAGTTCCAACTCGAGCGCCGGGAGGAGCCTTGCAAATCCGAAGCCGCCCAGCACCACTCGCAGTCTCATTAGGCGACGCATGACAAGAACCCATCCTCCCAAGGATGGCTTTCCTTTGTCTCCCTGTGCAGGGTACGGGTTGCCGGTGGAGTCTTACTTGATTTCGAGGATTTCCTTCTCTTTCGCGGCGCTTAAATCTTCGATCTTCTTCGTTTCTGAATGGGCGAGTTTGTCCAATTCTTCCAGCGCGCGCTTGTGTTCATCCTGGCTGATTTTCTTGTCTTTTTCGAGCTTGTCGATGCCTTCCTTGATGTCCCGGCGGATATTGCGCACGGCAGTCCGGTGATTTTCGAGCACCTTGTGAAGGTGCTTGACGAGCTCCTTGCGACGTTCTTCGGTCGGCGAGGGCACGGGAACGCGCACCACTTTTCCGTCGTTTGTTGGATTGAGGCCCAGATCGCTCGCGCGAATCGCCTTATCGATCAGCGGCACGGCGCTCGGATCCCACGGCGCGATCATAATCATCGTCGCGTCCGGCACCGTGACGGTGCCGAGCTGATTCACCGGCATGGGAGTGCCGTGGTAATCCACGCGCACATGGTCCAAGATCGCAGCATTCGCTCGGCCCGTTCGAAGCGTCGCCAACTCCTTGCGAAAATCTTCGATCGCTTTTTCCATCCGCGTTTTCGCCGCCGCCATGGCGTCTTTGGGCGTTGCAATTGTGGTCATCGCTTCCTCAACTCCTGCGTTTCTGTTTTCCCTGAGCCGTTCCCACAAGTATCAGTCATGCTGGCCGGCGTTTTTCCGTTTCTTGTTTCTACCTGCTGGAAACTTACACCGGGCACTGGGAAATTGTTCTATCCCGGTGATACCATCGACCCAACGCGTTCTCCCAGCACGACCCGCTTGATGTTTCCGTACTGAGTCATGTTGAAGACCACGATGGGCATTCCGTTGTCCATGCAAAGGGAAATCGCCGTCGAATCCATGACCTTGAGGTCCTGGCTCAAAACGTCGCGGTAAGTGATCTGTGAGAACAACTTCGCGCCGGAGACTTTTTCGGGATCCGCGTCGTAAACCCCTTCGACGCGCGTGGCCTTCAAGATCACGTCCGCTTTGATCTCCATGGCCCGCAGTGCGGCGGCCGTGTCGGTGGAGAAGTACGGATTGCCAGTGCCCGCGCCCAGAATCACGATGCGGTCCTTTTCGAGGTGCCGGATCGCACGGCGGCGGATGAAGGGTTCGCAAACTTCGTGCATCTCGATGGCGCTCAAAACCCGTGTGAACACGCCCTCTTTTTCGAGGGCATCCTGCAGGGCCAGGGAATTAATCACAGTGGCAAGCATACCCATGTAATCGCCCGTGGCGCGCTCTATCTCAAAGCCGCGCTGCCGCCCTCCGCGAAATACGTTCCCCCCGCCGACGACGACGGCAATCTGCACTCCGAGGTCGTGGACTTCCTTCAATTCCTTGGCGATGGACTTCAGCGTTTCTCCGTGAATCCCGTATCCCTGCGGCCCTTGCAGAGATTCGCCGGAGATTTTCAGCAGAATACGCTTGTACGCAGGCTTCTTCCTGCTCGCTTTCCTTGCTCCGCTCTTTTTTGCCGGCATGTGGCTCCCGGGCCTGCGCCCAAAATCGTCGAAATTGTAGCAAACTCAAGCGGCTGCCGCACTGTCGAGGCAGGTCAACAAGAAAAAGGCGCCCCGAAAAAGCTCGGGGCGCCTTGAAATGCAAACTCAGAATTAACGGCTACGACGCGGCGTCTGCGGACGGGTTCAGGCCGACTTCGCCAACCTTGAACCGCGAAAAACGCTTGATGGTGATGTTTTCGCCGAGCTTGGCGATGGCGTTGTTCACCATCTCTCCGATGGTGATTCCCTCGTCCTTGATGTAGTGCTGCTCGTAGAGGCAGTTTTCCTCGTAGAACTTCTCCATCTTGCCGCTGACGATTTTCTCGACCACCGCTTCGGGCTTGCCCGTTGCCAGCGCTTGCGCGCGGTAGATTTCGCGCTCCTTCTCGAGCATCTCCGGCGTCACTTCCTCACGCCGAACATACCGGGGATCCAGCGCCGCGATGTGCATGGCGATATCGTGGCAAAGCTGTTGGAACGCCTCGGTACGCGCGACGAAGTCCGATTCGCAATTGACTTCGACGAGCACCCCGATCTTCCCGCCCGCGTGGATGTAGCTCCCCACGAGCCCTTCCGTCGCCTCGCGAGTGGCCTTCTTCGCGGCCGCCGCCTGCCCTTTCTTCCGCAGGATTTCGATGGCCTTTTCCATCACGCCGTTGGCTTCGATCAATGCCGCGCGGCAATCGCTGAATCCTGCATTGGTCCGTTCGCGAAGCTCCTTGACAAGTTGCGCTGGAATTTGCACAGCTGGCTGTTGTGTACTCATCCTTGTTTCCCTGACTCTCTGGATTCCCTCAGATTTTCGCCGTCAACCTACAAAACGACCCGCCCCATCAAATCTTCGGGGCGGGCCTTCCGGCTTCCCTGCCCCCGGCAGCTTGTCTAGCGGGGCTCCTCGTCCGGCGGGACGGTGGTTTCGGCGGCGCTGGCGAAGTCTTCCGCCCCCTCCACATAGTCGCCTTCCTGCTTTTCGTACTGTTCGTAGGCGCTAGTGTCCACGTACTCCACGCCTTCCACCATCGCCTGGTCCGCGGCCGCCTTCTGCTCGCCCACCTGGGATTGCATGTACGCGTTGTGCCCTTCTATCACTGATTCCGAAATTTTCGACGTGAACAGGCGAATCGCCCGCAGGGCATCATCGTTCCCGGGAATGATCCAGTCCACTACGTCGGGGTCGCAGTTCGTATCCACGACGGAAACCACCGGCACGCCCATGCGCCGCGCTTCCTTCACCGCAATCTCCTCCGCGTTCGAGTCGATCACGAACATCGCGTCCGGGAGCTGCGACATGTTCTCGATACCTTCCAGGTTCTGCTGCAGGTGCTTCATTTCGCGGTCGAGCCGCGCGCGCTCTTTCTTCGAGAGCTGTTCCATGCGCCCGTCTTCGGTCATTGCTTTCAGCAGTTTCAGGCGCTTGATGGATTTTTGCAGCGTGGACCAGTTGGTCAGCGTTCCGCCCAGCCAGCGGTGATTCACATAGAACGCGCCGCAACGCTTCGCCTCTTCGGCGACGGCTTCCTGGGCCTGGCGCTTCGTCCCGACAAACAAAACGGCTTTTCCTTGCGCGGAAATGTCGCTAACGAAGCGGCTCGCTTCGCGGAACATCTTGAGGGTTTTCTGCAGGTCAATAATGTGGATCCCGTTGCGCTCGCCGAAGATATACTCCTTCATTTTCGGGTTCCAGCGCCGCGTCTGGTGACCGAAGTGGACTCCGGCCTCCAGCAACTCTTTCATCGTGATTTCTACTGCCACTTTTCCTCCTGGTTGAACGGCAGCTTATCGCGGCGCCCGGAAGTTTGGCTCTTTGCCATCCGGATGGATGGCGTAAGCCATGCTCCTGCGCCTCGCAGCAGCCTTTTGCCGGCTTCCTTGCCGGCCGTGATCTCGGCGATATGACTCTTGCCAAACCGCCGGAGTTCGTTCCAGTTGCCCGATTACTTAGTCCTGAGGCCCATTCCGACCAGAGCCGAAGGACCTCAACTTTTACTCCAAGCAACCACGGCAACCAGCAAATTCGTTTAGCGCTTCGTGAACTGGAACCGCTTCCGCGCGCCCTTCTGTCCGTACTTCTTGCGTTCCTTCATTCGCGAATCGCGAGTCAGGAATCCGTTCTTGCGCAGCGCCGGGCGCAGTTCAGGGTTGAATCGGGCAATCGCGCGGGACAAGCCCATCCGTACCGCTCCCGCCTGACCTCCCGCTCCGCCGCCATGCGCCGTCACGACCACGTCCACCTGGTCCGCCAGGCTCGTGAATTTCAGCGGCTCGGTCGCGTCATGTTTCCAGGCAAAATTCGTGAAGTATTGCTCGACGGGCCTCTTGTTGATCGTGAATTTCCCCGAGCCCGGCCGCAGGAAGACGCGCGCCACGGACTCTTTCCGCCGACCCGTGCCATGAAACCATGTTTTACTGCCCAAATTGGGCGTCGTCGCAGTACTCAACGTTCCTCCTGTTTATCCAATCCGCGGCCGCTTTTTCTTCCGGCGCGTCAACAGCGACACGCCCGGCCCGCAAAACTTCTCTCGAACTCACGCCCGGCTGATTCCCTGCGGTCGAGCGCTTAATCGCGCCTGAAAGCAACTGCCACGCGATTCGCGCGTCGTACGGTCCACCCGGAAGGCAACCACCAACGTGCGGAAAATCCCTTGCTTGCTTCGGCTAAATCGCCAAAGCCTGAGGCTTCTGCCCCTTGTGCCGGGCCAGCCCCGCGGCGTCGCGGTACACCCGCAACTTCTTCGCGCGCCGTGCCCGAAGCTTGTTCTTCGGCAGCATCCCGACAATCGCTTCGCGCACAACCCATTCCGGACGCGTCTCGCGGACGCGCTTTACAGGAACTTCCTTCAGCCCGCCCGGGTATCCGCTGTGCGAGTAATACACCTTCTGTTCGATCTTGTTCCCGGTCATGCGGATCTTGTCCGCATTGATCACGATCACGTGGTCGCCCGAATCAAGATACGGGGTAAAAGCCGGCTTGTCCTTGCCGATCAGAACCCGCGCCACGCGCGTTGCCAGCCGGCCCAGCACCTGGTCCGTCGCATCCACCACATACCAATTTGCGCCGGTCTTCAGCGCCTCGGCCTCTTCTCCTTTGGCTACGTACGTCCTCATCGCGTCCAGTCACACCTTTCCCTATAGAGACAAACCCTAATTCTAGGGTTTGCTTCCATCTTTGTCAACGCGCTATGATGCGCCCCGCCCAATAGGAGCAGAAGACAGAAGCGTTCCGCGGACCTCGGAGAAACAAACACCCATGTCAATTCCAAAGAATTTCTTCTCAGTCTCAGGACTTTCGGCTCTTGTCTGCCTGTTATTCGTTCTTTTCTGCGTTTCTCTCAAAGCCGACAACAAACCCGGCACCCGGCCCGGCTATTACCGTTTCCCCGCGATTCATGGCGACACCATCATTTTCACCGCCGAAGGCGACCTTTGGTCGGTGAGCGCCAAAGGCGGTCCTGCTCGGCGCCTCACGACGGGCTCCGGTATGGAATCCAATGCCGCTATCTCGCCCGACGGCGCGACCGTCGCCTTCACTGCCGAGTACGAAGGTCCGCAGGACGTGTACACGATGCCCATCGAAGGCGGATTGCCGCACCGCCTTACGTGGGACGGGGATGCAGTCGTCGCGGGCTGGACTCCTGATGGAAAAATCCTCTTCCGTACGCGCCGCTATTCGAACTTGCCCGATTACAGGCTCGTTGTCATAAATTCCGCCGGAGATCGCGAAGTCCTGCCGCTTGCCCAAGCCGCGTCCGGCAGCTTCACTTCGGATGGCCACACACTCTTCTTCACCCGGCTTGTCCGGCAGCCGAGTTTCACCAAACGCTACAAGGGCGGCACCGCGGAAAACATCTGGCGTTACACGCCCGGTTCGGAAGCCGTCGAACTCACCGGCGATTGGCCCGGCACTTCCAACACGCCGATGTTCTGGAACAGCCGTGTGTATTTTCTCTCCGACCGCGACCGCGTCATGAATATCTATTCGATGGACCCGCAGGGCCGTGACCTGAAGCAGCACACCCATCAGCGCGTGTTCGATGTGCAGTCCGCTTCGCTCTCCGAAGGCCGCATCGTTTACCAATGCGGAGCGGATCTCTGGCTGCTCGACCTCAAAACCGGCAAGGACGCCGTTATTCCCATCACCCTCGTCTCCGATTTCGACCAATTGCGCGACCATTGGGTGAAGAAGCCGCTCGACTATCTCACCGGCGCACATGTCGCTCCGGACGGCAGCGCCGCCGTCTTTACCGCGCGCGGAGAAATTTTCACCTTGCCTGCCACGAGCGGCCGCATCGTCAAGGTCGCTGGGGATTCCTCGGTCCGATACCGCGATGCCCGCTATATGCCCGACGGCAAGAGCATCGTCGCGCTTTCCACAAAGACTGGCGAGACGGAGTTCTGGAAATTCCCCGCAAACGGTGTGGGCGCTCCCGAACAATGGACCAAAGACGCCAAGGTGCTCCGGTGGGAAGGCGTGCCTTCTCCGGACGGCCGCTGGCTCGCTCACCACAATAAAGACCAGGAACTTTGGCTTTTCGACACGAAAACCAAGCAGGACAAGCGCATCGCGCAATCGATGGAGAGCGACTTCTCCGATCTCACCTGGTCTCCGGACAGTCAGTGGCTTGCCTACGTGGAAACTGCCGCCAATCAATTCGATCAAATCAAGGTTTTGCGCGCCGCGACCGGCGAAATGGAAACGCTCACCTCTGATCATTACAACAGCAACAGCCCTGCCTGGAGTTCCGACGGGAAGTGGCTCTACTTCCTTTCCGACCGCGCGCTGAGCACGACCGTTCGCTCCCCCTGGGGTCCTCGCCAGCCCGATCCCCATTTCGATCGCTCCATGAAGATCTATCAATTGGCTCTCGTCGCCGGTCTCCGTTCTCCTTTTGCGCCCGCGGACGAGTTGCATCCCGAAGAGCAGCCCAAGCCCGAAGAGCACAAGCAGAACGAAGCCAAGACGCAGGAATCCAAGCCGGAGGAAGCGAAGCAAGAGAAAGCCGAAGCGAAAAAAGCGCCCGCCATCAGCATCGATTTCAAGGATCTGCAGTACCGTTTGAGCGAAGTTCCCGTAAAGCCGGGCAATTACTTCTCGTTGCAAGCAGCGGACAAGCGGCTGTGCTTCCTTTCGCGCGACGACGAAGCGCCGCCGAAAGTCGCCTTGCAATGCCTCGAGATTGCGAACAAAGGCGACGCTCCGGCGACCGTGCTGCCCGACGTGCGGAGTTACGAGCTTTCTCTCGATCGCAAGAAGCTTCTCGTCCGCAAAGCGGATGACTTCTACATTCTTGATTCCAAGTCCAAGGAACCTGACGCAAAGGCCCTCGCCAAGGCCAAAGTCGACATGTCCCATTGGGCGGTGATGACCAATCCGCGTGCGGAGTTCCGCCAAATGTTCCTGGACGCCTGGCGCCTTGAACGCGACTACTTCTACGACCGGCACATGAACGGCGTGAACTGGGTCGAGATGCGCGATCGCTATCTTCCTTTGGTGGATCGCGTCGCCGACCGCGAAGAACTCAACGACGTGCTGGCTCAAATGGTCGGCGAGCTTTCGGCGCTGCACATTTTCGTGCGCGGCGGAGACGACCGGAAGCCGTCGGACGACGTTGCGCTCGCATCGCTCGGTGCGGTTCTTCGGCGTGATGAGAAGGCCGGTGGCTTCGTGGTGCAGCACATCTATCAATACGATCCCGATCTCCCCAATGAAGCGCCGCCTCTCGCGCGCCCGGATTCTCTGGTACACGAAGGCGAGGTCATCCTCACCATTGACGGCGAGGACTGCCTCAAGGCGCAGGATGAGCGCGAATTGCTGCGCGGCAAGGTCGGGCGCAAGGTGCTGCTGCAAGTGAAATCCGCGGACGGAAAGACGCGCGAAGTTCTCGCGACTCCCGTCTCGGAGGAGGAGGACAGCAACCTGCGCTACAGGGAATGGGAATTCTCGCGGCGACTCGAGGTGGACTCGGCTTCGCGCGGTCGGATCGGCTACGTCCATTTGCGCGCCATGGGGCCTCCCGACATCGAGCAATGGGCACGGGAGTACTATCCCGTTTTCAACCGGCAAGCCCTGATCATTGACGTGCGCCACAATCGCGGGGGAAACATCGATTCGTGGCTGCTCGGGAAATTGCTGCGCAAGGTCTGGTTTTACTGGCAGCCGCGTGTCGGCAATCCCATCTGGAACATGCAGTACGCCTTCCGGGGCCACATCGTCGTTCTATGCGACCAGTTGACCGCCTCCGATGGCGAAGCCTTCGCCGAAGGATTCCATCGCCTGGGTCTCGGGAAAGTAATTGGAATGCGCACGTGGGGCGGCGAAATCTGGCTCTCTGCGAACAATTTTCTGGTAGATCGCGGGATCGCTACCGCCGCCGAACTCGGCGTATATGGGCCCGAGGGCAAATGGCTCATCGAAGGACACGGCGTGGATCCGGATATCGTCGTGGACAATTTGCCTCATGCTTCCTTCGAGGGCAAAGACGCGCAACTCGAGGAGGCGCTTCGCTATCTCGAGGAAGAGATTCGCAAGGATCCTCGTCCTGTGCCCAAAGCGCCTCCCTATCCGGACAAATCGTTTCATCCGGGAAAAGAGTAAGTACGAGCAAGATCAGACGCTAGTCCGCCGACCTTCCGGGCGCCTTTGTTGCAGCAGGAGGATTCGCGTCCACCCACGCTTGATGCGCGAGTTTGCCCGCGGCCAGGGCCTTTCTCCCCGAAGCTGCGACGCTGTTGACAAGGAGCGAACGCGCGCCGTTCCAGACAAGTTGCAGTCCCGCGAGCAGCGCAAGCGACGCAAGGATCACTTTCAGCCTGCGAGCGGGCACCGCTCGCGCTGAAAGGCAGCCGAGCAAAACTCCCGGCACGCCCCCCGCAAGAAGATGCCAGAGCACCGGTCCGCTGATGACTCCGAACTCCCAATGAAAGGTGCTCCCGACCAGTGCCAGGATCAGGCCAAAAAGAAGGTCGGTTCCCACTACCTGAGCCGCCGTCATTTCGGAAAAGTTCAGCAACAAGACCGTTCCCAGCGTTCCCGCTCCGGCCGAGGAAAATCCCGCCTCGGCTCCGATGGGAAGCGCCAGCCAAGGAAGCCAGCGCGGATTCTTGCGCGTGAAGTCCGGCCTCTGCATTCGTGGGATGAAACTGACCGCTGAGGAAGCGGTCAAAATAATTCCCAGGAGAAGGACAATTGCTGGCGTACCGGACGAATGGCTTATGTTGCGCAGCAGAACTGTGCCAATCACCAGACCCGGTACCGCGCCGAGAAGCAACAGCGCCAGATAGCGAAGATGGAAATTCCGGCCGGCCATGTAAAACGGCGCGGCAATCAGCCGCACCACTCCTGCGAAAACGAAAGCGGTTCCGACCGCGGGCGCCGGCGCCAGGCCGAACAGCAAGACCAACACAGGTACGGTGAAACTGCCGCCGCCGAGGCCGGTCAGCCCAATTGCAAAAGCGATAAAAAATCCGATGGCGTAATCCATCAGCCGGCTTTCTCCGAAAACGTGTGAATTCCGCATTCGAGCTTCTTGCCGCCCCATCGTCCGGCGCGCGGATTCCGCGGATCCGCCGCGATTGCCGTGCACGGCTCGCACCCGATGCTGCGGTAGCCCGCGTCGTAAAGAGGCAAGTAACCGAGCTTGTGCTCCGCGGTGTAAGACCACACTTGCCCCCAGGTCCAGTCCGCAAGCAGGCTGACCTTTCGCAACACTTTCCCGCTGGGCAGCCGGTGCAGCTCCAGCTTCTTCAAACTGGCGCGCGTGGGCGATTGCTCTCGTCGCAATCCGGTGAACCAGGTTTCGTACTCTTCCAGCGCGCGGAACAAAGGTTCGACCTTTCGCAGCTGGCAGCAACGCGTCGGGTCGCTGCGGTAAAGAATTCCAAGTTCGGACTCCTGTTCCTGGACGCTCTTCGCCGGAGCGACGTTGATCAGATTCAGTTTCCACTCATGAGCCAGCCGGTCGCGAAATGCGTACGTCTCCGCAAAGTGATAGCCGGTTTCAAGAAAGAGAACGGGGATGTCCGGGATTCTCTTCCTCAGCATGTGCAGAACAACGATGTCCTCGGCTTGAAAACTGCAAGTGAGGCAGGCGCGTCCGGAGTCGGCGCTCGCAAGAATCCTTTCCAGCGCCTCTTCCGGCGCCAGCGCCTCGATCATTTCGGAAGCTGGTTCAGGATTCATAAAGTCCCTCACGGTGTGAAGCGATTCCCTTTTCCGAAGTGGCAGAACGCCGCACTTCCTCTAGAACGCGTTTCAATTGCTCCTGCTCGTCCGCGAAAGAGTCGGCTTCCCGAAGTTCACCCACTGAGACAATCGAGGCGGCTCTTAACTCTTCTATTGCCAGGTCGTGGAGATCTTCCTCCGGAGCGAGGACGATGAGTCCGGCTTCGAGAAGCGCCTGAACAACGGATACGCGGCTTGTCGCAAGGTCGGCCTTCGCAGCCAGGTGGAAAACCTCCAGTCCTTCCTCAAAGAGCGCGCGTTCCGTCCTGACTCCAAATTCCCTGCTGCCGCGGTAAATCAACAGCAATGAACTGTGCCCGTGGCGCAAGACTCTGTCTGAAAGGGAAACCGGCCTCGTATTCCGCAACCGGTCAACCGCGCGGTTTGCTACTGTTCTTTGGTCGCGTGCCGAAAGATCGCCTTCGATCATTCCCGCTCCGGCCGTGGCGTTGCTCATCGGATCAATCAGGATGAAGCTTCCAGTCGCGCGGTTCTTCAGATAGGGATCAAAGTACAGCGGCGAGTTCGCGGAAAACTCCACCAGCGCAACGTCATTCATCTTCAGCACGGCGGCGGGTTCCTTCGCCAAAGTGTTGACGTCCACGCGGTGGACGATGCGGACCGCTTTCCCGCGCACGTGTCGCGTCATGTGCTTGAGCAAAAATTCCGCGCCGGGCTTCAGCGGCGGCTCCTGCAGCCAGACAACCATCGCGGAAAAATGCCGCGAAATCGTGGGTCCCTGCTTCGGCGAGACGATCAAATCGCCGCGGCTGACGTCGATTTCGTCGGCAAGCTCAAGGGTCACGGACTCGCCGGGAACCGCCTCCTGCTGCTCCCCCTCGTAAGAAACGAGGCGCTTTACCCGGCTCGTCCGTCCCGAAGGCAGAACCTTCACGACGTCACCCGCTCGAACCGTTCCTCCCGCCAGCCTTCCTGCAAATCCCCGGAACGTCGAATCCGGCCGCAATACCATCTGCACGGGCAGCCGCAATTCTTGCGATGCTGCGGTAGCCCGCACGGGAACCGACTCGAGATGTTCGAGGATTGTCGGGCCGGTGTGCC
>Ga0209581_1002283_pt1 | contig 18794 bp, 17 predicted proteins | sample Coa_R2_FD_187160 | JGI IMG/M metagenome (GOLD analysis project Ga0209581, IMG submission 187160) | Surface soil microbial communities from Centralia Pennsylvania, which are recovering from an underground coalmine fire - Coalmine... | ecosystem: Environmental > Terrestrial > Soil > Unclassified ...
GGAGGTCGCGGGGCGCGCCGCCGGGTGCTACCCCAGATCCTGAACCCCCAGCAGCGCCGCGGGCCGCGGCAGCGCGAGGAGCGCGTCGGCCGTGGCGAGCGCGCCGGGGTCGCGCGCGACGGCGACCTGGCCCGTGGCGAGGAGCGGCGATGCGCCGGGGGGCGCGCCGAGCCACATCGCCCCCGCGACGGTGACGCGCGCCCCGGCGGCGACGCGCAGCCCGCGCGTGGCGACCACGACGCCGGAGAAGTCGAGCGCCGCCGCGACGTCGAGGACGCCGTCGACGACGAGCACGCCCGCGCCCGCGACGGGCGCCGCCACGGCGAGGTCGCCGGCGACGAACGTGATCGCCGGCGGGGGCGTGCCCGTGCCGACGAGACCGCCCGCGCCGGCCGCTGCGGCGGCGCGCGCCACGATCGCCGCGAGCGGAGGGGGCTCGGCTACGATCGGCGGGCCGACGGCGGTCCCGGCGGCGAGCCATGCGTCGAGGACGGCGGGGTCGCCCGGCGCCGCGACGGCCGCCCAGGGACGCGCGGCCGGGTCGCGCGGATCGCGGCCGTCGAGCGTGATCGTCCTGCCGCCGGGCGCGGCCAGCGCTGCTGCGTCGGCGAGCCAGAGCAACGCCGGCGCGCCGGGCTCCCGGGTGCGACCGACGAGCGCCTGGAGCCGCCGGCGCCCGGACGCGGCCTGCGCATCGATCGTGAGCTCGAGCCGGGTGGGCGGCGTCGCGGCGCCGACAGCCGGACGCGCCGTGGCAGTGCAGCCCACCGGGGCGGCGAGCACGCCGTCGTCGGCGGTGCCGGCGACGCCGTCGGGCCCGGGCAGCGCGGCGCCGAGGTCCCAGCCAACGGGCAGGTCCGCGATAACGCGTGCGAGGCAAGCGTCGGCGGCGGCAAGCGCCTGCGCCGCCGTGCGCCGCGCGCGCGCGAGCACGAGCTCGGTGCGCGCCACGTCGGCGAGCGCGGCGGCGAGCGCTGCGGTGAGCGCCACCGCCGCGAGCGCGCTCGGCAGCGCGCTGCCCTGCGCCCCCCGCTTCATGGCGGAGTCCGCAGCGCGACCCGGAGGCTGCGCGTGGCCGGCCGGGCGAGCCCCGGGGGCGCGAGCGCGAGCGTGAGCGTCACGCTGCGCACGCGCGCCCGGTCGGCTGCGGCGAGGCCGCCCGGAGGTATGGCGAGCGGCGCGCCCGCAGCGTCGAGGTAGCCGAGCGCGCACGTGCGCGCGTCGTCGGCAAGCGGCAGCGACTGCCGGCCGACGAGCCGCGAGAGCCGCCGCGCGGCGAGGTTGCACACCCAGGTGATGGTCTCCTCGGAGGTGGCGTCGACCGCGCCGTCGCCGTCCAAGTCGGCCTGGATGACGAGCCGGGCGGCCTCGGCGGCGGCGAGCGCCTCGACGCCGACGCCGCGCGGGTCGTAGCCCGCGCGGCGCACGTCGAAGAGGAGCGCTTCGAGGGCGAGCTGGGCCGTGTCCTCGGCCTCGCCGCGGCGGCCGGCGGTCGTGAGGAGCCGCGCCCCGCCGGCGACGGCCGCGGTGAGCATCCCGAGCACGACCACCGCCAGCACCGCGGCCACGAGCAGCTCGACGAGCCCTGCTCCGCGCTCCGCGGCGCTCACGGCGGCACCTCCGTCGCGAGCGTGATCCCGTGCTGCGGGGGCCACCCAACCTCGACCGCGATCCCGTCGGGACGCCCGCGGCCCGGGGTCACCCGCCATCGCCGCGCGAACGCTGTCGCGCCTACGGCCGGCGCGTCCGTGCCGTCGACGCGCGGGCCCGCGTAGAGCGCCTCGGTGCGCTCGGCGGCGAGCGCGACCGCGGCGGCGGTGTCGCGCGCGAGCGCGAGCGTGCGGGCGGCGAGCGCGGCGGTGGCGGCGAGCCCCGCGGTGGCAAGCCCCGCCAGCGCGGCCGCGACCAACGCTTCCACCACCGAGGCACCCCGCCGCCCGCTCATTGCACTCGCACCCGCCCGCGCTGGTTGACGATCACGCTGCGGGCGCTCCGCCCCGCGGCGAGCGTGATCGTGCCGTTGTCGGCGCTGCCGACCGCGGTGAAGCCGAGCCGGCCGCGCGCGGGCAGCGCCGCAAAGCTCACGCCGGCGGGGAGGCGGCGCGTCTCGAGCACGGCGCCGCCGCGCACCTGCGTTTCGAGACGCCGCGCGGCCGCGTCGAAGCGGACCTCGGTGGTGACGCCGGCGGCGAGCGCGCGACCGCGCGCGAGCCTGAGCGCGCTCGCGACGTCGTGGGCGGCGCCCACGACCCGCAGCGTCGCGACCAGCGCCGGGAGCCGCACCAGGCCGAGCCCGGCGACCAGGGCCGCGAGCGAGAGGCCCGCCAGCGCCTCGAGCACGGTGACTCCCGCCTGCGAATCCCGGGGTCGCGTACCCGCCTCCTCGTCTCACGCCGACGGGGCGGGCGTCGCGTGCGGGCACCATGGCTAGCGGGCGGTGCGAGCCGATGCAAGGGCGAGCGGCGTGCACGACGGCAGGGCTCCTTCGCCGCCGTAAAACGCCCAGGCCGCCTCGCACGCGGCGATGGCACCCGCCGTCGTCTCCTCGGAGCACGGGTAGACGAAGCGGTAGCGAGACACGCCCGGGGTGAAGATCCAGGCGGGGAAGCGGCGCCGGCGGCCGCTCCCGTCCGGCTCCAGCATTGTCATCCAGCCCGTGTCGACGTAGAGTTCCCCGCCCGGCGCGCCGTCGACGACCGGGATCGTCCCCGGCGCCACGCCCAACGCCCAGCTCGGCGGTCGCGAAGCGGTCGAGCGTCGCCGACGCCAGGACGACGCCCTGGGGTCACCGTACCGGCGCTCGGCCTGCGCCCGCAGCCCCGTCAGGATCGCGGCCAGCCGCTCCTCGGTCAGAGCCGCGGCGTCCATCCCCGGCTTGAGCCCGCCGCGCGCCGCGGGGCGCAGGTAGCGTCGCACCGTCTTCGGCTCAAGCCCGAGTCGCCGCGCGATCTGCTTGCGCCGCGCCCCGGCCACCCACTGCCGGAGGACCTCCGTGATCTCGATCATCGTGACTTCCCGATACGCCATCGCCCCTCCTCCCAGCCGCCACGGGCCGGTCGGAGGGCGATGGTGCGGTTAGGTCACGCAGGGGGAAATGTTCGTGAGAATTTCCTCACCCCAGGGGGAAAGGTCGTGAGAAACGACACTGGCAACCTGCGCCCGCGCAATGTCTCAATGCCCTCATCGAGGAATCGTCCATTCGGACACGAGACGTCCAGCGGTTTCGTGCGCGGCCGCGTGCTCAAGTCTCAATCCCCTCATCGAGGAATCGTCCATTCGGACCCGAGGTGGTAGTTGCTGCGTACTGGTACGCGGCGGAGTCTCAATCCTCTCATCGAGGAATCGTCCATTCGGACAGTACGACCGGGCAACCGAGGCGGTCGAGCGCTATGGGTCTCAATCCCCTCATCGAGGAATCGTCCATTCGGACATTACGCCTAAAACGACACGAAGAAAACCTATACATGTCTCAATCCCCTCATCGAGGAATCGTCCATTCGGACCGTATGCTGATGCGTTGCGCCTCGCCTTGTTCGGCTGTCTCAATCCCCTCATCGAGGAATCGTCCATTCGGACCATGATGTCCGCACCGTCCCTGTTTCCCGTGTCTGGGAGTCTCAATCCCCTCATCGAGGAATCGTCCATTCGGACATAAGTTCGGCCCGGAGCATTGGTTTAGTGACGCCAGGTCTCAATCCCCTCATCGAGGAATCGTCCATTCGGACCGGGCAAAACAGCCCGCGTCAGGGCGCTCGCGGCCGCTGAGTCTCAATCCCCTCATCGAGGAATCGTCCATTCGGACTGAACATCGATGATTTGGTTGACCTGTACGGCGCCGAGTCTCAATCCCCTCATCGAGGAATCGTCCATTCGGACCGTATGCTGATGCGTTGCGCCTCGCCTTGTTCGGCTGTCTCAATCCCCTCATCGAGGAATCGTCCATTCGGACGTCACCCTCCATGCTCAGGCCCTCTTGCCCGAAGACCTGTCTCAATCCCCTCATCGAGGAATCGTCCATTCGGACGCAATGGGAACGGATGGCCGTGCGGCGCGGCTTGTGGTCTCAATCCCCTCATCGAGGAATCGTCCATTCGGACGACCGTATGCTCGCTCGTTTATGCCTCCCCCTATGTCTCAATCCCCTCATCGAGGAATCGTCCATTCGGACACGAGTTGCGGCTTGCGCTGGGGCGACGGCTGCTGTGGCTGTCTCAATCCCCTCATCGAGGAATCGTCCATTCGGACACCAACAGCCATGAGCACCGTAGAAACCCTCGTGCGTGGTCTCAATCCCCTCATCGAGGAATCGTCCATTCGGACCCCTCACGCCCTGCCTGCTCGGCCCGTCGGGCAGCGGGAGTCTCAATCCCCTCATCGAGGAATCGTCCATTCGGACCTACGAGGCGATCCTTGACGCCCTACGCGCGGCCTAGTCTCAATCCCCTCATCGAGGAATCGTCCATTCGGACTGAACACCGTGACCGACAGCCTGGTGCGCGTCGCCGTCTCAATCCCCTCATCGAGGAATCGTCCATTCGGACGACAGCCAACCAAGGGAACGGACTCTCGTCCCAGTGTCTCAATCCCCTCATCGAGGAATCGTCCATTCGGACTGACATTCTCGGTCACTCGCCTTCACCACGACCTCTACGTCTCAATCCCCTCATCGAGGAATCGTCCATTCGGACTATGACCTCCTCATACATGTCACCGACGGCGAGTGGTCTCAATCCCCTCATCGAGGAATCGTCCATTCGGACGTCCAGAGCTCACGGCGCATTCCCAGAAGTGGAGGCGCGTCTCAATCCCCTCATCGAGGAATCGTCCATTCGGACTGCAACCCATCAATGCCGCCGGCAGCGCTATCGTGACGTCTCAATCCCCTCATCGAGGAATCGTCCATTCGGACCCCATCCGCCGTCTTTGAGGTTGCATGGGCCCCCCCTGTCTCAATCCCCTCATCGAGGAATCGTCCATTCGGACCTACGAGGCGATCCTTGACGCCCTACGCGCGGCCTAGTCTCAATCCCCTCATCGAGGAATCGTCCATTCGGACTGAACACCGTGACCGACAGCCTGGTGCGCGTCGCCGTCTCAATCCCCTCATCGAGGAATCGTCCATTCGGACGACAGCCAACCAAGGGAACGGACTCTCGTCCCAGTGTCTCAATCCCCTCATCGAGGAATCGTCCATTCGGACTGACATTCTCGGTCACTCGCCTTCACCACGACCTCTACGTCTCAATCCCCTCATCGAGGAATCGTCCATTCGGACTATGACCTCCTCATACATGTCACCGACGGCGAGTGGTCTCAATCCCCTCATCGAGGAATCGTCCATTCGGACGTCCAGAGCTCACGGCGCATTCCCAGAAGTGGAGGCGCGTCTCAATCCCCTCATCGAGGAATCGTCCATTCGGACTGCAACCCATCAATGCCGCCGGCAGCGCTATCGTGACGTCTCAATCCCCTCATCGAGGAATCGTCCATTCGGACTTAGTAAAGTCCCGGGCCCTACGGAGGCCGAGAGAAAGGCGTCTCAATCCCCTCATCGAGGAATCGTCCATTCGGACTCACGTCGCGGCGGCCGCACGTCGGCGAACGCCTCTCGTCTCAATCCCCTCATCGAGGAATCGTCCATTCGGACGTGGATTCGCGCGTGTCAACGCAAAACGTCAATGAAATCGTCTCAATCCCCTCATCGAGGAATCGTCCATTCGGACGCAAAACGGCGCGCGTGCGCGCCCTCGCCGCCGCTGAGTCTCAATCCCCTCATCGAGGAATCGTCCATTCGGACTACGCGCGCACCACGCTCGGTACGGACGGCCGCTAGTCTCAATCCCCTCATCGAGGAATCGTCCATTCGGACTCGACGTGGTCGGGTGGCCTCTTGACTCCGACGCGGAGTCTCAATCCCCTCATCGAGGAATCGTCCATTCGGACCTAAGCTGCTGCGACTGTGCGTGAGGGGTACCATGACGTCTCAATCCCCTCATCGAGGAATCGTCCATTCGGACGACCGCGGATCGGCTGCTGACCCTCGAATCGTGTTATAATGTCTCAATCCCCTCATCGAGGAATCGTCCATTCGGACATCATGGCGGAGCTCGCGCGCACCGGCGGCACGGCCGTGTCTCAATCCCCTCATCGAGGAATCGTCCATTCGGACGGGACGCCGCCTGTTGTGGATCCCGGTCGCCGCCGACGTCTCAATCCCCTCATCGAGGAATCGTCCATTCGGACACAGTGGATCATGTCTGAGCTCGCGCGCACCGGGTCTCAATCCCCTCATCGAGGAATCGTCCATTCGGACGTGAATATTACCGAAACGCTCATTCGCGTCGCCTGGCAGTCTCAATCCCCTCATCGAGGAATCGTCCATTCGGACTCGAGGCCCCGGGCGCCACCGAGGCTGAGCGGACCGCGTCTCAATCCCCTCATCGAGGAATCGTCCATTCGGACCCGGCCAGGCCCGCTCGAGCGCGGCCCCGAACCCGGCAGGTCTCAATCCCCTCATCGAGGAATCGTCCATTCGGACCAAAACGGCCCGCGTTCGGCAGCTTGCAACCGCTGAGTCTCAATCCCCTCATCGAGGAATCGTCCATTCGGACCATGGTCTGTCCGCGTTGCGTGCGCTGTCTCCTTCGTCTCAATCCCCTCATCGAGGAATCGTCCATTCGGACCCACGCACGGTGTGCGAGGCCGCAGCGCTCGCCGCGCGTCTCAATCCCCTCATCGAGGAATCGTCCATTCGGACCCAGCTTGCCCGCTGCGGCAAGCCCGGGGCGGTACGTCTCAATCCCCTCATCGAGGAATCGTCCATTCGGACCTATGTCGCGGGCTACGTGGCGGCCGCCTGCCGAGGAACGTCTCAATCCCCTCATCGAGGAATCGTCCATTCGGACGCTCATGCAGCCGGTGAATGCCGTCGGGAGCGCTATGTCTCAATCCCCTCATCGAGGAATCGTCCATTCGGACCTAGCCCTCGGCCGTAGGCTCTTGTGGATTCCTGTCGTCTCAATCCCCTCATCGAGGAATCGTCCATTCGGACTCAACATGGCGCGGGACTTGAGAATCAACGTGCTTCTGTCTCAATCCCCTCATCGAGGAATCGTCCATTCGGACCGCCATGTTCCTGCGCCACGGCTGCGCGGACGCGTACGTCTCAATCCCCTCATCGAGGAATCGTCCATTCGGACTACGGGGCCTGGAACTGGCGCACGACGCCGATCCGCGTCTCAATCCCCTCATCGAGGAATCGTCCATTCGGACATACGCATTGCCTGGCGGCGCCAGGCAGAGTCCCGCGAGGTCTCAATCCCCTCATCGAGGAATCGTCCATTCGGACAAGCCATCGAATCTTCGCCCGCTACGGCGGGCGCCATGCGTCTCAATCCCCTCATCGAGGAATCGTCCATTCGGACCTTACGGCCTTCCGCGACCTCGGCCACCCGCCTGTGGTCTCAATCCCCTCATCGAGGAATCGTCCATTCGGACACAGTCGTGTCGCCAAGCGACATGGCTCCTGCATGGAGATGTCTCAATCCCCTCATCGAGGAATCGTCCATTCGGACACAACGATGTGGCGCGCCCGTCGTTTTTGACCCACATGCAGTCTCAATCCCCTCATCGAGGAATCGTCCATTCGGACTCAATAAGGCGGTGGATCGCGGATGAGCTTTCGCGCAGTCTCAATCCCCTCATCGAGGAATCGTCCATTCGGACGCCATCGCGTGGCTCCGCCCACGACTTGTTGCGCTCGGTCTCAATCCCCTCATCGAGGAATCGTCCATTCGGACGTTCTGCGTGACGAAGACCGCCCAGGCGCGGAGCACGTCTCAATCCCCTCATCGAGGAATCGTCCATTCGGACGCCGGCGCTCCGCGCGATCACCCGCGCCCTCGATGCGTCTCAATCCCCTCATCGAGGAATCGTCCATTCGGACCACCCATGACCTTTACGCTCGCCGCGTGGTGCGTCTCAATCCCCTCATCGAGGAATCGTCCATTCGGACCTGATCCGGCTTGCCTTGTGTGCCACTGCTGGCGAGTCTCAATCCCCTCATCGAGGAATCGTCCATTCGGACGGTACCACCATGACGCTTGATGACCTTGTCGGCCTTTACGTCTCAATCCCCTCATCGAGGAATCGTCCATTCGGACGTACCAAATCATGTGTACGCTCGGCTACCGGCCAGGGGCGTCTCAATCCCCTCATCGAGGAATCGTCCATTCGGACGGCGGGCCGCGATTCCCACGTAGGATCGCAGGCCTGGTGACGGGCTTGCGCCGAGGGGCACCGCCCAGCCGCGTACGTGCCAACGCTGCCCTTCCCATTGCTGCCAAGTGACTGACCAGACAACGCAAATTCATCGCGCCAGTGTCCGAGCGCTCACTTCGTTGTCATCGTTAGATTCCGCGCGGTTACATCGTTAGGACAAGACGGCGACCCCTGGCGCGTCAGAGGACCTTGTACTCCTCGTTCGGGGTCACAGCGCCGATGCCGCTCAGCTCGATGCGGTTGACACACGCAGCACATAGAAAGTAGTAGCGGATCTTGTCAACCCGATGGTCGATGAGACCCTCGAGGTCGTCTCGTAGCCGGTGGAAGTGGTTCGGCGGAAGTGCGGGGGCCTCGAAGACGGACTTTTGCACCCGAACCGCATACTCGCGCAAGAACTGCACGACCCGGTACCGGGTCCGGTCCTCGACGATGTCGAAGGCAATGACCGTGAACATGGCCCCTTATCGGACGAGGAGCGGTGTATAGGCCGCCTCGTCGCCCAGCAGGCACCGCGCGAACGAGCGAACTTGCTCCTCGATGACCTGCCGGTAAGTCAGCCGCTGACCGCGGGGGACGTAGAGGATCTGCTCGCGCACCCGTCGCTCGAAGAGCTCGATGAACCAGCGCATCGCGGTTCGCTTGAACCGCACCGGCTCGCCGTCGCCGGCGGTCTCAAAATCATCGGGACCGAAGGAGCGCTGGTTGAGGCAGGCGACGACCATCGGGTCGACGATCACGCTGCGATACTCCTCCATGAGGTCGCAGACGAGCGACGGCCTGCCGTAGGCGATTTCATGCAGGGCGCCGAGGTATGGATCGAGCCCGACGATTTGCACGGCGGTTTCAACGACGTTCGCAAGGAGCGTGTAGCCGAGCGAAAGCAACACGTTGACCGGGTCCATGGGCGGCCGCCGGTTGCGCCCGTTGAAGGCAAAGTCGGGGTTCTTGATCAAGCGGCCGAAGACCTCGAAGTACACCGCAGAGGCACGGCCCTCGCAGCCGCGAACCTGATCGAGGGTTTCCATCTCGGCGAGGCGCTCCGCCATGGCCGCCAGCCGCACGGCGCACGCCGAGAGTTCTGGAGAGCCGCCCTGCCGGCGGGCGGCCTTGAGAAGGAACGTGCGCGCGTTCAGGATCTTTCCCCGAACGATGCACCTGGCGAGCCGTAGCGCGACGCCGGGCGCACGAAGTTGCTCATACTGGGCCAGTCGCAGATGGACGTTCTTCGAGTGCTCGTGCATGAGGCGACCGCGGAAGCGCCCGTGAAACGACATGAAGACCGTGTCCACCCGCTCGGCGATGAGGAAGTCCAGGACGGCGGGCGTTACCATGATGTTGCCCATCAGCACGAGCTGGTCTAGGTCGTGGACGAGAAGCTCCGCACGCCGCCGCCTGCCCTTCCAGACCTGCAGAACGGGGCCGTCGCGCCTGAGCGTTGCGCCCTGCTCGGTGAGATAGATCGTCTTCATGTCTGGCGATCGAGGAGGGTGGCGAGCGCCGCCTCGATCCGCGCGAGCCGGCTTTGGAGTTCCGGTTGCGCTTGGTCTCCGTCCCCGGCCTCCAGGTCCGGCGCCGCGGGCCAAGGCGGGGCGGAGCGCTTGAAGGACGGGACCGAGCGGAGCGCGAAGAGGGCCGGGGTCGCGTACCCCCCGGGCGGGGCCAGCGGGCAGGCGCAATGCGCCGCCACCGCGGGGAAACGTTCCCGAAGTCGCTTGCAGCCGATGGGTGCCTGGAGTCCGCGGCGCACGCGCTGGATCTCCTTGCGGCTGACCCCCGCCTTGCACAACGCCTCCTCGATTCGCGGGTTCTCGCGCCCGACGATGCCGAGCGTGTACACGAGGGTACGAGCAGCCTCGGGCCACAAGCGGTGCTCCTCGTGAGCGAGGCGAACGAGTTCTCGGAGGACCGCGCAGCCGGCAAGCATGCGGTCAGCGGCGGCGGTTGCCGGCGGTCCCGGCGGAATCGCTGCGAGGGCCTCGGCGAGCGCTCGCGGCGTTGGTTGGACAGACGGGACAAGGGGCGGCGGCGCCGGCTCCCCGCCTTCGGGGTGGTCGGCGGGTGCGGCGCGAAGCGGAATCACTCGCGAGGCGAGGACCGCTTCAACCGCCGCCGGATCACACGGCCGCAGGGAGGCCAGGGCGTGCGCGTCCTCGAGCGCCTGCATGTGCGCATCGAGGAAGCGCGATGGCCGGAGGGTCGCCTGATGGACGCCGAGCGGCAGCTTGATAAGGTTGCCGAGGCCCTTGCCGCCGAGTCGGTCCTGCTTCGGGAACAGCTCCACCGACACGGCCGGGGGCTGCGGCCCCGCGCGCCAGAGTAGCTCGCGAAGCACCCCCCGTGCCTGCGCGGCCGGAATTCGAGGTGCGAAGAGGAGCCACACGTGGAGGCCGAAGCCGCCCGTGTCCTCCATGGCCACACGCAGACCGAGTCGATCCGCTGCCGCGAAGACGCGGGCGGCGTAGTCGAGGAGAGGCGGGAGAGCGAGGGCGCCCTCACCGCCGCTCGGGAGGCGCATCTGCTCCAAGGCAGCCGCGGTAGGGTCCAGGTCGAGCGCCGCGAAGCTCACGGTGTTGTCGGGGTGGAGCACGTACTGTCCGATCGTGAGCCGGCGGAGGAGGTGTTGCTCCACGACATGCGCAGTGAGGGGCTCGCGCACGGGCCAGTAGCCGCTGCGGTCGCGCCGTGCGTCGTGCCACTGGCGGGCGTACACGTCCGCGCGTCCCGCGAAATGACGTAGAAACGTCGCCACCATCGGCTCCGGCACGGCCGCGTTTCGTGGTGTGCGTTCGCCCGGCTCGAAGTCGAGGAAGCCGTCGTCTTCGCCCTCTGACACGTCGTCCGTTGCGAGGGCTGCCACGGCACCGGCCCCCGACCGGCGCGCCGCCTCCTGCGCGCCCTCGACGTCCCCCGCCTCGAGCAGCAGGAGCTGCCAGCGTGCGGCGTCCTCGGCAGTCATGCTTGCCGCGCACGCAGCGGCAAAGAGATCGCGGACCTGCTGGTAGGCGCCGGCGTCGGCGGCGCGCCTGGCGAGCGCCAGGAGGGCGCTGCACGGCGGCGCGGGCGGAACGGACGGGTCGATGCTCATCCGGCCAGGCGCGCGAGCTCGCGTTCGGCGCGCTCCGCGAGGTTGGGCAGGCGTGCCATGCGGCCGTAGGCGCGACGCGCGCCGTCAAGGTCGTTCTGCGCTTCGCAGACGGTCGCCAGCGCCTGCAGGGCCTCCGCGTCCTCGCTGAGGTAGCGACGGCGCCGGAAGTCGGCGGCCTGCTCGTAGGCGCGGCGCGCGTCGGCGAGCCGCCCGGCGTCGTGGTGCAGCTTGCCGATACGCAGGAGCGTCTTGTGGCGGCCGCAGTGGTCCTTGAGAAGGCTACTCTTGTACAGCTTGAGGGCGCGGTCCGGACGGCCCCGCCGGGCTTCGATGTCCCCCAGGAGCCGCCAGACGTACGACTTTCGCAGGTGGGCAGGCACGTTCAGCTCGATCCAGCCGGCCGCGTCATCGAGCCGTCCCTGCGCGAGCGCGACCTCGGCGAGGAGGGCATAAACGAAGTCCCGCGCACCGTCGTGCGGCGCGTCGACCGCCAGGCGCAGCGCCCGCTTCGCGTCGTCCAGCCGCCCCTCCGCGACCAGCACCTTCGCCGCGAGGAAGAGCTTGAAAACCGGCTTCTGGTGATGCCGTTCGCGATCGAGGCGGATGCATCGGAACACGTATCGCCTTGCTTCCACGAACCGCCCGAGGCGATAGGCGGAGCGGGCGGCGGCGTAGAGCGCGCGGATGTACGTCTTCCAGTGGCGGTGCGACCTCCGCTGCTCGGCGGGAAGGCGCTCGAAGAGGCGGATCGCATCGCGAAAGGCCGCAAGCGCAGGGACGTCCTTGCGCGTCTGGATGCTCGACAGGTACACGCCGAGGCGGTAGCGGTCGACAACCGAGTCCGGCCGGTGGCGGAGCGCCTCGGTGATCCAGCGCTCGAAACCCTTGCGGTACGACTCCGGATCGGGAAGCCGAGGCCGACGGTTCTTGTGGCGCAGGAGGGCGTCGTAGTGGAGGTAGGCCAGGGCGCTAGCCCGCCCGTGATCGGCCTCGATCTCATAGGCGCGCAGGAGGATGGCGCGCGCCGCGACGAACTCGCCGAGCTGACCGAGCGCGAACGCCACCGCGTCGGCAACGGGCAGCCACTCGCGGTCCCAGTCGGCCGGCAGCTCGGCTGCCAGGCGTGCGAGCGCCTTCCAGTCGTTCTGCCGCTTCAGCTCCGCCGCCCGGCGCGCGGCGTCGGCGGTGGATGGCTGCGATGTGTGCTCTGGCCGAAGCATCGGCGTGCTGTTGCGAGGATAGGTCCCGACCGCACGCCGTGAGAAGGGGTGAGCAGGACACGGCAACGTTGCCGGGGGTGAGTGCTATGGCCCCGCGAGGCGGTAGCGCCCGAAGCCGAGAGCCGTAGCCTTGCCGACGTAGGTTGGATCCTCGGCACGTCCCGCCTCACCCGCCGCCGTCCCATGGGAGCCGCGGGAAGCGGGGAATTGGCAGGTCAGCCGGCAAGAACTCGGTGACGATCTTGCGGAAGCGTGCCGCTTGTTCGCGTGTAATCGGCCGCAAGCCATGGGCCAGAATCGAGTGATTCCGCGCGTCGAGGATCTTCTTGAGGTTGCTCTCTTGGGCGAGGAAGCGCGAACCGACGTCGTCGCCCAGTTCGGCGAGGACGCGAAAGGTGGCCGTGAGGGGCAATGCAACCGTCCCCTCGGCCCGTCGATACCGCAGCGCATACTCCTCCCGGAGTGACGGGGGTAGGCGCCCCACCGGCACGCTGGCGTTCGGGGTGCCGACGGCATGCTCGAAGGCGATCTGTCCCCACAGCTCGAGGGCGCGGTACAGCCGCGCGACGGCGTCATCGAACTTCCCCTCATCGATGCGGCGGTCGGCATTGGCGATGAGATCGCCGGCGAGGTGTTGGTCGGGGCGTGCGAAGTTCTGCGTGGCCGCTTCCATGGAGCGCAGGAGGGCCAGGTTGTCGCCGACCACTTCCAGAAAGGGTTCCGCGTTCGCCCGGCCCGTAGCCGAAACACGCTCGGCAAGGACGCCGCGGCCCCTCTCCAGCGACCTGATCGCGGTCCGATGATCGAAGCGATCCCACGCCCCATATCCCTCGGTGATCACGAGCAAGGGTTCGAGGAAAAGGCGCTCTGAAGGCCGCGCGCGGGGCAGGAGGTCGCGTATCGACAGGGCTGCCGCCGCATACTGCCGCCCGTTGAAGTACTGCGCGATCCGCCGCTTTTCCTCGACCGCAAAGAGCTGCCACGGGCCGACGTTGAGCCGGAGACGCTCGCCGCCGCTCACCACGCGGCCCAGACCGTCGAGGTCGCGCTCGCCACCCACGTAGGAAAACCGCACGCCGCGGGAGACCGCGGCCATGGCCAGCGCGGCCGTCATGGCCTTGGTGCCGCCCGTATAGTCGACGACCGTTGCGTCCGCATCGAAGCCCGCGCGCTCGGTCCGTGTGAGGCACTCCACCGCCTTCTCGTAGCAGCCGACCAGGTCATCGGGCTCGTCGACGAGCACCTTCTCGTCACGGAGCGCCCGGCCGATTGCCGCCTTCACGTCGCCGATGAGATCGATGCTGCGCTGCGAGGCGAGAAAGCAGACGAACTGGGGCTCGTGGCAGCGCAGGGAGAAGATCACCGGCTGTGGCGACCCCCCGACGGAGATGACAAGCGCGCCGGCCATCTGCCTACAGGCCCGTGAGCCGGCGTGCGCCGACGTTTCGGAAGTGAAAGTCGCGAAGCGTCAGGGCGGTGTATTCCTCGAGCCAGTGCCCCTCACCGAGATGCCGCAGCAGGTGGGCGAGCGAGCACACAGCGACGAGGCGGTCGTGGGCGACGGTTATCATCCCGTTGTTGACGAACGCCTCTAGCACCGCGTGCCGAACGGGACCAGGGTCCAGCGGGAATTCCTCCCTCGCGTGCTGCGCCTCGGAGGACATGGCCTCGCGCCCCGCGGCCATCCCGTCGACCGCCAGGTCATCCCCCACCCGGAGCACCACTGCCAGTGGCTGGTCCGGGCCGGCTAGGATCTCCTCGCAGGCTGCATCCCGGGGAGCTGGTGGGCACCCACACTGCGATCGACACCCCCCTCCGCGGGAGCGTGTCGGTCCACGGCATGCTCGTGTTGCGCTCACGGATCGTACCGGTCGATCGCCTCGATCACAGCCGCATCGGCTTCGCGCATGAGCTCGGCGCGCACGCTGGCGGGGGCGAAGGCGTGCTCAAAGCCGGTGCGCAAGAGCGCGAGGGCTTCCCAGACGGTCAGGACTCCGGACATGCGCGCCGCGCGCAGGAACTCGTCAGCGAGCGTGGTCCTGCTGATTCCGGGGTTGTCCGTGCAAATGACCGCGGACAAACACAGGTCGCGCAGATAGGTCCGGAGAGGGTACTCTGCACAGACCTCGGTCTGCGCCTCGTCTGGGTCGCGAAAACCGACCACTTCGACATTGCTGGTAGGGCAAAGCTCGACGGCGATGTCACGGTCTCGCAGGCGCGCGGCAAGGTCGGGACGTTGGTGCAGTGTCAAGCCGTGCCCAACGCGCTCAGCGTGCAGCCGGTAGACTGAGGCCCAGATACTCTCGGCCGGCTGGCCCTCGCCGGCGTGAATCGTGATGGGAAGACACGCCTCGAACGCGGGACGCAACGCCTGCTCCAGCTCGTCGACGGCTGAACCTTCGCCTTCCTCGCCGGCAAGGTCGAGCCCGACCACGAAGCCTTCCAGGTCGCGGTGAGCGCGAACGGCGCAATCCACCGCCTTTTTGATCTGCTCAACACCCCTGCGGCGATCGGCAACGATGATGAACCGCACATCACACCCGGGCTCGCCTCGGTGGCTCTCCGAGATCGCACTGCGGAAGACTGTCAGAAAGCGCATGGCCTGGCCGTTCAGATACTTCGTCGGGCTGCCGCGCAGCTCGCAGTAGCGGATGCCGGCATGCCGCAGGGAGCGGTACGCCTGGCGAGCATACTCGCGCACCGCGGTCTCGCGCTGCAAAAGAGCGGAACCGGACAGCTCGCCGGGCAGCTCGTAGGCGCGAAAGCCCAGGGTGTGGCGGTCGCGGAGCGCGATGCGCGGTTCTGTAGGGGCGAAAAGGCGCTCGGTCAGCGCCTCTTCCGAAAAGCCGACGAGCAGTGCCGCCGTTGCCGCAGCCCGGTTCGGCAAGGAGCGCAGGTGCTCGCTCCACTGTGGCGGCCAGCGCCCGGCGCCGAGCAGACTCGAGACTGCCTCCCGCGCCCGTTCGCGCTCGACCCGCGTGAGCTCGTCCCATAGCGCTCGCCCCACTTCTCGCTGCGCGCGCACGTCCAAAACGCCGCCGAGGTGGCAGTGCAGGTCAGCCTTCGGCAGGTGCCGAAGCCACTCGCGGTGCTGCGCGCCAAGCCGGGTCGTGCGCAGACGCTCGATGCGGCGGAGCGGGAGGCGGTAGAGGCCAAACCAGTTTGCGTGCTGCTCTCTCTCCAGCAGCGACTTGATGTGCCCGGCGAACAGTGTGGCCTTCTGTCGTTCACGTTCCTCCCAGGCCCGCACCAGAGCCGGAGGCGACGGTGTCCACTCGACGAGGACAACCGGTTGAGCATCGGCACCGTCCTGATCCGCGGGACCGAGGGGAATGGGAAAGTGCTCGGGAGTGATCGCCGGCGTCAGACTCGGGTCGCGCGCATCGACCAGATCGGAGCGATCGGAGGGCCCGAGAAACACCGGAAAGAGGCTCTTGACCAGCTCGGCCGGCAGAGGGCAGCTGAGCATCTCCGGCCGCGGTTTCTTCAACTCCTCCGGGAGTCCGGCGTCGATCACGTGCAGAAACGCGGCACAGCCGAAAAGCGAGCCGGCAAGCTGCAAATCGGCGCTCATTGTCTTCCGGCCACCGGCGAGGCAGAGCACGACGCGTTCGGGACCGGCGCGGGCCGTAGCATGGAGGCAGAGCCGCAAGGTCAATTCGCGCACGCGCTCGCACTCCTCTGCGCTGGCGAGGTTGTCGGTTCCGGCGGCCATCCAAACGCGTAGCGGCGGGGCGCCGGGAAGGCTTCGCCAGCATTGGGAAAGCGCAGCCACCGAGCTGCGGGCAGCCGGCCCTCCGGTGGTGACCACCCAGACCTCGGCGGGAGGCTCCAACCCGAGCTTTCGCGCCGCGCGATAGAAAGAGTCGGCGGCGGGGTGATGCTCGTAAAGCCTCAGGATGTCAGGGGCCAGCAGCGCGTACGCCTCGGGCACGACGGCCCAGCTCACCCCGAGGGTGCAGACGAGGATCGGGCCATTGAGCGCCGGCGGCTGCATCGCAAGCTCAAACCTCCCCTGGGATTGGGCACATTGGGCTGTTCGAGGGCGCCGCGAAGCCGCTGGAGGGCAGCATGCAGTGCCTGCGCGCGGTTGCTGTCCCTCCGCCACTGAGCATTTGCCCCTGTGCCCCTCTATCGCAGCGACTGCTGCGTAGGCGTCGAGAAATCATGGCTTCTCTCCCTCCTATCACCTCCCCACCGAGCAGCTGCCAATGAACGCCACAACTCTAAGGACACCGCAGCACGTAGCGCCCGAAGCCGAAGGTCGTCGCCTTGCCGATCTGCGCCCCCTCGCCCCAGCGAAGCAGCGGCCAGAGGTCGGCGAGGCCGGGGCCGTCGAGGTGGATGGTGCCGATGAGACCCGGCCACGTCAGGCGCGCGTGCTGGCGCGCCGAATAGCGGCTCACGTCGACGACGCGCAGGTCGCGGCGAAGCCCGAGCGAATTCGCAACGGTCGCGACATCGAACGGCGGACGCCAAGCCGCGGCGCCGGCGGCGGCGAGCAACCGCGCCCGGCGCACGAGCGATTGTACGAGCAGCTCCGCATCGGGCTCCGCCTCGATCTTGCCAGCATGCTTGAGACGCACCGGCGTGAAGAATTCCACGCAAACCTCGGGAAGTGGCGCGCCCAGCGCGGCGCCGTTCAGAGGAGCGACAGCCAGGAGATCCATCTGCAGCGCGCGGCCCGGCGGCCCGAAGCCCCGACGGGCGACGCGGCGAAGTGCGCGCCGCAGCGCCGGCAGCGTATCCAGTGCGAACTCCGCCAGGCCGATCCGGAAAGCAATCTCCTGTGCCCCCTCGACCGGGAAGGGCCTACCGCCGGTAGGAACGAGCGGCGGCTCCGGCGCTATCCACAGCGCGCGGGGCACCTCGCCCGTCACGCCGAGCTCGCGGACACCACCGACTGCCAGCGCTGCGGGGTCGAACAGTCGCGGGTAAGCGCAGGTGTGCTCGACGGGGCAGCCGCGGCAAGTAGGGCGAGCGGGCGCGACGCACACTTCACGCCAGAGCGCGCGCGCGAGCGCGCCGTGAAGGGCGGTGGTGGGGAGGGCAGGGAGCAGCCCGTCCGTCAGAACCCGGAAAGTGACACGAAGGAGCACGACTGGGGGAAGCGTAGTCGCGGCCCGCGGCGCGCTCATGGTCGGCTTTCCGGCGGAAGCAGCTCGAGGACGACGCGCTGCAAGTCACGCACGGCGTTCAGTGCCTCTGCGATCTCGTCGGTGCCCGGATAGAGCGCCGCGTCGTAGCGCATGTCGACAGCGTACGAAGCCAGGCCCAGCAGGCGTTCGCGGAAATCCTCGAGCTGCGGGTGAGCCGGGACGAGCAGATCCAACAGTGCTGCGACATCGTGGGTGCGAGGGTACTCGACGTCGCGCGCCGCCAGCAACGCCTTGAGAAGTTTCTCGGCGGCTTGCTGCACATGAAAGGCGACGGTGTCGAGCGGCGCCTCGTGGGCGACACCGATCTCGGCCATCTTCAGGTCGTTGTACGCCTTGGTCAGCAGGTTTCGGGCCAGATCAAGATTGCTTTTCATAGAGCACCCGGCCCTCGCGCAGCGCTTCCGTAGTCACGTAATTTCTGACGCTCGACCACTCGGCGATCTCCGCCGGCGTGCGCCAGAGAATGTCTTTGGGGATGCCGAGGCCGCTCAAAGCCCTGTAAGCGCGAATCACGCGCCGATGCGGAGGCTCGTCGGAGTCCTTGATGACAAGCAGGTCGACGTCGCTGTCCGGCTTCGCGTCGCCGCGGGCGCGGCTGCCGAAGAGGATAATGCGGTCGGGGTTTACCGCGGCGACCAGACGGCGCACGATTTCTTTGAGCATGTCTTCATCAATCGGCACGTCGCGCATGGCTGCGGCACACTCCGACTAGCTACGACTGGCTGCCCGCACGGGGCGGCATGGAATGGTCCGGGTGTTTTGACATCGCTGCACCGGTGTCAGTCCTCCAAGAACTTCGAGCACAAGGTCCAGGGTGGTGTCTTTCAAGTGATAGACAATCCGAAGGCGTCATTTCCGGCCAGGTGATCGGTTGATGTTGGGATCGCTACGCTGCCTCCTTCTCCTTGATCATAGGCATTGCCTGCCAGCCAACGAGGCGGCGGAGGTTCACCGCCCCGCTGCGGAGCAGGCCGAAGAGCAGGAGCACCACCGCATCCTCGCTCGGCAGCGACGCCTGCGTCTTGGTCCGACGACGGAACTCCTCGT
>Ga0209581_1002284_pt1 | contig 18787 bp, 12 predicted proteins | sample Coa_R2_FD_187160 | JGI IMG/M metagenome (GOLD analysis project Ga0209581, IMG submission 187160) | Surface soil microbial communities from Centralia Pennsylvania, which are recovering from an underground coalmine fire - Coalmine... | ecosystem: Environmental > Terrestrial > Soil > Unclassified ...
CGCTGATTGCAACCTATGATTATTGGGGCTATTACATGGTTTGTTTTCTCGGCGGAGAAGTGCGTGACCCGGGACGGACCATTCCGCGTGCTGTCCTGCTTTCAATCGCGATCGTCGCCGCTTTGTATTTGCTGATGAATATCAGTGTTCTCGGCGTCATTCCATGGCCGGAGCTGGTAAAAGGCGGTGACGGACGTTATGCCGTAGTCGCCGTCCTGATGCAGAAGACGTTGGGGGGAACCGCTGCGCGCATCATGGCGGCGCTGGTGATGTGGACGGCATTTGCTTCCGTTTTTTCTTTGCTGCTGGGGTATTCACGTGTGCCATACGCGGCTGCCGTTGATGGCAACTATTTTCGGTCGTTTGCAAAACTGCATCCGAAACACGGCTTTCCCAACGTCTCGCTGATTGCGTTGGGGATTGTTGCGGCCATCTTCTGCTTCTTTGATCTGTCGCGGGTAATCGCGGCGCTCGTCGCAATCCGCATTATTCTCCAGTACATCCTGCAGCAGATTGGCGTCATCGTGCTGCGAGTGCGGCGCCCGGAAATGGAGCGTCCCTTCCGGCTCTGGCTTTATCCATTGCCGCCGCTGCTCGCGCTGGCTGGGTTCCTGTTTATTGTCTTTTCGCGTCCGGATGCCTCGCGCGAATTCATCTATGCAGGAGTGATCGCTGTAACGGGCAGCATCCTCTATTTTGGCCGCGCATACAGGCGACGGGAGTGGCCGTTTGCAATCCGTAGCTCAAGCCAGGCCTGAACATGAGCTGTCATTCTGAGGAACGGAGTGATGAAGAATCCATGGAATGTTTGGAATTGAGAAGCATTTGTGCTTTTATGCGAAGTAAATCTGCACGCTGCCGAACGTGGAAAATGTGACCCGGACTTCAGATCCGGCACTGGCAGTGAACTTACCGCACCAGCTCCCGGTCGTGATCCAATCTCCTGCTTTTAATCCGGCGGTACGCCGTTGGCCTTCGTTAGCCAGCCATGTAACCAGCCGTATGAGGTCTGTTCCCGCGCTATTGGAAGCAGTCCCCTCGAAGCGCACAGCTCCGTCAATGCTCACCACCACAGTTTCCTTCGTCAGATCGGAACTTCGCCATTCCGGAAACGCAGGACCGTAGGCGAACCCGCCATTCATCTGCAGGTCTCCGATCATCGAGAGCCGATCTACCTTGTCCGGATCAAGGAAAGCAGGCTCAAGGAGCTCAATTGCCGGATGCGCTGAGGCAATGACGTCAATGACTTCTTCGCGCGAATATGGCTTCTCCCGGACGGGCAGATCTTTGCCCAACAGAAACGCAATCTCCGCTTCAACTCCGCGATATCGGCGCCAGTTTTCGCTCAATGTCTGGCCGCTTTGCGTGAATCCGCCCAGCAGAGGCATGGGCGCATATGTTGGAGTAGCGTCAGGCGAGGGCGCGCCTACTTTCCATCCTCCGAATGGCCCCAGCGCAACGGCAATAATGTCCTGCAGCGCATAAGCCTGCTCGATGGTGTGCGGACGCAAACCCTCCGGCAGGTTCTCAATAGGCCGCACTTCGCGTCGCGCAGCCAGCAGCAATTCTGCTGCCTGGCGCATGCGGTCATTCTCCAATGCTGAAAGCTCCTGCTGATGAACGGTCCCGCCTGTAACCATTTGCAACTCCTCTACGTCAGATGAGTGGAGCACGGTAAATCCTGCTCCTAAATGCTGAAATGTCTTCTCTTAAATCGATGCAGGTTTTGATGTTTTTTGGCAACGTGAAATTCTGTATGGCCGCAAAATGCATCCATGAGCGTGACTGAAAGCGTACTCTTAAAGTAGTGGAAAGCGGGAAACGAGGAATGTTGATCGGCAAACCAAGCGATATTCCGTCTTCTGAGATCACTCCGAAATCCGTCTATTTCAATCGCAGAAAATTTATAGCTGCAGCCGGAGCCGCCGGCGCAGCAGCGCTTACCGGAAGCCGCATCTCGCGCATTTTCGATCCGGAAACCGATGTGCGCGCCGGAACAAAGCTGGATACCGTCAAAAGCCCGCTCTCAACAACCGGGGAAGACCTGACCCCGTACCAATACATCACCAATTACAACAACTTCTACGAATTCGGAGTAGAGAAAGGTGATCCGGCCAAAAATGCAGGCAAGCTGCAAACCCGCCCGTGGACGGTAACGGTTGAAGGCCTTGTCGCGAAGCCGAAGACCTTTGATATCGACACGCTGCTGAAGCTGCGACCGCAGGAAGAACGCGTCTATCGCATGCGCTGTGTCGAAGCGTGGAGCATGGTGATCCCCTGGGTCGGCTATTCGCTCTCAGAATTTATTAAGCAATGCGAGCCGCTTGGGAAAGCAAAATTTGTGCAGTTCCTCACGCTTGCTGACCGCAAACAGATGCCCGGCCTCAGCCAGTCTTCTATCAACTGGCCGTACTCAGAAGGGTTGCGCATGGACGAAGCCATGCATCCATTGACCACACTCTGCTTTGGCCTTTATGGTGAAACACTTCCCAATCAGGATGGCGCTCCGGTCCGCATTGTTGTGCCGTGGAAGTATGGGTTTAAATCTGCAAAATCCATCGTGAAAATACGCTTTGTGGAGAAGCAGCCGCATACGGCATGGAATGATCAGGCGCCCGAAGAGTACGGCTTCTACTCTAACGTGAATCCAAACGTTGACCATCCTCGCTGGAGCCAGAAATATGAGCGCCGCATCGGTGAGCCTCTTCTTAAGCAACGCAGGCCAACGCTGATGTTCAACGGTTATGGAGACCAAGTGGCCAGCCTTTATAACGGGATGGACTTGCGCCGATACTACTGATGTCCAATCGCCTGATTATTTTTCTGAAAGCCCTCGTGCATCTGGCCTGCCTCGCGCCTATTGCCTGGCTTGTGTGGCATTTCTGGCTCGCGAGCACAACTGTTCCGGACGCTCTTGGCGCTGATCCTATCGCTGCGGTCACATTCTTCACCGGCAAGGGAACGTTGCGCCTGCTGGTGATCTCGCTCGCGATCACGCCAATCCGGCGACTAATTCCAAAACTAAGCTGGACCATCCGCTTTCGCCGCATGCTCGGCCTTTATGCCTTTTTTTATGCTTGCCTACACCTGCTGACTTACGTCTGGCTTTATTCCAGCTTCAGCTGGGCCGCGATGATTAACGACATCACGCGCCGCCGCTTCATCACCGCCGGTTTGACTGCATGGCTGCTGCTGGTTCCACTGGCGCTGACATCCACCACATGGTCCATCCGCAAGCTGGGCGGCAAACGCTGGCAGGCGCTGCACCGGCTGGTGTATCTGGCGGCCATTGCCGGAGTGGTGCATTACTGGTGGGGTGTAAAGTCCGGCGTGCACACGCCATTTGCTATCACGGTGGTGCTTGCCGTACTGCTGCTCGCGCGACCCATGCTGAGCTATACCGCCAGAATGTCGCGGGAAAAGACGCAGGCAGGGAAGGTTCCTCTCAGCCGTTAATGAACAACACAGCGCAACTCTTAGAGTGAATCGTGGTTATACAAGTTGTCGGGTATTCCTGATGACTCGTGCCACTCTATCCAGTTTATCGTTGGCCATCATTACAGCCGCTCTGCTGACGAGCGCCGCCTTTACGCAGAGTAGCACTTCGCATAAAGCACAGACCCCGCTCACAAATGAGGAGCGAGCACAGCAGATTCTTGACCGCTTCACCTTTGGCCCCCGCCCGGACGATGTAGCTGCCGTCACAAAGACCGGCTGGGAAGCATGGTTTAACCGGCAGCTGAATCCGGATTCCATCTCAGATGCTGAGCTTGACCATCGCCTCGCGTCCTATCCTTCGCTGACGATGACACCGTCGCAGGTAGCCATGAATTTCCCCGATGGCGGCGTGATCCGGCAGATTGCGGCCGGCAAGCTGTCGATGCCGCAGGATCCGATGCTGGCTGGAGCCTACGGGGTCATGCTCGCGCGATATAAGCGCCGTCAGGCAAAAGAAGCAGCCGCGAACCAGCCGTCGACGATGCAGGCGAAAGACTCGGCAAGCACAGCACAGGCGCCCCCACCAATCGATCTTGATGACGAGCCGCAAGGCGGACCCACGGCGCAGATGCTGGCCAGCCAGATTCTCGGCTACCCAAAGAATCTGCGCATGCAGGCGATCATGCGTCTGCCGGTGGAGCAGCGCATGGTCCTCTGCCGCCGCGTTACCGACCCGCAGCGCAGCCTGTTGCTCAATGACTTCACCCCGCGCGAGCGCGAGCTGTTCCAGATGATGGGTGGAGGGCCGGCAGGAATTGGCGTTCCGCAAAATGAGCTGCAGCAGGCAAAAATTCTTCGCGCAATTTTGAGCGAACGCCAGCTTCAGGAAGTAATGACCGATTTCTGGTTCAACCACTTCAACGTCTTCCTGCATAAAAACCCGATTGAGACCTACTACCTCGCCGACTATGAGCGCAATGCCATCCGGGCGCATGCACTAGGAAAATTCCGTGACCTGCTGCTTGCCACAGCCCAACATCCGGCCATGCTCGATTATCTTGACAACCGCACCAGCATCGGTCCCGATTCGCCGGCAGCAAATCGTCGCAGAATGAACCCGAATCAAAATGGCAAACAGGCGAATCCGGGGCTGAACGAAAACTATGGTCGGGAAGTGATGGAACTGCACACGGTCAGCGTAAACGGAGGCTACACGCAGGCCGACGTTACCAATCTTGCGAAGATACTTACTGGCTGGACCATCGATCACCCCGAACTTGGCGGCCCGTTCGTCTTCAATCCCCGCTGGCATGAGCCGGGCACAAAGAAATGGTTCGGGCAAAAGATCAAAGAGGACGGATTCAGCGAAGGAGTAAAGGCGCTCACATGGCTGGCCGCGCAACCGCAGACGGCGCACTTCATCAGCTACAAGCTGGCCCAGCGCTTCGTAGCCGATGATCCGCCGCCAGCACTCGTCGACCGCATGGCAAAGACCTATCTCTCCTCCGATGGCGATATCAGGCAGATATTGCGGACCATGGTGCACTCGCCGGAGTTCTGGTCGCGCTCCAATTACCGCAACAAGGTTAAAACACCACTTGAATTCGTCGCCTCAGCTTTCCGCGCTACCGACACGAATCCTGCCAACCCGGGGGCGCTGGTGGGCGTGCTTGCCCGCATGGGAGAGCCTCTCTATCAGATGCAGCCGCCAACCGGCTATCCCATGACCGCGGATCACTGGATGAACTCGGCAGCTCTGGTGGACCGGCTGAATTTCTCTATGCAATTGGCAACCAGCAAGCTGGGCGGTATGAAGTTCGATGCATCCCATCTGCTGGCCACCGGGGTGCTGAATTCTCCCCCCGCTGCCACTCTTCGCGTGGCCCAAAATCAGGAAACAGCACCTGCGACCGGTCCGGAAGACAATGCGTTAGAGCTGATGGAGCAATTGCTGATTGCAGGCGACGTTTCCGCAAAGACGAACACAGTAATCCGCGAACAGTTGAGACAAGCGCAGCCTCAACAGGACACCGATAAGGTACTGGACACAATGGCTGCGCTGATCCTCGGCTCGCCTGAGTTCCAGATGCGATAGCTAACTAAGCATCTTAGTGCAGGTGTAAACCGCCGTCATTCTGACGACCGAAGGGAGGAAGAATCTCAGAGATATGTCAATAATCGACATCGCTTGTTCTTGATTCCTCGCACTTTGTTCATGTATTTCATCCAAGCTTTCTTATATCTATCCGCGATATCCGCGCAGAGCATCGCAGGCCTTCTTCAAATCCTCATCGCGCTTGGCGAAACAGAACCGCAGAATGTCCTCGCCGCGTCCCCCGGTAAAGAAAGCGGAGCCCGCCACTCCTGCCACCCCCGTTTTTGCAAGCAGATTACGAGCCTTCTCGCGCGCCGTTACACCCGGAACTGCACTGACATCAGCCAGCACATAGTATGCTCCCTGCGGAATGGATGGCTCGAATCCCGCAGCCTGCAATGCGCCGCAGAGCATGTCGCGCTTGGCCTGATATTCCACCGCCATCTGCGTATAGAAGCTGTCCGGAAGCTCCACAAGTCCGGCAACAGAAGCATATTGGAAAGGCGAGGGGGCGCAGACATAAGTCAGATCGTGGAAGTAAGCAATGGATCCCAGCCATCGCTTATCTGCTACAAGATAGCCAATGCGCCATCCCGTAATGCTGAACGTCTTCGACAATCCGGAAATTGTAATAGTCCGCTCCGCCATTCCCGGCAGCGACGCAGGCGAGATATGCTCTGCGCCATCAAAGAGAAAGTATTCGTAAATTTCATCGGTCAGGATGAAAAGATCGTGCTCTTCAGCCAGAGCAGCAATCTTTTCAATCTCCGAGTGGGTGAAAACTTTGCCGCAGGGATTCGATGGAGAATTGATGATAATGGCCCGCGTACGCGGAGTAACAGCAGAGCGCAGCGCGTCAAAATCAATTTCCCAGGTATGCATCGTCAGCGGGACGGCCTTCGTCTGCACGCGCAGGCTTAAAAGCGTATTGAGGTGATATCCATAGAACGGCTCAAAAACAATAACCTCATCACCGGGATCAAAGAGCGCGAGGCACGTAGCATACATACCGCCGGTCGCGCCGGAAGTAACCAACACTTCCGAATCCGGATCAGCCGCAACGCTGTTGTAGTGTGCCATCTTCCGCGCAATGGCCTGGCGCAGCGGCGCAATTCCATCAAGACGCGTATAAATATTGTGACCGTCATGAATGGCTTTGATTGCGTTCTCAACAACTGGCGCCGGCACCACGGTGTCGCACACGCCTTGCGCGAGGTTCACTCCGCCAACGCGGTCGCATTCAACAGTCATGGAGCGAATCTCCGACTGCATAATACGCGGGGAAATCTCGCTCAAACGCAGCTTTTCCGTTACAGTTCCCATGACCTACATCTATCACGATCAGGGCAGGAATAAACAGCAGACTATCGTCAGGAGTTACAAGATGAATCTGAATCGCCGCCAGTTCAGCGCGCTCGCAGGCGCAACGCTCTTGTCGAGCGCTTTGCCCAATCTTCATGCCGAAGACAATGGCCGCCGCATCGGTTATTGCATCGTGGGGCTGGGCCGAATCTCGATGGACCATTTCATGCCGGCAACAAAAATGTCGAAGCAGTCAAAAATTACCGGTATCGTCAGCGGCCATCCAGACAAGGCGCGCAAAATGGCGGCGGAATATGGTGTCCCGGAGCGCTCCATCTATACCTACGAAAATTGCGACCAGATGCGCGACAACAAGGATATTGACGCCGTTTACATAGCCCTGCCCAACAACATGCACGCCGAATACACCATCCGCGCTGCCAAGGCGGGCAAGCATGTCCTCTGCGAAAAGCCTATGTGTACCAGTATTGCGGATGCTTACGCGATGATCGATGCCTGCAAGCAGAACAATGTAAAACTGCTCATCGCTTACCGCTGCCAGTATGAACCGACGAATCTCCGCGCCATCTCTCTTATCCGCGAAGGCAAGCTTGGCACAGTCCAGGCCATCGAGAGCGCCAACGGATTCAACATCCGCCCGGGCGAGTGGCGCTTGAACAAGAAAATGGCTGGCGGAGGGCCGCTGCTTGATGTCGGCATCTATTCGCTGAATGCCTGCCGCTATCTCACTGGCGAAGAACCGGCAGAAGTGAAAGCTTACTCCACCACCATCGATCATGATGGTCGCTTCGATCAGGTGGAAGAAAACACTTCATGGACCATGAAGTTCCCGTCCGGCATCGTCGCCAGCTGCAATACCACCTATGGCGCTAATATGAATGGCTTTTACCGCGTCCACGGATCGAAAGGCACGCTCGACGTGCAGTCCGCTTTCGGATACGAAGGCCAATACCTCAAAGCGCAGTTCAACGACAAAACCAGCCTCGACGAGCCGAACCCGGCAAAGGACCCATCACAGTTCGCGCGCATGGGCGACTACTTCAGCAACTGCATCCTGAAAAACGAAGAGCCAAAGACCAGCGGCGAAGAAGGCCTGCGCGATATGCAATGGATGAGCAAAATATACCAGTCGTGCGGGCTCAGTTTGTAGCAGCAAGCGACGCATGGTAGCGATTGATCGTCTCCAGCAGACGCTCACCCATGCTCTGCGCCTTGCGCAGAAAGAGAGACGCAGTCTCAGGTGAGAACAGCTCTGATGTCGTCTGCTTCCACAGGCCCAGCCAACGATCGAAATGCTCCGAGCCAATGCGCGGGAGCATCAAGTGCGCCATCATGGGATTGCCCTTATAACGGCCGCTCGCCAACATGAGTGACGACCAGAAGGCGCGCATCGTTTCCAGATGCGGCTCCCAGTCACCGGGAATGGCAGCAGCGAAAAATGGTCCCAGAACCTCGTCCTGCCGCACACGCGTATAGAACCGATCAACCAGAACACGGATCGACGATTCAGTGATTTCACCAGGCGGTGTCAGCGATACAAGCATGCTTTTATGATAAGTTTTCAGGGTTTTTGGATGAAATATCTTGCATTGCAGGGCTGATTTTGGCTGTTGGATGGGAGTAATTGATGCTTAAGAAGTTACTGAACATGCTCGCAGTCGCCATTCTCATCCCCGGGAGCGCGCACGCGCAGCAACCGGGCTGGAGCCTCGTCTGGAGCGATGAATTCAACAGCTCCGTCTTCTCTGCAGCCCCCAATCCTGCAAACTGGACCTACGAAACCGGAGCCAGCGGCTGGGGCAATCACGAGCTGGAAATGTATTGCAGCTACGGCTCCTCACAGCCTCCCTGTGACTCAACCCGCCCGAATGCATTTGTCGGCAAAGATGGCTATTTGCACATCGTGGCCCACAGCGATGGCCACGGACATTACACCTCCGCGCGCCTGAAATCAGAGGGCCTGAAGAGTTTTCAATACGGACGCATCGAAGCGCGCATCAAAATTCCGAAGGGTCAGGGTTTCTGGCCGGCGTTCTGGATGCTCGGCGACAACATTGAGCAGGTCCATTGGCCCGCATGCGGCGAGCTCGACATCATGGAGAACATTGGAAAAGAGCCTGGCACAATCCACGGCTCTATCCATGGGACAGGCTTGACAGGCAACCAGATCGGACTGCCTTTCACCCTTCCGGGTAGCCGGGCATTCGGAGATGCATTCCACGTCTTTGGGCTGTTGTGGTTTCCGAAAAAGATCGCCTACTACGTCGATGATCCGAAGAACATCTATGCATCCTTCACGCCGTCAGACCTGCCCAAAGGCGCAGTATGGCCTTTTGATGATGGCAAATTCTTCCTTCTGCTGAATCTCGCCATTGGCGGCGATTGGCCCGGCTCACCCGATCAGGCCAGCAAATTTCCGCAGGAGATGCTCGTCGATTATGTCCGCGTGTACCAACAGGACAAGCATTAACGCAGCTCCGAACAAATGCAAGAGGATTATTGCTGCGGCAGATCATTGTCATCCGATCTTGGCTGCCCTGACGCTACGCTCATATCGTGAAAAATCTTCTCCAGCTTGTCTTTCATGCCCTTGTACTTCTTGTACTCCGCGATTTCCTTGTTCGCCTCTTCGCTCTTTCCCTGCCGCCGATACAGCGTAGCCAGCCGGTAGTGGGCCACTGGATTTGACGGATCGATCCGGAGGGCACGCTCCAGCAACTGCTGGGCTTTCTCCGTCTGGTTCATAGTGATGAGCAGCTTGGCCATCTCAAGATTTGCATCCGCATCATCGGGCTGGAGTTGTAATGCGCGAGACAGATAGTCCTGTGCGGCCTTCGTGTCTTCGCGCTTCGCCGCTATCATTCCCAGCATCAGCAGCGATTTCTCATCGTTCGGATTCTCACCCAGAGCAGTCTTGAATTCGGCCTCCGCCTGAGCGCGCCGATTCTCTTCAAGCGAGTTATAAAGCAATGTCCCAAGCTCAAAGTGCACGCCTGGAAGCTTTGGATTGAGCTTTATGGCCTCGCGATAATTCGCAATTGCCGGACCCTCGTCCCCATGCCGCGCCAACTCACGCGCCATCACCTGGTGCATCTGCGCGCTGTTCGGGACCGTAAGCGCCAGCGTCAGCATCGCCTTGTCCGCCAGATCACTGTAGAGACGGTATGAGAGATAGAGCAGCGACGTATCCGTAGGCTGCGCCGCCAGCAGCGTCGATGCTACGGCCGCTGCCTTCTCCAGATCGCCTGTCGCGGTGTAGTTATCGATCAGTGCTCGCCCCACATCGGCCTTGAACTTCTCTTCCGTAAGATTCGGAAACGCTGTCTCCAGGTCATGCCGTCCGGCATCAACATCGCCTGCTCTGATTTCCGCCAGCCCCAGCAGCCCCTGAATCTTCCATAAATCAGGCTTTGCCTTCACCGCCGCCCGCAGATGCGGAACAGCTCCTGTGTAATCATTGCGAAAGAAGAGCAGCACGCCGAGATTGCCCTGTGCGTCCGTGTTCTCAGGCTCAAGCGCAACCAGAGCCTGCAATTCCGGAATTGCCAAATCAGGCCGCTGCTGCCTGAGATACTGCTGCGCAAGCTGCGTGTGTTGCTGTATCTGCTCCCGCTTGCTTGGCGTGGACTGAGTAAAGGACGGAAGAGCAGCTGGGGGTAGAAGCAGCAATAAAAACAATACAGCCTTGGAGGACATAGCAACCACATCATACCGGGGATATTGCAGCTGAAATAAGAAAGGACGGCGGGTGCACGCCGTCCTTATGAAGTGGAACAAGGAGGTTAAAACGATATTCGTCCGTAGAGCTGCATTGCGCGTCCTCCAACAGTAACGCTTGTGATAGATGCTGTTTGCCCAGGCCCAAACACTCCATTCGGCTGCCCGAAGCTGGGATGGTTGAATACGTTCGTCGCATCCGCACGGACCTCAAAATTTACCCTCTCCCAGATGGGGAAGGTCTTACCGAGCGAGAAGTTGACGTTCTTCAGACCAGGTCCGTACAAGCTGTTCCTGCGATAGTTCCCGTAAGTTCCTGGAGCAGGTTGAGCGTACGCCGCCATGTTGTACCACGCGCTCAGACTCCGTCCGCCTGGCACGCTCAACGGATTCCCGACAACATTTGGAAACTGCGTGTAATCGCCGGAAAGATTGTAGGAATTATTGTTGCCGCCGGTTGTGATGGGGAACGGATTGCCGCCTTGTAACTGGATTGTTGCCGAAGTCCTCCATCCTCCGATGATTTCATCCAGCAGCCTGCTGTTGTTCAGGAACGGCCTTCCCTTGCCAACCGGAAGATCATAGACCACCGAGCCTTTAAACATGTTGCGAATATCAAAGTTCGATGCTCCGTAATTGGCGGAAGGTACATACGCATTCTGGTAATTCTGCCAGCCGCCGCGGCTTCCCCATCCCGAGGAGTCGATCACATCAAGGAAGTGTGACCATGTGTAGTTAAAGTTAAACTCCAGTCCGGAGGTGAACCGCCTCTGGACAGACGCCTGCAGCGCATTGTAATTCGAGTAGGTTTTGTTCGTGCTGCCGTTGATTTGTCCAAAGACAGGATATGGTTGATCCGCTGCATCGTTCGGAGCCAGCTTTGATTCCGGAACCTGGTTGATATCTACAGGGAAATTCAGGTCGTAACCATGGCTGCCAACATATGCGACTTCAAACATCATGTTTGTGCTGAGCTCACGCTGGATGCCAAAGTTCCACTGATAAATCTTCGGCACAGGAGTATGGTACTGGTTATAGGTCACGCCTTGTCCGTTGAGCGCATCCGGCGTAGTTGGAGACGCAAGATATGCCGAATTCACACTCAGCCCACTAGGCTGATAAGCAGTAGTTCCATCACTGCCCAGCAGGACTACCGGGCGAACACCATTTGTTGTGTCGGACAGATTGCCGTTCGCACCGAAGGCATCTCCCATTCCACCACCATAGGTATCGACGCTCCACGTATAGGCATAAAGGCCGAAACCGCCACGAATTACAGTATCCGGGTGGACCTGCCAGGCAAAGCCTACGCGCGGCAGGAATGTACTCCAGACCGGAGCTTGCAGGCTGTCGCGCCCGTTCGCATGCGTCACACCATACCACATCGCGCCGGGTGTATTCGTGGCAGGATTTATGACCCGGGGATCAAAGGCACGCATGTTACCCTTAACCTCGTGCCAGCCTGTCATACCCTGGAACCGTAACCCCACGTTCAATGTAAAGTTCGGCTTTAACTTAAAGTCATCCTGAATGAAAAGCTGGGGGCTTTTCAGCCTTCCACCCCATTCCGGTCTGACCTGTGCGCTCCATGATTGGGTATATCCGAGCAGGAAGTCGGCATACGGAACACCTGAATTTGAACTATCTCCCTGAGTTGAGGCAGTATAAACGCCGTTATATGTCATGCTGCCTGCATTGATATTGCCCCACGCTGTTGAATCAGCGCGGTTGATCAGGAACTCTCCACCAAAGTGCAGAACATGGCGTCCCTTGATCAAAGTCACAACATCAGACGGGTCAAAGACAAACTCCTTATATACCGCATTCGATGCCGGCTGAAGATGATAGCAGCAGGCTCCGCTGATCGTTACGTCGGGGAAAACATCCGCCTTCGCAAATTTCCACCCCAGCTTGGCTGGAAATCCCTGATTGATGGAAAAGGGAGTAAAGAAGTTCAGCTGATCGGTAAAGCCCATGCGGGCTTCGTTAATAAAGTTCGGACTAATAGTCCACACATCTGAGACCTGCGCATTGTCACGGCTTACGTCGCCATGCTGGCAGTTAATCGGACAAATTCCCTCGTTCAGATATGTCGCAGGATTATCGCTGTTTGTTTCGGAAATTGTCAGTCGATTATTTCCCGTGATGTCGTAGTCAAGACGCCCGAAATACTTCGTAAACGGATTGCTGCTTGGTGTGTTGTAAAAATAATTATTCGTGACCTGCCCGTTGGTCAGTGTGCCTGATGTATTCGCCGCCGGGAAATATGCCTGAATGGCATTAGCTACGGGATCGATAAGATTTGCAGGAATTTTGTTGCCTTGATGGTACTCTTCATCAAAAGACAGGCGGTGCACTACCCCATTTGCATCGACCGTCTGCGTTGTCGGATCGTAAATGGTCGGCTGTCCGGTGAAGTCCCCGCTCTTCATCGCATCCGTTGGCACAGTAATGAAGCCGTTCGATGCGCCGCCATGCTGGATAATCTTGTCGTAATTGAAATAAAAGAAGAGCTTGTTCCTTAGAATCGGCCCGCTTACCGAGCCGCCAAAGTTGTTATAGCGAAGAAACGCAGGCTTCGACTTCTGGCCAAACGCATAGTCTGCAGCATTCAGCGCGTCATTCTGAAAGTATTCATAGCCTACGCCGTGCCACTGGTTCGAGCCGCCTTTACTAATCTGGTTGAAGATGATGCCGCCAATTCCATACTGTGCTGAAAAAGCCGAATTGCTGATCTTCACTTCAGATACCGTCTCGAACACGTTGACATCAGAGTTCTGGCTCATCGGCAGCGTGGTCGTCGCGCCATCCGCCAGAACAGAGCTGTAGGGCAGGTTGCCATTCATCGATGACACTTGTCCGGGATTCAGCGCGTTTGACGCATTCTGCGGAGTGCCGGCAGTACCCGGCAGCAGAATCACAAAGTTCTGCCAATCCGCGCCAACTTGAGGCAGTTCAGCCATTGTCTTCGATGTAAGCGTGGATGTCTGCGATCCGGACTCAGTATCCAGCAAAGGCACGTCCGTCTTTACCACCACTTCCTGCGTCGCTGCTCCAACTGTCAACTGAGCGTTGACCGTCTGAATGCCCACCTGCAGCGTAATCGGTCCGCGGACATAAGTCTGGAAACCATCTTTTGTAAAGGTAATGAGATAGTGGTCCGGAACGATGGGTCCCGTATCGAACAGCCCTGCCTCGTCCGTCTGGTAGGTGCGGACCACGCCCTTGTCCACATCTTCTACTTTGACTGTAGTGCCGGGAATGACAGCGCCGGTTGCATCGGTGACCGTGCCGCGGATATCGCCTGAATTCGTGTTCTGCGCAAACCCTGTAAACCCTGACAATGCCAGAGCAACAACAAGGCCGCCGCGAATCAATTTCGACATACTTGCCTCCTGAAGGAAATCCATCTGCTTATGCCGCGGCCCATACTGCTGTCGCGGCCCGTCTGTGTTGAACCCATCTAGTTCATGCGGCCCCGTTTTGGGCTTTCCGCCGCGCCGAAGCAGGAGTGCAGATTATCCATGCCTATTTTCGCGCCGGAATGTGCTTGCCGCATATAAGAAACTGCCAGCTGCCCCTCTCGTTAAGAAAAAAGACAACCGATTGTTTAAGACGCAAAACGCCCTATTTATGAGGGAGCGTTGACGATGAAAACAATTCACAGATACAGTTGTCAAGCGAATTCTTTTCATATAGCTTCAAGACAAACCTTTGCCTTGACAGTCCGATTTCCTGGGCAGTCATCCTGAGAGTAGCGAATGATTTGCTTTTTATTTGGCCAGATCGCGCTATCAAATCCAGTAGCTGGCAGAAAGTAACTTATTGATGAGATATAGCGATACCGACCGCCGCACCTTCCTGAAGATGGCCGCTATAGCCGCCACCTGCGCCGCATCCACCCCGCTGGCTTCATGGGCCGACTCTAAGCGCGGCCCAATCCGGGCGTGGCGCACCGCCGGCGATCAGCGATACGTCTCGATCAACGCGCCGACATGGGAAGCCGGCAAACCCCTTACCGCGATGAGCATCCGCCTCAACCCGGATGAGCAATACCAGCAGGTACTCGGCTTCGGCGCGGCGCTTACCGATTCCTCCTGCTATCTCCTCGAGCAACTCGACGCCGGCAAGCGCAAGTCTCTGCTCGACGAATGTTTCGGCCCCGATGGTTTATGCCTCTCGGTCGCTCGTACCACCATCGGCGCGAGCGACTACTCCCTCAACGCCTACAGCTACGACGACAGCCCGACGCCCGATCCCAACCTTACGCACTTCAGCATCGATCACGACCGCAAATACATCCTGCCGCTGCTCAAAGAGGCGCAGCAGGCCAATCCCGACTTGTTTTACTTCTCCTCACCCTGGAGCCCGCCCGGCTGGATGAAGGCCGGCAACTCGCTGCTCGGCGGCTCCATGCGCAAGCACTATTTCGACGCGTACGCGCAGTACTTTGTGAAGTTCCTGCAGGACTATGCGGCCAGCGGTATAAAAATTCAGGCGGTCACGGTTCAGAACGAAGTCGATACGGACCAGGACGGCCGCATGCCCCAGGCGCTCTGGGGACAGGAATACGAGATCGATTTCGTGAAAAGCTATCTCGGCCCGGCCCTCCAGAAAGCCGGCCTCAACACAAAAATCTGGATCCTCGATCACAACTACAACCTCTGGGGCCGCGCCGTCGATGAGCTCAGCGATCCCGATGTCTACAAATACGTCGACGGAGTTGCATGGCACGGCTATTACGGGCCACCATCCGCCATGACTCGCGTCCACGACATGTTTCCGGCAAAGAACACCTACTGGACCGAAGGCGGCCCGGACATCAGCGCGCCCGACTATGGCACCGACTGGGCCAACTGGTCCAGCACCTTCACCGGAATCCTACGCAACTGGGCCCGCTGCATCGTCAGCTGGAATTTGGTCCTCGATGAAAACGGCAAGCCCAATATCGGCCCGTTTTCCTGCGGCGGCGTCATCACCATCAATTCAAAGACACACGAGCTCACGCGCAGCGGCCAATACTGGGCCTTCGCCCACTATGCCAGGACCATCCAGCGCGGTGCTCGCGTCATCGCATCCTCAGGAGACCTGGAAAAGATCGACCATGTAGCCGTCCAGAACCCCAACGGCAGCCATGTCCTGGTCCTCACTAACAAAGGCCGTGAAGAAACAGTGCAGGTGGCCTTGCGCGATCAGTCCCTGAGCATTTTCCTCCCGCCCGACTCCATAACTACGCTGGGTTGGTAGAAACGGAACACAAAAGCCCTTCTAGTAAATAGCAGGGCGAAAGAAGACTCTTAGATCTGAATCGTTTCCCGTTTGGTCCGTCCTGAAGTCTTAACAACTGCTTCCCGCGGCGGCGCAGTTGTCTCGCGGACGATCAGTCTGGGCTTGACTGCGACCTCAGGCGGAATATCATCCGGAGACCGCAACCTCTGCAGCAACAGCTGCGCAGCCAGCTTGCCCATTTCGTGCAGCGGCTGCCGGATCGTCGTCAAGCTGGGCGTCTGGAAAGCGGCCTGCGGAACGTCGTCAAAACCGATGATCGAAATATCTTCAGGCACGCGAAGCTGCGCATCGTGCAGCGCGCGGATGGCGCCAATAGCCGCCATGTCATTGAAGCAGACCATCGCGGTAAACCGCCGGTGATGCGCCAGAAGCTGCTGGACAACGGGATATCCAAGCTCGGGCGTCGTCAGGTCTTTCGTGAGTTGAATGGTCAGCTCCGGACGGATCGCCAGCCCAAGCTCGCGGGCCACCTTTACGATGCCCTGCCACCGCACCTCCGAATCGGAGCTGTAGGGCTGCCCGCGCATGAAAGCAATTGCCCGATGGCCCAGGTCGTAAAGGTGCCGGAGCGCCATCTCCGCTGCCGTTGTGTGATCGAGCACAACATTGGTCACGCTGCTGATCTTGCGATGTCCCGCCACCGCAACCGCCGGAACGGCCAGCTTGTGGTCGAGATGGGTATCGATAGCGATAATGCCTTCAGCCCCGCGGCTCACCAGCATGCGCGGGTACTGCTCGATCAGATCAGGGCGATGCCGATGATGAGCAATAAAGTAAAAGTAGTTCTCTTCCAGCAGGTGGTCTCCGATGCCACTCATCACTTCGGTGTGGTAACCGTCCGCAAGCACGGGCACCAGAATGCCGATAGTCATGGTGCGCCGGTTGCGCAGCGAGCGCGCTACAAAGCTGGGATGGTAGTTGAATTTGCGTGCCGCGGCGCGGATGCGCTCACGCGTAGCTTCCGGGATCGAGCGGCCCGGCACGTTGTTCAGCACGACAGAAACCGTGGCCGGATCAAGCTTCAAATGCGCCGCTAGGACCTTGAGAGTGACCGGTTCCGCAGAGTCAGTGCCGATTTTCTTTTTGCCCATGGTGTCGTAACAACCTGAAAACGCGTCAAAACACAACGCTCTTCAATCCTATTTCTCCCCCAACCCAGGAACTTTGGCTTTCACAGCATACAGGGAGCCGCGCGTCAGAATATAGAGAATATCGCGCTCCCGCCCGCCGAATATCACTCCTGTAGGACGCTCCGGTACATCAATCTGGCCCAGCAAGTCGCCTTTCGGACCGTAGACGTACACCTGTCCCGCGACAAGATAGACATTCCCATCCCTGTCCTGCGCAGCGCCCTCTCCGCCTCGTTCCGCAAAAAGCTGCAGCTTGGTAATTGTGCCTTTGGGAGTTACATTTCCCTTGTATGTCTTTTCATCCGATTCGTCGCTCACATAGAATGGCCGTCCCGGCTCCGCTTTCGTCAGACTGAATGCACGCAGGATGTGCGCCATCTTCGTGCCGTAATAAAGCTCTCCCTGCACAAAGTCCTCGCCCGCCGGAATAAACAGCGAGCGATCCGGCGAAACATATTGATACGGCCTGTCGCCGGGAATACTGCGTGCGCTCCAGACATCCACCGGCAGCACCGGAGCCATACCCTGACGGTCCGCAGCAGCTTCCGGCTTTAACAACGTAATCTGATCCATCGGCGAGCCGGGCCGGAACGAATACACCGTCCCTTTGCCTCCATAGGAGACAACCATCAGATTTCCAGCTTTATCGAAGGCGAGGTTCACAGGGTCGAGCGGACTATCACGTACTACAACCGCTTCTCTGCTTTCAGGCGACCATCGGTAAATTCGCTGCCAGTGCGCGTCAACAAAATAAAGCTGCCCTGCCGGATCAATCGCGGCTCCTGAAATATTGAAGAATCCGGTTGCCAGCCGCTCCAGCTGCGCTTCCTGCGCCAATGTGGGTGGAAACCGGTGCTCTGCCTGGACAGGATACTTCTCAGGCACATCCAGCGATGCGAACTCATACGCACGTACCTCGGCATGATGGGTCGCATCAAAAACTGAATTATCAAATGCCGCCTTGCTGTCGCTGTCCACATGCACATTGCGAAAGCGAATATCGTGCGACTCGGACAGCTTGATCGCATAGGGAAATGGCTGATAGCTGCTGACCACGCGATATCCGTGATAGTTGGCGATGGTAATGTTCTTCGAGCGGGATATTTCGAGCGGCAACGCAAAGCCGCTTTCGCCACGCTCTTCCTCGGTCTGGATTGCATCCAGCTCCCAGTTCTCTACACCATCGAGCTTCACTTCATTGCGAACATGGTGCTCGCTTGAAAGCTCATACACGCGCCCCGGCGTAGTCGTATTAGAGATATAGAGTCCGGCTTGCGCAAATGTGCTCGGCGTCCAGATGTTGGCAAATGTTCCGCCGCCGCCATTCGTAATCCACAAGCTCGGATATTGCGAGTCCCATCGGCGATGAATGTCCGGATCAGCCGTGTGCGTATTGTTATATGGATTCATGCGCGTGCCATCGGCGGCGTTCGTTCCGTGGCCGCCGAGAAAGCGCACGTCATCCATCAATGAATCCGCGCTCGCCATCCACATCGCGCCGACAGCGCGGCTGTTGATGCCGTTGGTATAGAGACCAATTCCCGTCACGATATTGTGGCCGCCCTGCGGAGCCTCCAGCAGAGGCTTGGGCTCACCCGGCCCTTGAAACGCCGGAGTTCCATCCGGCAGATCAAATTGCGTCATGCTGGGATGCAATCCAATAAGCACAGTATCCGGACGAAGCCTGACCGTATCGCTGACGATGTACCGCCCCATCGGAACATAAATTATCGGATGCTCTGCAATCGCCTTCTGCACCGCAGCAGTATCGTCCGTCACGCCATCGCCCTTCGCG
>Ga0209581_1002290_pt1 | contig 18713 bp, 25 predicted proteins | sample Coa_R2_FD_187160 | JGI IMG/M metagenome (GOLD analysis project Ga0209581, IMG submission 187160) | Surface soil microbial communities from Centralia Pennsylvania, which are recovering from an underground coalmine fire - Coalmine... | ecosystem: Environmental > Terrestrial > Soil > Unclassified ...
CTAAACCCAGCGGGCGCAAGATTAGGCCTCTTTTTAGGGTAATCTGCGCGAGCTACCCACTTAATTTCCGATGGCGTCGCCACGGGAGACTGTCGGGAAGGTTCGTCATTCTGGCATACCGCCAAGGTGTGCCGGGGGACCGATCAGCGCGTGTTGTGCGGAAATCCTGATTGCTCCGCTCCCGGAAGGAGAACTGCCGAAAACGCTGGGTTTTTGGCCATTTCCTGTGATCGCCGCCTGGCAGGCATGGAGAAGTGACCACCAATCTCGGTCGCCGGACGCCACGCCAACACAACACAATCGCAATGGCTCGGGAGTTTGGCCGCGCGCTATGTCGAGAATGTCCTCAGCCGCATAGCAACTTATAAACATCTCCATACAAATCGCCCGATATTTGTTACAGATATATCCCAATGTTTATACGTCTACGCGTTCTTCCAACATTATCGGAGACCGCCCGAGGGTTCGTCATTCTGGCATACCGCCAAGGTGTGCCGGAGGACCGATCAGCGCGTGTTGTGCGGAAATCCTGATTGCTCCGCTCCCGGAAGGAGAACTGCCGAAAACGCTGGGTTTTTGGCCATTTCCTGTGGTCGTCGCCCGGCAGGCATGAAGAAGTGACCACCAATCTCGGTCGCCGGACGCCACGCCAACGCAACACAATCGCAATGGCTCGGATGTTCCTTCAGCTTACCTCCGACTAGTCTGTCCACCTGTTGTCAATCCATCATAGAACAGTAGTACGATTGGTCGCTCTATTCTGTTATCAGCGAAATGTTTACAGCCGTAGATGATGGACCATCGGTTTATTGTCGGTTGTATTTTAGACTTGACATGAGCTAGGCGCTGGTACGAGAATAAGAATCGCGGAGGTCCCATCATGGATGATAAGAACGGAGACGAACTCCTGAAGTATTCAAAGGCATTGCTGCTGCTTCAACTTCAAGCACTCAACAAGGCCGACGATCCGGTGAAGCCAGAGATTCTTCTCTCTCGGGCCGGACTGAACGCTCGCGAGATCGCCGACTTGCTTGGCAAGAACGCCACTGCCGTAGCGAAAGCAATCCAGCGCGCCGGCAAAGCTGCGGCATAGGGGTCCTCATGGCGAAGGCTGGGTCGGCAACCATGGATGATTTGTTGAAGCAGGCAAAGACCACGAATCGATTGCTTGCGGCGCAACTCAAGTCCCAGATGAGTCAAATGGAACTCGTGAAGCTATTGGCCACAACCGGCCTTACCGCTAGAGAGATTGCGGATGTGTTGAACACGTCGGCTCCAACGGTCGCGGTCACGCTCCAGCGACTGCGGCGTAAGGCAGAAAAAGCACCTGGTCGTCGAGACGAGGTGGAGGAGTGAGGAATGGAAAACGAGCTACTCCAAACCATCAATAGAAACCTTGAGGTGATTATCAGTCTGCTACTGCGGAGCCTGCCGGATTCGGATGCCGCACATCTTCGCGGGCGCATTGTGATGTTGAGCGATATGGGAATGCGTCCAACGGACATCGCGAGAGTTCTGGGCAAGTCAACGAATCACATTAACGTCGAACTGTCGAATGCGCGCAATCCAAAGAAAAAGAAGAGAGGTAAGAAGTGAAAAAGGTAAGCGGCACAGAGGAACTCCTCGTCGCACAGTCAGAGCTCCTAAGGGACATGTTCATTGCTGAGCTGACGATCGCGGGTGTCCCACAGCTAGAAATTTCCAAGGTGGTGCGAGTGAACCTGAACCGTGTGAATCGCATCGCGAAGTTCTTGAAGAGAAGGAAAAAAGATAATACGGGAGATAACTGAAATGCCCGAACCGGACGAACTCGAACAGCAGTCCAGAAAGTTAAATGTAATCATTGCTCTTCTTCTGCGGATACTTGTGAAAGACGAGGATTTCACACTGAAAAAGAGAAAAGGAACGGGCGAACTCGCCGTGTACTTGAAACGACACGGCCTTGAATACCAAGACATTGCTGCGATACTCGATTCTCCGGTGGCCAGCGTGCGTGAACTGGTGAGTAGGGGTAGCCGAAAAAAGAAGGTCTAACAATGTGATCGAAGTGATCCTGGGGTTGCATGGCCTCGGCACGGCAGCAGGTCGTTTCACCTGCGATGATAGGGGGGAGCGTTTGGGCTGGACCGTGTTGTGATCGCCGGAAATATTCTTTGATTTGAAACTGCTGATTCCGGGGGCCTCCCGAGTCAGGAGACGATAAGCAGGCGAAAAAATGAAAGAGACACGCAAGGATAGGACTGAAGAGCCGTATCAGCAAATTCTGCACCGACTCGCCCACATCGAACACAAGGTAGATTCGATAGATGAGACGAACGCGTTTGCACTCCGTGCCGAGGCAGAGAAGCATCAAGAAACAGTTAGGAAGATATTTGGTAAGAGCAAACGCAGGGCACAGATCTATTTGGCTGCGGATGGCACTCGCGGCGTGGTAGAAATCGCGCAGCATCTCGGAATAAAGCAGCCAAATGTAAGCCCGGACCTTCGAATCTTGAAAGAGGAAGGACTTCTTGAGATCGTAGACGCCTCAGGGCGACAAGATTTCTGGGCGAAAAAGACTATCGACAAGACGTTGCGAATTTCAAAGTATCTTTGCGATCAGTACAACCTGCAGCCTGACGGGCGCCCTGGTGCTGCACCGAAGAAGAGGAAGAAGAAATAGCCGGGTCGCAAATCAAAAATGATCTTCTCGATCCAAACTTATCTCGAAGACTATTTCAACCGACGTGGACTAGGTGATCCTGACCAGTATGCCGTAGCGCTCGCCAAGCTTTATGACCGCGAGCGTCACGGTAAGACCGGCCCCGCTTTTCTGGCCGCAATGAAACGAATTCGGACTGCGTTTTATAGGCGCAACGATCAAATCCAACGCGCGACGTTCGAGAACAAACTGCTGACCGCCTTGGACAGCAGGTTTAAAAAAAAAGACTGTTTTACGCGTCAAAGGCAGTCGCAGAAAGGGTTGAAACCTCCGGCAGCCGCCTAGCGGAACTGCCCCGCGTCACCATCCGCAGATTCCTCGAAGAGTTCAAGAGCACAATCGAAGCCGAGGCAGTAAATTCGTTTTGGGAATCGAGAACCAAGGAGAGGTTGAAGAAGCGACCAGAGAAGCTCGGGCAAGAGCTATTCGGTGTGTTCGCTCGCACGAGGCTGGCGGACAGGGGGGCCGCGATGCGCGAGGTCGCATCAGGCATAGGATTTGTGGATGTACTGGTAACCTTCTCGTCGGGCCTGGTTCACGTCATTGAGTTGAAGATGTTGAAGGGGAAGGATATCCCTGGACCGGCACAACTTGGGACGTACATGGGTCACAAGCGGCGACGGGAGGGCTGGCTTGTCTTTTTTGATGCACGTAAGTCGAGTGCGAGACAAGCAGTGCCAAAAATATTCAAAAGAGCTGCTGGGACGATCAGAACACTCCTCATAGAAATCAATCCGGTACCGCCGAGCAAACGCACCGAGGCTTGATCTCTATCGAACTGAGCCGAAAGGCTTCCGCGTCTTAAATTTGGCTGGCCCGCTCTCTACGTCCTCAGTGTCACTGAAGCGAGGCCGGTGCTGATATTCGGCTGGCCCAAATTGGTGATGAAAATTCTTTGTGAGTTTTTCCCGAAAATTTGCCTCATAGATAGTGAGGGGGGAAATTCGAAATGGCCGGTCGGAACGACGTTGAGCGGCGAAGGTCAGACGTGCGACCTGCATCGGTGTCGGTCCGGCTGCCCGCGATCCCCCTTCAGGAGACAAGTCCCCATGCAAAAGGAGAACAATTGCGGATGTGTCGTCTGTCAGGTTGAGCGAAGTCTGCTCAATTCGCTAAGCACACAAACAGCCCGAACCCACTTCCAAGCACTTGCCCGCAACCACTCAATTCTGAACCACTTCGATTCGCCCGCTGATGTGATCGTGCAGTTGCACGAGCACGAGCGGACGGAAGCCGTGAATCACAAAGCTTGGAACGGAATCCTGCATGCGCTGGTTGACTCCATCGCGGACAGGACTTTCGAAGAAATCGGGCAGCAATTGCTCCTCCTGGCGTATATGCCCGCTATCCACAAGGTTTATCGGGAGGCTTGCCAAAAATTTCCTGGGCTGTGTCCCGAGGACATCGCGCAACAGGCGGCCGTGTGCTTCCTGGAGACTGCGAGATCACCGGAGATGCAGACCCTCAATGGCCACTTGCCTGCCGCATTGGCGAGAAGGTTTCGCCAAAGCCTTTTTCGGTGGGCAATCAACGAGACACGGCAGTCCCTTGCGCTACAGGAGGGCACTGTCGAGCCACAAGAACCGGCAACCTTCGAGCAAGCAATCACGTTGGAGAGGATTCTCCAGCAAGCAATACATGATGGCCTGCTATCGGAAGCCGAGTGCGAACTCCTTCTGAAGCTCAAGTACGAGGGGTTTCAAGCGAAGGAGCTGGCAGAGGCGCTCGGGACAGACCGGTTGAACAGCCGCCGTCTGCATCGAAAATTGCAGACCATCCTCAACCGGTTGCAGCGCGCAGCGCGAGCCGGTGGGGCGCTATCCAGAACTCCTGATCGGTCTAACCCGCCAACCAAAATCAAGAAAGACAAAAAAATCTTCAATGAGGCGGTGAATTTCTCCGAGTCGGTGTGCATTAGGAATAGTGAGAAGGGAAACTCACCGGAGCGATCCCGCCCTGGGCCGCAGCTTGAACCCGAAGTGCCGCCAGTTGCGGCATGACTCGGGGGCAACGTTGCAAGACTCAGGAATAGAGTGCTGACTTAACCAACCGGGAGCAGGATTTTCAGCGACGCCACCCTCCCTGCTGCTGATCCTGCTCCCAACTCCTTCGCTCCGGCAGACTCCCCATTTTGCTGTTCTCAAGGAGGGACTGCCTATGTTTCGGGTAATCGGTCGAAAGCGCCGAATCCAACTGTATCGCTTCGCCCGCGCAGTCGGATCAGGCATCGGTATGCTGTTTCTCGCCTCGCCCGCCTTCGCCCAGATTGGGGGAGATCGCGTCAGCTCGTTTCTCTCGAATACTCTCAGTTATGCCCAGGGCCTCGGCATTTTTGGCGCTGGGTTCCTCGTCATCTGGGCCGTGGCAAACATCGCTCGCGAGCGGCCCAGCGGAAAGCAATGGGCTGGTGCTGGTGGCGCACTGCTGCTGTCGTCGGTTTTGCAACTTCTTCGGACTTTTGCGGGCTGAACGATGCCGCTTCGACTCAAACCCGTTGCACGCTCGCTCTCAGTTCGAGCGGAGTTCTTTGGCCTCGAATTGGAGGACTGGGGATTTGTGATCGCTTGGGCCATAGTCATGCGACTGATTGGCGATCACATCCATCGCGTATTTCTAGGCTTTGTGCCGGTCTCGACTGTGATGACCTATGGTTCGGTTGCCCTTCTGGTTGGGTTGATTCGCTGGGCAAAACACGGCAAACCGCGCGGATACCTGGTCGCGTGGATTCAGCACTACTTCCGCGGAAAGGCGCACTGTGCGCGTTTCGGTGTTTCAGAGTTGCCTTACCTGGTTGAGGATGAGCAATGATTCCGGCCTCCACGCTTCATCTTGTCGCCGTGCTTATCGGTGCTCTTGCGCTTGTGACGCTCGCCCTGGCGGTTTTCTTGCCGCAAGCAGCCGCAGCGCGGCATCGATCCGAGAGCGAAACGGAAAACGAACCAAAGCTTGCCTCACTTGCCGCGCGAGTTCCGATCTCGGAGATTCGCGATGGCTTGATCGTGCGCAGAGACGGCTCTTTCTGCGCCGGATGGGAATGCTCAGGAATCGCCACGCAGTTTGCCGATGCGCAGCGTCTGGAGGCAGTGAGCAGCGCACTCGACGCGTTTATGAAGGGCATCCGGCACCCGGAAGTCGAATTTCAGTTTCGCTATTTGATTGATTACGAGACTCCGCGAGTCCTTGAAGGGCGAAAAGCGCTGGGCAATTGCGCAAATTCGCCTGGTGGCTGGCTCGAAGAGAACCGCCTATCGTTCTGGCGTTCGGCCATTGATGCCGGTCAGATGCGCTCGATCCGGCTTCTGGCGTTCGTCTCTTGGAAACCGAAACACACCTGGGAGACGCACTCTGCTGCGTCGCGCTTTGCAGCGGCATTGTGGCTAGGACTCGTACAAGACGGTTTTGGAAAGTTCGCAAAGGTAGTGAGGGCGGCGCTGAAGGAAACGCGCACAACGGCGCTTGTCCAGCGGAACCGAGAAGAGCACAACCGCCTAGTCGCGGAATTCAATCACATCCTCGAAACCTACCGTCTCGGCCTCGAAGCAATAACTCCGCTTCGTCGGCTCACTGAGACTGAATTGGTTGAGTTGGTCTATCGCGCGCTGAATCCTACGGATCGCCAACTGCCGAAGGCCAAGAAGCAATCCACAGCATTGATGAATACCGACTGGTTTGAAGCAGCGCGGCTCCTTGATCTCGGCGGAGTTCTGAAGGCGATCGTCACGCTTTCGGAATTACCCGAAGCTACGTTTGCCTCTCTGCCGCGACCACTGTTGGCGCTCGACTTCTCATCCGACGTCATTTTGAACGTACGCGTTCCCGATCAGGCTGCAAAGGTTCGCAAACTCCGGGTGTTGCTCAAGAAGAGCTTGGCTTTTCAACTCCGCAAAGATGGCAGCCGCCGTCGCGATTTCCAGGCAGCAGCGCTTGAGAAGGATACGGTTGACACCCTGGCGTCCGCCATTACGTCCTCGCAGCGCATTGTCGAGATCGAACTGGCGGTAGTTGTCTCGACTTCGAAGGCTGCGCGCAGCTCGGCCGAACGAGAGAAAGCAGAACAGGAGCTGGCACAGCGCGTCGAGTCCGTCCTGCAGGCGTTCGGGCAGATGAATGGCGCGCGCGGATACCGAGAAGAGACCGCGCTTCTGCCGACCTTTATCGCGTTTCTGCCTGGTGTCGAGGGAGTTCGCAATACGAACCGCGATTTCACGCTGCTTTCTGGTCAAGCGGCAGACTTTGTTCCGATTGAGCGTCCGTGGACTGGAACCAGCGACGGGAAGCCAGCTTTCTTGGCCCGGACACGCGAGGGAACTTTTCTCCGCTTCGATCCATTCAGTCCTGGGCTGCCGAACGGCAACATCCTTGTCACCGGCAAGACAGGATCGGGCAAATCCTTCCTCATTAAGCAGCTCCTGTTGCAATTGCAGGTTCTGAATCCGCGAATCGCTATCGTCACCAAGGGTGCAGATTACCGCGCTCTCGTGGAGTTGCTTGGCGGGCAGTACCGGGAAATCAGCCTCCGCACAAATCTAGTGAAAAACGCCTGGGATCTCCAAGGCAACAGCGTGGAACCTGACTCGGCACAGATCGCTGGCGTCGCCTCGCTTGCGGCTCACATGGCAGGCAAGACCGGCTCAGACGATTCCGTGACGCTGAACTTCCTGGAGAAGGCCGTTCGGATGACCTACGAGCGCCTTCTCGCTATCGGAAAGACACCGCGCTTCTCCGATCTGAAATGGACCTTGGAGCATTACCCATGCGAGAACGCCGTGATTGAGCAACTGGCACAACTCGTGGCTCTGAAGCTCAATCGCTGGACAGGCGAGGGTGTCTACGCTCAACTATTCGACCGTGAAACGAGTCCCGAGTTCGAAAAGGCGGAAGACATCATCTGCTACGACATCGACGGGTTAAAAGAGTCCCCAGAATTGCAAACCGCCGTCGCGTTCACCATTGCGCGAACCATCGATCAGCAGATCGGACGCAAAGACTCAGGTGGAAATCTCCGTCCGACGATAGCGGTGTTCGATGAAGTCTGGGCGATGTTGGCTGATCCGGTGCTGGGAGCGCAAGTCCTCAACGCCTTCCGCACCGCGCGGAAGCGGTACGGCTCAATTATTGCTGCCAGCCAAGGAATCGAAGACTTCGTAGGCACCGCCGAGTCGCCGCATACAGTTGGACTGGCAATTCTGCAAAACACGGAGGCCAAGTTCATCTGTGCGCAGCTAGGGGAGCTCTCGCGACTCCGCGATGTGTTGCACCTCTCCGAGCCGGCCGTCGAAGCGGTCAAAGAGCTGCGCAACGTGCCGGGACATTTCGCAGAGAGCTACATGCTCGTCGCCAACACACCTGAATCGAGCACGGTGATCCAACTCACTGGTACGCCATTTGATTATTGGGCAAGCACCAGCAATCCGCTTGAGACCGAGTTCCGCCAGAAGTTCGCGCAAGACCATCCCGAACTCTCTGCTTTGGAAGTCATTTACCGGCTCGGCATGGCCCACCCGAAGGGGTTAGCATCGCCGTCTTCGAAGAATCGAAAGGAAATCTATGCTACAGCGCTCTAGAAGATTCGTAATTCTGTCTTTGGCCATCGCCATTGGTCTGCTTGTGCCGGTCAGTGCGCGAGCTTTCATCGGCACGATGCCAGTCATTGACTGGACGGCAGTCGTCCGCATCGGCCGCCAAATTGGCATCTCCCAGGAGACGCTGAACACGCTGGGGCTATACGTCCAGCAGTATGACCGGATCAACGCGGGCGTTCAGGAAGGCATCAGGCTGTCGCGTGGGCGACAGCTTCAAGGAGTTTTGAATCAAGTCGTCGGCAGTCAGTTTCCTCAATTCCAGCAACTCCAGCGTGATTTCAATGGCGTGCTCGCTGATCCTTCCACTCTCCGCGGAGATTTGGAACTAGCCTACGGAGCCACGCCATCCGCGGATTTCCCAATTGGACGCAAGAAGAGGATGGATGCCGCCGATGCCACAGCCACGCTCGGCCTACTCGATGCTTCGCGAGCGGAACTGGTTTCCCAGCAGGAAGAGTTGGATGCGGACGACATCGAGTCACGCGCAGCTCTAGCCAGTCCCAGTGGCGCGGCGAAGCTCTCTGCCGCAGCCAATGGCGCGATGTTGCGCTCGCAGGCTTACGATCAAAGGCTGCTGGCTCGACTAATGCGACTTCAATCTCTGAACATCGCGCGCGAAAACTCCATCGAAAAAGAGCAAGAGCAGATTCGAGAAGATCAAGTCACGGCTGTTTCAAACCTAGTCGGCGGCATGCAGTTGTCCTACGGCATTGGCGACCGCAGGGGGCAGTGATGGATTTGGGAAGCATCGCTCGTTTTCTGGCCGGGCTGGGCGGGCTATGGAGTCGCGCCGAGCAATACCTGCCCCTCATCCTCGGAATCGCCTTGCCTCTTGCAGCATTGGTCTTTACGTTCAGCATGCTCCAATCGTTCTTTCAGGACTCGCCCCCAGAAGATTATTTCCGCATCATGGCACGCTTTGGGATCACGCTCGCCATACTCGGGGATTATCGAAGTCTTTTCGACACATTCAACCAGTTGAGCTCGGATCTGGCCCGTCGTTTTGGGGACCCAAATAGTTTCCAGGCCTTTTTTCAACAAATTCAATCGCAGTTTTCAAGCCTGGGTACGGTACTCGCTTTCGCCGCGAATATGTCGGGAAGCATCGTCACACTCTTCACGCTTCTTGCCGCCATTATATTGGTCCTCGCATACCTCGGTCTGGTCGTAGCGCAGGCCCTCGCGATCATCCTCCTGTACATCTTCGGCCCGCTGCTGATCGCCATGCTTCCCAATCGGCAGCTCACCTCGGTTACGTATACCTACGTCAAAGCCCTGCTTCAGGTGCTTCTGTGGCCGGCTATCTGGAGCATTGTCTTTGCGTTGTTCACTGGGGCGTTGCTGCAGGTCTTCTTGTCCGGCCCTGTCGTCAATCTTGTGCCTGCGGTCCTGCTCGTGTTGCTCGCCATTCTGCTAACGCAGATTCCGCGTTTGACTGGCTACATAACCAAGGGCGCTTTGAATGCGGCGGGAAGCGCACTGTCGGAGCTAGTTACGGCGGGGCTGGCCTACATGACTTACCGAACTGTTGAGACAGGTGTCTCCGCAGGAATCGCGTATGCGACAGGAGGCGCGGCGGTAACGGTTCCGCAAGCAGTTGGATATTTCGCAAGAAGCAGAAGCGCAGAAACAACAAGTGTGCCCCCACAAACGAACTTCCGGCCGCTGCCGCCACCGGAAACAGCATGACAGAGGTGACCGATGACGACGATTCCGTTGATGCTTGAAGAAGGTCAGAAGGCCAAGTCCGAACTGGGTGACTACACGGAGTTCTACAGCCACCTAGCGATACAGGCACGCCGCGCCTCGCGTGTAGCGCTGGTCGCCTGCGCTGTGGCGCTGATCTCCATCGTCTCGGCGATTCTCGCGCAACTGCGACCGCCCATTCTGCTTCGAGTGCAAGATGGCAAAGTCTCATCGCTGGACAGCTCAAGTGTCCAGGTCGCCGAGACAGCCGCGCAGCAGCAACCTGATAACGCCGAGAAGTTGGCATTCGTGAACACATTTCTCAGCCGGTTTGTGAACATCGATCCGCTCACAGTTAAGCGCGACACCACTTTGGCTCTCAACCAGATGACCTACACCCTGCGGCAGCAGATTCTCTCGCAGCTCAATCAGGAGAACTTCGTCGATACGGTTCGGCAGAACAACGTCACTTCCACTCTGGCGGTCAAATCCGCCGAGTTGGTTTCGGGCGACCCCTACACGGCTATCGTCTTCGGGGGAAAGCGGATCACGACCCTCATCAACGGGCAAGAGAATGAGAAGAATCTACTCGTGAAGTACACGATCCGGCTGGCACCTGTTCCTCGCGCTACAGCCAACGGCTGGACGGGTTTGGAAATCGCCGATTACAAAGAAGAGGTTTTGCAGCCATGAGACAAATTGCTGGATTCGCCCTAGTTCTTGTGCTGGTTGGGACTGCTGGCATTCCCTGCTTCGCGCAGTCGAAGCCGATGGCGGCCATGAAACAACCCGGAGGTATGCAACCTTCGAACGCCAACGACTCGGGAGTTGTACCGCTGAGCTATCCATATTCGATTTCGACCGAGCCTCATTTTGCGGTCTTCGTCGAGTTCCCGAAGGCGGATTCCATCCGACGAATAGCTCTAGGTGACAGCAACTACTTTCTTGCAGAGGCCGACAAAACAGACCCACACTACGCCATCATCAAGCAAATCGAAGTGCCACCCGCAAAGGGCAAAACACCGATTGAAACAAACATGCTCGTGTACATGGCCTCGGGACGGGTTGTCAACATCACGCTGAAAGCTGGGAGGGTAGATAACACAGCGTACTCGATTGACTACTTCCTTCCTCCGGCAAAGTCCCTTGATGATCCACCGCCAGTATCGAAGGAAGAATTGGAAAAGAGATTCCAGGAGCAGGAACGGTCTGAACTTGCGGAGACGATGGTTGCAGAAATAAAGGAACATCCTAAATCGCAGCCTGGCGTCGTGGCGGGCGGGCTGGACTTGCGCTTCTACAGCGTCAAGCGCCTCGGTGTGCTAGCACTGGTGTCATTCGATGTCGAGAACACTTCCTCAGAGACCGTGGATTTAGAGGACCCCCAGGTCAATCTCATTACGGCCAGCAACAATCCAAAGGACCACAAGAAGCCGCTCGTAAAAACAGAGCCAGTGGAAATCAACCAATCGGTTGTCTCTTCTAAGCAACTTTCTGCGGGCGCGCGCGCTGTTTGTCTGATCGCGTTCAAGCCGCCGATACACGATTCCGACCAACAGGTGGTCCTGTCGATCTCAAATCGCGCAATGGCCGATAAACCTGCGACGTATCGCCTTGAATAGGGGACGAGCGCAATGAACAACGGATTCAAAACCAAGCTGGTCGAGCCTGAGCAGAATGTGGGCGTAGCAGATACCGACCAAGCACCGGATGAGGAACTGGCTGCCAAGGCTCTCGAAGAGATTCGGAGCACAGAGCGGCTCAGTGGATTTGGGCGCTTTGCAATGAAGCTGCAGAATTTCTTCCAGGCGCCCAAATCGCCGCAATCCAAGCAGGGATTATCACATCTGAAGGCCGCTCCGATCATGATGTCGGCTGGCCTGCTGCTGCTCTTCGCGACGGGCCTGCTTTTCCTGTTGTCGAAGCCTGAGAGCGCGGTACCGAGCCATTTTCGACAGCCGACTGGTCTAGCTGGGAGCGAGGGTCAGAAGGCCGCCGCGACCGCCCCAACGGAATCTCCCGTTACCGAAGATCAGCTTGCGGGTCAAGACGCCAGTGCCGATGGTGGATCGACGAGCAGCACCTCTAAAAAGAAAGCGATTGAAAGTACATCTCCTCATCCCTTCTCTTTTGCGGACAGCGAGCGCGCAGATGCGAATCCGCCCACACAACCCGGCGTCCAGAGCCAGGCGAGTGCGCTGGCAACTCCCGCGACGGTCTTCGTCGCTGATTCCGCAACCAATCCCATTCCGAAGCAAGACATGAAAACGCCATCGTCGCCTCAGCCCGAGCTTCAGCTTCCAGCGGGCACCGAAATCGTAGCGCACACCACGAATGCGATCAGCAGTGGTCTTGAATCGCCGGTTGTTGCCGTTGTCGATCGAAGTGTTAAGTTCGGCGACACCATAGTGATCCCCGAGGGTGCTCACGTTGTCGGCCACACTGCGGGAGCAGCAAAGGACCGAGTCAACGTGCGGTTCACCTCAGTTGTGCTGCCCAACGATCAGCAAATGGCGATTTCCGGATTGGCATTGATGAAAGACGGCAGCGCGGGTTTGGTGGGAAAGGTCAAAGGAAAGGGTAATCCAGTCCTTGCAGGTGCCGCACGTGTCGGAACTGGCGCTGCTGTTGTTGCCACCGAGTTCGCCGGGCAAGGGTCCTTGAACCAGCCATTTTCCCAGGGTGATTATCTGCGGAACCAAATGGCCGCCGAGGCGGCATCTCAAGGCAGCCAGCTTTCGAATCGCTGGCAGCAGCCCATGAGCATTCCGATTGTCGCGGTGGACGCCAATCAGCCGATAACTATTTTTCTTTTGGACCCTCTGGCCATCTCGGGCAAGGCGAATCGCGGCGCAGTTCCAGCATCACAATTTAACCCGGCAAATAGCGCAGCGGGGCAGACTCAACCATCCGAGCAAGACCTCGCAGCGGCGCAAACGGCGTACATCCAAGCACTGGAGGCACAACTAGCTGAAATGCGCTCCGCCAATGAGAAGAAGCCAAATGAGCACCAGTAACAAGCTCGGGTTGGTCGTTTCCTCGGCAGGGGAACTACGCCGGCTTCTGAATGAGCACGGCTACGTCGCCAAGCCAGAGGTTGCAAAAGTGATGTATCTCGCCCTTCGTTTGGGCAAGCCCCTGTTGCTCGAAGGACCTCCCGGCGCCGGAAAGACGCAGGTCGCCAAGGTTCTGTCGGACACGCTGGGGATGCCATTGATTCGGATGCAGTGCTACGAAGGAATCGACGAGGCCAAGGCACTCTACCAGTGGAATGAGCCTTTGCAGCGCATGGCGCTCGAGTTCATTCACGAGCGTTCAGAGTCGAGGCCGCAGGAAGAATGGTCAGAATTGAAACGGAAACTCTACAGCACGGATTTCCTGGTTCCCGGTCCGATTCTGAAGGCGCTCCAGTCCGAAGCTACTGCGGTATTGCTGATCGACGAAGTGGATAAGACCGGTCCCGCATTCGAAGCGTTCCTTCTGGAGATCCTTTCGGACTTTCAGGTTTCGATTCCGCAGTTGGGCACTGTCACAGCGAACCATCGCCCAGTGGTCGTCCTGACCTCGAATGCCCAAAGGAAATTGACCGAAGCGCTGCGTGGGCGTTGCTTCTTGCTTTGGATGGACTATCCCGCGCCCGAACTCGAAGCCGAAATCATCATCCGGTCGCGTGAGAGCGAACCCCGCCTCAGTTTTCAGGTGGCGCGCTTCACGGCCGCAGTTCGGCGCTTGGGCATGACGAAACCACCGGCCATTCGTGAATCTCTCGATTGGATTGATGCGTTGCGGGTGCTAGGGGCCAATGAGCTGACGGCCGAAGTTGTTTCAGAGACCTTGCCCGTGCTTCTGAAGACGCGTGAGGACATCGACCGTGCTGCCGGAAATGTCGCCTTGTTGTTGCAGCGGGCTTGCTAGGAGTCTTCATGTCTTCTGTGCTTACAGTTCGGCTTCAACGGCTTCCGTACCTCGTGATCGGGTGGGCGTTGCTGGCTGGCTTGTCACTGCTCGCTCCTGACCGGCTGTTCCTGAACCACAAGCAAGGACTTTGGCTTGGCCTTGCATTCGTGGGCATCGCCCTGATGCGCGGAGCGCGCCAAGTTGGGCGAGAACTGCCTGCTGAGATTGGCGTCTTAGAGCTTTCGCGTCTCCCGCAGCAGAGCCAGATGCAATACATGGGCCATGGTTTCCCTTGGGACTCCCAACACGCCAACGAAGTGCTTGCTGCCGAACGTGATAGTAAGGCGCTAGCTAGACCCGAGCGTAAGCCGGGCGACCCTGGCGGCGTAGCCGTCATTCATGCTGTCGGCTGTCGCGAGGAGGCTCCCGTTTTCCTGCCCAACAGCGATCTCGAAGGTCACATGTTGGTATCGGGCGCGACGCGCACTGGCAAGACACATTACCTGCAAATCGACGTGGTGCAGGCGATTGAGCGCGGCACGGAAGCAGTGATATTCATCGACCCCAAGGGCGACTTAAGCGTTCTCCACCGTGCATACGATGCTGCCGTTCGCGCCGGCCGCCAGAAAGATTTTCAATTCTTTTCCTTGGCATTTCCTCACCTTTCGTGCACTTACAACCCACTACACAATTTCGTGTTGGGGATGGAAATGCCCGACCGTCTTTCTGGTCTGCTCCCAGGGGGCGGCCAGTCGGAGCCGTTTAAGGCGTTCGCTTGGGAGGTCATCAACGTCATCGCTCAGGCGATGTTGCTTGCCGGAGAACGCCCCCTGCTTTCGAAAATCGCGCGCTACGCAAAGGTCAACCGCAGCCTGGAAGAACTTCTGCCGAAAGTTCCCGAGCACACCCCGGAATGCGAATACTTGCAGGCCCTCATCAAACATCCGCCTGACCACTACGACAAGATGGTCTCTTCGCTCAAGCCAATGCTTTCGAAGCTAGACACCCCTGATTTCAGGAATCTGATGTCGGTTACGACGCCCCAACTTGATTGGGATCGCGCCGTCCGGCTGAAGCGAATCGTGTACATGTTCATGGGTTCGATGATCGTCAAGGAAACGGCGTATGCCATCGGTATGCTGGCCCTGCAGGACCTGCTGAACTTCATCGGGCGCGCCTACGCTTACGAGCCAACAAAGACCCCGATCCGGCTAATCGTGGATGAAGTCGGCAGGCTCGCCTTTCCGGGATTCGTTGATCTCTTGTCCCAGGCAGGCGGGCAAGGCCTCATGGCCGTGCTCGCGTTCCAAAGTGTTGCGGACTTGGTGAGTGTCCTCGGGCCAGCAGGGGCGCAACAGATTCTCGACAACACAAACACCAAGCTCTGGTTCCGAGCAACAGACCACGCGACCGCCAAGACCTTCGCTGACATAGCGGGGCAAGGTCCTCTGTTGACCCGGCGCGAATCGGCTGCCTATCGCCCGGTAGTTCCAGGCAAGCCTGCGCGGAACCGGCTGGCCTTCGACGCGACGTTCGCTCAGCAATCGACCGAAGTTGTCGAGAATCTCGTCCGCGAAGATTGGCTGATGAAGCTGCCGCGCGGACAGGCCTTCCTTTATGCGAGCGGGCAGACCTACAAGACGCGTTTCCCACTGATGCCTGAACCGAAGAATCGGTTTCCGCTGGAGGCAGCGGCATGAAACTGGTTTGGATTGGCGCGTTGTTGTTGGTCTTCGCATCTCTCGCGAGTCTGGTCTCGAACCAGCAGAGTGGGAAGCTAATCGACGAGAGTTGGACGAGCGCCAGCCATGTCCTGCCCGAGACACAACTGAGGGAGCTCGAACGAAGCACACCAGCTTACGCGGCGCAGATTTTCGCTCGACTGCCAGAACCAATCCGCGAGAAATTTGCCGCCAAGATCAGGCGGGCCTTGGAGCTGATGATCTTCCGGTCTCTCCTCCTTTGCCACATCACGCCTGGGCTCCTCATTGCCGTGATCGCGGGATCGCTTGAAGGCCGGTGGGCACGAGCCAATCAGAAAGCCTTGGTGAAGATGCATTCACCGATGCGCTTCAGTCTGGCGTTGATGAGTTTGGGTTTCATTCCGGTTTTGGCATTGCTCTGGGTTGCTGCTCCGTTGGCTATTTCAGCCACGCTGCTCGTCTTCGCGCTCGGCACGGTCGGGATCATCAGCACCCGCAACCTGGTCGTGCACGCGCCAACACAGTTTTAGCCATGTCTTGTCTCACACAATCAGCCACGGTGAATTTGATCCACCACTACCGCGATATCGGAGTGTGGACAAAGATGGCGATTCGGTTTTCGGAGCGGGTGGCATTTGTGGATGACCGCACGGATAAGTTTTTGACGACTCTGGCGCGCCTGGGCGGTTATTGCACGGTCGAGCAAGCGCAGGCGATGGGATTCGCCAGTTCTCCGTCACAGGTGCAGACACTGCTGAACGGCCTAGAGCGGGCCGGGTTTCTACGGCGCGTGGCGGAATACCCGCTCGTCTATCAGGTTACCAAGTCTGTCGTTCGGTTGATCGGAACGGATCTGTGGGCACGGCGACAGCGTGCGATTGAGACGGTGCGGTGGCGTTTGGCTGTAGTCGGCTTCTACTTAGAGGCAAGGCAATGGCCCGCCGATTTCTTCTTCCAGCACGAAGAGAAGATCGCGGCGCTGGCGAAGGTCGGATGTTCGCGCCAATGGCTGCCGCATCGAGGTGGCCTACCTTACGTTGCCGACGAGCTTGTGATGGACGCTCACGACGGCGGTCTTTCCATTGCTATCGTTGACCGCCCGCACTGGACAGCCTTCCTGCAGTTGCTGCACTTCGTAACGCGGTTTGCGCGATGTCGCGCCAGCGCGGGCGAACGGCTGACACTGATCGTGGCTGTCGGCTCAGAAGCTCGCCAGCGAATGTATGAAAGAGCCGCCCGGCATCGCAGGGTAATCGAGCACTGCAAGGGCGCGCCTGAGCCCGCGAGTTTGTACAAGGTATCCACGCCCACCCCCAACATTCGAACCCTGACCCACGAACCTGTGATCCACACCAATCTCGATTCGAGGAGGCCATGAAAGGCCATGAAGCTCATCGGCACAGTTTTGAGGTGTTCGGCTCGGAAGGTCAATTCAAGCAGCAAGGAGACCTACGTCACCAACCTGCTGGTGCTGGACCCGGAGAACAGCGGCGGGACGAATTACGCTGTCGAGGTCTGGGACGACAAGCCCCATCAGGCGACGCCCATGTCCGAGATCGCATTGACGGTCATCGGCGTCGTGAACAAAAGCGGCGGGGTACCCGCCTTGCGCGCAGTGATGGCGGCGCAGCCGCCGAAACCAGCCGGGGCGGAGGCCCCGGCTGCGGAAACTCTGGCAGCGGCGTAAGTGGTTACCGCCGCCGCAGGCGAAAAGGAAAAACGGCGAATCTTCGCCGAAAGTTCCGGTTCAGGGAGTCACGGCAGAGATTCCTTTAACCATTCCGTTACCACCCATCCCTAGGGATGAGTCATCGGGGATGTCCACCGGGATGGGTGAGCCATCCCCGATAGGGATGAGTCAGGGGAACCATGCAGTCAGTTGAAACCATGACCGAACAAATTCTGTACTGGCTCTCACTGGACATGCAGGTGCGGGCGCTGGCTGAAAGGCTGCTCGACAGGTTTGCCGTAACCGTGGGCGATCTGCCAGCCAGCGCCGCGCACCACCACGCCGAGCCCGGCGGACTCTACCGGCATTCGCTCGAAGTCGCGCTCAAGGCTTTGGAAGAGTTCGAAGGCAACATGAAGATGGAGCAACGGCCAGACGGAAGCGTGGATAGCTTCCGCAGTTCCCGCAACCGCTCGCGCTGGCAGTACGCCACGTTCATTGCCGCTCTATGCCATGACTTGGGAAAGCTGTTTGAGTTGGACGTGCGCGGCAAGGGCGAGACATGGTGCCCGCTGGATGAGCCCTATGCCCAGTTCGGTCGGCGCACGAAGACGCCCGTCGCAAGCTGGCGACCTGAGCGGGAGCACGGTGCCCATGCGAAGCTTTCCAGCTTCCTCATGCACCATATCCTTTCGCGTGCAGACATCACCTATCTCGGCCTGCCCCGCTTCGTGCATCTAGCGGCGTGCCTCTCGGACGGGCACAGCGGTGAGTCGGCAAGTCCCCTCGCGCAGACGGTCAGCCGCGCCGACCAAGCCAGCGTCGAACAGGCCCAGCCCGCCATCGCTGCGCAGCCAAACAACCCCGTGAGTCTGTTCTTGCAGGCACTTCAGGAGTTGATCGAGAACGGAGCGTTGGGAGTGAACATCCCCGGCGCACAAGTCTACGTTGAGGGAGATAAGGCGGCAGTCGTGGTGCCAGTGGCAGTTGCTCAAGCGCGAGAGCGCCTGATGGCGAGACAGATCAAGCTGCCACCAAACACCAATCTCTACAACATGCTCCGAAGTGCTCGGCTTGTCGAGACCGATCAGACTGGCCGCAGCGTTCGAAAGATCACATTGCAGGGCCGTCAGGGTCCGATCTCTCTCAGCGCCCTGATCCTTCCCACAGATAAGGTCGTACCCAAACAGATTTTGTCCACATTGCCTCCTACCCACTTCGAAATCGATACAGAGCCTGCGCCCGAAGCGACGCCTGTTGTTGAGGGCTGAGGCTCCCGGAGAGAACAAGACATGAACACTCTTATCGCAAATCAATACGGCCGAGTCCAAGGCGAGGCGGGCGGCTGTGGGCTGACGTTATGCGTAACGGCTCAAACCCCGCGCCGGGAATCGGTCGAGCTCCAAACGCGGGTTGACTCAGTCGAGCAGCAGCTCCATCTCCTCGCCATTCTGCGCGCCGTCGAGCGACGGATC
>Ga0209581_1002291_pt1 | contig 18709 bp, 11 predicted proteins | sample Coa_R2_FD_187160 | JGI IMG/M metagenome (GOLD analysis project Ga0209581, IMG submission 187160) | Surface soil microbial communities from Centralia Pennsylvania, which are recovering from an underground coalmine fire - Coalmine... | ecosystem: Environmental > Terrestrial > Soil > Unclassified ...
AGTGAACGCCTCACCACGCCCCTCTTCTTCTCAGAAACGCACTGCCTGTGGGCCGCCGGCGCCTGCCTCGATCACCGCGCCCGCTTGACCGGCCAGACGCAGCGGATTCTGCGCCTCTCCATCCAACCCATGTAAGGGCCTGCCTCGGTGTGATATTATGCTCCCATAATCTTTGTAACAGGGCCGGTGGCAGGACCCCCTCACAGCCTTCTGCCGTTATTATTCAGGAATGAACGCAATGCATCAGGATATCGAGGAGATATTACTTTCAACCGAGGCGATCCAGGCGAAAGTGGCCGCGCTGGGCGCCCAGATTACTGAAGATTACAAAGGGAAACCACTGCTGCTGCTGGGCACGCTGAAGGGCGCGGTGCCTTTCATCGCCGACCTGGCGCGCGCGATCAAACTGCCCCTGGAGCTTGACTACATGGCAATCTCCAGCTACGGCAACAGCACCCAATCCAGCGGAGTCGTGCGCATCTTAAAGGATCTCGAAGGGCCGATCGACAACAAACACGTCCTTATCGTCGAAGATATCATCGACAGCGGCCTGACGCTGCACTATTTGATGGAGGTGCTGCGCCAGCGCCGGCCTCTCAGCCTGCGCGTTTGCACGCTGCTGGATAAAGAGCGCGAGCGCGTCAAGCCGGTGACTTCGGATTACACTGGCTTTACCATTCCCGATCGCTTTGTCGTCGGCTACGGACTGGATTACGCGCAGCGCTATCGCAACCTGCCCTACATCGGCATTCTCAAGCCGGCCATCTACGAGGCCGATGAGCCGAAGCCTGAACGCCAGCACGCCAGTCCCGCCGAACACGCGTGAGCAAATCGCTCTCTTCTCCCTGCGCATCTCCTATGCTACAATGGCGATAACGAGAGCATAGAGCGCAATGAGGCAAGGAGATGAATGAATCATGGTTTCCGTAGGGGTTATTGGGAGCGGCGCCTGGGGCACGACGCTGGCGTGCCTGCTGGCCGGCAAAGGCATAAGCACAACGCTCTGGGAGCACCGGCCCGAGCGGGCAAAGGCAATGCAGGAGACGCGGGAAAATAGCCTGTTCCTGCCTGGCTTTCGCTTTCCCGAAAACCTGTATGTGACTGCCGATATCGCCCAGGCCGCGCAAGGGAAAATGCTGCTGCTGCTGGTCACTCCCTCGCAGCGCCTGCGCGAAAATGTGCGCCTGCTGGCACCCGTGCTCGAGCCGCAGGCGCTGCTGGTCAGCGCCAGCAAGGGCATAGAGATTGATACGCTTAAACGCATGACCGAGGTGATCTGTGAAGAGGTGCCCAATGCACGCTGGCGCGTGGCAACGCTGAGCGGACCGAACATCTCGCGTGAGGTTGCCGAGAAGAAACCGACCGCGGCGGTCGTGGCCGCTTATACGCCCGAGGTGGCTCTCCAGGTGCGCTCCCTCCTGACCACCGAGTGCTATCGCGTGTACAACTCGGACGATGTGATCGGCGTGGAACTGGGCGGCGCTTTGAAAAACATTATCGCAATCGGCGCGGGCTTTAACGATGGGATGGGCTTCGGCGATAACGCGAAGGCGGCCTTTATCACACGCGGCCTCGCGGAGATTTCGCGCCTGGGCATCGCCGCCGGAGCCAATCCCCTGACCTTCGCGGGCCTGGCCGGCATGGGCGACCTGATCGCCACCTGCGCCAGCCCCCTGAGCCGCAATCAGCAGTTGGGACGCCGCCTGGCGGCAGGCGAGAAGCTGGCAGATATTCTGGCCTCCACGCGCTCGGTCGCGGAGGGCGTGTTTACCACGCGCGCGGCCCTGAAGTTCGCTCAGCGCTACGGCGTCGAGATGCCGATTACCCGCCAGCTCGGTCTGGTTCTCTTCGAGGGCCATGACCCCCGCAAGGTGGTGCCTGAATTGATGATGCGCGATCCCAAACACGAATTAGAGGGCATCAGCGAGGAGCGCTATCAGTAAAACCGGCCAGCTTGCAAAAAACGTTGGGGCTATGCAAGAAATGCTCACACGCACCGGCTACCCGTCCATAGTAGAGACACGGCTTGTCTGTGTCCTGCTCGCCCGGCACGTCACTCGCCCGCGTACCCGATGACGTCCGAGCCGCCCTGGCTGCCCGCCATGTTCCAGTACATGGGCCGTTCCGCGACGAACGCGCCGCCGTCCGACTGGACGATCAGCGAGACATCGTAGCCCTTCGATTCGCCCTGGCCGAGCAACTGCAGAAGCCGGTTGACGGAGATAGTGCCGCGTCCATGCGGAGGCAGATAGCACCGGTAGCTGACGTACTGGCCGGCGTGTACGAACGTCAGCGTGAGCAACTCGCGCCGCCCGGTGATGTTTTGCAAACTCAGCCACTCGTCGAAGCCGGGCGCGCCGTAGCCGTCGGCGAAGGTGTAGATGGTGGCTGCATCGGCCTGAACCATACCGGGCACGTCGGTGAGACCGCTGATCGGGCCGCTCGCGAGCCGATAGCGAAAGAACATGACGCGCTCGGCCACCACCGGGAGGTCGGAGGTAATCTCTACAGCAACCTCCGGCGTGGCGTCCCCAGCGCCGCGCGCGTGGGCATTGACATCCCAGATAATTTGATCTCTGGCAGCAACTGCGGCGTGGAACACACTGCTCTTCCCGTTTGCGTACTCAAGCGTGATTGTCAGGTGGGCCGCGCCGCTCCCAGAGGGATTTGCCAGCGCCAGGTTCTCCTGAAAGCCGGGACCGGTGTAGCCCTCGGCAAAAAACCAGACGACGGCGGCCCGCGTTATTCCCGGCACCTCGCTGAAGCCGGAGATAGCGCCTATTCCCGGCACCGCGAGATCGCTCAGCAGAGTTGCGCGCATCGCCACCACCGGCTGATCCGCAACCAGCATCGCCGCCACGTGATCCGGCAGGGTCGCCGGCGGCCTGATCTGTTCCCCCCTCAGCGCCGGCAGCACGCTCTGCTGCATCCCCACCTGGCGACCGGCGGCGAAATAGCGCACGGTTATGATGGCTGCGCGCGGCCCAGGGTTGAGAACCGAAAGCGCCGAAACCACCGAGTTGTTTTTACCCGTCGGCACATTGGCGAAGAAGAAGGTCGTGCTCGCCTTCGTCAAACCCGGCAGGGCGCTGCCGCCGAGCAGCTTCCCATTGTTCAGATGGACCGCGCGCTCGGCTACGATGCCCGGACAGCCAGGAGTTGCGCCGCCATCCACGCGCACAAGCGCGGCCACTAGCATGCCGGGAGCAACGACTGGAATCCCCACATCGCTATTGACCTGCGCCGCTATCCTCCCCAGCGCCCTGATCTTGAATGCAACCGTCTTTGTCGTGACAGGACCCGGACCTCCCCGCGCCGGCTGGAGAAGGTATTGCACTGTCACCGCGCAATCCTGAGCGGAGGCGTTGTCGAGAATCAAGACCTGGCTAAAGCCCTCGCCCACCGGCTCGCCCGCAAAGTACCACTGTGTATTCACCGGTCCGGTCCCGGGCCTGGTAATGGTGAAGGAGGTCTTAGGAGCCACGCCCGCGTAGCGCACAAGCGTCTGATAGATATACATGCCCATCGCCGGCTCGGGTGTGCCGTAGTAGTCGCTGACAAGTTGAGGGAAGCTGCACGGGGAGCCTTGAGCGTACCAGGCCCAGCCGATCCAGCTCATGTGATGCGCGTCCAGGTAGGGCACCAGGCGCTGCATAAAGCTCGCCTTGCAGTCATACTCGCCGCTCTCAGCAGAAATGACCGGGTAGGTCGTGCTGATCTGCCCGAAGCCGGCCTCCCAATCGCTCAGCGTCAATTTGCCCTGGTAAGGATACGGATGGGTATCGTAGACAATATTCGGGCCGGAGAGCGTGTAGAGGGGAAGCTTGCTCAGATCATAGCCCCAGTTCAGGCCGCCCACCAGGATCAGATTGCGCGCCCCCGCCTGGCGAATCGTATCGACCAGCGTCTGCATGCCGACCGCGCGATAGTCGAACGACAGGCGACAGCCGCAATAAAAGTCGTTGGAGTCGTCGCGCACCACCTGACAGCCGGAGCGCCAGCAGCCCCAGGGATCGCCAGTCGATGGATAGGGATGCGGCTCGTTGTAGAGTTCAAACAGCACGGCGGGATAATTGCCATAGAGTCGCGCCACCTGTTGCCAGAACAGCACGCTATCCTCATCCGGCATCTGCCACGTACCGCCAGAACTTTGTCCCCCGGCATCAGTCCATTGCAGATCGATAATGACATTCAGGTGGAGCAAAAGGAGCGTATCAATCGTCCTACGCACCAGAATCTGATAGCTCGTAGAGGTACAATGCTGCTGGGGCTGACCATGCAGCCAGAACGCCTCCGAAAGCGGCAGGCGTACAGTATTTCCATACCAGAAAGTGCCGCTCACGCCCGGAACCGGCGGTCCCAGCAGCGCCAGATATGGGAGAGTCAGATAGGCATCGCCCCGGCAAGAAAACTCCAGGCCATCGCGCGCCACGCCATGAAAAGCATAGGGGCGTCCCCGAGCGTCGAGAATCGCATTGCCCTGCACAGTATACGGTCCCGCAGCATAGGCATTGTAGGGCTGAGTCACACGCGGGGTGTTGGTGTTCAGCGCATGGGCCGGTCCGGAAAAGACGCCTGCCAGCAGCAGAGCGGCGAGCAGGGCAGTGAAAAGCCAGTGTTGAGCGCGCGACATACAAAACCTCGTCTACCAGTATGTTTATAACGAATAAACGGGCATCCATCAACCATTCCGGGTGTTTGTGCAGTCGCCTGGATCAAAAGTACGTAGAAAAATGTTCTATATTCTTTGCTATTCGTTTAGAAGAAGAGTACAATGAGACTTGCCACCGACAAACACAAGGGATGAGGAACTCTTCTATGATCAGGCACGAAGCTGAGCAAGAAATAGTGCAGGGCTTAGTACAGCGTTTCAGAGAAAACTATCACGAATACACACGCGCTAATTCTGACTATAACGAAACTCTCCTCCGTATAGATTTCCTCAACCCTTTTTTAGCTGCGCTCGGTTGGGATGTAGAGAATAAAAAACAAGCACCACAACATCTGCGCGAAGTAGTCCACGAAGATACTGTGCAGGTTGACGATACAGACGAAAAATCACTGAACAAGAAGCCAGATTATGCCTTCCGAGTGGGACATGAGCGAAAGTTTTTCCTCGAGGCCAAAAAGCCATCCGTAGCCATTGCAACCAACGACAGAGCTGCATTTCAGGTTCGTCGTTATGGTTGGAGTGCCCAAATGCCAATATCAATTCTTTCCAACTTTGATAAGCTTATCATCTATAATTGTAGCCAGCGACCGAGTAGTAAAGATAAAGCTGCTGCATGGCAACGAAAAGTGTATAGCTATACAGAGTATGTTGAGAAATTCGATGAGATTTATGCTCAAATCTCGCGAGAAGCAGTATTTTCAGGGGAATTCGATAGACAATTCGGCATAGAAGCAAAACAAACGGGAACAGAGCCATTTGATAAGTATTTTCTCAATCAAATTGAACGATGGCGCAAAAGTCTGGCCGAAGAATTTCTCGCCTCTAACCCGCTGCTAAGCCAGGACGATATCAATTCTCTGGTACAGAGACTTATTAACAGAATCATCTTTCTACGTGTCTGTGAAGATAGAGAGCTAGAGAAATATGAATCGCTAAAAGAAGTTCAAACATATCAAGACCTCAAAGCTCTCTTTATGAAAGCCGATAAACGATACAATTCTGGCCTTTTCGATTTTGTCGATGATGCCCTATCTTTAAATATTGAGCTTGAGAGCAATATACTAGTAAATATTTTTAAAGAATTATATTTTCCTGAAAGCCCATACACTTTTGCCGTCGTTGAAACAGACGTTATCAGCGAAATTTATGAGATCTTTCTTGGGAATGTAATTGAACTGACTAACTCCAGACAAATTCGAATCACCCTAAAGCCAGAGGTCGTAAAATCGATTGGTGCCGTTGCTACGCCGCGCTATATTGTTGATAATATAGTTCAAAGGACACTTGAGCCATTGTGTAAAGGAAAATCTCCTGCAGACCTTTCCAAATTACGTATCGCTGATATAGCTTGTGGTTCTGGCACATTTCTTCTGGTTGCCTATCAATATCTTTTGAACTACCACCTGGAATGGTATTTGAGTGATGGACCAGACAAACACCCTTTAGAAATATACGAAGGCAGGGGTGGGAGCTGGTATCTCTCCCTGGCCGAAAAACGCCGCATTCTGTTGAACAGCATCTATGGTGTTGATCTCGACCTGCAAGCTGTTGAAGTTACTCAATTTAGTCTATCTATGAAAATCCTCGAAAACGAAACTGTTGCCTCCATAAAGGCTTACCTAGATAGCTACAAAATAGGGGCGCTTCCCCCCTTAACTGACAATATTCAGTGGGGAAATAGCCTTGTAGATAGCACCTATGAACAATTTGATGAAGACATTAGTATACAAGCCGAAAAATTTGCCAGGCTGAATCTATTCGACTGGGACCAGGCTTTTCCAAAAATTATGGCCGAAGGAGGATTCGATTTAATCATAGGTAATCCCCCATATATTCGTATTCAGAATATGGTGAAATATTCACCCGATGAGGTCCAATACTATAAAAGTAATCTTTCTCCATATACTACTGCAAAAAGCAATAATTTCGATAAATATTTTCTTTTTCTCGAAAAAGGTTTGAATTTGCTCAAGCAATCCGGGATATTAGGGTATATTGTACCAAATAAGTTCTTTAAGACGAAGGCTGGGAAAACGCTTCGGCGACTTATTGCCTCGAATAAATATCTTTCTGAAATCGTAGATTTTGGGGTACAACAGGTATTTGCCGGACAAACAATTACTTATACCTGTATTCTGATCCTGAAAAAAGAAGGATCTTCTGAAGTCGGCATCGAACTAGTTACTGATCTGCAAAGATGGCGCCACGGCGAGGTGCAGCAGAGCTTTTCATATAATGCCGATCGGTTTAGTGAGCTCCCCTGGCGACTGCTTCCTCCAGAATTGGATGCCTTTTTCACGCGTCTCGAGAGCGCAAATCCTCTTCGCCTGGCTGATTCCTATGACATTTTTGTGGGCCTACAAACGAGCAATGACGAGATATATATCTTTTTTCCAGAACATGTAGATGAAAATAGTGTTGCTTTCAGGGATAGGAAAGGCAGATTGTGGACGATAGAAAGAGATATTGTTCGCCCTTGCCTTTATAAGACCACCATACCAGCTTTTGCTACACTCAAAGCAAATGCCTGCATCATATTTCCTTATCATATAGAGGTCATCACTCTAGAAAACGGAAAAACTCGGAAAGTGCCTGTACTTTACACGCAGGATGAAATGAAGAGCCTGTTTCCTGCTTGCTGGCAATATCTCAATACATACAAGGATGATCTTGAAGTTCGCAATGTAGATCAATATACACCGGAAACCTGGTATCGCTATGGCCGATCGCAAAGTCTGACAAAATTCGATGGGCAGCCTAAACTCATCTGGTATACCTTATCGCAGGCTCCCCGTTATGCTTACGATAAGCATAATATCCTCTTTACCGGCGGGGGAAATGGCCCATATTATGCCTTGAGAGCAAATTCTGAAGAAACTTATTCCTTATTTTATGTACAGGCTATTCTCCATAATCCTGTCTTTGAAACCTTGATTCATTCTGGTTCGGTTTCCTTTAGGGGTGATTATAGCTCCCGGAGCAAGCAATACATTGAAAATATCCCTTTAAGAGCTATCCGCTCTGATAATGCCGAGGACCAAGAAATCTACAAGAGGATAGTTCAACTTGTTCAACGCCTGATCATCCTCACCGATACTTCTGCACAAGCACAGCTTCCGTACAAAAGAATTCCTCTGGAACGACAGAAAAAACTCTTGAGAAAGCAAATCAACGAACTTGTCTATAAGCTTTATCAGATCAATGAAAGCGACTTGCGCTTGGTCGAAACCTTCAAAAAATTTAATGAACCCGACGTCACTGATGAGGAAGATCAGGAACCATGAAACTTGCACCCACATATCAAAAGCTGCGCGGAGGTTACTACACTCCCGAAATCATTGCCCGTTTCCTTGCTCGCTGGGCAATTCAATCGCCTACAGCCTCTATTCTGGAACCGAGCTGTGGCGATGGAATACTGCTGGAGGCGGCGATCGAAAGACTCTTTGATCTGGGTGCGAAACACACTGACATTGCCCAATCGCTTCATGGCGTTGAGATTGATCCAGAGGAGGCCGCCAAAGCAGAAGAGCGCATAAAAGCATTCCGCATTAATCCTACTTCTGAAATACTGCACGTGGGTGATTTCTTTACCTATTGCCGAAACCAGCTCCTAGAACAGCATTTTCTTGGGTCCGTAACCAGAGATAGACGGGCATTTGACGCTATTATCGGCAATCCTCCTTTTGTTCGCTATCAGAGTTTCCCAGAGAAGTACCGGGATATTGCCGTCTCCATTATGAAACAGGCAGGATTGAAGCCTAGCCGCCTGATGAATTCATGGCTTCCATTTCTGGTAGCGTCAAGTCTGCTCCTCAAGGAAAATGGCCGGCTCGCTATGGTTATTCCAGCCGAATTATTCCAGGTAAATTATGCTGCGGAAACTCGACAGTTCCTGAGTAATTTTTATCATCAGATCACGCTCGTTACGTTTAAGAAGCTTGTGTTCGCCGATATTCAACAGGAGGTCGTTTTACTTTTAGGTGAACGCGATGGGATTGGACATAACGGCATCAGGGTTCTTGAATTTGAAGACGCTGGAGAACTTATAACACATATCCATACAGATTTTACGGAAGAAGAACTAAAACCAATGGACCATTCAAGGGAGAAATGGACACAATATTTTCTTAGTTCTGACGAAATTCACCTCCTACGAGTATTAAGAAATGATCCTCGCCTGACTCTCTCCGGCCAGGTGCTCACAGTTGATGTGGGAGTGGTCACAGGAGAGAATAAGTTTTTTATCTTAAATGAGCAACAAGTGAAAGAGGCTCATCTAGAGGGCTTTACCAGGAAAATTGTCAGCCGGTCAGGGCATCTCAAAGGGGCTATTTTCAATGAGGCTGACTGGCGAGCAAATGTCGAGAATCAATTTCCTGCCTTTCTTTTAGACGCTCCTGGCGTACCGTTGGATGGATTGCCCGAAGCACTAAGAAGGTATATCTTAATGGGTGAAGAGCAAAATTATCAGCAGGGCTATAAATGCCGTATTCGCACCCCCTGGTATGTTGTTCCCTCTCTATGGAAACCGGACGCGTTTATGTTGCGTCAGGTACATGGACATCCCAAACTTATTTTGAATCAGGCCGATGCTACCTGTACTGATACCATCCATCGAGTACGTTTTCTGGGAAATGGAGATCCCCGAACAATTACCGCAGCTTTTATGAATGTGCTTACGTTCGCTTTCGCCGAGGTGACAGGGCGCAGCTACGGAGGTGGTGTGCTGACCTTTGAGCCGAGTGAAGTAGAGAGGCTGCCTCTCCCCCTCATCTCTTCAGAAAATCTCGATTTGGCCTATTTCGATCGACAGTTACGAGCAAATAATATGCAAGCTGTCATCCGTTTAACAGACGATATCCTCTTGAGGGATGGTTTAAACTTGAGTGCCTCTGAAATACAAATGCTGCATAGCATTTGGGAAAAACTAAGAGATAGAAGGATTCGCAGAAAGTAGAAACTATAAGCGGAGCAACAAACAACGGCATCTACCCGGATGCCGTTGTTTGTTGCTCCACTTACTCCGCCGCGATCGGCGAAGCGACCGGAACCTCATCCGGCGCGGTCGCCTCAGTTTCGCTCTCCGTCTCGGCGGGCTCCTCGGTTTCGCTCCCCGCCTCAGCCTGTTTCTCCGGCTCAGCAGCCTCGGCGGGCTTCTCGGCAGGGTCTGACGACGCAACCTCCTCCGGCTCGGCGACTTCACCGGGTGGGTTCGTCGACTCGACGATCTCCGGCAGGGGCGAGGTCATGCGCTGGCCGGGTGCTGCGGGGGTTGGTGCTGGGATGGAGTCGGGGCCGGACGGGAGATTGCTCTCCATGACCATGCCGTTCTCGATATAGACGTGGTGACTGAACATCGAGGGATCGAAGGCGCTGTGCTGCGAGATCAGCACCACCTGCTCGAAGTGCTGGCCCAGCATCTCGCCGGTCACGATATTAACCAGCGCCTGCATGCGTTCGTGGCTGGAGGTAGTCAGCGGCTCATCCAGCAGAATGAAGCCGGGCGCGGCATTGAGTTCGCGCGGCAGGGCGGCGACCGCGAAGGCCAGGCGCAGGGCCAGCGAGATTTGATCTGCGGCCCCGCCGGAGAAAGCAGTGCGCGGAATATATTCTCCGGCCGCCGGTTCCCAGATGCTCAACTGCAGGGCGCCGCCACTGGCCACGCTCTCGTCCTCCTCGGTCGAGAGGCGCACGTCGTGATAGCGACCAACGGTCAGCACCGGCAGGAATTGCTGCATGTAATACTCGATGCGTGGCAGCATCTTGCGCATCAGGCGATCCATCGTAGCCTGGAGCATCAGACTGCCACGCTTCCTGGTCTGGTAGTTGCGCTCCTGCTGCTCCATCTGCTGGCGGGCCTCCTGCAGATCGAGCTTCTGCCCGCCGGTCTGCAATTGCTCGCTCAGCTCAAGCTCCCGCGCCTCCAGGGAATGCAGTTCCTCTTCAAGCTCAGCCTGCTGCTTCTCCAGGCGCTCGCGATCCTCCGGCGTATACTCGCCGACCAGCGGCCAGACCGCCACGATCTCGCTGCGGGAATACCCTTTGGGAGATGGGCGATTGCGCTGGGCCAGCAGCACAGCAATATGCTCCTGAGTATTCTCAATCTCTTGCAAGCAGAGAGCAATGCGCGCGTTCAGAGCGCCCTCCTGGAGCTTCAGCGACTCAAGCTCGTCCGCAATAGTGGATTCCTTCGCCTCCTGAATCTCGCGTTCGCAGCGCAGGCGCAAGGCCACCAAAGGTTCGGCGAAAGTGTTATGAGGCACAACCCAGCTCCCCAGCGAGCCGCTAAACTTGGCAAGCTGGCGATAATGATCGGCCAGCGACTCCTGCCGCTCTTTGAGGCGTTCTGCGTAAGTATCGTAGCGCGCCTGTAGATCCTCTTTATTGCCCAGAGCGATATGCAGGGCCTCCAATTGCTTGCGCGCAGCAATCTCGGCGGTATTGATCGCGGCCTGCCCGAAGGTCACGCCCAGGGGCTGAACGCGCAGGCGCAGGGTATCCTGCAAGGCGCGCAGAGCCTCGCGCAGGGCTATCTGCTGCTCGCGCGCGCGCTGCATGCGCCCGGTGGGATTGCTGGCCTGGAACTGCTCCGCGCGGTCGACCAGGGCCTTTTTGCGCGCCAGCAGAATATCCAGCGCCTCGCGGTGAATCTTCACCTGGGCCTCCAGGTCTGGCACCACATCCATCTTGCCTTCGAGAATCGCAATCTCGCGCTCAGTCGCCTTGATCGTATCATCGATATGGAGCTTCAGTTCCGCCTCGCTCGCCACATTCGCCGGCGAGGTGGGATGAACCCCGGATTGCGTCGTCACCTCGCCGACCGGGATCGGCAGGCCCTCCTTGCCGGAGGCAGTGATGATTTCCGCGCGCAACTGCTCGATTCTCGCCTCGATGCCGCGCATCTTCTCATCGATGACATCCCAATCCTCCTGCCGGCGCTGATCTTGCAGGCGTGTATACTCCTTACGCAGCGCCGCGACAGCCTCCATCGTCACATTCACCTGGTTGCGCGCCGCCAGCGCCTCATCCCGGCTCTCGTTCAGCTTCTGCTGAAGTTCCGCAATGCTCTCCTCGCTGCCGGGATGCTGTTCGAGGATACGCTGCGCCTCCTCGACGGAGGCGGGAATCGAGCCGCCCAGCGAGGTAATCTCGCGCTCGATCTGCGCCAGCGCCTCATGGTTCCCGCCCATACGCACCGCCGCCTGGCGGGCCGCGACCATCATGCTCACCCGGTTGACGCCCTCCTGCGTCAACTGGCGCGCCTCCTCATGTGCGCGCTGCGCCTTGTACCACTGGCCCGCCTGCCGCCCGGCCAGCGCGGCCAGCGCAAGGGCGACAATGACCAGCACCGCTCCCCCGACATTCACCGATGCGGCGAAAAGCCAGACCGCCAGGACCGCCGCGATCACGAAGAGGCCCGCGAGGCCAATGAAGATACCCATTGCCTTCAGTTTGGCCGTCCTCGCCTCGCTCTCGGCGTTCGTCAGCTTCTCCTGGTGCATATGGGCGAGGTGCAGTTGATGCTCCGCCTGGGCCAGACCTTGAGAGAGGCCCTTGAGGCGCTGCCACTCGACCAGTTGGCGGCGAATGTTGATCTTGCGCCAGCGCTGCTCCACCGCATCGGCTCGCTGCTGAACCTGGCGGGCCTCGCGCTCAACCAGCTCCTGCTCCTTCTCGGCCTCCTGCAACTCGCGCCAGACCTTGCGCAGCGCCGCCCCGTTCTCCTCGGCCAGCTTGCTCTGAACAAGCGTCTGCTCGCGCTGAGCCTCGGCCTCCTGCAAGGCATGCAGCTTCTCGGCCAGCGCCTTCAGACGGAGCAGGCGAGCCTCCAGCTTTGGTTTACCGGAACGATTCTGCTCCTCGACCTCCTGCTGGGCCTGGACCGCCTCATCGACGAGCAACTGCGCATGCGCGATCTGGCCCTCTAGATCGGCGAGGTTCTCCTGAATATGCTCATGCTCGCGCAGTTCCTGCTCCAACTCCTTGATCGAGTTCACCACGGCCAGCAGATCGGCGGCCATGTGCTCCAGGGTGCCAAAGGACTTGGAGAGCTCGGAAAGCTCGCGCACACGCTGCTCCAGTGCGGGCAACTCCTCGCGCTCGCGGCGCTCCAGCTCGGTAATCTGGCGCTCCAGTTCGGGCATCTCACGCTGGGCCTCAGCAATTGCCTCATACGCAGCGATAATCTCACCCAGCGTCTCGTTGGCCTTCTTCAACTGCTTGATGCGGCTCTGGCGGCCCTTGATCTCATTGCGCTGCCGCTCCAGTTGCTCCAGCGCCGCCTGCTGTTCCGCAATCTCCGCCTCCTGCCCATCGATCTCGGCCAGGGCCACCGCCACGGCCACCGCATCCAGCGCCGCCTCAGTCTCGCCCAACTGCTCGCTCACCTCAGGGATGCGCGCCTGCAACTCGGCCAGCTTCAGGTGCTCCTGACTCTCCTTCAGAGCCGCCTCGTCCTCCGGGGTGAGCTTGAACTGCTCGGCCAGGCGTGTAAACTTCTCCAGGCCCAGCAGGCGGCGCAGGGTAGCCTCGCGCTGGGCGCCGCTCAGGCGTTCCACGCGCCCCAGGCCCTTCTGCTCGATCAGCCCGGAATTGCGCAGCGTCTCCCCGTCGATCTGTCCCAGCTCGCGCACAATGCGCTGATTCACCGTCGCCAGGCTCGTCACCGGCTGTTCCTCGGGCATGCCCAGGCGGCGCACCACCAGCGAAGCCCGCTGCCCGCGCCCGCGTTCAATTGTGCGCGTAATCGTCAGTTCCGTCGCCCCAACCGCAACCGTCAGCGTGAGCGTGGCCGTCTTTTCTCCATACGCGATCAACTCATCCAGACTGGCGCTCCCGCGCCTGGCAGCTTCAGAGGAAAGAGATTCGCCATAGAGGGCAAAATAGATACTTTCAAAAAGAGTAGACTTCCCCGCCTCATTGGGACCCTGAATCAGAATGCTGCCGCGCTGAGGGAATTGCATATCGATGCGGCGCAACAGTCGAAAATGCTCAACGAAAAGATGTTTCAGAATAATCATATTCGCCCCCTAATGTAAAAGCCCACCCCTGGACGCAGGGTAGCGGACTCCGTCCAGAGCAGCCAATAGCTCTTCTTTTGTCATAAGTAAAGCCTTACGTTCCTGCTCATCCTCCGCCCCGGCAATCCACTCGTCGGCCAGGGCTACCAGTTCCTCGCGCGGCGAAAAACGCTCGCCTGTCTCGGCGGAAACCGCCTGCTGCTCCGGCAGGAAGGAGAGGGCGCTTTCGTCGAGGGAAAGCGCAAAACACTGCTCCTCGCCAATGCGGCGGATCGCGTTGAGATCCAGTTGGTGATACTGCCGACGCGTCAGCTCGCCCTCAAAACGCAGGTGCATCAGCACATCGATGCTGCAAAGAGGGCGCAGGCGCTCCAGAACAGCCTCGGTTGGAGAGACAGCCGGCGTCTCCTCGTCCGCAGGCCAGAGATCCGAGGTGCGCACAACCAGGCGATGAAAATGCAGCGCGTCAACCGCGATATGCTTGCACCAGCGAATGCCATCGGCGGCCAGCCCCAGGAAAACAAAGCCGGGATCATCGGTGGGGTCGTGAAAATCGACGTGCTGCGTCGCACCCGCCACTACCACCTCGGTCGAACCAATCTGCGCACGCCGGAACCCATGATGGTATCCCGCCAGAATATATCGAAAAGCCGACTGCCGCTCAATGCTCGCGCGGCGAACCAGCGCGCGCACATCCGGCGAAGCCTCGTCGGCAGCAAAACCCTCAATCGGCGCGTGAAGAATCAGCAGCGAGAAGGCCGCACGCTCGATCTCACTGTCCACCTGCAACTGCGCCAGTGGATCGCCCTCCTGGCCCGCCGTTATTCCCAGACCACAGATGCCCACCCTGGTGCCGCGTATATCGAGAATAACCGGCGCTAAAGCCTCTGGCTCGGCGGAAGAAGAACCCTGAGGAGGAAAATAATGCCAGGCACCCAGGCGCGCGTAACTGATTTGAGGCGCGGGAAAAGCCTGGCCGCCGGAGGGCGTGTCATGCAATCCCCCCAGAGCAAACGCGCGAATGCCGGCCTGGCGAAGCTGGGCCAGGCGCGTCGCCACAAAACTGCGATCCTGCTCATCGGGGCTGGTTGAGTCGAAAAGATCCCCCGCCTGAATAAAGAGATCAACCCCCTGGCCGATCGCGAAATCTGTCGCCTGCTGGAACGCATGGCGCAGGCGCTGTTTGCGCTCTTCGCGCTTGCGCGGTCCCTGGCCCGCGGCAGCATAGCCAAGATGGTTATCAGCAGTGAGTATAACTGTGATTACACCGTTTGCCTGCTCATCTGGCGCTGGAGCAGAGTTGGAAATGCTTCCTTCTTCCACATTCTGTTCTGACATAGCATTACTACTTCCGTCTTAGAAACGACTTCCGGGGCCGTCTGTTGCGTGTGAGTACCTGCCAGCGCGGCCTTTTCTTCCGAACAGGGAAACTGTGATTGAGCGGCTTTCTCCACTTGCTCTCAACCGGGAATCCCGGTTGAGAACGGCAAAAGGCTACGCTATCTAGAGGAGTCTATCACAAATGCCGAGAATTAAACACTCATGTGAGAAAAAAAAGGACTATTTGGGGAATGCCGGCCTCCTTTTGAAAGAGAACAGATTCTCGCAGCGTATGTTTTATAGAGAGGGTATGTTGTGGGACGAAGGCGGGCCGAACGCGGAAAAATCCGCCTGCAAGCGCTGAGATCATTTAGCCCTCGTTTGTTGCGTGGCCCTGCTGGATATGCTACCATGCCCCACAAAAGTACCAGCTAACCTGCCTGATAGGAAGAAATCAGTAATCTGATCTGTTTTTTTTAGAGAAGTCTCGCAAAAGCATCTATACATAAGAAGAGATTTTATCGAGACATGTTCATACTCGAACCGGAAGTCCTAAAGCTTTGACCTGTCTCGCGTCTATTGCTATGCTGTTCCTGATCATCGGGAGCAACGCAGGAAGGTCGCTCGCCTCATTCGCGTATTGAGAGCAGCCCATGCAAGGAATTGCGATACAGCGATGGCATTATCCTTTGAATTCTATGACAGACATGTACAGCGTAATCAGGCCAGCTACACAAGGATATGTAGGGAGGGAAATACTACGGTGGTAACAGCAAAAATAGATCAGGAGCATGAGGTCCGCCAGGTCTTGCTTGCGTTTGCGCATAGCATTCAGGAACGAGACATTGTGACCTATGAACATTCGCGGCGCGTGGCGACGTATGCCCAGCGCCTGGCGCGCTATCTGGGCTGGAGCCGGCGTGATGCGCGCGACCTCGCACTGGCCGCGCTGGTTCACGATCTGGGCAAGACCTGGATCGCCAACGATATTCTGTTGAAGTCGGCGGCGCTCTCAGACGAGGAACGCCGCACGATGGAACGCCACCCGGTGATCGGTGCGCGGATTTTGATCGGCTGCGATGTCCACCCGTTCTATGTGGAGACCGTGCTGTATCATCATGAAGCCTGGGATGGACATGGCTACCCGACCGGCCTGAAGGGCGAGGAGATTCCCCTGAGCGCCCGCATCCTGAGCGTGGCGGATGTCTTCGATGTCCTGACCTCGCAGCGCCCCTATAAAGCGCCTCTCTCGCTGGACGCAGCCAGGGAGCGGCTCCTGCTGGGCTCGGCGGCCAGCTTTGATCCGCAAATCGTGCGCGCCTTTCTCCAACTGCTCGATCTGCACCCGAATTTCACGCTCCCCCAGCGCCTGTGCGCGATCTCTGTGGATATCGATACCCTGGCGCAGGAGAATACGTTCTACGATAAGCAAAAACGCTTTCGTTTGCAGATCGATTCCGAGCAACGCCTGGCCCGGTAGCAAGGCAGGCTCGCCGCTCCCTGCACGGAAGAATCGTTATCTCAACGGATTTGATATCATAACCCGTTTGATGGAGTTGAAGCCTGAAACAAAATTATCCAATCAGGCCGAGAAATTCCCGCGTGCGCGGGTTCTCGCACGCTTCAAATATCTGTTCGGGGCTGCCCTGCTCGATGATAACTGCCCTGTCCATGAAGATGACATGATCGGCAACCTCACGGGCAAAACCCATTTCGTGAGTGACCACAACCATCGTCATGCCCTCTTCCGCAAGCTGGCGCATCACCCGCAGAACTTCGCCGACGAGCTCGGGATCGAGCGCCGAGGTGGCCTCATCAAATAACATCAATTTAGGATTCATGGCGAGCGCGCGCGCGATCGCCACGCGCTGCTGCTGGCCGCCGGAGAGTTTGTGCGGATAGGCATGCGCTTTATCCGCCAGGCCGACCTTGCTCAGTAACTCCATCGCCTTCGCGGTCGCTTCCTCGCGGGACTGGTGGAGCACGTGAATGGGCGCTTCGATGATATTCTCCAGCGCGGTCTTGTGGGCGAAGAGGTTGAAGCGCTGAAAGACAAAGCCGATCTGCGCTCGCATGCGCGCAATCTGGGACTCGCGCTCCTCCATCAGCCGGCCATCTACGTCGCGATAGCCCATTAACTGGCCATCAATATAGATCCTGCCGCTGTCGATCTTCTCCAGGTGATTCAGGCAGCGCAGCAGGGTGGTCTTCCCGGAGCCGCTCGGGCCGATAATCACCACCACCTGCCCGCGTTTCACGGAGAGATCCACTCCGTTCAGCACGGTAAGCGGGCCAAAACGCTTCACAACCTGCTCCGCACGCACCATCTCGGTGCTATTGCCATTCTGTATACCCATCGTAATCTTCTCCTAGCGCGCACCCGCGTTGGCGGTCCCAAATCCAAACAGGCGGGCGCCCAGACTCTTCTGACTTATCTCAACCTTGAGCGAGCGATCGATATCCATGCGCCGCTCGATCCAGTTCTGGAAAAATCCCCACAGGGTTGTGAGCAGCAAATAATAGAGGGTCGCGACCAGCAGGAGTTCAAAGGTTGTGAAGGTTGGCGCGCCGAAGGTTTCGGCGGTGTAGGTCAGTTCCAGCATGCCGATCACCGAGGCGATCGAGGTTGTCTTGAGCATATTGTTGAACTCGTTGCCCAGCGGGGGAACAATCACGCGCGCGGCCTGGGGCAGGATGATGCGCCGCATGGCCAGAGAGTAGCGCATGCCCAGCGACTTGGCCGCCTCCATCTGCCCGGCATCGACCGAACTGATGCCCGCACGAATGATCTCCGACATATACGCCCCCTCGTTGAGCGAGAACGCGATCACCACACAGGCCCAGTCCGCCAGCAGAGGCGCGTTGGGAAAGAGCCTGGGCAGGCCATCAAAAAGCAGAAGCACCTGCACCAACAACGGGCTGCCGCGAAAGAACCAGACATAGGCCCGCGTCAGCCATGAGAGCACAGGAAAGCGCCGCGAGGGAACGTGCGACATGCGCATCAGGGCCAGGAGCAGGCCGATAACAACGCCCAGAAACTGAGCAACCACCGAGATCCAGAGGGTGGTCCAGGCCGCCTGGATGAAGAAGCGCGAGAAAAGGAATTGTCCGAAAATATCCCAACGAAACACGTTTAGATTTCTCCTTTCGGGACGTGAGAAAAAGCTGTTACGCCTTCCCTGAGAGGGAGTGGCTCAAGCATACCATATCCATACATCGTTGTTAATATTTTCCGTGAGATACACCGGGGCTTCTTCTTTCTGGCTTTTCGACATGGCCACACCCCACCCCAGAGAATTTGACTTATTGATTTTGAGGGTTGAGTTTAAAAATTTTTAAACTCAACCCTCAAAATCAATAAAAAAGGGGCGGGGCGTTGGCGAAAGTTGGGAAGCGCCTGTAGTATGGAAAAAGATGGTGTGCTACCAAGCTACACCATCTTTTTCCATACTACAGGCGCTAAACTTAAGCGACCGCGTTGTTGCGGCGATCGAGGTAGCTGATCTTCTGCGCGTTGTCAAGATTCCATTTCTTGAAGAGCGCGTCGTAGGTGCCGGCGGCTTTGAGCTGGTTGAAGGCCGTCTGCACCGCGTTCAGCATCGAGGTATCGCCCTTGCGGACCGCGATTCCCTCGGGGGCCGCGTTGACCACGCCGCCGCCGACCTGGAACTGGCCGGGATTCTGCAGGATGTAGTAG
>Ga0209581_1002292_pt1 | contig 18704 bp, 16 predicted proteins | sample Coa_R2_FD_187160 | JGI IMG/M metagenome (GOLD analysis project Ga0209581, IMG submission 187160) | Surface soil microbial communities from Centralia Pennsylvania, which are recovering from an underground coalmine fire - Coalmine... | ecosystem: Environmental > Terrestrial > Soil > Unclassified ...
GATTGCTACCGATGTTAGTACCTTGAGGAATCTGGGTTATAACAAAGACATGGACGGTGAACCTCTGGAGCATGATGACCAATTTATACTGATTAAACCTCAAGATGTAGTAATTCCATTCTATTTAGCAGATCAATTGAGAAAAGTCGCCGATTACATAGATGAAATGCTGGTAAAAGTTTATGGAGTTTCACCTTATTACAACATAAAAACCTTAAACGATCTAATTGGGAAACTCATCATTGGTCAATCACAAAGAAGAACTTTCGGATTGCTTGGTCGGATAATTGGCTTCACAGAGGCAAACGTCTGTTTTGCGCATCCAGTTTGGCATGAAAATAAGGGAAGTAATTGCAGAGGTCGATCCGATTATGTAATGTTATTATTAGATTCTTTAATTAATTTTTCCAATGAATATATGGAAATTGCAAGTCCGGATAAAATCGGTACGTTGCAATCGTTGCGTATTTTTGTAACACCTCATTCGATGCGCGCTTTGCAAATAGCTGATTTGATCTATAGCCCTAACCTAAATCTCAAGAACGAAAATACCGTTAAAGAGGATTTAGAAAGTGTTAGGAATAACATAAATTCTATTTTGAATCTCGTTCCCCCCATAACAACATTCTCCTCTACATTAACAGGAGGTCAAAATAGATCATCAACGACAACAGAAATGAATGATTTAGACATCATTAATGCACAAATCAAGATAGCTCGCATCTCATCTTCTATGAACTTACAACAAATCAGCTATAATCTACTTACGAGACGTCTGATACCACTTACGTCAAACATCATCAAAAATTACACTAATCAAAGGTTTAGATGCAAAAATTGTGGAAGGAATTATAGAAGACTTACATTAGGCGGTTTGTGTTTGTTCTGTGAGAAGAAATTACAACCAACTTACACAGTGAGTTATATAGAAAAATATGTGGAAACCATGAACACATTAGCTTCAAATGTAACAGACCCTTCAGTTCAGGAGATTGTCAAATTGATTAAAGATAACTTTGATTTATTGTTCTATGGAAGAAAACAAACAACATTGTCAGACTATACTTGAATTCCTTAATTTATAATAACTGTATGCTCCCTGCTCATCAAAAGTATATTTCACAGTTCTGAATCTATTTCGCATCTGTCTAACTTCATTGGCGATAATAGAGGGGTCTTTGTGTTTGATGATTAGATCCCGTATATAATCCGCTATAATTCTCATGTCCTCTTTAACCATGCCTAGCCTTGTGAGCTCTTGAACTCCAAATCGCAACCCGCCAGGATTATCAAAATGACGACCCGCTTTGATATCATCATGGATCATATTACGGTTAACTATGATGTTTGCTTGTTCCAACAGTTTTTCTAGTTTCCCGCCTCCACCATACTCAGAAATATCAATGATGACTTGGTGAGATTTCGTGTAGCCAGCCTTTTCGCCTAACACTTTGAAACCATTAGCGGCTAACTGAACTGCGAATTCATGAGCATTTTCTATGATTTGAGAAGCATAATCCTTGCCATATGCAAGCATCTCATTGAAAACTACAGCTTTACCTGCAACAGAATGCAGATGATGATTAGATAGATTGCTTGGAAACGCAGCCTTCTTTAGTTGATCTGCATATCTCGCCCACGATAGAACGATACCGCCTTGGGGTCCAGGTAGCGTTTTATGTGTACTGCCAGTCACAACTTCCGCCCCCTCACGTAACGGATCTTGGAACCTGTTACCAGCTATCAAACCTAATACGTGAGCGGAGTCATACATCACAACAGTACCATAAGATTTGAAGAACGACTCGAGCTCTTTTACAGGATGAGGAAATAAAAATACAGATGCACCAAAAATAGCCAATTTCGGGGTTTTATTACTCTTGGCAAGTTTTTCTACCTTTAATTTCGTAGAGTCAACATCTATATTCATCATTTCTTCATCAAAACTGAAATATTGAACATCCAGACCACGTACGGCGCCTGCAGTTCCTCCCAGCTCAAGCTTTCCATATGATATGTGACCGCCATTAGGGATGGATAACGCCAACACCGTATCGCCAGGTTTCGTAAATGCTGTGTAAGCGATTAAATTAGAATTGACTCCAGAAACAGGACGAACGTCTACAAATTCTGCATTAAATAGACGTTTACCGGATTCAATGGCCAGATTTTCTACTTTATCAAGGTAGGTGCAACCAGCATAGACTCTTTCACCGGGCCAACCATGCAGAAGCCAAACTGAAGTGTGGCTTTTTCTGCGTACCGGTTACCAAAATCTGATGCCAGTGCCTCTTTAACGGCTGCACTTGTCACATTTTCTGATGCAATCATTGGAAGACTTTCGTTGAACCATTGATGATGAAGTGATAGTTGTTCGAATATTTTCTTATACATTACGTCAGGCGATTCTTCATACATTATACATCGGCCTATAAACAGAAAGGCTTGAATTTTAATCTTACTAGGGAAGATCAGACATAGGATTTTTTGTAACAACAAACAAGACTAACCAAACCATATCATCAAAACGAGTAGATTCGTGCTCGTACTGGGGGAAAAGCGTAAAAGGAAGCTTTGGGAATGGGTGGAAGAAGCATTCAATGAGCCAAAAAAAGAAGAAAAACGCTCCATTACCTGCGTCGAGTGCAGGACTTCTTAGGTTCTTCGAAGATGATACCCCTGGTATAAGGGTTCGACCAGAGTTAACAGTCGGTCTTGGCATCTCATTGATAGCGATTTCGATTTTGTTACTATATTTGGCGTCTATACATGTGCTAGTAACTTGACTTCTGATCAAAAAACAGACGAATCTGATGGGCGAGCCAGCGAAAAGTATACGAAGACATCGAGTGATCTTGTTAGAAATTACAGATTTCTTTTCACACTTCCACGCTCAACATGGAAGCTTTACCTTTCAACAATAGTCCTAGCAGGACTCGCATTGATGCTTGAGACATCGAAGGCAGCCTCTTCAGTTAACGGGTTAGCCGGTATTTTTTTCTCTGGGATTCTCATACAACTGATCTTGATAGAATTTTTTCTCATAATTTTGCGCAGCTCTCCTATCGTTAACAGAAGACGACTAGCTGGTTCTTTCATGTTTGTGAATCTTATTTGGACATTTTTGGCTCTATCTTCATTGTATATAATCCATAACCCTGAGAGCCTTGTTGCCACGGTATTTTTAATTACATGCGTAACATTTTCATTTTCACTATTAATAGTATGGCCATTATTCACACGAAGCTTTTTGATTACGTTTGCTGTTGGTTTGGTCGATTTACTTCCTCAGTGGATAGTTATTTCCAAAGTAACCAACATACAATTTTACTACTCAACATACTTCATTTCGGTATTCCTTTTAGCGCTTATTTTGGTGATGACTATGATAATAACTTTGCACAAAATAAACAACAGTACAAAAGAGAGACTAGGCGATCATTCATTCGACTTCCTTAAAGGATTCATGGATTCGTGGATGAATTCAGACTCGAGCCAATTAGAAAGTATGATTTCGAAACAAGGAACAGAAAAAACGGTAAAAACGATCTTATTAGAACTCGTTACAGAAAGCGGAAAGAAGCTATCCATTATCATACCATATATTCATCCGGGACCCTTCTACCCCGTAGGTAGTTACGATCTGCCTTCAAAGATAATGTCAAATTTTACCTCCCTCGGGTATGATAATTGCTTTGTTTTACATGGTCCGGTAGATCACACATTTAATTTACAATCTAAGCATGATACAGATGAATATGTGCGAAGCCTTAACGTAAATACAATAAATGAAAATTTTGGTTACACTCTAGGTCTCCCTATCTGTAAGGATTTCGATTCACACCAATTAATCTCATTGAGATTCGATAATTCTATTCTATTATTCATTTCTGCCTGGCCTGGTGGATCGGAAGATTATCCTCCTTCATTTACCGAATCAGTTGAAAAATTGATCGATAAGGAAACCAAGATAATAGTGATAGACTCTCATAATGCATTAGGTGAAACGCCTGATCAAGATGATGTCAATACAACGATAAAAGCAATCTATGAGGCGATACCAATCGCACAGTCAAATTATACATCAAAATTCTATGCATCCTTTTCTTCCATCAGCAAAGCGGAAGCAGCTTTGGGTGATGACGTAGGGACGGGTGGTATAGGTGTATTGTTGATTGAGACAGGAACAACGAAAAGTGCATTGGTGGTGGCTGACGCGAATAATGCTACTGCAGAGGTGAAAGATAGATTGAAGCTTGAACTTGTAGCGACAGGTATAGAACTAATAGAGTTGGCCACTTCAGACACGCATTTTAATGCAACAAGGATTCGCAACGAACGTGGTTATCTTTTATTGGGTGAAAGCACACCACCAGATTACATATCTAAACTTGTAGTAGAAGAATGCAAAAAACTTTCCGAAAAGCTCGAGCCTTCAAAATTCAGAACACATGTCTGGACATCAAAAGTAAAAGTGGGTAAAAACAACACCTTTCAAATATTTCGCGATTCAATTCAACGATCAATACGTTATTTGATTTTCGATTTGGTTATATCTGCCATTATAATTTTGTCAGGTTACTTTATAATAGGTTTCCTGCTATAAACGCAATAAATTGATATAAACAGCCCATATTATAATTAGTTGTTTGCTGGACGAACGCCTCGAGAGGGTCATAAGGGACATACTGGAAAAGAAACCTGAATTCACCAAAGATCAATTAATGAAAATGATTGAACAGAAAAGAGCAAGCGTTGGTTCTGGCTATCTTTCATCCATTGGTGCAGCATTGTTAGTAGCTGACGACCTCAACCTTGATGTATCTCGTATTGAACAAAGACAATATAGACTAAGAGACATAGTTCCAGGTCTCAACGGCGTATCGGTGACGTGCTATTTTTTAAAATCTTCATCAATAAAGGAATTTACACGCAAAGACGGAACGATTTCTACGTATCGCCGTTCACTCATATTTGATGATGGTTTAATCTTTAGGGCCCTCGAGTGGGATGTCACACAGCCTAACAATAGGATTCAGTTTTCTCCTGGAGAACCAATTATAATCAAGAACGTCTTAACACGAGTAGGACGTGACGGGAAGGTAGAACTTCACATGAACTCTCAGTCCGATATTTTATTAGATAACGAGCGGAAGCCTGAATCTCTTGACACGATTACTCATGATATATCAATCATTACAAAACCAGAAACATCTCAAGTCATAACAGGCATCATAGAACAGATTCCAACCATAATCACTTTCACGAAAAGGGACGGCAAAAAAGGTAAGGCTTTGCAATTCAATTTGGTTAGCAAATTCCGTAGCGAAATCAAGAGAAGGGTAATAATTTGGTCAGTCGAGGACAAACTTGAGAAACTATTATCAGCTGGGATGAAGATCAGACTGGTTGACATAGATTCCAGACTATCATCGAAAAATGAAATCGAATTTCACGGCAGTGAACAAACATTATGTGAGATTCTTGAGACAAACGTTCCCGTCACAAATACAAAAGAAAACAACAACAAATTCTACTTAATATCAGTTGGACCTCAATTGGAAGGCTCCGATAGGCGGACTGCGTTGTTGTCTGATACGAACAACTTCTATACGCTAACTCTATCCGGTAAATTAATTGAACTGTTCACCCAAATTACTATAGGAGACATATTGGAGATGACAAATTACGTGATAAAGGACGGACAGATATTTGTATCATATTCACCTGATAATATAAAAATAGTTGGAAGCGATGAGCAATACATCTCTCACGCTTTTCGAAAGATTGATTCTATTGTCAATGAGCAACAGCCTTGTATTATAGAAGCCGTAGCCCTTTCGAAGGCAGCTGAAAAGGTAGTCAACACGAAAAATGGGAAGGTATTGCAAATCACGCAGTTGATGCTAGGTGATGAAACTGGGGAAATCGAGATCTCTGGTTGGGGAAGATATGGAAGTCAACTGAATGGGATAATGCCTGGAACTAGACTGTTGATATATGGCGCAGTACCAATTCGTAGTACTGATGGAATGACGAGGTTGCAATGCAAAGAATACACACAGATCAAGAGGATTACTGTCTAGTTATCCCAGAATTTTTTATACAACACGAAATTTCTTTGTGCCAGATAAAGCTCCCTGTAGAGGTCTTCTTCGGTGAATGAGCGCTTCAACACCCTCGCTGCTGTATCTTCGCCAACACCATAACATGAGAGGGCTATTATAGCCCTTTTTCCAAACGAAAGGAAAAGTGACGCAGATTTCCAGGCTTTATTGTATCTAAGTCGTTCTGATGCAGTTAGCACCTTATGTTGAGAGTTTCTCTTCGCGATTCTTTCAGTGTCTTCATCAAACGGAGAACATATAGCAATTATCTTGGATTTACATAATGGGCATTTGGCTTGATCAGGTCCTTCAAAGACATCAAAAACCCTTGACCACGAACCGCAGGTCAAGCATACTAATTTTGCTTTCCTGCGCAACAAAGCTTCTTTTAATGCGCGTATACCAGCCTCATGATTTCCCAGGGACAACATAATTCGATCGTAAGTTAACATATTAGCAAGACTCGAATATTTTTTAACATGAATAACACTTAATTTAGCAGATTTGGATTTGATCTTCTCTATTATTCTAGTGAGCCCGTCAACATCGTACTTCTTATACAGTAATTCCTGTACCACATCATTGAATAAAATAGTCCCACTATATCTCTGGGTTAGGAGTTCTGCGATTCTGTTGTCATATTTGGCCTCACGCATTATTAACCCAAAACGTTTCGCCGAATGCCAAATTGTATAATGAAAAGCACGAACGGTAGTCAATTCTGAGATTATGACACGTCTAATATCCTCAACTGCCATTTGTTCAATAGCGTCGACAAAGTATGTTTTATCTGAGCCCAATATGAATATTCTATAAGGATCAACCGTCGTTTTTGGAATGCTACCGGTTTTCGCTCTGAATATTCCATTTATGAAAAGTTGCATTGCATTATTTATTTTGGTTCCCAAGCATGAATGAAGAACGATACCAGCTTCCCCGGATTCTATCAATAGTCTGGTGATATCAGGTAAATATCCAAGTGTTTGTTTTGATTCATTCATATAATCAGCTATTTTTTTATTAGTAGAATTTAACATATCATGACGTAACTCACCAACCTTCTTAGAAACTAAAAATTCTACTGGGATCATTTCGCCGGTCCAGACGGGGGTGGCTCCGACCAGCGATTGGCTCTTCTCTACATAGATGACAGATTCAACATCATTTATGGACACAATTCGCCAAGCATCCCCTCTAAGTATTATACTCTGACCATCCTCAAGATTCTCCGCGACAAATTTTTCATCCAATTGGCCGAGTCTCTTTCTTGAAACAAGCTCTTTAACGTCGTACTTTTCAACATCTGGTATTGTTGAGAGATTTGAGTAAAAGAAATCAAACGCTTTTCTCTTAGGTTTTATTATTTTATCATAATTGGAAAGCAGACCGGATTTGACCAATAATGATACACACTCTTCGACTTGGGCTTCAGTGACATCACAATATAGCCAAGTTGAATGCAGAAGTTGCATTATTTCTGGGATAGTGATGCTGTTCCTCTCTATTGCCAAACTTACAATTTGAACTGCAAGAACATCGGAAGATGGATATGTTTGTACAATCGACTCCATTTTGCCTTCCTTTAGCAGGGCAACTAGAGCAGAAGCTTCGATGTAATCATCTATAGATTTGCAAATAACCGTTCCATTAGCGGTAGCTCCGAATGCATGGGAACTTCTACCCACTCTCTGTACGAGCTTGATCACTTGTCTTGGAGAGTCCACTTGGTAGACATAGTCAACATTGCCTACATCTATCCCCAATTCCAAGGACGAAGTACAAACCACAACATTTAATTCCCCTTTGCGAAGTTGATTTTCTACTTCCTCACGGCTCTCCTTTGAAAGGGAGCCGTGATGTACTCCCACGTTGAACTTCTTGCGTTCCTTCATCAGTGCACCAATTATCTCTGCCGAGTCGCGCGTATTACAAAAGACGAGTACTTGGTGTAGTTTACGATTTATGATGTCATCTTCAAGGAACTTCACGACACCTTCCATATCACCATCTACAAGCGTTACATCTATTTTGTATCCCCTGACGGAGTTGTCAGCAATGATCGCACACTGTTGATCATTAGTCAAAAAATGACTTGCTAGTGAATAATCACCCATGGTAGCTGATATTCCTATCCGAATCAACTCATGTTCAGTTATTTTTTGAAGGCGAGAGAGATGTAAAAGAAGTTGTGATCCTCTTTTATTAGACATCAATTCGTGTAATTCATCTATGATTGCAAATTTTGTGGCTCTAAAATTCTCTTTGAATAGTTTTGAAGATAACAAGATGCCTAAGGTTTCAGGGGTTGTAATGAGGAGATGAGGAGGCTGTAACAGTGTTTTACGCCTGATATAGTTAGAGGTATCACCGTGTCGTACTTCGACTTCGAGATCCAGTTTTGCTGCATATTCTCTCAAGCGATCTAACAGATTACGATTTAACGACCTGAGAGGAGTGATGTACACAGCTCTCACTCCATGCTCTCGCCGTGTTTCTTCTGATAACAACATTAATACAGGTAAAATTACAGCTTCCGTTTTCCCGGAACCGGTTGGAGCGCTGATCAAGCAATTTCTGTTCCTTATGATGACGGGCCACGCCTTCTGCTGGATAGGAGTAGGTACATTGAATCCTAGTTTTGTTGAATACTCGACCAGCTTTTGTTGTAAATCAGCCAGAACCAAGATTCAAGCCTGTTTCTTCCGAGAATAATACTCGTATATGAATGCTGATATCAATCCTAATGCTAGCAGGAAAAACGTCATCGTTGCAGCAATGCTATAAAATTCGGATGGAGACAATGGTATTGGACAAGCTGGCTCAACACCTGTTATTAAAACTTAGACCAAATACACGAATCTATTTTTTATTATGATAAACACAGTTAGAATACGCATATTCAGACTAGTGATAATAGGATATGTGCTTAGAATGGAAAAATAATTAGAAATAAGCGACACAAGACCACATAATCAATTTGCAGTCATTCTGGAAAGAGCCTTACAAATATCTGTTTTTGTTAACACGCCAACCAATTCGAGAGAATCATTGAGAACAGGCAATCCGCTGATTTCATGTTTTATCATAAGACTAGCCCCTTCAGCAGAATCAGCTTCGCTTCGAACCGTTATCACGTTGGTTTTCATTATATCAGCGACGGTCAGATGGGGGAACATTACAGTGGGAATAACATAATCCGTACCCATGAAGAAAGTTTGATCCTTGGAATAGATTTTTGCAAGCAACAACGGGCTAACTGATGCGAAATCATTCATAGTAATTATCCCAACCAGTGAGCTCTCCATAACCACCAGTCTTGATATCTTATTCTTCGTCATCAATTCAGCTGCATAATAGATAGAATTGGCTGGCTGAATGGTTATCGCTGGCGAGCTCATACATTCTTTAACTCTGTATTTCCTCGTGATCCTCTCACCATAAAACTTTACAATATCAATTTTAGTAACAATACCGGTCAGATTATCCGACTTGTTGGTTATGATTACTGAGCTTATATCGTATTCAAGCATTGATTTAACTACATCTGATACGCTAGCCTTTTCATTTTCTGTTACAAGCGAATCTGTCATGCATTCGGAAATTCTTATTTTATCGAGTGTTTGACCAGAGACATCAGAAGACGTAAAACGTATAATATCCTTCTTTGTAACAATACCAACTGCTGTTTCCCGATCAATTATTATCAGACGATCAATCTTTTTCTGGTTCATCAGGTTAATGGCATCAAGCATCGAAGCTGAAGGACTAATCGTAACCAAACTCTTTGACATGACATTTTTTACAGCAGTATTTTCAACACCCATAATTTAGATGCCAGAACTATAATGGTTAATTCAATCTTCTAAAGCTTTTGTCATATTGATTTATGATTATGTCTTTTACAAAGATTTAGTTAAATAATTAGTACAAACTGAATACATAAATAATAAACTCAACAATATAGAATAGTACAAACTCATCTTATTCACTAATTATATGAAGTCGTCGAAAGTCGATATATCTACCAAAGATCAAAATGGAGCAAAGAATCAAAAGTGAAGAAGATTATGCAATTTATCAATGCAAACAAATTCGGATAAAACTGGCAATTCACAAACCAAGAAGCTTAAAATACATTCACCAAAGCCGGTTCAATGAGTGCCGGGGTAGCTCAGCCTGGTCAGAGCGCCAGTCTCCATAAATTGGGCGGAACTCATAATCTGGAGATGGTGTCAAAACCAACCAGAAGCCAGGGGTTCGAAACCCCTCCCCGGCATTATCCTAACAAAAGCCTCCTGTAGTCATTGACAAGACTTGGATCCACAACACCATAAAGCATCTCTTCAGATCCATCTGACATCACTGCCGGCATTCTAGCTATTCCTACGGGAAGATCAACGGATGATAAGACATCTTCATGAGTAGAATCAATGAGTTTTGTAGCTGAACTACCCTCAGTCTTAAAACATAAAACTCTTTCAATTGTTCTTTGACCGAATCCGGCGGCCCTACCACCTGCTGCGCCAGGCGTTTCGGCGATCATTATTATGAACAGTGTATTGGGACTAGGATTACTAAAATCAACAATAAGTTCAGAGACGATAATTTTTCTTTTAGGGTCTTTGATGATGTTTTCTAACTCGGACAGATCTTCCATGCATGCAAGCTAAGATAAGGGATTAAAAACTCCTTTCATTATCAGATAATTACCTTCATGTGTTATTGTTTGCTGTGATGAGCTTTACTCTGGAATACCTGGATCATGAACAAAATCATCAAAAAAGATGTAAACAATAAAGGCAGCAAAACAAGAAACATATCAAAGGAAACAAAAGATGAGTTGTGATGACTATTGGTTGGATATCATGTTTGCAGCTGCTTCAACTTTGTTTTAGTTATCTTTTGTAATTCTTACCTGAAAAGTAATGCGGGGGGTGGGATTTGAACCCACGAACCCCTACGGGATGAGGTCCTGAGCTTCGTGGCTTGCTTAAGCACTCACGCCTTTGACCAGGCTGGGCGACCCCCGCGAGAACCGCTCAGATTTCACCATTTCAAAAGCTTTCCTAAACTCGCAGAGGGTTTTTATCCAATCTTAAACCAAGACTAGGTTGTGAAGTTAGACAAGACAAAGGTATACCGTTTGACACGTCAGGTGCCAGCAGGAAGAGTGACCACGTATGGTGCTCTGGCCAAGGCCGCAGGGAATCCCAAGGCCACTCGAGGCATTGGAATGCTCATGCATGTTAATCCAGATGCGCCCCGTACCCCCTGTCATCGCGTAGTCATGTCGAACGGAAAGGTGGGTGGATATGGTTCGAAGAAGGGCGTTAGCCAGAAAATAGAACGCCTCAAGGCAGAAGGAGTCAATGTCATAAATGGCAAAGTAGTTAACTTTGACAGGAAGCTCTTCACTGAGTTTGAAATAGAAACAGATTGAAAGGTTTATGAAGCGCCTTTCCGCCCCGCAAGTCCAGCCGTTACCATAGTATAGGTGATGTTATTGAAAATTGATGGACCTCTGATCGTTATAATATTAATAGCTCTTGTGACGGCAACTGGATTCGCAGCCGCCGCCATCAATTACAATTCCTCCGAATTCTATCCTCCCTGGGTTCACGCAAATACAAACAAACCAGCTCTTCTGTACGTGCCTGTAATCAATGGCACAACGAACCTTTCTGCTTCGTTGTATGACGCGTATGGTAACCTCATTGTAAACTTGACTCAGGTCTCCAGCAACGCTTCATACGTTGAATTTTCGACAGGCTCCTATCAGATTCATACGAATTATGCATATAAAGTGTGGGTGCCTCAACAGAATATAGTCTATGATTTTGGGCTTCAGAACCCATCGATCGGTGAGTTGAAGGATACCTACTATCATGTGATCCTCACTCCTACCATGCAGGACCAATACTGGCGTCCAACTTCATGAAAGTATTCCGTATCAAACTTACTATGTTAAAAGCCATAAAATTAAATCTAATGTGATGGTAAAGGGTAGATCTCCATCCTTTAACGACCTCGGATACATCATGCTCGGTAAAGGCTGCCGAGTGTTCGTATTCGGCATGGCAAGCATCATGACTCCAGTTTATCTTGCTTTCCTTGGTTATTCTGCTTTCACCATCGGGGCGTTTTTAGCCGTTATGATTGGAGGGAATATAGTATCAAACATCACCCTCCTATGGTTTGAGCATCATATAGGAAGGAAAGTCTCTCTGCTTCTCTTCAGTAGTCTGATGTTGTTAGCTGGAGTATTGTTGTTTCTTACCACAGACCTTTACGTAATGACGATTGCATTCTTTATAAGTAATATGAGTACGACCGGGACCGAGGCTGGTCCCTTTCAATCAATTGAAACTGGTGTACTTCCTCGCATAGTTTCCGTAGGTAAAAGAAATGCAGCTTTCGGATACTATAACCTAATAGGATATGCCGCCTCATCCGTAGGCGCTTTCGCAGCCTCCTTACCCGCATATTTCGGAAACCATCTGACCGTTTTTCATTACATGTATCTTCTCTACGGTCTGGTGGGATTTCTACTCATAGTTGTATATTTGCAACTTGGTAACGTAGAAACGGCCCAAGTTGGAGCTAATCATAAGAACCTGCTCAATATATCTGAAAAAGCCAGACACAACATTACAAAGCTATCCACATTGTTTGCGATCGATGCTTTTGGAGGAGGGTTAGTATCTCAGGCCCTGCTCTCATACTGGTTCTTTTTTGTATATGGGGTATCACTCAAAGACCTTGGATTGATATTCTTCATTGCAAACATCATAACCGCTTTTTCAATGATAGGAGCTTCTTACATAGCAGGAAGGTTGGGAAATCTGAGGACTATGGTATTCAGTCATATAATATCTAATTTGTTTCTGATATTAATACCCTTGGTAGGCACCCTGTCCGGTGCCGTATCCTTCTTATTTTTAAGACAGGCTTCATCGCAAATGGATGTGCCTACACGTCAAGCTTTCATGATGAGTATTTTTGATGATAAGGAAAGGGTGCCTGCAAACGTAGTCACCAACACTTCAAGGATTATAAGTAATATATTTGGCTCTCCGATAACTGGCGAATTACTCTCGTTAGGGCTCGTTTCTGTTCCTCTTATACTGGCTGGTGTGACCAAGATATTATACGACACACTGATTTATCAATCGTATAGAAAGGATTATCGGTAATGCTGGTATCAATTGAACGTCTTTGTATGGCGTGGGTTTTTGGACGGAATATCATGTTGTGAGCCATTAGCTTCAATAACTCCATTCACAAACAATCAAAGAACACGGTATAGTAGGTAATAATGGTAATAACACCAAAAATTGTTAACTCTCAACGGCAGCCTTTCATATTCGAATCATGTATAACCTTCTGGCCTGCCGCATCTGAAAAATCCATCTCAAAGTAAGATGTAAAACATTCAGCTTATGAGTGGCTTGGTTTTTTGCTCGGATATTTTTGCATTAATCAAGAGAACAAGAGGAATCAGTGGAATGGTACCCACAGCAACCCAGCCCATTGGCCAAGAGTAAAGAGATGCCACGATCGAAAGCAGAGGTAGCACCCACATCCCCAAAAGAATCTGTATCGTATTGACTACGGCAAGGGATGCTGTCGCATTCATCGGATCTATATTATGGACATACGCATAAAGCACCGAAATGGACATTTCATTGAAAAACCCAAGAACTAAAAGGGATGATATCACGATTTGACTGCTTTGAAACCCGAAGAAAGTAGCCGGGAATATTGAAAGTATACCTACAGTGAAGAGAAGTAGTTTCTTCCTAGAGACCCTATCATAAACCACGGTGGCAAGACCGCCTACTATGCTGGCCAAAAGGAGTGGCGTGGATTCAATCCCTGAAGCTGATATCGAAGTCTTCAATTCTAACTGCAGATAAGCTGGCAAGAGTTGACCGGCAGCGAAGTACGTCCCCCACGTTCCCAAAAATGCAATCGCACCCTCCACGATCCGCGGATTCTTTAATTGAGCCATAGCATCAGAGATGCTGAATCTCCCAACGAGCTCAATTTTCCTTATTGCAGCAAAATTAACTCCGGCGACCAGTACTCCCAGCATCCCACCAGAAAACATGCTAATTCTCCACCCGAAGTCTTCCTGAATTATCCCCCATGCGAGGCCGAACCCCCCTCCGATAGCAAAGGCCACATTGTAAAGCCCCATCATGAGACCCGGGCGTGAGGGTTGAAGACCAAGTATCACACCGCCTGCTGAGGCGAAAAATAGGGCTGCACCGATACCGGATATAGCCCTAGTCAAGAAGACCCAAAAGGTAGAAGGTGAAATCACTATCAGCATGTTTCCTAATGAAAGCACAACAAGACCGAGAACATACGTTCTTGTGGGACCAAACCGTTTTGATACAACACCAGAAGGGACCTGGAAGATACCCGTGGCCGCGTAAAAGGCAACCGGTACCAATCCAAGCATCCAATAGGGGAATCCCCCCTCGTGAGCTATGGTGGGTAGTGCTGGGGACATCGTGAACCAGTTTAATCCATAAACAGAACGGGCAATGAGCACAAGTGGGATTATGAAGCTGCTACTGGTTCTTGACGGCAAATTCTTTATGAGCCGCGAAGTGTGTGCGTATTTAAGGATGAATTAATGGGATATGTAACCTTGGATAGCTATCATATTCATAAACATGAAGTTAGGATAGGATCGTTTGCCGCCATACAGGTTAACTTAACGCAAACTTATAGCCACGTGATAGATTACTCGCGTCCTGAGAGCCGGGGTGGCGGAGTGGCTGTGGTGAAAATAGCCACCATAAAACGCGTCAGCCTCGAGATCATCGATTGTGGGCCAGCAAGCTGATGGGCCCTAGCGGCCCCCATGGGTTCAAGTCCCATCCCCGGCGCTCCTAATCACATTGGAATCGTTAAATCGATTCTATCTGTTTTTCTCTCTAGGCGGCAGGAAGAACTTACTCCTCCAAGGGGAAGTTCCACATGCTCGAACCGCGAGGAGTATAACACCGATAACCATTGTAGCTATCCCCGGAGCATTCCAGATTTCAGGGACCATTCTTGCAGTTATACAGTATGAAGTTTGAAAGCCCGCACAAGAAACCTGTAGCAAACCTGGAGTCAGACTGAACAAGAGCCAAGTGACACCAAAAAGGAGAAGCACAGTCCCGATAATCGAAGATTCTTCAGGTTTCATATTGATCTTACAGGTTAAGCTGCGCTAAGTAATTTATAATTTACATTTATAATCACAAAAACTCAATTCGGCGTTAGGCGTCAAAATCCTAAATACAGCCTTGCCTCTATCAATTCCGATGAACGTCGAGTGGCACAAGGCTCATCGCATGCCAAAGAAACCGACGATAGATGAAAGGATCAAGTGGCACGTTGAACACGCCGCACAGTGTGGCTGTAGGCCGATTCCGGCTTCCATACTGTCTCGGATGAAGAAATCATCCCGAGCATGACCGGTTATCCGATACTAGACTACTGGCTCTTCTTTTCTTCGAGGTTCTGCTCAAACGATTTGGCACGAGCTTCTACATACTCTTTGACCTTGTTCTCCGAGTATTCTCTTTCCTCTTTCTGTTTCTCGAGTTGTTCATTTATCTTCATAAGCAGATTGTCAACGTCGAAGGGTTTGATCACGTATGCATCGGCTCCGAAGTTAACCGCCTGTACGGCGTTGTTAAGCGTTGGATACCCAGTCACGATTATCTTTCTCATCTTCGGAACCGTATCCTGAATCTTTCTAAGCAGATCCACGCCTTCAATATCAGGAAGCTTGATATCAACAAGAACTACATTAAAGAAATTCTTTCTAGTCTTGGCTATAGCCTCCTTCCCATTCTTCGCGGTATCTACATCAAAATCCTTCTTTTTGAGTACGGCAGCTAATGAAGCTCTTATCCCCTCATCATCGTCTACAATTAATATCCTGATTTTTTCAGCCAAACAGTATCTGATTTACATCCAGAACACGTGTTTAATAATAATTACGCCCGAACTCTCATTTGGGACTAATGCGTCATATGGCAGAGCTACACTATTCCACCACGCGAAAGGTGGAAAGGTCTAAATGGAAGGACGTATTCATCGAAAATAATATGGTAAATACTTCAATGGTACTGAAGATTATAGGCATTCTACTGATCATCGGTTCGTTAGCCCTCATAGCAATAGACTTGAGTGGGATGGGTGATACTTCAGGCTTGGACTATAAGGACGTAGGCATCTTGGTAGTCGGTGTGATAATTTTGATTTTGGGTTTCGTCGTCAAACCCAAATCTTCAATTCCGCCTCCATCATCCTCTACTCAGGCAGCTCCATCCAATTAGAATCAACTGCATAAAGTACAACTTTATTTCTGCTTTAAATTCCTTCGATTAGTATTCGACCTCAGGAACTCCCGAGTGCTATAAGGCTTATGAAAAGACATTCCAAGGTCATGATCACTAAATATTCAATCAAGTTCTCCTGAAGCACGGGAGACCACATTTTCCTTCGTAATTTGACTTCATTCTTGAGCCCAACATTCACGGCAAGCCGGCAGGAAGCATAAACAGAGCTTGACTTTGGTAAATCAACTACAATTTTTCGAAGAACATCTCCCTTAGATGTTGCTTTTGCTTATGCTATGCTATAAGACTTCATACTCCCGTCCACGAGCCTGAGCTCCTTCACCTCCATTATACTTGCCGAAGCTCTCTCAGACAGCCAGAACGCTATAGGTAATGCTTCATCTCTGTCCAAGATGCAAGCCTGACCAACACTAATAATTCCACCTTAACTTTGTTATCATAATTGAAGATTCAGATGGAATTGACCTAGTCCATCAAAAGATCAATCTATACCTTCCAGGGTCAAGCTTCTGGTATTACACTAAAGTCACTATACCTCGAAGTTGACTTTGCCTCTGGTACGATTTCGTGCGATGTAAAGATTCAGGCTTCTATGCTCTCGGGGCAGGTTGCATCAGTTCGCCGATGGCAAGCAGGAATGCTTCAGGTGATAATCAACCTTCAGCTAATCGGTGAGATTATAAACTCTAACAACTTTAATGGTCAAGTGTCTCCTATGACTTTATTTGGAGCGAACATGGGTAATACGTTGGCCAACCAAGGGTCGGGCTCCCTTTCTACTTTTGTCGCTATAGGTTCGATATCATTGGGATTGTGAAACAGATAAACCATAAAACGATTTCAAAAATTATTGTATATGTTGTATTATCTAAGCGAATAAATTTATAAAAATATCTCGTTCGTCATCCTTTGAATTATGTAACTCGAACGATTGCATCGCTGAACGTAATAGGTACCTTATCGCAGGTCCCAGATAAAGTACTTGAACCAGGAGTCACGCTGAGAGTGCATGACATATCGCCATCTGTCGAGGTGAAGGTAACTTGGAATGGTGCAGTTGTTGTATCAGAGGTTCCTCTTATAGCCGTGGCGTCATAGACTCCTGCACCCGTTACAAGATTAACCTCTTCAACGTAGATCGAACCTGCACAGTCGGGGCCGTAAGAGTTTCCACCGCCAGTTGTGCTTTGACACCAAACCCAGAACCCACCAATTATGTACAATGTACTCCCACTTGTTATAGGAGGAGTTCCAACTAATTCAGAGGATATGCAACCGTTAGGGACATGGGAACCGGGTGGAGGCGTTGAGCAGGATAGGATTATCTGGGTCTGGCTAGCTGCCACAGCAGAAGGACCGACCAGTAGAATCGGAAGGATGACAACTATCAGTATAAGAAATAGGGCTGATTTTTGCATCAGTTTTATTTATCATTTGTTAAGTATATAACACTGATGAAGCCACACTTCACAAAGGTGTATACAAAATCTACGTTCCAGGAACATCAGTTTGATTTTAGTAGTTAGTTTTCGCTTATTAGTTGCTTGGTCTCATTTGTAAAAAACATCAAGCAAGTATGTCACATCGTAATAGCATTCTATCATCACGCCATCCTGTACATTTGTTTGGGGTAGCTTGTAAGGCAAGGCTTATATCCACCACCAGCGGTGGTGTTTGTTTGCACGCTTTATTGGCGGCATCGGTGCCAAGGCGGGTCTCGCCCGACTATGAAGCATCGACCTCCTGGTGTGCAAACATCATGAGGGTTCAACCCGTCACCGGATTGAATCTGATTACATGGGCTGTTTGCTACCTCGCATAAGCCGATAGTGCTGTACTCCCGATAATTGAATCCGGTTGATCCTGCCGGACCCGACTGCTATCGGCATGGGATTAAGCCATGCGAGTCAAGCGTCTTCCGGCTGTGGAAGGCGCGGCGTACGGCTCAGTAGCACGTAGTCAACCTAACTTGAAGACGTGAACAATCCCGGGAAACTGGGGCTAATTCACGATAGATTCAGGGTTCTGGAATGGCCTTGAGTCCAAAGGGCTGGAGGAGCATGCTTCTTCAGTCGCTTCAAGATGGGACTGCGGCCGATCAGGTTGTTGGCGGGGTAATGGCCCACCAAGCCTATAACCGGTGCGGGCTCTGAGAGGAGGAGCCCGGAGATGGACACTGAGACAAGGGTCCAGGCCCTACGGGGCGCAGCAGGCGCGAAACCTTCAC
>Ga0209581_1002295_pt1 | contig 18678 bp, 13 predicted proteins | sample Coa_R2_FD_187160 | JGI IMG/M metagenome (GOLD analysis project Ga0209581, IMG submission 187160) | Surface soil microbial communities from Centralia Pennsylvania, which are recovering from an underground coalmine fire - Coalmine... | ecosystem: Environmental > Terrestrial > Soil > Unclassified ...
GGCGCGTTCGTCAGCACGGGCAAGTTCTTCGATCTGCCTGCCCTCGTCATCGTTGCGCTCGTCACCGCCGTCCTCGTCGTCGGCATCCGCGAGAGCGCGACGTTCAACGCCGGGATGGTAATCTTGAAAGTCGCCATCGTCCTGCTCGTCATCTGTGTCGGCGTCTTCTACATCAACCCGGCGAACTGGCACCCGTTCGCGCCCTACGGCTACGGCGGCCTCAACTTCTTCGGCCACACGGTCTTCGGACGGGCGGACGCGGGCGGTCGTCCCGTCGGGATGCTCGCGGGCGCGGCGGTCATCTTCTTCGCGTACATCGGCTTCGACTCGGTCTCGACCCACTCGGAAGAAGCGCGCAGGCCGGAGCGCGACGTGCCGGTCGCCATCATCGCGTCGCTTCTGATCTGCACGGTGCTTTACATGGGCGTCGGCGCGGTGCTGACCGGGATGATTCCTTACGACCGCATCAACATCAACGCGCCCGTCTCCGACGCGTTCCGGCAGGTGGGACTCCGTTGGGCGCAGTTCGTCATCTCCCTGGGTGCGCTCGTCGGCATCACCTCGGTCGCGCTCGTCAACATGCTCTCGCAGGCGCGCATCCTTCTCGCGATGGCGCGCGACGGACTCCTCCCCGTCGGATTCTTCGGCGCGGTTCACGAGAAGTTCAGAACGCCCTGGAAGTCAACCATCGTGACGGGCGCATTCGCCGCGCTGCTCTCGTCGCTGCTCCCCTTGCGCGTCATCGCCGACCTCGTCAACATCGGGACGCTGCTCGCCTTCGTCATCGTCTGCGCGGCGGTTCTCATCATGCGCCGCACGAACCCCGAAGCGCCGCGCCCGTTCCGCGCGCCGCTCTTCCCGTTCGTTCCCGTACTCGGCATCGCCATCTGTCTCGTCCTGATGTTCTCTCTGCCCGCGGAAAACTGGCTGCGGCTCGGCGTCTGGCTGCTCGTCGGACTCACGATCTACTTCGGCTACGGGCGGCGTCGCAGCGTGATGGCGCGCCACCTCGGCGGCGAAATCGCGGCGCACGGCGTCTCGCCCGCGAACTCTGCGGTCAATCCCTCAAGGCAACGGCAATAACTTTGTAACCATCTTTAGGAATTACGCGTCTAAGCTTACATCCTGAGCTTTTCAAGGAGTAACTCTCGCCCGGCGAGAGTCTAGGCACGTTTAATTCTTAATGGTTGCGCCGCCGTCCTGGCCGCAGACCGGAACAGAGGGAATCATGTTTCTTTGGGGAAGTAGCCCGGCTTTGCTGTCCTTTTCGCTCACGCGTTCGTTCGCATTCATCTACCTTCTTTACACAGACCCCGGTTCGGGGACGCTCGTCTGGCAGTTGCTTCTGGCGGCGTTCTTCGGCTTGATGTTCTACTTCCGGCGCTTCAGAGATTTTCTGTCGCGGCGCAGAAAGTAAGCGCGGCGTACTGCGGCGTACAAAGGTCGCGCGCCACCTCGCCCGCGGCCTCCCCCATTCGCCCTCAGATAAGGAACTTGGTTCGGAGAGTTGCGGGTGAGTCAGGGAACCGCAAGTCGGCGGGCGCAGGCGGGCGCATCATTTCGCGACCCGGATGGCCGGCTCCTGCTCGCGGAAGACCGCGTGCTGCGTCTCGTCAGCGCGAAAGGCGCGGCGGGTCTCAGGAGTTTTCTGTCAACGAACGCCGCGCGTGAGTTCACAGCCGAAGGCCGCCTCGTCGGCACGCGCTTCCTCGGAAGCGACGCGCGCGCGGCGCTGTCGCGAAGGGGCGGCGGCGAAGCCTTCGGCGTCGAGGACGGAGACGGCGTTCTGGTCGAACACGAGCGCGTCGCCGTGCGAAGTTTTCCTTATGAGTGGCCGCCGGAGATGCTGCACGCGGCGGGCGCGCTGACGCTCGACCTCGCCGAGCGCGCGCTCGACGAAGGCTTCACGCTGAAGGACGCGACGCCTTACAACGTCCTGTTCCGCGGCCCGCGCGCAGTCTTCGTTGACCTGCTGTCGTTCGAGCGGCGCGACCCGCACGACCCGACGTGGCTCCCGCTCAACCAGTTCACGCGCACGACGCTTCTGCCGCTGCTCGTCAACAAACATTTCGGGCTGCGACTCGACCAACTCTTAACGTCGAGCCGCGACGGACTCGAACCTTCGGACGTGGCGCGGATGTGCGGCGCGGCTCGGAGGCTCCGCCCGACCTTCCTCTCGCTCGTCACGCTCCCGCACCTGCTCGGCGCGAAGCAGTCGAGCGGCGGGCAATCAATCTACGAGCCGAAGAGGCTCGCCGACGCGGAGAAGGCCGGCTTCATCCTGCGCCAGCAGTTCAGACGGCTGCGCCGCCAGCTCGACAAGGTCGAGCCGGGCGAGGGCGTCTCCGCGTGGTCGAGCTACATGACGCCGAACAGGTTTCACCCGACCGAGTACCTGCGAGCGAAAGAGTCTTTCGTCGCGAAGGCGCTCGCCGAGGTCGCGCCGCGCCGCGTCCTCGATGTCGGCTGCAACACGGGCCACTTCAGCGCGCTCGCCGCGCGCGCGGGCGCGTCGGTCGTCGCGATTGACCAGGACCCGGCGGTCGTCGGTGCGCTCTGGCGGCGCGCGTCCGCCGAAGGACTTGACGTGCTGCCGCTCGTCGTCAACCTCGCGCGCCCGACGCCCGCGACGGGCTGGCGCAACGAAGAGAACCCTTCGTTCCTCGAACGCGCGCGCGGCGGCTTCGACACGCTCCTGATGCTCGCCGTCCTGCACCACATGCACGCGACCGAGCAGATACCGCTCGAAGCGGTCTTCGAGCTGGCGGCGGAGCTGACTTCAGACTCGCTCGTCGTCGAGTTCGTCGCGCCGGAAGACCCTCTGTTCCGAACGCTCCTTCGCGGTCGCGAAGAGTTGTTCGCGGGGCTGACGAGAGAGACGTTCGAGCGGGCGGCGTCGCGCCATTTTCAGGTCGTCCGCGCCGAGCGGCTGCACGAGACGCGCTGGCTCTACCTGATGCGCGGGCGGGGCGCGGTCGTTGATGTTTAAGAAGCTTCTCGTCGCGGTCTCGCTCGCCAACCTTTTCTTCTTCAACGCGTGGCGCGAAGCCCTCAGCCCGCGCAAGTTTTTTTATTTTTATTACTGGAAGCAGTATCCGGGCTACGCGATCCTCGCCGCGCTCGTCCTCAACGTTCTTTTACTCACGGCCTTCTTCTTTGCGTGCTTCTACGCCGCGCGCCGCCTCGGCGGTCGGCGCTCCGACAAATTTATTCGCGCGGGGTTCCTGCTCGCCTTCCTGCTCGCGCTCAACTGCATCCGCGCGCAGGTCGAACGCCTGAGCGTGCGCGGCCTGAGAATCTCGCTCGGCAAGCCCGGACTCGTCGCGCTCTGCCTCCTGCTCCTCGCGCTCGTCGTCTTCGCCTTCGCGCGCCGTGGACTCGGACGCGTGTCGCGCGCGGTCGCGTCGTTGCTGCTGATTCTGTCGCCCTTCGGCCTCGTCGGCCTGGCGGACGCGGCGTGGCTCGCGCTCAGGTACGGCGCTCCGGTCGCGCGCGAACGAGCTTCAGCGCCCGCGCTCGAAGCCGTCGCGGCGCGACCGCGCGTGTTGTGGTTGATCTTCGACGAGATGGACGAGCGCGCGGCTTTCGCCGAGCGTCCCGCGAGTCTGACCATGCCTGAGTTCGACCGCCTGCGCTCGGAATCATTCTTCGCGACCAACGCCTTCCCGCCCGCGGGCCACACGTCGCAGTCGCTCCCCGCCTTGCTCACGGGACAGTTGATCTCGGCGGTCAGGCCGGTCGGCCCCGGCGAGTTGATGCTGACGATTCCGGCGCGCGGGGCGACCGTCGGTTGGAGCGCGCAGCCCGACATCTTCTCCGAGGCGCGCGCCGCCGGATTCAACACGGCGCTCGTCGGTTGGTACCATCCTTACTGCCGCGTCGTCGGCGACCGCCTGACTTCGTGCCGCTGGGAACCCGCGAGCCAACTCGCGCTGCCCGACCGCCTGAGCTTTGTGAAGAACGTCGTCCGGCAGCAGATCGGCCTCATCGCTTCGGTGCCGTTCGCCGGGGATTTGAGCGCACGCCTGTCGCGGACAAGCCCCGAAGATTACGGGGCGGCGCACCTCGCGGATTACCGCGCGCTCTCGTCGCAGGCCGAGGGCGTCGCCGCCAGCCGCGAGTTCGGCCTGACCTTCGTCCACCTGCCCGTGCCGCACCCGCCATACATCTACGACCGCGCGAAGGGCGAGTTGAGCGAAGCGGCGGGCGGAAGCTACCTCGACAACCTCGCGCTCGCTGACCGGACGCTCGGCGAGTTGCGGCGCGCGATGGAACGTGCGGGCACCTGGGAGCAGACGACGGTCGTCGTCTCGTCCGACCACTGGATGCGCTCGGACTACTGGCGCGTGAGACCTTTCTGGACTGTAGAAGACTCAGCGACTTTTAATGAACGGGTCGAACATCGCGTCCCCTTCATCGTCAAGCTCGCGGGGCAGAAGTCGGGCGCGACCTACGACGCGCCTTTCAACACGGTGCTGACGCACGACCTCGTTTTGGAAGTGCTGGGCGGAAGGATCAAAGACGCGCGAGAGTTGGCGGCGTGGCTCGACGCGCACCGAACCATCGGCGAGAGTCCTTACCAGAGTTACGAAGACGAGCAGTGATGTGGGCTGAGAGTGAACGATGGACGCGTGTGTAGGTCAGGAGCGAGCCATTCGATTTTCAGTTGAGCCGATAGCAGGTTGATGCACGCTCAAGTAAGTCAGAGCCGGAGCGTCACGGTGTTACTGTCAACGCCGTCGGCGCGAATCAGGAGCGTCGCCGCGCCGCTCGTGAGGACGCCGGGCGGGATGGCGATGTTTATCTGGTCGAGTCCGGGCAGCCTTCGGCACGGCCTGACCGCCTCGACCGCGACGGCCTGACCGTTGACGAATGCCTGAACCTGCGTCGCGGAGTCCACGCCCGTCCCGTAGAGGTGCAGGCGGCGCGCGCCGTCGTCCGGCAACATGAGGCTCGACAGCAGCGTCGCCACGTCAACGAAGAAGGCGTCGCCGCGCCCCGTCCCGTCAACCGTGAAGATGCCGGGCGACGCATTCGCGACGAAGACCTGCGAGCGCATCTGCCTGCCGTCGGCGTTCGTGACGACAACGTCCGCAGTCCCGACTTCGGTCTCGTCGGGCACCTCGAAATTCACCTGCGTCAGCGAAGCGAAAAAGATTTGGGCCGGGCGACCGTTGACGCTCACGCTCGTCCCGCCGAGGCTCGTCGGGAAAGTGCCGTCCGCCTGCCGCTGCGACTGCACGGCTGCGCCCGCGAGTCCGAAGCCGTTGACGGAGGCGATGCTGCCGGGCGCGACCGTCTTGACCACCGCAGGCTCGTTGCCGAACGAAGCGCCGTTGAGGATCGCGTTCGACGGACTCAAGGAAGCCGTGTAGATCGGCTGAGTCCACGCGGCGAGTCCGGCGTCGTTCGTGATCTTCGCGCGCACGTACATCTCGCCGCCCGTGAACTGGTACGTCGCCTGGCTGTCGTTGCTCCGCGCGAGCAACTGCCCGTTCCTGCCGATGAAGTCAATCGTCACGGGGCCGCTCGACGCCGCGTCAACCGTGACGGTGACGCTCGTCGCGCTCACCTGATAGTCCTGCAACGTGACGCCGGTGCTGGCGTAGAAGTCGCCGCGCTCCATCGCCTGCGTGATGGCGCCCGCGCTCAGGCTCGCGGCCCTGACCATGACCCACGCGCGACCGGGCAGCGCGCCGCCGACCTTGTTCAGATTGTGCTCGTCGTCGGCGGCCACGCCGTAGAGAAGTCGCCCGCTCGAAAGAACGTCGTCCCACATCGCCTCGACCGAGGGGTGCGTCGCGTCGCCGACGTTATTGACCACGGGGTGAGCGTTGTAGATTTCAAAGAGGGAACTGCCGCTCATTTTCCGAAGGTCGTCGGCGGTGAGCGCGAAGCCGTAGTTCGGGTGCGCGATGTATGGAAGCCCGCCCGCCTGACGCACCGCCGCGAAGTCGTTGTTCATCGTCTCAAGGACGCTCGCGCCCTGCTGCGGCTGGACGGCGGTCGTGTTGTTCAGACCAATCGTGTGGACGGGCTTGCCGGAGAAAGAGTCCGTCACCTCTTCGCCGCCGAGGACGGCGAACTGTCCGGGCACGGCGAGCTGTGAGTTGATCGTGCTTATGTCCGTAAACTTGTTGTGGTCGGTGATGAAGACGAAGTTATAGCCGAGCGCCTTGTAGCGGCTCGCCACGTCGAAGGGCGAGCCGTCGCCGTCGCTGTTCGTCGTGTGCGAGTGCGTGTTGCCCCTGTACCAGACGTTCGTCGAAGACGCGCCCGCCGCCCGCCTGACAGACCTGTGCGCGGACGAACCCGCGGGCGCGGCCAGTCCCGACAGGAGCGCGCCGCACAGGGCGAGAAGATGGAAGAACCTGCGTGCGACTCTCGCGAGCGGGCAGGGGGGAAGGGCGGCAATCATGCGTCTGAAGAACTCCGAATGCTTACGGAACGAATGTTGTGACAGGCAGCAGGAACGGCGACGGTTCGCTAACGTGTGCTCGTCGAAAGAGACGGACAGAAAGCTGCCGCGTCTCGGAAGAGTCGGGGCGGCACGGCGGAAAGGCGGGGCGGTCAGTCGCCGTTAGGTCGGAGCAAGCCGCAGGCCCGAAGCTTCTTTACGCGAACGTAATTGTTAGGTTGATGTTGGACGAAGGCGTCGGATTCCGCTCTGCTAAAACTTCAAACGGGACTTTCTTCGGAACCAGACGCTTCCCGTCGGATAGGCAGTTTGCAAGCTCGACTCGTTCGCGGACGTGCCGACTTGTCGCGCGCAATCTATCATCAACACGCCCCCGCGTCAAACAAGAATCTCCCAACCATGTAAACGAACCCGCCGCTTCATCGCGTGGACTGGACACGCGACAGTCTCACGCGCCGACGGGTTCGGAAAAGCTGCGACTTATTTTCGCAATAAAATAGAGATATCCATCGCGGATATTCCCCTGAGTATATTCCCGAACAGTTGACTTTAGGCGGTTGCGGCAGGAATCCGTTTTGAAACGGACTCGGGCCGGGAACGTTCGCCGCGCGATCCACGTCGAGCGCGACGCACGGCCTGCGCGTCCATTCACGGGCGACTGACATTCAACTGCACACCACGTCGGAGAGCAGATCATGGACAGTGATAAAGAACGCGAAGACTCTTGCTTCAAAGGCGCGTCCGGCGAGTCGTCGTCAACGTCGCGCCCGTGCGACCACCACGAAGACGAGAGCCTGCTTTTATCCGAGGACGGCGAGGCGCGACGCAGGTTCCTGAAGAAGACGCTGCTCGCGGGCGGCGGGCTGGCGGCGGCGAACCTCCTGCTTCACTACCAGGCGAACGCCTCGGCGCAGACTCGCGCGGCGGCGAACGTCGCATCCACGCAGGCGTCGGCGTCGGCGCTCACGATCCCCGTCACGCTGCGGGTCAACGGCAGGAGTTACCCTTTGCAGCTTGAGCCGAGCGTGACTCTGCTCGACGCCTTGCGCGAGCGGGTCGGGCTGACGGGGTCGAAGAAGGGTTGCGACCGAGGGCAGTGCGGCGCTTGCACGGTGCTGGCCGACGGGCGACGCATCAACTCGTGCCTCGCGCTCGCGGCGGCTTACGAAGGCGCGGAGATCACGACCGTCGAAGGCCTGGCGCGCGGCGACGAACTCCATCCGGTGCAGGCCGCGTTCATCAGGCACGACGGCTTCCAGTGCGGCTACTGCACGCCGGGGCAGATCATGTCGGCGGTCGGACTCCTGCACGAAGGCTGTCCGCCGGGCATGACCGTGCGCGAGTGCATGAGCGGCAACATCTGCCGCTGCGGCGCATACAACGGCATCCTCGCCGCAATCGAAGAGGCGCGCGGCGCGAAGGCTTGAGCCTCGTTCGTCGGCGAGACGCGAGCGTTCATCCGCCCGCGTCCTCCCGCGCGAAGGAAAATCGGAGACGCAGAGATGAATCAGTTCACGTACAAGCGCGCGACCAGCAGCGCCGAGGCGGTGCGCGAAGTCGCCGGCAATCGCAACGCGAAGTTTCTGGCGGGCGGCACGAACCTCGTTGACCTGATGAAGATGAACGTGCAGCAGCCGGACGAGCTGGTGGACATCAACCGCCTCGCGCTGAAAAAGATTGAGCGGACGCCAGCGGGCCTGCGCGTCGGCGCGCTCGTGACGAACAGCGACGTGGCGAACAACCAGCTCGTGCGCGAGAACTTTCCCGCCCTGTCCGAAGCGCTGCTCGCGGGAGCGTCGCCGCAACTGCGGAACATGGCGACGGTCGGCGGCAACCTCTTGCAGCGCACGCGCTGCTACTATTTCATGGACACGACCTTCCCGTGCAACAAGCGCGTGCCCGGCTCCGGCTGCTCGGCGATTCCGGGATTCAACCGCATCCACGCCATCATCGGCGCGAGCGACAAGTGCATCGCGGTGCATCCGTCGGACATGGCCGTCGCGCTCGCGGCGCTCGATGCGGTCGTCAACGTCGAAGGCGCGAATGGTGCGCGGCAGATTCCGATCACCGACTTTCACCGCCTGCCCGGCGACACGCCGAACGTTGACACGAACCTGCGCGCCGACGAGTTGATCGTCTCGGTTGACCTGCCCTCGTCCGCCTTCGCGAAACGTTCCGGCTACCTGAAGATCAGAGACCGCGCGCAGTACGCCTTCGCGCTCGTCTCGGTCGCCGCCGCGCTCGACATTCAACAAGGTCGCATCAATGCAGCGCGGCTCGCGCTCGGCGGCGTCGCGCACAAGCCCTGGCGCTCGCTCGACGCGGAGAAGATTCTGACCGGCGCGCAGGCGAATGAACAAACATTCAGAGCGGCTGCGGACGCGGTGGTCAAAGACGCCGTGCCGCAGAAGCACAACGCTTTCAAGATCGAGTTGGCGCGGCGCGCGGTCGTCCGAGCTTTGACCGACGTGGCGAACCGCAGGGCGGGAGGTGCGGCGTGAGCGCGAATCAACAGAGCAGCAAGTCCATGAACGCGAGCGTGCGGAGCAGCGAAACTATGAACGCGAACGCGCAGGGCAGCGGGACAAGTCAAAACGCGGGCAGCGTTGGCGAGGCTCAAGGTAGCGGCATTGTTGGTCGCCCGCTCGACCGCGTTGACGGACGCCTGAAGGTGACGGGCGGCGCGCGCTTCGCCGCCGAGTGGCCGCTCGAACGCATGGCGCACGCGGTGCTTCTCGGTAGCACCGTCGCCAACGGACGAATCAAGAGCTTCGACACGACCGCGGCGGAGAGCGCCCCCGGCGTGCTCCACGTCATGACGCACGAGAACGCGCCGCGCCTCAAGCCGGTCTTCACAAATCCCGCGGAAGGAGACGCCGCCGGACGGCGCGTGCCTTTGCAAAGCCCCGTCGTTTATTACGCGGGCCAGTACATCGCGATGGTCGTCGCCGAAACTCTCGAACAGGCGAAGCGCGGGGCGGAACTCATCCGCGTGACCTACGACGAGCAGCCGCCCGCCGCCGTCATGGACAAGGAGCGCGGCAAGGCTTACGTCCCGAAGCAGAAGGTCGCGGGCAAGCCAGCCGACACCATGCGCGGCGACACGGACGCGGGACTCGCGGCGGCGGACGTGCGCGTTGACGAGACGTACCGCACGCCGACCGAGCATCACAACCCGATGGAGCCGCACGCGACGATTGCCGCGTGGGACGGCGACAAGGTGATTGTTTACGACGCGACGCAGTACACCTACGGCGTGCGCCACAACATCGCCACGAGCTTCGGCATTCCCGAAGAGAACGTCCATGTCGTCTGCAAGTTCACCGGCGGCGCGTTCGGCTGCAAGGGCACGGTCTGGGCGCACGTCCCGCTCGCCGCCGCGGCGGCGCGTCAGGTGCAGCGGCCCGTCAAGCTCGTCACCACTCGACAGCAGATGTTCTCGAACATGGGCCACCGCGCCGAGACCGAGCAGCACGTCGTCCTCGGCGCGAAGCGCGACGGGCGTCTGACGGCGATCATCCACGAGGGGCTGTCGCACACGTCCGTCTATGACGAGTACGTCGAGCCGTTCAGCAAGCCGACGCACATGATGTACGCCAGCGACAACTTCAAGGCGTCTCAGCGGCTCGTCCCCATCAACGTCGGCACGCCGACATACATGCGCGCGCCCGGCGAGTGTTCCGGCATGTTCGCGCTCGAATCGGCGCTCGACGAACTCGCTTACAAACTCAACATTGATCCCGTGCAACTCCGCGTCGTCAACCACGCCGACACAGACCCCGACACGAAACTGCCGTGGTCAACGAAACTGTTGAAGGAGAGTTATCGAGTCGGCGCGCAGCGCTTCGGCTGGTCGCGTCGCAACCCGCAAGCAGCTTCGACGCGCGACGGGCGCTATCTCGTCGGCATGGGGATGGCGACCGCCGTCTATCCAGTCAACCACTTTCCTTCGAGCGCGCGCGTCGTGATTCGGCAGGACGGAACCGCGCTGGCCGAGAGCAGCACGCACGACCTCGGCACGGGCACGTACACGATTCTGACGCAGGTCGCGAGCGAGACGCTGGGCCTTCCGTCCGGGCGCATCGAGGTCCGTATCGGCGACACCAACTTGCCGAAGGCGATGGTTTCCGGCGGCTCCTCGACCGCGATGTCGGTCGGCACGTCCGTGCAGGGCGCGGCGCGCGCGGCGATTGCGAAGCTTGTTGACGCGGCGCGCGCGGACGGGCGTTCGCCGCTCTACGGCGCGAGCGCGGACGCGGTCGTCGCGCGTGACGGAAGGGTCGTGCTCAAGAGCGACCCGACGAAGGGCGAGACTTACCGCGAGCTTTTCGCGCGCGCGGGCGTGGGTGAGGTCGAAGGCAAATACGACACGCAGTTCGACGACAAGAACAAGAAGTTCTCTTCGCACTCGTTCGGCGCGCACTTCGCGGAGGTGCGCGTTGACCGCGACTTCGGCGAGGTGCGCGTCACGCGCTTCGCGGGCGCGTTCGACATCGGTCGCGCCCTCAACCGCAAGACCGCCGAGTCGCAAATGCGCGGCGGCATCATCATGGGGATCGGCATGGCCTTGATGGAAGAGAGCGTGATTGACCCGAACTTCGGCATCATCGTCAACCGCGACCTCGCCGAGTATCACGTGCCCGTCCACGCCGACGTGCCGCCGATTGACGTTGTGCTGCTCGACAACTTCGACGAGCACGCAAGCCCCATCGGCGCGAAGGGCGCGGGCGAGATCGGCATCGTCGGCGCGGCGGCGGCGGTCGCCAACGCCGTCTATCACGCGACGGGCGTCCGCGTGCGGGAGCTTCCCATCACGCCCGACAAGCTCATCGGGAAAGGGGCGCTGGCATGAACGAGCTGCAAGCGGTCGTCGAAACTTTCGGGCGCGCGCGAAGGCGGGGCGAGCGTGCCGCGCTCGCGACGGTCGTCGGCGTCGAAGGCTCTGCGTACCGTCGGCCCGGCGCGCGCATGATCGTCACCGAGTCGGGCGCGACGGCGGGCACGATCAGCGGCGGCTGTCTCGAACGCGACGCGGCCCTGCGCGCGGCGGAGGTGATGGAGGCGCGCTCGGCGCGCGTCGTCGTGTACGACACGCGCGGCGGCGAAGACATCGTCTGGGGACTCGGCCTCGGCTGTAACGGCGTCGTCCGCGTCCTGCTCGAAAGCCTCCACGAAGGCAGTCAAGGCGAGCGAGCGCTGCGCTTCGTCGCCGGCTGTCTGAAGGCGCGGAGGCGCGGACTGCTCGCGACTGTCGTCACGACAGTTCAAAGTGGGCCGCGAGGCGAACGTGAGTTCGGAGCCGGCGAGCGACCGATGTTTGAGGTGGGCGAACGGCTGTTCGTCGGCGTGCCTGCGACCGACGAAGGGCTTGCCAACGATGCCGCGCTCGAAGCGCGAGTGCGCGAAGACGCGCGAGAGATTCTCGCGGGCGGGCGAGCATTGACGCGGGCGTATGAGACTGACGGCGGGCGGGCGGAAATCTTCTTCGACGTGATCGCGCCGCCGCGTCCGCTCGTCGTCTTCGGCGCGGAGCAAGACGCCGCGCCGCTCGTCCACCTCGCGCGGACGCTCGGCTGGCACGTCACGGTCGTTGACACGCGCGCGCGTCCGGCGACGAGAGAGAGGTTCGCGGAGGCCGACGAGGTGTTGCTCTGCCGCGCCGAAGAGGTCGCGGCGCGCGTTGGACTCACGCCGGAGACGGCGGTCGTCGTGATGACGCACAACTATCTGGACGACGTTGAGCTTTTGCGCGCGCTGCTTCCGTCGCCCGCCTGCTACGTCGGCGTGCTCGGCCCGAAGCAGCGCACGGCGAAGCTGCTGGAAGATTTGCGCGCGGACTCGTTCGAGGTTGACGCGTCGCGGCTCGCGAGGCTTCACGCGCCGGTCGGCGTGGACATCGGCGCGGAGACGCCGGAGGAGATCGCGCTGTCAATCGTGTCTGAGATAAAAGCCGCGTGCGCGAATCGAAGCGCAGGGTTTCTTCGCGACCGCGACGCGCCGATTCACGGCACGCGCGAGCCGCGCGTGGATGCTTCGAGAGTTGCACCCGCTGCGGCTAACAACCTTGCGGTCGGCGTCTCGGTCGAGCATCACGTCGCGACGCGTGAGGGCGTGTCGTTCGCCGCCTGCCGCGCGTCGTGAGCGAGTCGCGCATCGGGGCCGTCGTGCTCGCCGCGGGCGAGAGCGCGCGCATGGGCGAGCCGAAGCAGTCGCTTCGCTTCGAGGGCGAGACGCTGCTGCGCCGCGCCGCCCTCGCCGCCCTCGGCTCTTCGTGCCGGCCCGTGGTCGTCGTCCTCGGCGCGAACGCGGAAGAGTTGAAGAAGGAGATCGGCTCGACGGGCGTGCGCGTCGTCTTCAACGAAGAGTGGGCCGAGGGGATGAGTTCTTCGATTCGTTGCGGACTGCGCGCGCTCGGTGAGCCGGAGTCGAGCGACGCGAGCGCGGGCGAGTTTGAAGTTGATGAAGTGAACGCTGTTGAAGTCGAAGCGGCGGTCTTTCTTCTCTGCGACCAGCCTCTCGTCACGAGTGAAACAATCGAGCGAATCGTCCGAGCTTATCGAAGAACCCGCGCGCCGCTCGTCGTCTCGGAATACGAGGCCGGCGGAGAGAAGACGCGCGGCGTGCCCGCCCTCTTCGGTCGTCAACTCTTCGCGGAGCTGATGCAGTTGCGCGGGGCTGAAGGGGCGAAGCGCGTCATCAGGCGACACGCCGCCGGGGCAGAGTTCGTCGCCGCGCCCGAAGCCGCGTTCGACGTTGACACGCCCGACGACTACCGCGCTTTGCGAGACGCCGCGGCGCGATTCGGGGAAGCGTAAGCGCGCCCGTTACCCTCGCCTTAAATTTAAACGCCTCGGAAAAATTCACGTTGTCACGTCACGGCCCGTGTGATAGAGTCGGGCCGCTTTAGCTCACAAGCGGTTTAGTGTTCTTGTCCCGGTTCCTCTAACCCGAGTTCTTCTCTTGACCAGCTACGTGCAGGGGTGTCTGTCCTGAACGCCGGCTCGAACTGAGCGAATGCCCTGGCCGCGTCAAGCGTCGTCTCTTGCGGCGCGGCTCGAACGTACTCCTTCTTCTTCCGGGCGAAGGTTCGCCCCGCCTCTTTCACGCTCTACCAACTGTCAGGACTCCCGGAGGTGCTTTCATGCCCAGCGGCAACCAGCTCTCGAAGATTCAGCACGTCGTCACGCTCATGCTCGAAAACCGTTCCTTCGACCACATGCTCGGCTTCCTCTACGCCGACGCGGGGAACAAGTCGCCGACGGGGCAGCCGTTCGAGGGGCTGACCGGCAAGGAGACGAACCCGGACGCGAACGGTAAGCCCGTCAAAATTTTCAAGATCAAGGCGACCGACAAGAACGCCTACTTCATGCCCGGCGCAGACCCCGGCGAGGGCTACGCCGCGACGAACTCGGAACTCTTCGGGAGCGTCACCGCGCCCGTGCCGCCCGTCGCCACGAATCAGGGCTTCGTCAAAGACTTCGCCTACACGCTCGGCTGGGAGTCGAAGAAGAAGGGCTGGTCAATCCTTCCCGGCACGGTGGCGCAGAACATCATGGGCGTCTTCACGCCGGAGATGCTGCCCGTGCTTTCGGGACTCGCGCGCGGCTACGCCGTCTGCGACCAGTGGTACAGCTCCGCGCCGACCGAGACGCTTCCCAACCGAGCCTTCGCCAACGCCGCGACGAGTCAGGGGCACATGAACGACAGCACCAAGTCTTTCACCGTGCAGAGCATCTTCGGCCTGATGAGCAAGCACAACGTGAACTGGGCCATCTACGGCTACAACGCGAAGCCGCTCACGCGCCTGAATTTCCCCGACACCACGGCAGCGCCCGAATCACACTTCGGCCTCTTCAAAGACTTTCAGGCCGCGGCGGCGGCGGGCACGCTTCCCCCTTACACGTTCCTCGAACCTTCGTGGGGTTCGACCGGCAACAGCCAGCACCCGAACTACGACATGGCGCTCGGCGAACAACTCATCCACGACGTTTACTACGCGCTCCGCAACGGCAAGGGCTGGAACGAGACGCTTCTCATCATCACCTACGACGAGCACGGCGGCTGCTACGACCACGTCGCGCCGCCGCAGGGCGCGACGCCGCCCGACAACACGCCCGGCGAGTACGGCTTCGACTTCACGCGCTTCGGCGTGCGCGTCCCCGCCGTCCTCGTCTCGCCGCTCATCAAGGCGGGCACGGTCTTCCGCGTCGCCGCGAACTCGACGCCGATTGACCACACCTCGATTCTGAAGACGGTCGAGAAGCGCTGGAACCTGCCCGCGCTCACCAAGCGCGACGCCGCCGCGCCGAGCTTGGGCGGCGTGCTGACGCTCTCGACCCCGCGCACGGACGACCCGCTTCAGGGAGTCGCCGTCCCGAAGCCGAGCGGCAAAGACCCCGGCAAGGGGAAGCCTTCGCACATGCAGCAGGTGCACGCCGAACTCGCGGCGCAGTTGCCGGTCAAGGACGAGGAAGGGAACGTGCAGCCGGCGGAGACGCCCTCGCTGAAGACGAGCGACGACTACCGGAAATTCATCAGCGCGCGCACCTCCGCCTGGAGCGCGTACAAGCTCTCGCTCGGCTCGCCCGAATCGCAAGCGGCGTGCGAGCCTGACGGGAAGAAGGCGCGGGCGAAATCAAAGTCGAAGTCGAAGGGTAAATCGAAAGCGAAATCGAAGAAGAGATAGCCTCGCGTCTCGGAAGCAGTTTGCGTCGGGAAAATCTCGCACGTTCGTCAGCACCGTTAACAACGGGGCGGTCGTCGTCGGGCCGCCTCAAGCTTTGCACCGCGGATAGCAAAGGAGAAGAAGATGACCCACCAACGCAAGACCGTCGCAGTTCTCCAGCGCGCTTTGCTCTGCCTGACTCTGCTTTCGCTCGGCGGCTTCCTGGCCGCGCGCTACGTCAGCGGGCAGAGCGCAGGCGCTAGTCTGGCGCGGGCGCTCGCGCAGGTGAAGCTGCCGCCGCAGCCGCCTTTCCCGAACGCCAACCCGGCTTTCATCCCGCCGCCGAGCATCTACAGCGGCCCGCTCTTCGTCTTAAGTCAGAACTACCCGACGCAGATGCCCGGCCCCACGAGCCGCCCGGCCTTCCTCTCCGACAACTTCAAGGCCGACTGGAAGGCCTACATGATGAAAGTCCGCGACTACTGCTTCGAGGGGAACACAGACGTTGACTTCCGCGTCGAGCACAACAACAAGCGCGCCTGGTATCACATGCCCTGGCAGGACTACGGCCCTTCGGGGCGCGAGGGCATTCACGGCTTGACGAAAGAGGCGCAGGTGCAGAAGCAGCAACTCGCCTCGTCGCAGACTTACGTCAACGGCCAGACCTACGCCGTCGGCTTCTTCAACGACCTCGCCGGCTACACCATCGGCCAGGTCTGGGCCGACCACATGAACCCCGACCCGTCGAAGAGCAGCAAGCCGAACGGCTTCCCCATCGGCACGGTCATTTTCAAACTCCTCTTCGTTGACGTGCCGACGAATCAGGTGCCGAGCCTCGCCAACCCGAAGCAGTGGGAGGCATACATCGACCCGTGCTACAAGCTGCCGTGCAGCCCGCCCGCGGGCGACGACCGCGTGCTCAAGCAGGTCGCGCTCATCCAGATGGACATAGCCGTCCGCACCGACGACAAGCAGGCCCCGACGGGCTGGCTCTTCGGCACGTTCCAGTACAACGGCGCGCTCAACCACCAGAACGCGTGGGAGAACCTCGTCCCCGTCGGTTTGATGTGGGGCAACGACCACGAGGTCAACAACAACATCTACACGCAGACGAGCTTCACCACGCCGCCCGACAAGACCAAGATCAACCCGCAGCTCAAGGAGACGGTCATCAACGACGACGCGAACGAGCTGCCCCCGACGCACCTCGGCTGGGACGGTCGCCTGAACGGGCCGGTTGACAACCCCATCAGCTCCTGCATGAGCTGTCACATGACCGCGCAGTTTCCGAGCGACGCGCCGATGAACCCTTCGTTCCAGTCGAAGTACCCGTACACCTACAAGCCGAAGGGGAATGCCTACTGGATGCGCTGGTTTCAGGACATTGAATGCGCCGTGCCGTTCGGCAACTACGTCGCGGGCGGCGTGCCGGAGAAGGGCCTGAACACGCTCTCGACCGACTTCAGTCTCCAGCTCGCGATCTCGATTGCGAACTTCTGCGACGAGTACCCGCAGTCAGGCCCGTGCCCGACGCCCGTCGCACCGCCGACGCAGGCCGCGGAGAAGTCCGCGAGGATTCTCGGAGCGGCACGCCCGCGCGCGAATGCGCCCAAGCCGCACGAGACCTTCCCCATCGTGCGCGACGTGCCGGAGTCGCACCCGCACCCGTAAAACTCATCCGCTCGCGTCGCGCCGACGTTTGACACGCCGCGAGCAGATTTTCCATTAACACTTCGGCCCGCCACGGTCGCGTAAAGTGACCGTGGCGAGCCGAAGCATTCTCCGCGTCAATTATTGACGGCGCGGTGTCGCGGGCCGGCGAGATGCGAGTCGCTTCAGATGTCCGCGTAGTAGGCGCGGCTCTGGATCGCGACCGGCTTCGAGGCGAAGGTCTGAACCGCCGCGCACGGCGAGTCGCCGACGAGCGTCTGCATGTCCTTCTTCATCGGGTGCTGGCTCGTGCCGTAGGAGACCTCGACGCGCTTCGCCTGCGCGGGGTCGAGGAAGTAGGTCTCGTGCGGTTCGAGTATGTTCCAGCGCGCGCCGATGAGGCGACCGCCGACGATCCCGTACTCGGTCGTGGGCGAGACGTTGCCGGCCACCGGGTCGAGGCCGGGGAGGTCGGCGTCGGCCTTGAAGATGTAGCTGCCGTCGTCCTTCGTCGGGTCTTTGGCCGCGGGGTCGTTGCAGATGAACATCCAGGACTTCACCGTCGGGTCGTTGAGCGACGGCAGGCTGGCGTTGAAGGTGGTCTGGAACTTCGGCTCGCCGAACAACTCCACGCCCGCCTTGATCGCCTGCGGGTTGTCGCACGGGACGTGGACGCGCAGGTTGCCGTAGAGCTTCGTCTGATCCTCGCCGGTGACGAACTCGCGGAAGGAGAGTGCGGGCACGTGGCGCTCGACCGCCGCGGGGTAGCTCACGATGTTGAGTTCGATCTCGGTGACGAGCGACATGAAGCCCGGGAAGTGCGCGGTGTAGAGCTGGTAGTTGAAATAGACGAGGCCCCGACCGTCGAAGAGCGCGGGCTTGACGAACTTTCCTTTCAGGTACGGCTTGAGGACGCCCGGCTCGACGGGGAAGTACATGGCGCAGTTGACGAGCGACGCGTAGTAGAAAGGCATCTGGAAGCCCGCGGGGACGGGCGGCATACCCTGGTCGTTTCTTGTCGTTTTCGGCATCCTTTTTCTCCTCGCGGTGAAGGGAAGTATCGGTTCGCGTTTTGTCTTGAGACGAGTCGGCCCCGGCAGCCGGCGGTTAAAGCTCGGCCCCGGCTGCCTGTTCGCGGACGAAGCCCGCACGCCTGTGGAGAAACTCGACCTCGACGAACGGGATGCTCGCGGCCTCGCCCCCGGCGGTCGTGCCCGTCGCGTACACGAACAGGTCGCCGTGCTGCTTGACGAAGTTCGTGAACGCGGGGCCGTTCAGGTGTGCGAGGAACGCTTCCATGCTCGCGTATCCCTCGACGAAGAGGACTTCCGTGTCGGTCGGCGGCGGGAGCGACGCGTGGCTCGCGTCGGGCGTGTGGACGAGGTACATGAGCGTTTCAGGCTCCGTGCTCAAGACCTCCGAGGCCAGAGCCTGAAGCGCGGCGACCGCCGCCGCATGCTTTCCCTCTTTGACGTACCACTTGGCGATGAGAGTGATCATTGTTTTCTCCGGTTCTCACTTCAGCACGGACTTGATGATGTAGTCGGCGACCTTCAAGGTCGTCGCGGCGATGGTGAGCGTCGGGTTGGCGGTGCCGACGCTGGGGAAGACGCCGCTGCCCAGCAGGAAGAGGTTCGGGTGGTCATACGACTGCTGGTTCGCGTCGCAGACGAAATGCGCGCGGTCGTTGCCCATCCGGTACGTCCCCATGACGTGCCCCGCGCCGTTGAGGATGTACGGCTCTTCCTCGTAGAAGAAGAGGCTCGCGCTGCTCATGTTCGGCGAGGTGAAGTCGGTCGCGCCCATCTGGGCGAAGAGTTGCGCCGCCGTTTTGCGCGCCGCCGCGTAGCCCGCGCGCGTGTACGGGTCGAGGTCGTAGGTGATTTCGGGGCGGGGGATGCCGAGGTTGTCGGCGTACTGCTTCGACGGGACTATCCGGTTGGTC
>Ga0209581_1002296_pt1 | contig 18671 bp, 14 predicted proteins | sample Coa_R2_FD_187160 | JGI IMG/M metagenome (GOLD analysis project Ga0209581, IMG submission 187160) | Surface soil microbial communities from Centralia Pennsylvania, which are recovering from an underground coalmine fire - Coalmine... | ecosystem: Environmental > Terrestrial > Soil > Unclassified ...
TTCACGCTGCGCAGAATATCCTCCGGAGCATCATCACCGGAGAGCATGTAGGTGTTCGTCATGCGCGGCATGGGAATCTGCTGATAGCTTTCGCGCCGTCCGTTGCCTGTATGCGGCATGTTCATCAGGCGAGCCGAGAGCTTGTCGCTCAGATAGCCTTTGAGTATCCCGTTTTCGATCAGCACCGTCTCCTGTGTCGGCGAGCCTTCATCGTCCACATTGAGCGATCCCCGGCGCGAAGGCATCGTGCCGTTGTCCACAACCGTAACTTTGGAGCTCGCGACCTGCCGGCCGATCAATCCGGCAAATGCCGAAGTCTTCTTGCGGTTGAAGTCAGCTTCAAGGCCGTGACCTACGGCCTCGTGCAGCAATACTCCTGGCCATCCGGGACCGAGGACAACCTCCATCTCGCCTGCAGGCGCCGCGACTGCTCCAAGCTGCAAGATAGCTGTACGACCAGCTTCATTGGCGAAGTGCTCCGGTGTTTTCTCCGTGAGGAAGTAGCTGATTTCTACACGCCCGCCGCCACCGGCGGTGCCGCGCGTCGTCTGCTTACCGTCATTGGCCAGAACAAAGACATTCAAACGCGCAAGCGGCTGTGTATCACTGGCAAAGGTTCCATCAGACGCCGCGATGAGGATGCGCTTCAGCTCATCGGAATAGCTGGCGCGGACCTGCTTGATGCGCGCGTCATAGGCGCGGGCCGCGCGGTCTGCTCGCATAACGAGGTCAAGTTTGGTGCTGAGATCAGAATCGAGTTCCGCAGCCGGAATCGGATACAGATTTGGCGAGTGGGTCTCAGTAAATCCGGCAACCGGCTGCTTTGCCGGACCGCTTGCAATCAGAGCAGCGGTACGCGCTGCATGTAATAGCCGCTCAGCCGAAAGATTATCCGTATAGGCATAGCCGGTCCGCTCGCCCGCGACAACGCGGACGCCGCAGCCTGCGCTCACACCCTGGCTGGCAGACTTGACCAGCGATTCATCGACGCCGATAGAGGTCGCAGAGACAGACTCAAAGTACAAGTCGGCGTAATCGCCGCCCGCGGAAAGAGCCTCGCCCAGGCAGCGTTCCAGCAGCCGTTCAGAAAGCCCGAATTTTTCAAAGAAATAGCGTTTGTGGCCAGCGGAGGTAGTCATCAAAGAACCTTCTTTATTTTAGATGAAAGGCAATGTTTTTCGATTCTGGCGGCGTGTTTGCCCGAACCGTCAGATGAATGGTAACGGTGTTGGTTCCTGAGACGATTTCAACAGATACGTGTCGATCAGCCCCTTGCTACGATCACGGCATGAAAAAGCTGATTGTTCTGTCCCTGGCGTTGCTGTTCTCGGCCTCTGCGTTTGCTCAGCCGCATCATCACCGTCATCACCATCACGCGTATCACCACCGGGTACGGTAGAACGGACGGGCTTTCCCAAAGCCCGCCGTATTCCTTTTGTGGTATTTTTCGCCTATGAGCGAAGATTCGCGTTATCCAATCGGCAAATTTCCCGGCCACGTTGAGCAAACTCCTCAGCAACGGCAAGCCTCCATAGCCATCCTTGCTGCATTGCCGGAAAACCTGCGTTCTGCGGTGCAGGGATTGACAGACCAGCAGGTGGACACGCCGTATCGCGAAGACGGCTGGACTGTGCGCCAGCTGGTGCATCATGTCGCTGACAGCCACATCAATGCGTATGTGCGCACAAGGCGCGCTCTTACAGAAGACTGGCCTGCTGTGAACGCCTATGATGAAGCACTCTGGGCAGAGCTGTACGATGCAAAGACACTGCCCATCGAAGTCTCATTGCACCTGCTGGAGCCGCTGCATCGCCGCTGGGTGGCGCTATTTGAATCATTAACCGAAGAACAATGGCAGCGCGGTTATGTGCACTCTGAAAACGGCCGCCAGAAGCTGGCCGAAGTGATCCAGATATACGCATGGCACAGCCGCCATCATGTGGCGCATGTTACCGAAATGCGAAAGCGCATGGGCTGGTAGCCCGAAAATGCTTGCTCCCGGCATGAGCGGGCAAGCATGCTTTTCATAATGCCTTCGGTAAAAACGGAAACATCCGCAGCAGAACTGGCCTGTGCACTGGAATCTTTTCTGGCTGAGCATCCACGCGCTGCCGTACTCGAAGACGGTCGGGTGCTCTTTGAGATGCAGACGGCCCGCTACGCTCTTTCCGCAGAGCACGGGCGCTGCGTGCTGCACCTGTGGTCAGAAGACCGCAACATGGTGCGCACCGTTACCGACATAGCCGCGCGTAAAGATGTGCTTCGCATCGAGACGCGTCGCTTTGGACAGAGCAAGCCGCAAACGCTGCAGCTTGTGCCTGATCGTGACACGCGGACTCTAACCACGCGAGAAGCCACGCGAAAGAAGTATCTGCGCCTGCTGGAGCGCGTGTTGACGCGCGCTTTTCCTGACTTCGCTCTCCACAGCCTCGGCAACGCAATCGACCTGGAGCACAGCTTCGGCCCCGCTTATGCGCGCGGTGCCCTCGTGCGCGGACCAAAAGCCTGGGCGGTGATTGCTGTGAATCCCGAAGAGATGCAGGCAACGATGGATGGCGCGCTGACGCTGGGAATCCTCTGGCTTGCATACTGCCGCGAACACAGTGGCGGAAGACGCATATTTGAAGGATTGAAAGTAATAGTGCCCGCAGGCGCGGCAGCCGTGACGCGAGGCCGCATGGCGTGGCTTAATCCTGCGCTTGCCAAATGGGAGCTGTATGAACTGGACGAGCGTTGCGAAACCCTCGGATCCGCCGAGATCGGCGATGAAGGTAATCTCGACATTCGGCTGGTGCATAACTTCAGTCATGAACGCGTGCTGGAGCGCTCCGAAATTGCCATCAACCGGCTCATGGATCTGCTGCCCGAGAGGATGAAGCCGCAAACCGAGATTCGACCACTCAGCTCGACGGAAATCAGTTTTCGCCTGCATGGTCTTGAATTTGCCCGTATCCGGCACGGCATGGCAGCAGGTTCATTTGCGCGCCAGGACACCGTCACCTTCGGCGCAGGCGCAAACGAGACGCCGCTGACCGACCATACCGAAGACCTGTTTCGGGACTTGATGCAGCGTGTCTACGAGGGACGGCACGCTGGCGGTAACGTGCGTAATCCTCTCTACAGATTGCAGCCGGAGCGCTGGCTTGAATCCGAATTGCGCCAGGGCTTGGCCGAACTTGAGCCGGCGATCAGCGAAGAGTTCGTCTATGTACAGGTGCCGGCTTTTGCCGGCGGTGACCGCGGCATGATCGATCTGCTGAGCGTCACCCGCTCCGGTCGTCTAATAGTCCTGGAACTGAAGGCGAACGAAGACTTGCATCTTCCGTTGCAAGGACTTGATTACTGGCTGCGGGTGCGACAAGTCCATGCCGCGGGCGAGTTGCAGAAGCATGGATATTTTCATGGCGTGGAGCTTTCAGACGCACCTCCGCTGCTGATGCTGGTGGCGCCTGCGCTCCGGATTCATCCGGCGAATGAAACAGTGCTGCGTTTTTTAAAGCCCGAAGTCGACTGGACGCTCATAGCTCTCGACGAGCACTGGCGTCAACGAAGAAGAGTTATATTTCGCAAGAGAAGTGAAGGTCCACTTTCGTAGAGGAGAAGCAGATTCTTCGCTTGCTCAGATAACAGCTTTATAGATTTGTCATCCTTCGCGAAGCGAAAGACCTGTTTTTTCAGCAACTAGGAAACATGAATGCATGGATGCCCACATCTCGCGAGATGTGGGATCGTATTTACGCCACTACCGCCAGCTGAGGCTCAAAGAACCGCTCTACCGCATCCAGAATCGCATCCCCCGTCTTCGCTTCATAAATTGACTTCCGCAAAGCCGCTCCGCCCGGAACCCCATGCGTAAACCATGAGGCAAACTGCTTCATCTTGCCATGCGCTTCCGGATTGCCTTCATCCAGCAGCATCTGAAAGTAGGTGCGGATCATACGATAGCGGTCAAGATCGGTCGGCTCATCGTAGCGTCCAGTGGCCGTATACTGCGCGATCTGGCGAAAGATCCACGGATTCGCAGGCGCAGCGCGGCCAATCATCACCGCATCGCAATTTGTCTTTGCAATCAGAGCGCAGGCGTCTTCCGGGGTGCGCACGTCACCGTTGCCGATGACCGGAATGCTCACTGCGTCCTTCACTTCAGCGATATGGTGCCACCGGGCCTGTCCCGAGTAGCCCTGCTCGCGCGTGCGGGCATGCACCGCAACCGCTTGTAAACCGCTCTCCTGCGCCAGCTTTGCAAGCGGTACACAGATGATGTGGTTGTCATTCCAGCCCAGCCGAATTTTAACGGTGAAGGGAATCGACACCGCTGCGCGAACTGTTTCAAATATTTTTCCGATCAGCGGCAGATCGCGCAAAAGCCCACTGCCGCCATTGCACGCAACTACGCGCTTGGCCGGGCAGCCGAGGTTCAGGTCCACCATATCGAAGCCGGTGTCCTCGACGATTCGCGCTGCATCAGCCAGTGTGGTCGGGTTCGACCCAAAGAGCTGCGCCGAGATCGGGTGCTCGTCCTCATAGTAGGTCAGATAGCGCTTGCGCTTCGATTCGCGCATCCGCGAAAGACCATCCGCCGAGGTGAACTCCGTCATAATAAGCCCGCAGCCTGACTGCTGATTGCTGATTTCCGTGTCTACAGAAACACCTGCGTCCGCCTTTGACGAAAAGACACTGGCATTGCGGATAAAGCGCCGGAAGACCGTATCGGTCACGCCCGCCATCGGGGCAAGTACCGTCGCCGGTGCGACCATCACATTCCCGATCCGGACAGACGCAGGCACACGCACGCCTTCCGGCATAACGTGCTCCAGCGGATTGTCCCAGTGCTTCTTCATGCTGCGCCTAACATAGCAAAGCCTCCGTCATAGCGGAGGCTTGCTGGAAAACGAAGGCTCCGATTACTTGGCAGCCGTCTCCGCTTTGGCATACTTGCGGCGGAAGCGCTCGACGCGGCCTGCTGTATCGACCAGCTTCTGCTTGCCCGTAAAAAACGGATGACAGGCGGAGCAGATTTCCACGTGAATGTCGCCCTTATGGGTCGAGCGGGTCGTGAAGTTGTTGCCACACGCGCACACCACCCTGATTTCGTTATAGTTCGGATGAATCCCCTGCTTTGGCATGACTCTATAAAACCTTTCCTGCAATCTGTTTATTTTAAGTTCAAATAGAAGATTTCGCAATGATTGTACATATTGTACTTAAATTATGTACAATATGGAAATGGAAGTGACTATCAGTCGATTCCGCCGTGAACTGTTCCATTTAGTCGAGCAGGCCATGCAGGGAGAGCCGCTCTATATTACCCACCGCAATCGTCGCTTTCGTATCGTGCCCGAAGGCATTTCCCAGACTGGCGTCGAAGCTCTGACTCCCTTGCAGATCATTAATCCCAAAGCCCCGGATCTGGACGACCCATCCTGGAAAAATGAAATGATTAAGGAGTGGGAAGAGGACTGGGCTGAGCTGTGATCACCTATCTGGACACCAGTGTTGCTGTCTGGCTTGCTCAGAAATCGCTCGACCGGATCAGCCAGCCGGCACTCAATCATCTGGCAGCATTGGCCACAGAAAGGCTGCTCTCCCCGGTTGTGCTTCTGGAATTACAGTTTCTCTACGAGATCAAGCAAATTCTGCTTCCGGCGGCTGACATTCAGAGAAAACTGGAGCGCGAATTCGATGTGCGGCTCTGTGATTTCAGCTTCCCGCTGATTGCAAACGCGGCGCTTGATGAAGCATGGACGCGCGACCCGTTCGACAGGCTTATCACAGCACATGCCCGCGCAAACGGATTGGCATGGCTCGTAACCTCAGACCGCCGCATCCGTGATGTCTATCCTAGAGCTGTGTGGTAGCTGCTAAAGATCGTCCGGTTCTAAACCGTATGTTTCGCTCAGCGAGCCAGCATCTTGGACCAATCTCTTCACCGTCATGGAATGCCCAGATATAGTTTGTATACCCAGGACGCGAGAGTTTCAGATGCGATCCAGACTTGTCCGGCCTCACTCCAGCCGATCCGTTTCAGAGCTTTCAGGAGGGTTTTGCGCGGGTACTCGGCCAGATACTCAAGCGCAGGCAAACTCAACACTCGATTTAAGAGACTTGCGCTCATTTTCTAGTTTCTCGGCGAGCGTTCTCAATGCAATTGCCTCGAGCCCGGCCAGCGCTTCCTCTTTGTTGATTCCACAAGCCGGAGCGCCGGGAAGATTTACATCTCAGCGATGGCGGCCAACCACTTCACAGTCAAACTCAACCTGAAATTGCAATTATTACATCCTGAAAGGCAATCATGCCGCTGAAACGAGTTTATATGGCACTCGATTGCGAGTGAATTGTCGGCTCGACTTCCCGCCTTTACTGTGGTCTATTGACAGGCATGAAAAACTTCAGCCTTTTTGCGGCCCTGCTCGCTATGTCGCTCTCCGCCTTAGCCCAGACTACATCCGCTGATGCTCCGCAAAAGAACACCAGCTACATTGACGCGCAGGGAACAGCCCACATCTCCCGCATTGTGCCCGTTCCGAAGACCGTCAGCCCGGAGGCTCAAAAGAGCCTGGCCCAGCCCGCCTCCGATGCACCGGTAGAAGAATCGCTGGCCGAGCGCCGTACCAAAACCGACGCATGGCAGGCAAAAGCAGGCGAGGCATACCGGCAGGCATACCCGGCGACAGTTACCTCGGGAACGATGGCCGGAGTTCCAGTCCGGATCGTCACTCCGCCGGTAATCGGCAATGGCAAAAACGCCCGAGTGCTGCTCAACGTGCATGGCGGCGGCTTCAATTCTGATTCAGGCTCGCTGACCGAAACCATCCCCATCGCGAACCTGACGCAGACAAAGGTCATCGCCGTCCTCTATCGCCTTGCCCCTGAGCATCCATTTCCCGCCGCCGTCGAAGATACGGTCGCCGTCTACAAAGAACTGCTGAAGACCTACAAGCCGCAGAACATCGCGCTCTATGGAACTTCTGCCGGAGCAATCCTGACGGCAGAAACAGCGGTCAAGCTAAAGCAATTGGCCCTGCCCCTTCCCGGCGCGCTGGGCATCTTCTCCGGCATGGGAGATTTCAGCCTGGCGGGCGATTCGCAGGCGATGTACTCGCTGCGCGGACTCCAGGGCTACCTGCAACCACCCGTTGCGGGCGGCATCCATCTCCCGGAATACGTCGGGACGACAAACCCGAAAGATCCGGTGCTCTCTCCGCTATATGCAGATCTCAGCGGAATGCCCCCAACGCTCTTCGTCACCAGCGGACGCGACCTGCTTCTGAGCGGAACGACAATCCTGCATCGTGCCTTCCTCAAAGCTGGAGTGGATGCGCAGCTAGTCGTCTTCGAAGCGCTCCCGCATGCCTTTTGGAATGACGTAGACCTGCCCGAATCGCATGAAGCCGACGAAATCATGGCGCATTTCTTCGATACACATTTAGGAAAGTGAATTCCGGCATCCTTGTCTGGATATGCACATCCTCCCCTGCGATACTAGGCAATAGATGATCGCAGTCTGCCCAAAATGTGATGGCATGGGAATGCGCATCCAGCGGCGAGCCGACGGGACCCAGGCCGCCGAGGTTTGCGACTGCCGGCACGAGCAGCGTGTCTCACGCCTGTTGACGCGTGCCGGCATTCCCAAACGCTATGAGCACTGCATTCTGGAAAGCTTCGAATTATCCAGAGATACCCATGACTCCCTGCGCGCGGCCCGCATGATGGCGGAAAAATTCGTCATGGCCTATCCCCTGAATACAGACGGACGTGGTCTTCTGCTCACTGGTTCCATCGGCGTCGGAAAGACACATCTTGCCGTCGGTATCCTGCAGGCGCTCATTTTAGAAAAAGGCGTGCACGGCTTATTCTGCGATTATCGCGAGCTGCTGAAAGAAATCCAGAACTCCTATAACCCGCAGGTAGCAACGACTGAACTCGAAATCCTCAAGCCCGTTTTCGACGCCGAGGTGCTCATATTAGACGAATTAGGCGCAGCCAAGCCTACCGATTGGGTCTGGGACACCGTCGCCCACATCCTCAACACCCGCTATAACGACAAGCGCACGACGATCATTACGACAAATTATGCCGACCAGCCGCCCGGCGGTCCCAACGCTGCAAACAAGGCCATGCGCGAGGAGACGCTCGGCGACCGCATCGGCGAGCGCATGCGTTCCCGGCTGGCAGAAATGTGCGTAGTAGTGGAAATGAGTGGAAAAGACTTCCGACGCAGTGTGCGGCGGGCGAGATTCGAGTAATTCGGCCTAAACCGTGGCAGTTAAAAGCAACAGCAGAGCAGCGGCAACCGTAGCAACCTGATAGACATAATCGGCTGCTTTTTTACGCGGCATTGTTCCAGTGCTTGCATCTGCTTGAGAGATTCGTCCATCGGGGGTCTGCTCCATACCAGCCTCAAAATCATCGTTTTCAACAACGTTGTATTGTGTCTTTCAGCATAGTTACGTTTCATTCGCAGGGCTGGATGCATCGCCCTTATTTCCGATTAGACACATTTTGCCTCCAATTGATGCGTTTTCTGTTAAATCTTCGTCAGATTAGTGTCATTTCGGTTACGTTTTTCGGCTCTGACGGCTGCAAACCATTCGATGTAGAATCCACCTGATGGCAGCCGATCAGCCCAAAGCGCCCGATTTTCTCTCTTCTCACGCCTCCGAAAAGGAATCGCGCTCTTATCTGCCGTGGATCGTCGCCGGTGCTGTGGTGGTAGCCGGTCTGATTCTGCTGGTGATTTTCGGTGGCAAAAAGAGCCTGCCGGCCAATCCCGGAGGCGCCGGGCTTGCCGCAACCGATCCATATGCGGTCAATCTGCCGATTACCGATCTGAAAATGAGCGAATCAAGCAACTTCGCCGGCGGCAAAGTGACTTATATCGACGGCCATATCGCCAATAACGGCAGCAAAACCGTCACTGACATTACCGTTCAGGTAGGATTTCGCGATTACGGCAACCAGCTGGTACAGAAAGAAACCATGCCGCTGGCCCTCATCCGTATGCGCGAGCCATATGTTGATACCCAGCCGGTTTCAGCCGCCCCCCTCAAGCCTGGCGACCAGCGCGACTTCCGCCTGGTTCTGGACCACGTAGCCCAGGACTGGAACGGACAGTATCCCGAAGTCCGCGTGATTCAGACTACAGGCAGGTAGGGCCCTGCCTTTTTAGAGCTGATTCTTCCGGCGTAACGTTTATCTGCTTACTAAAGAATGTTTTGCAGGGGATGAAGATTCTTCCTGAGCCGCGGGAAGAATTTTCTATCGCGCAATTTTTTCCTGCTGAAAAGCCGAAAACTGCCCTCTAAAACACAGCCAAATGACTCTCTATGCAGTCATCTCAGGCTGATTTATCAGTCGAATTTCTTCTAAGTCATTGAATTTACAGGATCATTACTTTGGTTTTTACGCGCTTCAAGGATTTGGCATGCCACCTGCACTAATGTCTGGCGTAAGGGACGCTGCGCAGCATCCGGAGTGTGTTCTAGCGGAGTAGTTACAAAGGAATACAAGACGATGATGAAGAAAATGACACTAAAAAATCCCGATCTTCGCGTAGTAGCAGCGTTCGTTCTTGCGGCCAGCCTCGGAATTCCGGCAGTCGCGCAGGAATCCAATCAAGCTCCTCCCCCTCCCCCACCGTCCAACGCTCAGGTGCAGACAGGGGCTTCTGCCAATGGCATGAACCCCTCTGATAACAGCACCTATGCAACCGGTCAGCCCCTGCCGACCAAGTCGAATGAGGGCTTCTGGGGACATATGAACCCGTTTGCCCGCAAGAAGTGGGTAAACCGGCAGCTGAATCCGGTGAAGGACCGTCTGAATGAGCTTGACCAGCTGACGGCAAAGAACGCCAATGACATCAAAGACGTAGATTCGCGGGCACAGGCCGGTATTCACCAGGCGCAGAGCACGGCAGACCAGGCAAATCAGACGGCGCAGAGCGCCAATACTACGGCAACGCAGGCGCAGTCGCTCGCGCAGAACGCCAGCGATCAGACTGGCAAGCTGAATACGACCGTTGCAGGGCTCGACCAGTATCAGAAAGTCAGCGATACCGAGATTCGTTTCCGCCCCGGCCAGACTGCTCTGAACGCCAAAGCAAAGGAAGCTCTCGACCAGATCGCAACCCAGTTGCAAGGGCAGAAGGGCTACATCGTAGAGGTGGAAGGGTACTCGCGGTCGCGCGGCCAGGCGGGCATTCAAAGTTCGCAGCATATGGCTGACGCTGTTGTCCGTTACCTCGTCACCGAGCACCAGATTCCGGTCTATCGCATTCATCAGGTTGCGATGGGCAATGCCAAAATCGAAAACGCAGACGGCACATCGGCCACAGGAAGTGTGGTTCGGGTGTCAACGATGCAAAACAGTTTAGCGGCCTTGAACTCGACATCTTCGAATGCGGGTTCACCGATTGGCGCGACGCAGCAGTCTTCCGCGCAGCCCTCCCCTCAGGGTGCTGCGTCGCGGCCAGCGGCTCCACAACAATAACGATAAGAGGTCCGCAACCAAGCTCTCACACAACGAGAGAACCAAGGCAGATTGGCCCCTCCCCCGAGGGGCCCTTTTTTTTTTGCCTATTCTGAAAGAATTATTTTGAGAAATATTTACACCGACGCGATTGTCTACTGAGGATCCTTGAGCTTGCGAAGGGGACGAAAGATCTACTTTTCCCTTCTCAATTGGCTGTATTACACAAAGTGTCATCATAGCCATGAGCATTTCCCGATCCCGCGGATCCCGAGTATTTCGGTCAGTTTTCCTGAAGATCTTGCCCGGTAGGTTTACCAGATTGCCAGGCAGGAGAGCCGGGAACGTCAATGAGCTATTTCGGGAGGCGTTTCGGCTCTAACGGCGGTTCTGGACGGAAAGAGAAAATTCGAGAAATCGTCTACATCATCGTGAAATCGGCGTGTCAGACGCTCAGCAATAATGTGTTTTTCAAGAATTTAGCAGTGTGAAATGACATGCGTAAAACGTAACCTTATAAGAATGAATATTTTTACAAAAAGGGGTAATGGCAGGACCTTAATTAAGGTCGCAAAACCACCGAAAGTTCGTTCCCTGTTCGCCAATTCCAAGGGAACTGGCCACTGGCTGTCTGCGTAGCTAAGCCCAGATACATCCGGAGGCACCCCCGTGGAATTCCTGAAAAACCAGCTGAGGCAGACTATGCGCCGCTTATGGCGCGCGCCGATGTTCACCTGTATCGCTCTCATTACGCTGGCTGTGGGAATTGGGGCGAATACGGCAGTCTTCAGCGTCGTGGACGGGGTACTTCTCAAGCCTCTGCCGTATCCTCAGCCGGATCGATTGGTTGGCCTCTGGCATGTTGCTCCCGGGCTGAATCTCGGCGAGGTCAACATGGCCCCGTCAAACTACTTCATCTATCGCGAGCAGAACCGGACGTTTCAGGATGTCGGCGTCTATCAGGGCGATTCAGTCAGCATCACTGGCTCCGGCCAGCCGGAGCAGGTGCCTGCCGTGGACGTGACGGACGGACTTCTGCCTGTTCTGGGTGTGTCGCCGATGCTGGGCCGCTGGTTCAATCATGCTGACGACACCCCCGGCAGCCCCGACACGGCGATTCTGACCTACGGCTACTGGCAGCGAAAGTTCGGCTCCGATCGCTCGATCATTGGCCGCACCATCACGGCTGACGGCAAGCCGCGGCAGATTATCGGCGTGATGCCGAAGGGCTTCCGGTTTCTCGATTGGGAGACGCCGGCGCTGATTCTGCCCATTCGTTTTGATCGCAACAAGACGACTCTAGGCCAGTTCGGCTACGAGGGAATCGCCCGGCTCAAGCCAGGTGCAACGCTTGCAACCGCCAACTCTGATGTAGCGCGGATGATTCCGACGGTGTGGTCAAGTTTTCCGCCGCCTCCGGGCTTCAGCATCGATCTGTTTAAGAAAGCGCGGATGGGTCCGAATGTGCGTCCGCTGATGCGGGACGTGGTTGGAGATGTGGGCAAACTGCTCTGGATTTTGATGGGGAGCATCGGCATGGTGCTGCTGATTGCCTGCGCTAACGTTGCGAATCTGCTGCTGGTTCGCGCCGAAGGACGCCAGCAGGAGCTTGCGATTCGCGCGGCTCTCGGCGCCAGCCGGGGACGCATCATTCAGGAGTTTCTGCTGGAAAGCATTCTGCTTGGATTGCTCGGCGGCATCATTGGCCTCGGGCTGGCTTATGGCGCGCTGCGGCTTCTGGTGGCGATTGCTCCGGCAGGGCTGCCGCGCATCAACGATATCGGAATCAATCTTCCGGTGCTGATCTTCGCGCTGTTGGCTTCTCTTTTGGCCAGCCTGCTTTCCGGCCTTGTGCCCATGTTGCGATACTCAGGCGCACGCATGGGAACCGGCCTGCGCGAAGGCGGACGCTCGCAGAGCCAGGGACGCGACCGTCACCGCACGCGCAATACGCTGGTCGTGATTCAGGTGTGCCTCGCGTTTGTGCTGCTCATCTGCTCTGGTCTGATGGTACGGACATTCCGTGCACTCACGCATGTCGATCCCGGATTTGCCCGGCCCGCCGAAGTTCAGACGCTTAGCCTCACCATTCCTGAAGCCGAGGTGAAGGACGAGGAAAAAGTGGTCCGCATGCAGCAGGCCATTGCAGACAAGATTGCAGCGATACAGGGCGTATCTTCAGTCGCGATAACGAATTCTGTCCCGATGGATGGAAACGGCTGGAACGATCCTGTTTTTGCGCAGGACCACAATTACGCCGAAGGCGAAATGCCGCCGCTTCGCCGGTTCAAGTTTGTTTCGCCGGGTCTGTTTCACACGCTGGGTATTCCTCTGATTGCAGGGCGGGATCTAAACTGGGCGGAAATTTATCAGAAGGTGCCGGTCGCCCTTGTTTCTGAAAACTTTGCGCGGGAATACTGGGGCAGCCCGGCAAATGCGTTGGGCAAGCAGATCCGCGTGAGCACGAAAGACGACTGGCGGCAGATCGTTGGCGTTGTCGGCGATGTTCACGACGACGGCATGAACAAGGACGCGCCCACCGTCGCTTACTGGCCCATTTATCTGACGCATTTCGAAAGCGATATGGTCAATGTGCGGCGTACGGTAGCTTTTGTCATTCGTACGCCGCGCGCCGGGTCTGAGAGCCTGATGAGTGAAGTGAGACAGTCGGTGTGGTCAATTGATTCCAATCTGCCGCTGGAGAGCGTGCGCACGCTGGACTATTACTACGGCAAATCGATGGCGCGAACATCATTCACGCTGGTGATGCTTGCCATTGCCGGCGTCATGGCGCTGCTGCTGGGCGCAATCGGGCTTTACGGCGTGATCGCGTATTCGGTGACGCAGCGGACGCGCGAGATCGGTATCCGTATCGCTTTAGGCGCGCAGCGGAAGAACATCACCGGAATGTTCGTGCGGCAGGGGCTGTTCCTTGCCGGAGCAGGAGCGGTGTGTGGTCTGGTTGTGGCGCTTGGTGTCACACGCTTCCTGTCGTCGCTGCTCTTTCACGTAAGCCCGGTGGACCCTGTCACGTATATTTGTGTCTGCCTCGGCCTGGCCGCCGCAGCGATGCTGGCGAGTTATATTCCATCGCGTCGAACAGCAGCGGTAGACCCGGTGGAAGCGCTCCGGGCCGAGTAGAGATCGTGGAATAATGGCTTCGATTGTCCGGCCGGCTTTCCATGGGCCTGTCGTAATTTCGGAGTCGAAAATTGATGCGTCCTTCCCAGCTCTCGCGCAGGACTTTTCTTGGCGCTGCAGGCTTTCTCGCCAGCGGCGCTTTTGTTTCGCAGTCTCCTTTATTGGGGCAGGCCGTCGAGCAACCGGATGCCCCGGGGGGAGGCGCAGCGGATTACACGCTCACCATTGCGACCAACGCGATTGAGATTGCGCCGAAGCGCATCATCTCACTGACCACGTACAACGGGCAGTTTCCCGGCCCCCTGCTGCGTTTCAAGGAAGGCCAGCAGGTCACGGTCGATATTCATAATGAGACGGACACACCGGAGCAGCTGCACTGGCATGGCCAGATGGTTCCGGTGGATGTAGATGGTTCGGCGGAAGAGGGAACTCCGTTTATTCCCGCGCAAGGAAGCCGTCGCATTGCATTCACGCCGCGTCCAGCGGGATTTCGTTTTTATCACACGCATGTTCGCGCGGGAGCGAATCTCAGTGCCGGACAGTATGGCGGGCTGGTAGGGCCGGTCTATATCGAGCCAAAGGAAAATCCTGGTGACTATGACCGCGAAGTTTTTCTCACGCTGAAAGAATTTCAGCCGACCTTCAGCCGCGGAGGGGACATGGCCATGGATTTCCTGTCGCCGGCAATCACGGTCGCGGAGTTGAAAGAGCGTGGCGAGAGCGCGATGAAAGAGTCGCTGGATCATGATGCGCCGCACGGGTTTGAAGTGGGCTACGACTCATTCACCATCAACGGAAAAATGCTGGGACACGGAGAGCCTGTTCGTGTGAAGCAGGGCGAGCGCGTGCTCTTCCATGTGCTGAACGGGAGCGCCACGGAAATAAGGAGTCTGGCGCTGCCTGGACATACCTTCACCGTTGTCGCGATGGATGGTAATCCGCTGCCGAAGCCGGTGAAAGTGCCGTTTTTATGGCTGGGAACTGCAGAGCGCATTTCGGCCATTGTGGAAATGAACCATCCCGGCGTGTGGATCATGGGTGACCTCTCTGACGACGACCGCCATCATGGAATGGGAATCGTCGTCGAATATGCGGGTGCGCAGGGCAAGCCTCAGTGGCTTCCGCCCAAGCCGTTTCGCTGGAACTATGCGCATTTCGGGAATGCAGGCGCAAGCGGCCGGGTGCCGGATGAGACTATCGATATGCTTTTCGAGAAGGACAATGCGGCATTCGAGGGATTCAACCTGTGGACGATCAATGGCAGGTCTTATCCGGTGGGTAGGATGATGGCTCCGGCCACCCACCACCTGCATGAAGGCAAGCGATACCGGCTGCGCATGCGCAACGCCAGCGATGATATTCATCCGGTGCATCTGCATCGGCATACATTTGAAGTAACTCGCTATGCCGGGCAGCCGATGAGCGGCCTGATGAAAGATGTTGTGATGGTTGGCGGATATCAGGAGGTCGAGATCGATTTCGTGGCCGACAATCCCGGCGAGACACTGTTCCATTGTCACCAGCAACTGCACATGGATTTCGGATTCATGATGCTATTCGACTATGTTTAAGCGTGTTCAGGTTCAACTCAATCGGTATATAGTTTTTGTTTTGATACCGGCGACGGAAAATTCCGCGCTATAAATTTGAGGTTGAACCATGGGTGTTTTGTCGGGAAACGGGCGCTGGATGGCAGTTTCGCTGTTCGTCTCCGCCGCTGTTGTTGCTCCTCTGCTCTATGTTGGCCGGTCCGTTCACGCCGATCCCTCAGCGCAACCTACTGTGCGTAATATTAAGCTCGGGGCAGCACGTCCGGATTCACTCTATGCTTTCACGCTCGGGGTAAAAGATCTGACCCAGTTGCAGGGAAAAGATGCGGTCCGAGTTACTGTGAAAGATGCGCAGGGGGAGGTTGAATCGAAGTGGCTGCACGAGGCCGACGGCGATTTCTATCTGACGCTGCGCCCGCGGGCGGCAGGGCCTGTGACGGTGAGCCTTTTCGCAGACGCGGCAGCCCGCGTTCCTGAAGTCAGCGCATCGCTGCATAAGATTTTGCAGGCTCCCGAGCTGAAACCGAATCTGTTGCGCGGAGTGATTGCCGCAGCTCCCAACGGCACATGGCAGCAGGCGCAATCCTTCGAGTTGGGACAGACCATTTACGGCAGCGATGATGAGCGGCCCTATGCTCCGTCGAAAAGCGAAGATGCTTACGCTGCGATGCTCAAGGGCTTTCAGTGGTTCCGATTTACGTTTCGTGAAAAGCAGCCGCGGCTTGTCTATTTTGTGCTGAATGTGACGGACCGCGACGTACCTCTGGATGTGGACATCTTCCAGTTGGGCAAGAACACAGCAGGGCAGCCGGATGTTGTGCCTTTTACGACCGGCGAGTTTGTCTACCAGATTGAGGCAACCCAGAATTATCCCGGGCTTTATAAATTCCGCACGCGCATTTTACAGCCCGGACAGGAGTATTACGTGCGCGTTGCCGCCAATCATCCTGCGTGGCAACTGCATACCTATGAATATGGAGTGCCGCCGTATACCGATCCGCACGATGCTGTTCGTGCGGGCATGGATTTCATGATTAATATGGGCGATTCGTGGCTTTCAAATACGCCCCGGCGAGGCGCGGTGTCGCTGCGCACTACCATGCAGCACTCGGAGACACAGCTTTGCATTGCGTGTCATCCGTCTCAGTACACAACGCGCGGCTATCTTACCGCCATCCATAATGGCTATGCTCCAACGCAGCGCCCGGCATTGGAATTCCTGACAGATCGCATTTACAACAATGCGCGGCCACTCTACGGCGAGCAGAATACGAACTGGGTACGTGTGATTTATACGGCCCGGACTGTATCGAGCCGTCTGCCTCTGATCGAGCATGCGTTCGAAGAGAATGTGACGCATGATCCGCCGCGAAAAAACTTTGATGTGCCCTATGCCAATTATCTGAAGATCCACTACAAGGGTCTGACCAAATTACCCGGAGATGAGCCGGACGGATGCGAGCCGGACGTGAGTCCATTTGAAATTGCCACGCAGAGCTGGCAGACCTTTGACATGCTCTACAAGCGAACACATGCGCAGGATTGGCTTACGGAGCGAGACCGCGTAGAGCAGATGGCGTTAGCATACGAGCCGAAAAACGTCATTGATCTGAACTGGAAGATTCAGCTTCTGGCAACCGTGGACCGTGCGAAATATGCGACGCAGCTTCATACACTGATTGACAAACTCTACGAGTACGAAACACCGGACGGCGCATGGCCATATCCGTTTGATAAGAGCGCAAAGACTGCGGACTTTGTCTCCTACAATTCTGTTTACGCTCTGGCCTTAGCCGGGCGCAGACCGGAAACAGACGAGCATCTGGCGCGCGCGGTGAAGGCGATGCTGGCGGCACAACGGCAGGAAGGTAGTTGGGAAGGCGACCCTGTCTATCAGGGTTTTAATACGCCATTCCGAGCAACGCAGTTTGCGGTAATGGCGCTTTCCACGCTGTATCCCGGCAGCACAGTTGCAAAGAACTGGGACGCGGCGTATCCAGCGCCTCCAACCACGCTGGCCAAAAATGATTTGCCGCTGTTGTTGACTCAACTCGATCAGTTCTGGGATTTGGCCCCTGAGCCGGTGCTGAAGCAGATTCGCAATGTGCTGGCAACGAGCGATCAGCCGCTGGCGCGCGAAGCCGCGGCGCGAGCGCTGGGGCACATGGCTGATCCAGCATCGATGCCGGTTCTGATCCAGGGGCTGGGCGATCCAGCCAAAATGGTGCAGATCAGCTCGGCATATGCGATTCGCATGGTGTTATCGCGCAGGCAAGACTACGCCCCTGAGGGTCGCAAGCTGCTCGCTGCTGCATTGGCTTCGCCCAATCCGCGCACACGCTGGGGCGCGGCGCGTGTATTTAATCAGCACTTCAGGGAATTAACCTACGACCCAAATCTGCTCGCGGCTCTGGAGCGTGACCTCAATGACCCTGTGCCGTTCGTGCGGCTGGAAGCTGCATCCGGCATCTGGCGCTGGTACTACTGGCAGGTAGACCAGCCGGAAGTTCGTCGCGACACTTTGGAAACACTGGCGACACGGCTGAATACAGAGACTGATCCGATGGTCCGCCGCGCAGTGCAGGAGAGCATCTACAACCTGCTGGATGAGAACACCGGATACCTTTCGGCATGGGTGCGGACGAGCGCGGAGGATGAAGACAAGAAGCGCATCGACGAAGGTTATGAAGCCGTAGCGCGGGACCAGGCGCAGGTGCTGGCGAAAGTTCTGCGCGAGGGAACTCCGCTGGGCCGCGAAGGAATTCTGAACGCCTTGTGGGATTTCCATATCCGCCATTACGCGCTTCCGGAGCTGAAATCCGATACAGTATCCATTGGGCTGCCCGCAGTGCTGACGAAGTATGTGAGCGGCGTGCCGGACCTGCATCGTCCCGGATATGAATATCCGCCGTATCGTGAAGCCGTGAACTTTAAATATGACGTTCACAACAGCTTTTTCCAGACGCGCGTTGGCAATGACAGCGATCTGATTCATTTCTTCAAAAGCTCCGGACCTGAGCTGGAAGAAGCGCTTTTAGCGTGTCTCAAAGGCGCCGATGACACGATGAAGATGGAAGTCCTGAAAGCCGGCAGTACGCTGAGCGGCGCAGGCGATGCTCGATTTACGCTCGCAGCTCTGGAATTGTCTGAAGACCCAAACAAGGATGTGCGGCAAACCGTGCGTTACGTCTATGAAGATGGCCAGCGTGGCGTGTTGAACCTTGATGCTCCCGGCACGCCCGATCCTCATCTCGTGAGCAAAGTTGTCGAGATTCTCAGGCACGGCAATCCGGACAGTCAGGCTGTGGTGCTTCCGTTGCTGGCGTCGTTACCGGATACATCTCCGTGGGAGGAGCAGGCGGATGTTCAGAATGCTCTGCGTGCTCTTCTTGAACAAGACCCACAACCAGGGAACTACGCGCAGGTGCTGAATGCCGCTTCATCTTTTACCGAGATCATGAAGGACCCGAAGCTGCAGGCGAAAGTTCTTGCCGGGTTGAATTCCTATGATCC